>Ga0315308_1000326_pt1 | contig 26390 bp, 51 predicted proteins | sample TDP3_MG_FD_203078 | JGI IMG/M metagenome (GOLD analysis project Ga0315308, IMG submission 203078) | Freshwater sediment microbial communities from Lake Towuti, South Sulawesi, Indonesia - TDP3 | ecosystem: Environmental > Aquatic > Freshwater > Lake > Sediment | place: Indonesia: South Sulawesi... | reverse complement strand
GTGGATGAGCACCCCGGTGACGTACATCTACAGCAGCGACGGATCGGGACTTTCCCCGGAGCAGGTGGGGCAGGCCCTTCAGGCGGCGAGCGAGCAGTGGGACCTCTGGACATCGACAGAGCTTGCCAACGACATGGTAGCCTACGACAGCACGGCGAACTTCGACTCTGCCATGGATGGCAGGAACGAGGTCAGCTTCGGGAACTACCCGACGGCAGGGGTCATAGCGGTGTGCAGGATGTGGGGAGTCTTCTCGGGGAAGCCGAGCCAGAGACAGATCGTTGAGTTCGACATCATGTTCGATACGGACTACGTCTGGGGAGATGCAACGGCGAGCTCGGCGGTCATGGACGTGCAGAACATAGCAACCCACGAGCTTGGCCACGGGATCGCAGGACTGGACGACATCTACACGAACAGCGAACTGACCATGTATGGCTATTCGGGCTATGGCGAGATCCTCAAGAGGGATCTGGCAGCCGGAGACATCAAGGGGGTGCAGGCCAACTATGGTCAGTAGGCCCCCTTTTCTTTTTCCGATTAGAGCGTTTAGAGGAGGATGACTAGATGGGTTCGGGAGTTGTGGCCAAGTCCAGGGAGGAGATGGGAACCAAGATGGCGGGACTACCTTGAGGAGTTCATGTATGCGGCCCTCAAGGACGCTGAGGATAGGACGATGCCGGGGCCGGGACGGGAGATAGGCCACGGCACCCCTGGCAATCCCGCGACAGACATCAACCGTCAATAGAACCATGCAACCAAGGAAACCATAAAGCTTTTATCGCCAAAACAGACTACCCATCTAACCGGGCAACCGGCTCGGGGGACTAGGGGTAGCCCCCGAAAAAGGGGATTACCGATGATAGGCCAAGATATAAGGGGACGAGAATGAACAACAAAATCAGAACCGCTTGGACAATCGCGGCGATAGCCCTAGTGCTGGGAATACCAACAGCCCTAGCCGACTGGTGGTTGGACGTACACATAGACTCAGCACTATGGCCGCTCTCGGACGACGAGTACAACTCCATCTTCGCAAAGATGGACGGAAAACACTACAACGGACCAGAATACTCCGTCTGGAAATGCACCGACTGGCACAAGAGCGACACCACCAGCACAAGCATGGGATGGTGCAAAATCTTCCACTACTTCGGGCACGGCGACTACATCTCATGGTCAAACAACTGGCTCGAAAACCACTGGTCTGAGAAGATACGCGCATGGGAGATACCATACCTGGGCAACGTCTGGGAAGGTGGAGGACCGACCCTCCTCGTCTTCTACAACGCATGCGAAAGTGGCCGCGTAAACTGGCTATACCCGAACAGATGGCTCATACCCGCATCCCTAACCCAAGGGGCCAAAGCAGGCATCGGACACGACAACGTAATAACAGCAGGGAGAGCCCGCAGATTAACCGACAAGTTCTACGAGCTAGCAGGCCAAGGACAAACCATAGGATACGCCTTCGACCAAGCGAAACAGTCCGCAGCAGACCCCACCGCAGTATTCATGGGAAACAGGAACATGGTGATAGTGAACTGATGGTGATACCATGAACCACAAAGCATTAATCGTTGGCGTATGCGCCTGCATCCTCGCAGGAACCCTAACATGGGCGGGATACACCGCAGTCAGACAGAGACAAAAAGCAGAAACCACAGCGGAAATGGAACGACTCTTCAGCAGCGGGACAATCGAAGAGATGGACGAAGCCGTGGAGAACCCGCCCGTAAGCAGCAGCACCGCCAGAAAAATAGCGGACAGGTACATATCATTCACCGCCGACCCCACGACGAGGCTCATGAAAGACGGAAACGGCTGCCTATACTGGCAGATAGGAATACTCAACGTGGCAGAAATCACGATAGACGCGAGAACCAGCGAAATACTCTCCGTCTACAATTCAGAGGGACTAAAGCTCATCGACCCGGCAAGGAACAACGAGGACACCGCGAGAGAACTAATCAAAAAACTCGGCTGGCCCAGCCCCAACTTCATCGAACTCGTCAACCCCAAGACAAGCCCGACAACCACAGAGGGATGGAAATCTATCTGGTGGCAACTCGAAATAGAGGGAGTCCCAGTAGACGGACTAATCGGAGTAACCTTCAACGAAAACAACCAGCCCACATGGGCAGGACGCACATGGATCATCATAGATGCGCCTGTAAAGACCCCCAAAATACCCAAAGAGCAGGCAACAAACATCGGCAAAGAAAAGGCAACCAAGTTCGGATGGACAAACGATAGGTGCAAGTCGGAGGGCCAACTAATATGGCAGAGACCCATCGACGTGGAAACATTCGGCCACGGCTACCGGCTCACCTGGGCCACGATCCACAGCAATCCCTCGCCACGACCAAGCGGAGTTCCCAGCAAAGCCTACGTCTATGTTGACGCACTCACCGGGGACGTGACCGGCATAGACTACACACTAGATTAAACTCTCCCTTTTCTTTTTTTTCTTATTATAACGACGCCCAGTCCTCGGCCATATTCACCGAAAAGGGACCAAAACCCAGAAAGTGCCCCGTAGAACTAGAGATAATGTGAATCCGCTATATCACCTCCTCCCAATCCTGCCTCCCGGACACCAACAGCACGCCACCCTTACCCAGATCGGAGAGGACGAAGGCATTCTTCGGCACACCGTACCTGTCAACATCAAGCGTCCTGTGCCGAGGAGCATACCAGGCAGCCTGCTCGGGAGTAGCGGTAAGCCAGACCGCCCAGGGCTCCCGAAAATCGGACTTAAGCCTCACAAACAGGTCGGACAGACAGGCATCGACCTGAGAAGGGTCCACGGCCTCGCCCGCATCCAGAGCCTCAGAAAAATCAGCCGCCCTCACGCCCGGACAGATCCCCAGAGAACCCTGAGCCTCCTCAAGAATGTGGAAGTTATTCAACTCCTCGACCTCGAACCTGACGACCTCCTCAAGATCGTAATACTGCGGGGAACGATAACGGAAGCCGTAACCCTGCCTCAAGATCCTCCTGGCATCCCTTGTCCTAGCCACCACGAACACCAACCCAGAAATCGAAGAGAGCCTCCTTAGACTGAGGGATAGCCTCATCGTTGTAGTAACGCGCAGACCGAATCGCAGACTCAACCGGGACAACCCGGACAACGGAAACGACATCAAGATTGCGCACAAAGACCTCGTGACCGAAACCACGGTCAACAATAGAATAGTCCCTGTCGGGCAGGGCACGCGAAAGGTCGATCTGAGCAGCAAACCGCCTAGAAGAAAAATAGTGAAACCAGAGTTGAGGATCACAGGAAACCATCAACCCGACACTCGCACCACGACCACTACCCATCGACGAAAGGTCTCTAGGAGCAACCGCTTTAACGGAAAAGTTGGAGTCGTCCGTAACGTGCCAATACTGACCCCTCATGCAATGAAGAGAGTAGGCACTCTCAAACTCGCCAAAGGAAGAATACTTCCGAGCCTCCGCAGCAAGAAGATCAAGCCTAGACAAACTTGCTCCTCCGGCAATCCACAATCCTCACCGACTCAAGCCTCTCGGGGGGAATGGAACCACGGAACCTCCAACTGCCCGAAGGCAGGAGAGGGTCAGACTCCACCTCGCCCTCCTCAAAGTCAACCGCAAAAATCTGGCCCATGAAACCGATGCCCACCTTCTTGGCCGTCCCACAGGCAAAAAGCTCGGCGCTCTCCAAGCTGTCAGTAAAGTAGACGTACCCCGGTGCCGAGTAGCACGACTTCCTGTACGGCTCCCCAACGGCATCGCAGCCAGCAGGACTAAGGCCCTCCCTCTCGATCACGAGACCAAGAGCCCTCGCCGTCCCGTGATAAAGCCTAGACAACAGAACCCATCTCCTGCTCCTTTGCGGCAATCACCAGCTTAATAACATCGCAGGGAGTCGTACCCTCGCAGTGAATATGTGTATGAACCTCACCCCAAGGCACGACGGGATGAGACAAGTGGTCGTGAACCTCCCTGATCCGACAAAACAAGCCCTCCGGAACTGCGAACCTCTCCCCGAGGGCGATCTCACCAGCACCAATCCTCTTCATACGCTCGTACCGAACCCCGATGCCAGAGGAACCACCAAGCTCCTTCAACGTCTCCCGAGAATCCCAAGCATCGGCATAGAAATCCACCCCGTAAGCGTCAGGCTCGGACCAGAACTCGGCACCAGGATCAATCAAATTCATAGCCGACTTAAGCACCCTCAACTCCCTAGCCGCATCGAACTCCGGATAACGGCGGCCACAGGCAATCCTCAAGGCCTCGGACCTAGACAAAGGCCTCAGACCCCACAATATCCCTGCGGATATCCCCAAGCGACTGGGACTGAACGGCAAGGCAGTACGTCATCTCGGGATTCAAACCCATAGAAGGAAGAAGATCGGCATTCCTGCCACGAACGGCGCGGACAATGTTACCAACCAGAATCCCGACGTTGGGACAAACAGAGGAAAACTCGAAACAAAACTTGCCAGCCTCTCCCCAGTGCTCCACCAAGCCCTGAGCCGAGAAATCGGCAGCGGTCCAGCGACCGGCCTGGGCATGGCGAACAGCGTAATCAGCATACCTCTGGACGTGCCACAGGTGAAGCGCACAGGAGGCGCACTCCTCAACATTAGAACAGACCCTAGCCAAACTCAAACCCCCGGAAACCTAATCTCATGGTCGCCAACCAGTTCATCCGAACGGTAGACCTTATGGCCCCTGGAAACGTTCACGACCTTCTTGCCGCGATCCACAAAGGAGGCCTCGCCCCACTGCAACTGCGAGCCCTTGATATGGCCGCGCCTCAGAAGCTCGCCGCGCACGACGAGATAGAACCCACCGAAAGGCGCACCCCAGTAAGGCTTAGCCCTCTCAAGAACCCTGTTGTGCTCCTCCTCACCCCAGGGATGCCACTCCTCACAGAAACAACCCATCTTCATAACACCGGACTCGGGAACCACGGGCTTACCAGCAACGAACTTCGGAGCGGGCTCAACAGCAGCAGAGCAGACGCATGAGGTATACGGCTCGATGCGGAGAAGACCCTTCACCCAGTTCCAATCGTTCTCGATGTCCTCATCCGAAGGATACGGAGGAAAATGAGGAAGAACCTCGACGTGGAGATCACCGACCCAACGACCCTGCTCGCACTCAAAGAAATCGTGAGGAATAGCAATCCCACGAGAATCACCAGTCAGGACGCGGCCAAGGTGAACAACCCCATCAACCTCGCAAAGCTGGGCACCCAACTCGCGACCAGAGCCCATAGAACGAGAGATCAGAGGCTCCACCTCACGCGCCCAGACAGCATCCGAGAACCTCAATCACAACAACCCCAGGTCGCTCAAGTCGCGTGTCATAGCCACATACTTCTCGGAAAGATACCCGGCATCGGCCCGACAGCACCAGTTACCCTCAGGATCACGAAACACCCTGCAGGAAACCTCCCTCAGAATATCCATGTTACCCTCAAGGGCCAAACCAAGGGTACGGTCCCCAAGCAGCTTAGGAATACGCTCAAGGTACTCGTCCTGAAGACGGCAAAGCTCCTTCAAAAGCAGAGCATCATGCTCAGAAACGTCAAAGCCAATAGCACACCTAGACAACCAGATCACCCTCATCGACGTAGGCGCAGAACTCATCACGAGAGAACTCGCCCTTAGGGTCGCGGTGGACGCAGACCGAGACAACCCCCTCCTCCAAAATATCGTCAACCGACCACTGGACCTCCGAGACGCGGTAAGGGCGAGCGAGCATCGCATCAAACCTCTTCCACTCAAGAACCACCCCAGGGGAAACGCGCATAACCGACTCCAAGTCCTCCGTCGGCTCAGGACGGACACCGTAGCGGATGAAGACGATATCCCCACGCCTCACCTGAAAGCACGCCCCTTAGCCAGCCCAAAGGCCAGCATCAGATCACGCACGCTATCAACCACACCAGCATCCAGACGAGTTTGGTCATGGTAGACATCGTAGAAAATCTTTCTACCATCAGCGCAACGCTCAATGGTATCCCACTGCCTCACAGTAGGAGACTCGCCGACATCGAAGTGGACATCTAGATCCCCATCGGCAAAAAACCGCACGGCATTAGCCCTGTTCTGGAAAAAGAAAATCGGATCATAACCAGCGGCCTTAGAACCAAGACAGAAAGAAATCTCGCGGTGATCCACGTTATGCCGACCAGCATTCTCGGGACGGACAACCCTACCCCAATCAGAAGGATCATCCGACTCGTAGGCCGTCTTGCCCGAGAAGTCGAGCATGGAGCCATCCGACAGAATGAAGCCACCCTCCCGACAGTCACGGGTAGCGCCGAACCGCTCCCTACAACCAGCAGCAAGACCCAGGGGCCTCAGAGCCTCACCTCGCAACAATCCTCCACAAGCTTGGACAGAACGGCATCGCGCAGCCTGCGAACCGACTCGACATAACCCGCATAGACAGGCTCGTAGGAGCCGGGGCCAGCGGGAGGATACTCAGCCTTACGCCAGACCTCAAGGCCCAGACGGATATCCTCGGCAACCTGAGGCGAAAACTCGGGCAGGTAATCGAAACAGACAAGCCTAACCGAGTCGTCCGGCTGCCTCATGCCAACACAGGCAAACTCCGAGCCCCTGGAAAGATCACCGAACACGTCGAGAGAGGAAAGAGTCAGATCGAAGCCCTCCCAGACGGCGCGATCCTCAGGGGAAAGCGGGCCATGCCGCAAACGCAAAGCCTCAACAATAGGAGGAGGATGAACGTGGAAAGAGCCAACATATCGGGACTCACCGAGACGCCGGGGAAAATTCATCACGCACGAAACCAAGTTCCCGTAACAGTTAGAGCCAGCAGAGAAATGGCCCGAAGAATCGCGGTAGACGGGGAAACCCGCCTCAGAATCCTGGTTATCCCTGGACCACGCAACAAGGCCACGGACACGATCACCAAAAACCTCCGAAACAAGGTCACAGCGGCTCAAAACAACGACCTCATACTACGAGCAGCCTCGAACATACCCCGGATATCGGGGAAACGAGAAACCATAGCCTCAACGCCGGGTCTAAACCTGGCAGGAACACAACCAAAGGCACCCAGAAGAAGCGAGAGGACAGAATAGGAGGAGACAGATTCGACCAGCCGATCCTGAAGCTCGCTACACGGAGGAGGAGAACCCCTAACCTTCATACCAGCAAAAAAGTCGCAGACAAGATCCTCCGCATCGCGGTCAAAGGCAAACCCCTCCCTGTTCTCCTCAACAAAGGCATGACAACCCTCGTGCCAGTAAACGGCATCATCCGAGCCACGGACAACCGTGCAGAAAACCTTACCGCCGCGAGGCGCACAGTAACCCTGGCCGGGAAGACCCTCAACCTCCTCGAAGACGGTATTCCTCAAGCCGATCTCGTCAACAACCCGAGAGACCCTCACCAGACACCACCAACCCGCCCCCTCTCCTCAACGGCCTTAATCTGAGCCTCAGTCGCCGGACGAGGAGGAAGAAGACGATCCAGAAGCTCCCTGTTCTCACCATAGGAGAGCGAAGGATCGACGTTATCCAGAAAGGCGGCAACGTCCCAAGACTCAGGGATACGGTCGTAGACCATCCTCAAGAGATTGTCGCGCTCAACCCCCGTCATACCCCTGAAAACCTCCTCCGAGCCAGCCGGAACGTGGAAGCCACGCTTAGTAACCTGAATCCCGCGACGGCCCGAAAGAGCAGAGACAAACTTGGCCGGACAACGAACAAAGCGACAAGTCCCAACCGTACCCTTGCCACAGACAATCGAACCGGACTGACGCAGATCCTCAAGAACGGGATAAAACCTAGAAGGAGGAACACCGGAAAGATCCCTCAACATAGTACGGCTAGGCTCAACGCCAAAAGCATTGAAGGAGGACGAGGCGCACATGACGCCAAGATGGTCGGCGGCAAGGCTGGAGCAGCGACCAACTCTAAGACAGGAATCGAATGCTCCCCTAACCGAACGATCCTGCCAGACATCCAAGGAAGTGACCCTAACCAGCCTCGCCACCAACCGCAGGGACGAAGCCTTAAAAGAACATAAAGGTTTCGCCGCAAATCGCCGGGAGGGGGACAGAGACAACAAGACCGAACCACACAACGGGGATAATAAACCCTCACACAACGGGGCTCGATACAACACCTAACAACCCGAAGCGGAACTGGCTGAACAGGCTTGACGGACTCCGTGACGTTAACCGGAGTCAAGTTGGTCCAGTTGACCGGGATAGCCCCCTCCCCTTGGCGTGCGGCAAACACCAAGACCAACAGAAAGACCAGCACGAAAAGCCTGGTGGCAAGACGCACGACTGGAACTTGGCGGAACGGCTAAAAAAGGTTGGCTGGAACAATCAAGGGACGCGATCACGGCCACGTCCCCAGCCGGGGGGCGATTACCCTTCCATCCAGAAGGGCGAGGCAGCACCCAAGCCCCAGAGCCTCCTGCAAAGCTCACTCTCACAGAGAGAGTATCGTGAATTTTTTACTCTGATTCAGCGAGTGTCCCTACCTACCCCGCAGACAGATTTCAGGCGGCGACACACGCCCGTCCCGCGCTCTCCACCTAGGCTCGCTGATCGGGAGGACGAATGAACAACGCCCGTACTCCCCTGCAGTACCGATTCAAAGCACGACAGGTTTACCTAGACGGGCGATGAGGCAAAGCCACGCACTGTTCGGAGTGCCGAGGACAGGCTTCCGAAGGCAACCCCTATGAATCAGCGCGAACTCCCAGGCATCGCCGGAGGATCGCCGGAGCGAAACTCGGACCGAGCCAGACCTGACAGGAGCCAATCGCCGCTATCTGCCAATGCCTGCAGAGCAGGGACTACAGCAAGGTAGACACAGACTTAAAAAGTTAACGTAAGAGAAACAGGCCAGTGCATCTTCTATGTGGCTACCGGCACCGGCCCGGACCCGCACACTTGAGCCATGAAAACCAATGCGAGTCAAAAAAAGAGAACGCCAGACCCTAATTAAGATTTCGAGGCCAAAAACCACACAATAACAACGGCAACTAAACCGAAGAAGACGATCAGCATCAGAATAAAAACAGAACCAGAGGAAGGCCGCGCACCCGAATAGCCAAGAGGAGCAGCAGAAAACGGAAATCCGCCGCTACCGGAAGGCTTCCTCTTAGAAGCAGGAGGAGAAACAGGAGAAACGGGAGGAGCAGGAGGAGCAGGAGGAGCCGGGGAACCGCCAGGGACATAGATCACGATCTCAGGATCAAGGACGAGAACCGAGGACCTCTCAGGAAGATAAACCGCGAGAATCGCCTCGTCAGCCAAAAGGTCGAGACGACAGCGATAGTGAGAAACGTCCGTCCAGTTCACAACCATCCTCAGATCCCCCGACTCAAACAGGGCAGAGGTGTTGCCAGTGCCAGCGGGCACGAGAGACCAACCGGAGAGAGGAATATGCCACCTCACCACCTCCATAAAGACGTTCGTAATCGTCCAAGCATACTTCCACCTAATCCCATCCGAGGTGTTATAGACAACAAACACCTCGGTCCCGCCGTCAAAAGAAGTCGAAGGCTTCGAGGCGACAAGAAGGCCACGGTCAACGAAAAAACGGGAAAAGAAATCGAACTCAGACACGTTTTCATCGAAAACCGAAACGTTCAGCACAACCCTAGAGCCCGAGAAGGGAATCACGAACTGCCAGACGCCATCGCCCTTGCTCAAGTTCGACGGAACAGAGCCAGAGGCCCCGTAGAACCCACCCTTCCAACCACACCCGAGGCCGGGAAAGTCCACGGATACCACATCCTTAACGGTATTGTTATCCCTCACAAGGACATCCACCAAGAGACGACCCGAGCCAAAACTGGGGGAAACGGAAAGAATCTCGGGAGGAACATTCAGGATGTAGCAGATAATCGGGATGTCAATACAGGAGGCAGCAGGAATAAGGAGCAAAACAAACAGAGCCAAGGCCCAGGATCGCACAGAAAAAGGGATAAGCAGACCCTTAAAACAATTGTGCCAAAAAACGGGGACGGCCCGCAGGAAAACCACGTCAGAAGAGGCTTTCCCCAATCTGCAACGCCGCCAGCGGACCGCCCGAAAACATAATAAAGAGCCAGCATAAAAGGGTTACGACCAAAATGAGGGACAAGGAAATCAGGCTAACGGACATGCCCAGCAGGGTCATCTGCGAAAGACAGGCAGATGGCTCGGTATCCTGCCGGATATTCGAAAGCAGGGAGGTAGTGGACCTCCAAGGAAGAGAGGAACCCACAAGGAAGCCAAAGTCCTTCTTCCCCGAAAGGGAAAGCCCCGACGACATGGGCGGTTTGGAATGAGGGGAAGCTGGCAGGAAATAGACATAGACGTAAAGACCAAGTGCAAGCAGACAGACGGAAAGATCGTCTGCGTCGCGATCCAAGAAGACGAACACGGCAAGAGAACCGGGTTCGAGCAAACCACCAGAAAACTCTCCGAAGAAGAGATCAGGGAAACGGAAAAGACCTTCTGAGGCCGGAACATGACCAGAGTAGCCATCAACGGCAGGATGGCTGCGGTCAGAAGAGAATACCTCAAGCCCGATGCCGACGTGCAGAACTGGCCCGTGTACGACTCGCGGGAACACGACATCTTCGCAGCAGGCTGCCCGATATGCAACTCAAGCGAACTTGACGAAGAAGGCCTCAGAAAGAAGGAGATATTCGCCAACCCAGAATACACCCAAGACTACTCAGACCCCCTGCTCGCATTCCTGCTGGCACACGAAGCGGGACACCGGATCTGCGAACCAAAAGGAGGAGGAGAGTTCTGCGCGTCCCTAGAAGCGGTCAAGATGTTCAAGGACCGAGAACTGGGAGAAAAAATGGCAGAGGTCTGGTATCACCGATGGCAGTTCTGGGAAACAACCATTGAAACACACGGGTACGCCCAGGAGTTCGAAAGAATCCCCACAGTCCAGAGATTCCTAGAGCTACCCTGGGAAGAAAAGAAAAGGGCGAGACGGGCATAAACTATCGGCTCGCCTCAACCACGACCCTAACCCTGCCATCCGCAGCGCACTCGTCGCAGAGAAGATAAGAAACCCTCTTCACCTTCACCCTGGACATACAGCGACCGTGGAAACGGCGCAGACACCCCACACACTCAGAAGAACGGCTGTTAAGATGACGCCCACACTTGAGACAGCAATCGGTCATAGGCCATGACCAGCGCGAACACGGCCACCGACAAAAAACAGCACCGCATCCAGAACGGCGACGCCCACCAAGATACAGACAAGAGAAAGAAGATTATCCAAGGACATCAGCCAGCGAGAAGGACCTAACCTCACCATCCGGCATACGAACGCCAACCGTCTTCACACCCATCTTGGAAAGGTCACGCAGAGTAACAACGTGTGGACCCCAGCCCTCGGCGTAGAACTCGATCCTATCCGGCCCGTGCTTGATCTCCGATACCCAGCCCTCCTCAGACGGAATCTGCCAGAGATAAGAGTAAGGAGCGGGAACGACAGTCACCGACTCGGGAACCTTCCTCTCCCTAGGAGGAAGACCCCTAGGCAGAAAGAACTCAACGTCGTGGATGTACCCGGAAGTGGAACCAGTATACCTCACCTGCAGATCGGACCAGGGATCGTGAGCATCCTGCTGCCTGACGAGAGAACCAACCTTCTCATCCTGGAAAGAGTAAACAGGCTCGCCATAAACGGCCCTGACATCCTCAATCTTGTCGCACACCTCGCCCAGACGGTCATGCGCAGCCTTCCACTCGGGAAACAGCTTCTCGTGCTCAGCACCAGTAACAGACTTCAGCTTCTCGTAAAGCACCCTCTCCTTGTCCCAAGCATCAGCACACAGAGACCGCCACTCGTCAACGGCACGCTTATCGTCAGCAGAAAGACCGGGCCTGAACTGAACATCCCTGCGCTCGCTGTGAACACCAGAATACACGCGAAAAGGATAGTCGGGGTCATCAGTCAGACAGAAAGAGCCCCGGACCGTGTTCTTGGAGAAGTAGCTCGAATGAGTATCCCTGGACTCAGAGGCGATCACGCAGCGGCCCTCAAACTTCTCGAAGTCGCCCAGAGGAACCTTCGAATCAACACCAGCCGGAAAGACCGTGACGCCAATCCTCTTGGGAGGATCAGCGTCACCATCGTTCCAGAAGCGAACCACATGGCGACCGGGAAGGTCGCAAACCTTTATCCAGGGAGTACCCTCAAGAGCGGAGAAGGAACCGCCCAGCGACGAACAGAAACGGGAAAGACCAGTGGACCAGACCTCCCCAAGATCAGCCACTCAGTATTCCTCCGGAAAGAGAATCGTCGTGGCCGAGCGATCACGTTCAGTAATGATCCAAATCTTCGGGAGACGCGGCTGGCCGACCTTCGCGGGCTCATAGACAGAGAAAAGCCGCTCGCCGTGCTCCAACGCCCAATTATTCTGCTTACGGTCCTCCTCGTCCAAGTCGCCCCAGTCACAGGTCGCGTGCCTAGCCAGAGAATTTGATACAAACTTTGCAAACTCGGTATCGTCGGCGATGCGATCGGACACGCCGCCCGTCATAACCGTCTGGCCCAGCTTGAACCCACACCTAGCCATAGAAACCTACTCCGAATAAAGAAGCAGAATCGCGGCCCCCGACGCCATCGCGCCGATAACACCGCACGCAAGCATAAACACAGGAACCGAGAGAGCATCTGGGGTAACGCCGATGACAATCAATACCACCAAGGCAACAGCAAAGAACAACATAAAGAAGCCACAGAATACCAATATCGCCTGGGTCAGAACGTCCTTCGTCATTCCCACACCTCAAAAGCCTTGAACTCGCCAGCAGCATGAACCCTGAAGGCGAACCTGTCACCCCAGCGGCTTGTGAAGGCCCTCAGAACATCCCTGATCTGGGAATCCGAGCCACAGATCACGTCCGGCTCACCCTCCCAAGGACGGCCCTCCCTGAAGATCGCACCGAACTCGTCCGCGACCTTGGAAAACTCGTGGACACCCCTAGCCGAGCCGAAGGAGAGAGAGACACAGTTGGACTCAACCGGCATACCGGGGACGCGCATCAGACCACCATCCAACCCAAGAAGTACAGGGCCACGCCAAGAAACGAAAGACACACGCCGGAAACCTTCGAGGAAACGGACAGATACTTCCCACCCTGAAAGGCAAGCATCGCACCGACAAACGAGAAGGCCAGCCCGAGGATCATCAACCAGACGAAAAGCTGCAAACCCAAAAAAATCACCGCGAACCCCTCCAAGCAAAGCGGACCGACTGGACGGCATTAACGACAGTCAAAGCCTGACCGAAGATCAAGAGAAACACCATAGGATAGTCCCAGGAGCCCTTATCCGAAACCGAGAAAGGACAGGAAACGGAGCCAAGCTCCAGACCATGAAAACGGAAAGAAGCGGCAAGAACACCCTCCAAGGGCACGGAGGGCATAACGACCTCAACCACCATAGAGGAGGACGAACCAGCCGGAAAAGTGCCATCGTAGACGACCGACCTGCACTCACCCGAGATCGGAGAAACCTCAGACCAATGCGAACCACGAACAAGAGAAATAGACAAAGCAGGAGAAACCCAGGTCCAGTAGAAGACGACCTCGGGAGACTCAAGGTCAACCGGACCGTTCACCCAGGAAACCCTGAACTGAACCTTTGAGCCGACCGCGTAGCTGGACTTGGGGAAAGGATCACGAATCGAGATGCGACCCGAAACAGAGGCGACCTGGGCACAACAGGAAGGCAAAACCAAAAAAACGGCTAGCCACCACCAACGGCGCACAGGACTAACCACCGCCCCTGATTTCCCACGTAACATCCTCAAACCAGACAGTAGCAGACAGCGGGTTCTTCTTCACGACGGCAAACATTGGAGAGGCAATCCAACCGGACTGAACGGAGGCACCACCAGCAAAAACGTTGGCCCTGATCTCCTCAGTAAACTTCAGCGTGACCCCTATGAGAGCATCCACGTCCCAGATCCCCACCTCATTCACACCGATGGTAACGGTCGTAAGCTTGTTGTACGGAGACTTGCCATAGTCCGCATGCCAGCTACCCCCACCATCACTAACCCATCCAGCAGTATAGGTCGCAACAGTACCAGTCGATGCAGAATAGGAGCGGAAAGGCTTCCTATTCTCTATGCTGCTCCACTGAGACCAGCCCGCACCCCCCGAAGCCCACCACTGGCGAGTATCGTCCCTCATAACAAAGGTATTATACTCAAACCAGAGGTTAGCGGGCATAGAAGGAGAATCCTTCACCTTAACACGGCAGTCGTAGCAGATCGAAAAAGTGGAGCCCAAGTTCGATTCGCCGGTCCAGAGAGAGAACAGACCAAAGGCATTCTTAGGAGTCGCCTTAATGTAGTTGCCAGCCTCATCCCTGAGATAGAAGGAGTAAGTCGAGCCACCAGTACCACTCTTGCCAAGCATCTGAGCCGCGAGAACAGCGGCGGTCATAAAAACGGCGACGATCACGAGAGAAACCCACAGTCCATGCTTAGGCTCGTCGAGACGGCCAATGCCCTGCCAGACACCAGCAAGACCCAGCACGACCAAGCCACCAGCGAACACGGTCGAAAAACCCAAGGAACCAGCCAAAAGATCGTGCTGCAGAGTGTAGCCAAAGTAGGCTACAAGAAGGGCACCAGCAACAAGCAGAATCCACCCTAAAGTATTCCGCTCCACGAACACCAACCGGGCCAATATGAACCGAACAAGTATATAAGTATTGCGCCAAAACCCCCGACGCCCGTTCCCGAGCATAGGAATAGAAGTAGAAGCAGACGGCATCTCATCTCTCAGAAGCGGGCATCGAAAACCTTAAAAGGAGCCAAACCCATCACTGAACCACAACAACCCTGACGGGAAGACTACCTTGGACGCAAAGCTCTTCAAAGGAGTAACCACCTTCACAACCCCCGAGGACATCGAGGAACTAGAGTACGACTTCGGCGCGGGAACCTACCGAGGCGAGCGAAGACTGGTTGTGTACAATAGGGTCAACCTTGTCGAAGGCCGACACTTCGGCAACGCGACCAGCCGGAAGATAGTGCGGGCACTACTCGAACACGGAATCTACCTGATCGAAGCAACCACCGCGCCCCCCACGTACCAAGAGTTCCTAGATATGGTAGTCGTCAAGAGAGTAAACTTAAGCAAGGAAGAGATAACAAAACTAGAGATGATAAGGGCCTACCTATGCTCGAAACGTTCCCCTACACACCGAGAACCGGGCAGGAAGAGATGACACAGGCAATGCTGGAAGCCACAGAAAACGGCAAGGTGATGCTAGCCCACGCGCCGACGGGGATAGGAAAGTCGATCTGCTCGCTGGCAGCGGCCACGAAGACCGCAGGGATAGACCTAGACCAAGACGAGTACAAGATACTCTTCCTCACCAACAGGAGGAACCAGGCGAGGATCGTGTTACAAGAAGCGCGGGCCATAGGAAAAAAGATCGCAAAAACGGTGGGATGCGTCGCCATACAATCCAGAAAAAGCCTCTGCCCGCTGATACGCGAACAACAACCAAAAGAAAAACTGGACTACAGCGACTTCATAGAGGTGTGCAAAGAGGCAAAAACCAGCGGAAGATGCCGGTACTGGAAAAACATGAGGAGAACTGGAAGAAGAGAAGGCGAACTCTGGACCGAGGAAGCCCTAGAAACCGCCAGGGCGACCATAGGCAAAATGCCGGAGGAGGCATACGGATACGTCACCTCACAGGAAATGTGTACCTACGAAGCCCTCAAACTGGCGGCCCAAGAATCCCAGATACTCATAGCGAGGTACATACACGCCTTCGACCCGACCATAAAGAGCTACTTCCTAGAAAAAATCTTCGAGCCGGAAGACAGCATCACCATCATAGACGAGGCCCACAACCTAGGGGACGACATCGCCAAGCACTACTCCATAGAGATAACGGAGAGAACGATCGACACCGCAGCAATCGAACTACAGGGAATCAGAAGCCAAAAACCCGAAGCAGAGGAGTGCCTAGAGCTACTCAACAAGCTCAGACAGACCATGTGGAGGCTGACGGAAACCGAGGCCACCAGGGAAACGCTCATCCGAAGGTGGGACCTGACCTGCGGATACCACCTAGAAGAACTAAAGGAAAAGATCGAGCTACTCAAAGAACTCGGAGACGCGATCAAGGAACAGAAAGAGGAAGCCGGACAGGTAGTCACCAGAAGCTACACCCACAGCATAGCGGAAAAATGGGAAACCATCATGAAGCCAGACAGAAAGTACATCCTCCTAACCTACCTCAAGGAAACCAAATGGAAACAGAGATACCCAGTCGTAGAACTAAGATGCATAGACGCAAGAGACACCATATCGACGACCCTTGAAACCTTCCACGCCGCGATACTGATGAGCGCAACGCTAACCCCCCTGCAGTACCACCAGGACACCCTAGGCATACCCGAGGAACGAGCAGTCAGACAGGAGTACCCGCCAGTATTCCCCAAGGAAAACAGGAGAATCATCATAGACGTGGGGGCAACTTCACAGTACAGCTACCGGGACGAAGCCATGTACGGCACGATAGCAGACTACTGCGAGAGGATAATCGAAGCCACCCCAGGACCGTGCATCTTCTTCTACCCGAGCTACGGATTCCTCAAAGAGATAGTCCAAAGACTGCACGGATACGCCAGCCGGGTCTGGGTCGAGGGACCACAAAGCACCATAGACGAGTTCCAAGAACAGAAAGAACACGACACGATACTGCACGCGGTAGCATCGGGCAAGTTCGCAGAGGGAATAGACGTACCCGACTACTTCAAGGCAGCCACCTCAATAGGAGTACCGCTGGCAACGTGGAGCGAGGTAGTAAAGGAAAAGATCGCCTACTACGAGGAACTCTATCCCCACAGGGGAAGGCTGTACGCATACGAGATACCAGCCATAAACAAGATCATCCAGTCGGTCGGAAGGGCGATAAGGACGCCACAGGACAGGGCGGCAATGATCGCAATAGACTCAAGGCTGGGAAAAAGATACAGGGGATACCTCCCGAGGTACTGGAAGGACGAGATGATAGTCACAGCCGACCCAGACCAAGTATCGGATAGGATAGGAGAGTTCTGGAACCAATGGCCGGAATAAAGAACTACTCGAACATCGCAAAGGAACTGCTACCCCAAGCCCACCAGCTACACGACCAGGGGCTAGGCTGGAAGAAGGTGGCACAAAAACTCAGGATCGGCCACTCAACCCTGTGGGCATGGCTACAGCTAGAACGGTTGGAGCGTGAACAAAATGGCCGTAGAACCCCTCAACCCTAGAACGGACGAAAAGAAGCTATTAGAGGAAGGAAGGAGAAACCTGGAAACGTACATGAAGACAAGGCTCCGGATGGTCAGAAAGAACAACAGGGCCGTGGCAATCAACACGGCGATGATGATCGCAACCGTCCTAGGAATGGGACTATTCTATCACCTCGGACACATGACCATGTTCGCCCTCGGGATACCCGTCCTGGCCCTCTACCTGCTCTTCTGCTACGCCCACTCAACAGTAATGCTTATGTGCGAACACCTCGACAGGACAATAGACATCATCACAGCAATAAACTTCGTAACAACGAAAGAGAAGGAGGAAAAAGCAGATGAACAAGAAAAAGACGATCTGCCGGGTCATCGGGCATAAGCCGACCGATCTGACCCAAAAAAAGGACTACCGATACTGGTGGCAGGGCCGCTGCGCAAGATGCGGGACTCACATAGAGAAACACTGCGACCCGTACACCGGAAAAAGCTGCTACATCCACGAGTTCGACGCCAACGGCAGACACATCCGAGGCCCGCCCTTCCTGCAGATGGCCCTCCACAGGGACAACCGGAAATACTGGGCATGGATGGGACCAGTCCTAATCGTGTTCGCCATAGCCGTGCGGACAAAGTACAGCCTACACGCAATGGCGGGCTTCCTCGCAATCGTGTGGGGATACATCATCTACCTAGAACGAAAAGACGCACAAATAGAGAGAGGCGAAACATGAAGGTACGACAAATAAGGGACTCGAAAGGCACGCAGATAGGGCTAGAAGTCAAAGCCGAAACCAACAGGCAACTCAACTGCCTGAAGCGCCTGTGGCGACACGGCGTCGAACTGCGGTACGATGAGTTCGCCATGACGCTAGAGATCAGGCTGAAAAGCCGGGAAACGGGGGCGAAGCCCATTGGATAGAGAAAAACTGAAGAAAGACCTTGAGATCATCAGGGGCAACGTCGGGGCCGCGCTCAAGGCACTAGAAGAAGGAAACCCAAACGAGGAGCCGGACAGCGAGATACTGAAAGACCACGTAGCGCAGACCAAGATCAAGACCTTCCAGATCGGCGGCATACTGGACCGAGCGAGAAGATGCACCGCCCCGACCGTAGATTACGACACAAAAAAGTGGAAAACGCGCACGCCGGTACAGGTACAGTGCGTCGGGCTGGGAAAATACCGGCCAGACCTCAAAGCCGTGCTGTGCGACAAACACTATTCGAGGGCGAAACAAGATGGGAATACCGGGGACACCAAGGAGACAAGATGAAATCAAGAGCCTCATCGTGCTCTCGTGGACCGTAACCCTAGTGGCAACGGCAATCATCTGGACCCAGAACGAGCAACAGGGAATCAAGATCCGAAGCATACAGAACGAGCTTTACACACTAGACACGGGAACGGACACCAAGCTCAAGATCATCAACGACAACGTGGTGGGACTAACCGGCTTCATGACCTACCTCCTGTCCAACATGACCCAGCAAATGCAGATCCAGCAGAAACTCCTGGACTATATGCTCGAACAGAACCTCGACCTATACAAACAACTCAACGAAGCCAGGTGGAACGCAACCTTCTGGAAGAACAGCTACGACAACCTACTGGCAACCGTAAACTTCACGGGGGAAGTCACATGAGAGTACCATGCTTCCTCTCCATACCCATCTTGCTAATCGCAATCGCGATAAGCCTCTTAATCCGCTACGGCATCCCCTAGAGGAGACCCACATGAGAACCTTCAAGAACCCCGTCCGCGCAGTAGACAAGCCCGAGTGGAAAAAGGTCCACGTAGTAGACGACAAGGACAAGACGCTCTGCGGATACTGGCCCTGGGGCGACCACGAAATCTTCCAGATCGAGATAGAAGACCTACTGAAACGCGAAGACCTCTGCCGAGGATGCATGAGGTCGCTCGAATGGTTCGCAATAGACCAGCTAGAGAAAAGCGGGACCAGAAACCTGCTCAAAAAGCTGCTCGGAGATGTAGAACCATGACGCAAACCTACGTCGCCGTGTACACCAACGGCAAACTCTCAGCCCTGCAGAAAGTCCGCAAAAAGGCCAGGGTACAGATCAGAATCGAGGAACGCGAAGAAGAACAAATGCCGATAATCGACCGCAGAAAAGTCTTCTTCGCCCTCACCGTCTACGACAGCAAGGAGAAGTAAAAAATGGCCGCAGCCATAGCCTACGACGAACGGATACGACCTTGCAGGCGGGATAACGAAACGGGACATCCTCGTATCCCTGTGGGGAATAACCCCAATCCTAGCCTACATCATCATCCTGCTAGTGATCCAATGAATCCCGAACTACTAGCCATCTGCATAGCCATACAGATAGTCGCTGGCATCCTATTGGCCTTCCTCGTCGCCCTCGTGGTACTCTCCATCATAGTTCTCAGCGAGAAACAGCGCGGACAGGAACACGAACCCGGATTCCTCGAAGAACTCCTAGAGGGACTCAACGACGCAATCCTAGGCGCAAGGGACGACTACGCATACCGCAACTGGAAGTAGAAAGATGAAGCTACCCAAGACGGTCAAGCCACCGGGAACCACCGTGATGCTCAGAGAGCCAAAGCTATCCCTCTTCCAGAGCCAGGAAGGGCTAATCTACGGATACAGGATAGTGGCCTTCGTATGCAGAAACGGGCACATCACCAGAACCAGCAGGCTCAAGCCGAGCCCGCTGGCACCAACATGCCCAGTATGCAACACAATAATGAGCCCATACGAGGCTCCAGAGCAAGCCAAGGAGATGATACACTGATAGAGACATACATCGCCGTATACGTCAACGACGAACTGTCAACCCTCCAAAGAATCCTCGAAGGAGACAAAATAGCGATCAGGATCGAGCAACGGGAAGACGAAGAAAGGTCGATAGACTGGAAGGAAGTCTTCGTCCGAGAGCCGGTTACAGAAGAGGAAGAGGAAGAATCACATTGACACTCGCCAAGGATCTCAGCATGGTAGCCCTCTACATTCTGTTCCTGTATGGAATGGGCGCGCTCGCCGCATGGCTCCCACCCCCAGGATATTACCACTACAGCCGCGCACAGATCACACTAATCATAGGAACAGCACTATTACTCACCACGGTAGTAGGAACCGAAGTTCTGAAGTGGTTCTACAGGGTGCCCCACGGGATGAGCCTGAGAGACGGCATGTTCCTCAAATGGACCGAAGACGAGATGAAACGCCACGGAGACAACCCAGCGGCAAGGCTAGTGCTAGAGAGCTACTCGGAGAAACTCAAAAACAAGAGATGACCCCATGATCTTCAAGTGCCGCAAGTGTGGAAGCTGCTGCAAGAACCTCACCGAGACGATGGGAGAACACCGCTTCGGACTGCTCCTCACGCCGAAAGAGGCGGGACTATTCCCAAGGGAACTAGTCAAACCATACATGGGAACCGAGCGCAAAGGCAGACGGCGGCCCAGACCGGCCCAGATCACAGCCTACCAGCTAGACGCCGACAACTGCCCCCACCTGGGAGAAGACAACAGGTGCGGGATATACGACAGAAGGCCGCTGTCCTGCCGAGCGTTCCCAGTACACATCGGACTAGTAGAAGGAGAACTCAGAGTATACGCATCAACGAGGTGCAAACTAGCCGAGGAGAGCAAGAACGAGCCAATAGGAATGAACCGGGAAACCATGAACGCGACCGCCCGGATACAGAGAGAGATCATCCAGGTAACACAGTGGATGCGACCCCTAAACGAGAACAAATGGATACCAACGGCAGAACTGGCCTACGAATACCTCAAAGAACTGGCAGCACAACAGAAGGTGGCCCCATGAAAATCAGGCAGATCCTAACCTGCATCATCATCACCGCCGCCATATTCTTCTTCCCACTCACAATGCCCGACCTAGCGGGCTTCATAAGAGACGAAGGCCCGTGGGCGTTCATATTCCTAGGAGCAATAGCCGCCATCGACTGCTACCTGTGGTACGTGACGGACGAACCCGACAAAAGCTGGCTGCTCTGCGTCAGAAAAGACCAGATGAAGAAACCCATAATGGGACGCATAGAGGGAAAATGTTCACAATGCGGGGCAACCGTCTGGGTGCCAAAGAACGGCCTGGACGTGCCCAAAGAGGCAGAGCCGATCTGCACCTCATGCATACTCGAAGAACTGAGAAAAGACAAGGACGGCATCGAGGCCATCATCACCCCGATGGTCCGAGAGGAGCTACACCAAAAAGGATGGACGGACGAAAAGATCCTGGCAAACCTCATCCTCATAACAACAGGACTGGAAGAGGAGACGAGAACATGAACGAAGAAGAGAGCAAACTGGTGGTTCAACCCGGCCAATCCGCTCTCACCAATGTCACCCATGAACCCAGGCCACCCCCTACACGAAGACTTCTGGGGATAAAATGACAGTCACGATCACACTGGACTACAACGAAAAGAACAGGGAGATGGACAGATACCTCAGGCACAAAGGAACCAGACCGGAGTACGCCAGCATGCCGTGCGACTACTTCTGCCTCATAGGAAACAGGCCGGATGCCGTGGCAATGGAGAGGAAGAGAACATCACAGTTCGTATCGGACATAATGGACGACACGGCAAGGCTGGACAGACAGGTGGCCGAGTGCCTGGGATTCAGGACGCACATCATACTGCTGGAAGGAGCATGGAACTACATAGAGGGCGCACTCGCGACGAGGGATAGGATATACAGGCCACCACTAGGAAACTCTTTTATGACCAAGCTCGCGAAATTCGTGCTGGCCGGACAAAGGCTCCACATAATCGCGACACCCGGACCGAGGGAGACAGCAGAACTCATCTGGGCAATAGCCAAACTCGGAGAAAAGACAAACCAGGGACGCGACATAGACCTCGCGTACTACCTTCAAAGGAGAGGCAAGAAAGGAAAAAGGGAAGGGGCAAGAGCCAAGATCAACACCCTCATAGGAATACCCGGAGTCGGAGAGTACAGAGCAGTCAAGCTGCTGGACCACTTCGGTAGCTTCACCAAAATAGTCCAGGCCGACATACAGGAAATAGGACAAGTAGAAGGGATCGGACCCAAGACAGCACAGAAGATAAAGGAGACGCTGGCATGACGGAAACCAAACAAGAAGGAATGAAACACGAACATCGACATACTAGACCTCGTAATACTGGCACTCGCAATCAACCTCATACTCGCAAGAAGCGGCCAAAAAGGAGGAGGAGTTAAACGGAAATCTGCTACCTCTGCCACAAAGAAAGGCCCTGCGAAACCGTAGAGGCACCAGCACCCGACGGCAGGATAATACCGGTACAGATGTGCGAGGAGTGCCGAACAAGAATCAAGAAGGAAAGAGAAATCGCCGCAACCAACATGCAAAAGCTCAGAGCCAGGTGCAAGGAACTGAAACTACCCAGCTACCCGGCGGTCCACCAAGCCAACGCATTCTGCCAAACATGGTGGGACACAGGCAACGATCTAATGCTCATGGGATACACGCCCGAAGAAGTCAGCAAGACAGCAGCCATAGCCACGGAATACCTACTCGAAATGATAAAGAGCGGGATGCGAGGAATCCAAGCCGCAAGGGAGACGAGATAATGCCAAAACCAACCTACAAGATAAAGGGAAGCCACCCCTACGAGGCAGGGATAAACCTCTTCGACCTGTGCAAACTGATGTACCTGAAAAGCATATACACCCCATCGGAATGGGAACAACGGAGATCCTCCACATCACCCATCATAGAACTCAAGCCACAGCCCGAAACGGAATCCCTCAAAGTAACCTTCGAGGTCGGAAGATCCAGGGCAGAGTACACCTTCCACCCGGACTCGTTCGACTACGAGATGCACGACGTTGACGGACAGACCCTAGACAACCCCAAAAAAGCAAAGAAGTGGACGCTGGAGAACGCGCTGGACTGGATACACGAGGCAGCAATCCGAGAGGAGCGGCCCATAGCCGAGGAAGACCTACCCCAAGACCTAGAATGGTTCCTGGGAAAATTTGCCGAGATCAAGCACAGGCCGCCCACGCCAGAAGAAGTCGAAACGGCATACGGAATGCTCCCGCTAAGGTCATACAAGAGGGGAATCACGCTCAAACAGGCCAAGGAAGCCCTCAAGAGGCTGGCGGTCGAACCCGGCGGACGGGAAGGCGAAGAGGAATGAGCAATCAAAGGCAGAAATCGCTCCTCAATATTGGATATTGGGATCGTTACACACCCAGATACACAATGGAATGTGGTCCGTGCGGGGGACGATTCCAATTCATCGAAGGGAAACTTCAGTACGGCATGAAAATAGTCTGCGATTACTGTGGTCATGTGTTCTCTCCCGAGGACTGGCAGATCGACGCTGTTCGAGAGGAGATGCAAATAACCAGGATACGTGACGCTGAAGAAAGAGACATGGAGATGAGGCAAAGGAGGTAGCATATGAAACTGAAAGTCAAGCCCAACATGGGGAACGCGGCCAAACACATCAAAGACCTAACCAACGCACCGGCAGCACTAGCAATAGAGTCGCTGTCGGTAGAGAGATTCGACATGCCGGAAGACCTAGAGGACGCATTCAAAACAGAGGAGGAAGCAATGGCCGAGAACGGGGACCACATGTCCGCCGAACAGCTAGACGAGGGAACCGTCCCAGTACCCAACTACGCAAACGACCCGCTCACGCAGAAAGCCCTCCAACACCCCGAGTGCATCGAAACCCTGCGGATCAGAATAGACAGAAAGGGAAAGGCAATTTTTCCAGCGGAGGGACACGTCATACTCAGGCGAGAGGAGATCGAGATATACAGCGCGAACTACGACCCCTCCGACACCGAAACCGTCACGATGATATACAAGGCACTGGCAATGTACGAGATCGTGCCAGAGGAAGTTCCCGACCCGACGCCCGGACTAAAAGAGGAGCTTACGCGGGTACGGGAACAGATAGAAAGGACAACACGGGAGATGCAAAAGTGGAAGGACCAAGAGCAAAAACTGAAAGAAGCCCTAAAAAGGCTAGGGGCAGAAAGATAGAACACATGATAGGACTGGTCGCAGTCCTAGACATCGAGAGCAGAGAGTTCGCCCTCGAACCCTGGATCAAAGGAGAAACCCCGGAGAGACACCTAGTAAAAATCAGCATGCACCCGACGACCCACGAGCTACAGACCAGACACTACATCATACTAGGATACGCAAAAGCCGACCACCTACCAATAGGAAAGACATCGGACATGGACCCGAGGCTGGGGCGATGGATCGAGGACATGGAGGAACTAAGCAAGAAGATCATCGTCCAGCCAACCATCGAGGAACAACAGCGGGAAATGAGAAAAAGGGGGATCAAAACCTGATAGGACTGATAGCCACCAAGGACATCACGGACGGAAAGTTCAGGATGCAGAAGTACCGCTCAAAGGACAGGCCGGACAGCTTCACCAAACAGTTCGTCATAACCAACGGAGCAGAACTGAGACGGTTCATCATACTCGGCTTCATAGAAACCAGCTACTTCCCAGAAGACAGGGAGGCCATAGGAGAGATGCCAAAAGAGGTCCGAGAGTGGATAAACGAGATGGCCGAGCTAAACGAGAGGATCACGATCACAGCCAAAGCGGAGGAGAAACCATGCCAATCTGCATAGACTGCAAAACGGACGTAGCGGAGAGCGTGATAAACACAGACGGACGATGCGCCGTCTGCTACCGGAAGATTCACGCCGAACACAGGACGATGCACATCAGGGCCATCGGAGCAATAAGAGTCGTCGAAGCCAAGATAGAATGTAGCTGCGGCAATACCACCGAACTCGACATACAAGCAGCACCAAGCCGACCCGAAGTGTTCATCTGTCGGTGCGGCCAATGGGGAGTCGCCCACTTCGACGACATACGCGAAAGACTCAAAGTCATCCTAGCCCAAGACAAGGAACAAGCAGAACTCATCGCCAAACACATCGAGTTCGGCCTGCCACTATCCGTGAAGGAATGAACATGAGAAGAACCTGCGCAGTGTGCAAGAAGAGACGGAAAGTAAAGGCGTGGCTCCAGACGGTAGGAACCAGCCACAAAAAGCCCCTGTGCGACGAGTGCCACGAGGCAATCAAAACGGGCCTCATCCGAGGAGACTGAATAGTGCCCATCCTAGTATTCACGACCATGCTGGAAGAAGTAGAATCCGGCAGAAAGGGGCAGACCATCAGACACAACTGGCGGTTCTGGGTCAGGGCATACGAAAAGGGACAGAACGCCCATGTCTGGCTCGGAACGCCACGGGCCGGAAGATTCAAAGAATACGCAAAGAAGCTCGGCATCTTCAAGTTCGAAGTCAGAGTCATCCAGGGACAGTGGCTAACCGAGGAGGACGCCCACAAAGACGGATTCAAGCACGTACCCGAGATGCTCCTGACGCTAGCAAGCCTCAACCGCATAACCGTGGACCGAGTACAGGAAGACCAGTGGGCAGTAATCACGCTAAAGAGGAAAGTCGAACCCATAGCCTTTGGGTACGACATAGACCTCTGGTTCGCCCAAGAAGCCGAGGCAATAGCCAACAGAAGATGGTCGGGCTGGACAATTGGAAAGAAGTTCGGGCACGCATGCATGACGCTTTGTGACCTCTGCAAGCATCAGCGATTCTCTACAGGAGTCACCAAAGGCGGCGTTGAATACAGGAATCGCGAGTGCCAACTTCTCAAACAGGACACCGCCGAAATTATCGTCGTTCAATGTGACTTATTGAAGGTCTCCGCAGAGCCTTGGAGGTTTTCGCAGAAGGAGGACTGAAAATGGTAAGACCGCTGCCACAGCTTTACTACGACTACAACAAGAAAGGAGGAATCTTTCGAGTAGCTGGCGAGGAAACGAATCTCGAACGGATACAGACAGAGATCCTGTTCCACATAGCGAGCCGCCTGGGAGACCTACTGGAAGAGGTTCATAACCTGAGAAAAGAGCTTGCCGAGAAGGAGGTAGTCAAACGATAGGAATAGTCGCGGTCAAGGACGCGGAGAAGGGAAACCTGAGGATATTCGATGCCCACAGCGACGACAACATAGGAAGCTTCACGAACCCCGTGGTGCTAGACCCCGAGAACGTGATGGTGCGAACCAGATACATCATAATCGGATACCTC
>Ga0315308_1000325_pt1 | contig 26395 bp, 25 predicted proteins | sample TDP3_MG_FD_203078 | JGI IMG/M metagenome (GOLD analysis project Ga0315308, IMG submission 203078) | Freshwater sediment microbial communities from Lake Towuti, South Sulawesi, Indonesia - TDP3 | ecosystem: Environmental > Aquatic > Freshwater > Lake > Sediment | place: Indonesia: South Sulawesi... | reverse complement strand
GTGCCCCCAAATGCACTCGCCCTTGGCGAAGAAGGAGGACATTGATTATGAAGAAAATGATGATCATCTTGGCAGCCGTTTTGATCCTCGGGTTGCTGACGACGGCCGTCAGCTACGCAGCCCCGCCAGCCTACGGGCCAATCTACCACTGCGTCAGGTATGGCGAGACCTTGTCTTCTATTGGACGTTTGTATGGGGTCAACCCCTACGCCATCGCCCGCGCCAATGGCCTCGCGAACCCGAACTGTATCTACGCCGGTCAGTGGCTTCTCATCCCAACCTGCTGCGCCTACTCCCGCGTCCACGTCGTTGCCTACGGTGAGACTCTATTGTCAATATCCAGGTGGTATGGGGTGAGTCCCTGGGCCATCGCTCAGGCCAATGGCATCTATAACCTCAACTGTATCTATGCTGGCCAACGCCTGGTCATACCCTAGCCTCTGGATTGTACCCTGTGTTTAGCTTTCTCTTGGCCTGCCAAACGGCCGTGGCCTTGCCAGTGAGATTAACTGGAATCCGCTGTCTGTACCTTGAATCACAAGGAGGGCGCAAATGAAAGGGAAAATCTGGGAGAAAGTAATGCTAGGGGTGGTCTGTCTGCTGGTTGCTCAACTGGTCATCGGGGCCACCACCGCGGCAGCCGCTCCGCCTGCCTGTGGACCAATCTACCACTACGTCAGATGGGGGGAGACTTTGTCCTCGATTGGACGTTTGTATGGGGTCAATCCCTATGCCATCGCCCGCGCCAACGGTCTTGCGAACCCAAACTGTATCTACGCCGGCCAGACGCTCCTCATTCCAACAACCTGCAACTACTCTTGCTACTATCCTTGCTACTACTCTGACCCTTGCTATTCCTCCTGCTACCCATACTACTATTGCTGGTCGTCTTGCTATCTCGACCCCTAATAGTAGATAAAACACGGGATACCGTGGGGGAAAGACTGGAGATGGGCGTCTCAACCTGGGATTTACCGGGTCTGGGCTCTGCGGAGACGCATGGGCAAAGAAGGGGTTTGCAGAGCTGCTCCTGGCAGTTCTGCAAACCCCCTTGTCATGTTGCTGGACCTAGAGGAGGCTAAGTTATCGGTGCTGCTTATGGCGTTGTCATTGCTACGGGGTGTCTGAGGGGGTCCCTGTGGCCGTCAGGGTCTCTGTTGCCGTGGGCGTGTCGGTTGGCGAACTGGTTTCTGTAGGCGTGGCCGTAGCTGTGGCTGTGTCTATAGGTGTGGCGGTGAGCGAGGCCGTGAGGGTGGGTGAAGGCGTGTAGGTGGCCGTGCCCGTCGCCGTGGGCGTGTCGGTGGGTGTGGCAGTGAGCGAGGCCGTGGGTGAGGGCGTGTCGGTAGGAGACGGGGTGCCCGTCGCCGTGGGCGTGTCGGTGGGAGACGGAGTGCCCGTGGCAGTGGGCGTAGCGGTCAGTTCTGTGGTCGGTGTGACAGTAATGGCCAGTGTTGCCGTGTCAGTGGGTGAAGGCAGAGACGTTGGAGTGTAGGTAGCTGTGGGCTGCGGTGGCGGCGTCGTCGGTGAAGGCCACGACTGGGTCGGTGTGGGCTGCAAAGTGGGAGTCGGTGACTTGAGGGCCGTGGGTGAGAGAGGCGGCCAAGTAGGCGCTGCTCCGGTGGAGGGTAGGGGTGTGATAGTGGGTATCGGGGGAGCGACGACCAAAGCCGCCAGACCCAGGCAATAGCAGGGCAAAGTCAAGATGATTATAGCACTGAGCAGCCCATAGGTTGTCCTCTGTTCATCTGACAGAGCGGCATACCAGGCTGCCAGCTTCTCCAGCACGATCCTCTCTCCCTTCGACAAAAACAGCATATGAAAAAGGGACGCCCCTATCAGCGTCCCATCTCTTTTTATCCTCTCAGGTTCACAGGGCTTCCAGGGCCTCAATGATGGCTTCTCTGGTTGCCTCCAAATAATCCAACTCCAGCAAATTGCCCCAAAGCTCTTCTGTACTCTCCTCTCCCCAATACAAATGCTGCCAGTCCTCTTCCGTATCCGCGTATTGTTGCGAAAGGATGGAAATACGGGCTTCCAGGTGCCGTAACCGGTTCTGCAAATAGACCCTGAGGCTATCTTTTTTCAGGTGCTCAATATCTACTTCTGGCAGCGAAGCGAGAATATAGTAGATGGGATCAAGGCCCCGGATCGCTCTGGCCATGTCATCTCCTTGCCCGGTGTTCTGGGCTTAATTTTATAATAGCACCTTTTCAGCTTGCTGTCAAAATTCCGATTGCCACTATTGCACCACTATTGCACCACTGTTGCGATGTAGACGGTAGAGGCGGTACAGGTGTACTACATCTCCCGCCGTCCTTCCAGAGCCTGCGTCAGCGTCACCTCATCGGCATACTCCAGATCACCTCCCACGGGCAGTCCCCGTGCCAGGCGGGTGACGCGCAATCCCAAAGGGGCGATGAGACGCGCCAGGTACATGGCTGTGGCCTCGCCTTCCAGATTAGGGTTGGTAGCCAGGAGGATTTCCTTCACCGGTTCAACCTTCAGTCGCTCCAGCAGTTCGTGTATCTTGAGTTCGTCGGGGCCGATGCCTTCCACCGGTGAGATGGCTCCATGCAAAACGTGATAGAGGCCCTTGTACTCCCGCGTGCGCTCTATGGCCAGCACGTCCAGAGGCTCTTCGACCACACAGATGATGGAGCGGTCGCGGCCTTCGTCACTACAGATGGGGCAAGGACTGGCCTCGGCGATGTTGAAGCAGATGGAGCAAAAGACCGTCCGCTCCTTGAGCTCCCGCAGGGCATCGGCCAGGGCCAGGGCCTGCTCCTTGGGCGCACGCAGCAAATAAAAGGTCAGCCGCGATGCCGTCTTGGGGCCAATGCCCGGTAAACGGCTGAATTCGTCAATCAATCTGGCCACAGGCTCAGCGATGGTTCGCACTACACCCCTCTCTACATCAGGCCGGGGATGCTCAGGCCGCCGGTCAGAGCCCCCAGCCGGTCAGCAGCCAGTTGCTGCGACTTGTCAATGGCCTCGTTGACGGCAGCCATGACCAAGTCCTGAAGCATCTCCACATCGTCGGGGTCCACGACCTCGGGTTCAATGGCGATGGATTGGATTTTCTGGTGGCCACTGATGACGACGGTGATGGCTCCGCCCCCGGCGGTGACAGTGACCGTCTCGTCACCTAAGGCTTCCTGGGTTTTGACCATCTCCTCTTGCAGCTTTTGCAGTTGCTGGAGCATGGCCCCACCGCCGCCCCCAGGTACCCTCATTTGTCTTCTTCCTTTGCCTTTGCTCACGTTACAGCTTGGTCCCTGAACCTACTTGCGCCACTCCTGCACCGCCTGTACCGTCTACACCGCAACAGTGGTGCAACAGTGGTGCAACAGTGGTGATTGCGGTACAGGCAGTTGTCTGGCTCAGGAACACCCTCCTTTCCCCTGTGTTACTGAACATCCACCACTTGCGCCCCATACTTGTCCACAGCCGCTCTGACCACGGGGTCCTCGGCGATAGCCCGGTATTTATCCTCTTTAGATTCTCTAGCCTTCCCATCCCCTTTGACTGGTTCTGGCTGGGGTGTCTTCGGGGGTTGACGGATGGTTTTCGAGCTGCTTTTGGATACGAGGATGCATTTGATGCGGCAGGGATTGCCCAGCACCCGGCTGAAGACTTGCTCCACCAGGGCCTGGCACTTGGGTTCTTCGACCCGCTCTTTGTGAAAGGCGTAGGGGAAACCCAGGACCACGAGGTTGCCTTCCACCGCCTCCGCGCGGCCGGATCGGAGCAAAGCCTCAGCCGACCGGTTGTGGGGCCTTATCTCGGCCAGGATTTGGGCCCAGTTCAGGCGTATCTTCTCCAATGTTACCCCGGAAGCTGGCCGAGCTTCCCTATCCGTGGGAGTTTCCTCGGCAGAGGGGGACTGCGGACTGGTGTCCACGGCGACAGCCTGGGTCGTCCTGCCGCCTTCCACAGCCTGGCCTTCCCGTAAGACGTTTGGCGAGGTGGCAGATGGTGGAGAGCTCGCTTTCACCTCCTGGCCTGCCCCCTGTTGCGCTTCTGAAACCGGTCCTCTCTCAGTGATTGAATCCTCATCCAGGGTGCCCTCGATGAAAGCCAGTTCCAGGGGCAACTGAGGCTGTAGGCTGGCCTTGAGGTCGAGGCTGGCTTGATTGAAGAGTCTCACCGTTCTGAGCAGGGCTCTGGTTGAAAGCTGCTGGGCCTGGTTCTCCATCTCTGCCAGGACCTCGGCAGTGACGTTGAGCAGGCTTGCTCCGTTGCCAGCCTTGATGAGCAACAACCCTCGCAGGTACTCTACCAGTTCGCGGTTGAACTGACGAGGGTCCACCCCATCGCCGACCACTTGGTTGATGAGATCGAGTCCACCAGCCACGTCCCGTTTCACCAGGTGGCCCACCAGCTTTCCAATGGCCTGGGAAGAGACGGTGCCCAGCACGGCCTGCACCTGGGCCAGAGTGATCTCGTCGTCCCCGTAAGACGCCAGTTGATCCAACAGGCTCTCAGCGTCCCGGAAACTTCCGGCTGCGCTGCGGACGATCAACTCCAGGGCAGCCGCCTCGATGGCAATCCCCTCTGACTCGCAGATGTAGTTCAGCTTACGGCGCAGGTCTCCCAAGGAGGCACGCCGGAAGTCGAAGCGCTGGCAGCGGGAAAGGATAGTGGCTGGTATCTTGTGAGGTTCGGTGGTGGCCAGGACAAAGATGACGTGAGGGGGTGGCTCTTCCAGGGTCTTCAGCAGGGCGTTGAAGGCTTCGTTGGTGAGCATGTGGCTCTCATCTATTACGTAGACCTTGTACCGGGCCTCGTTAGGGCGGAAGCCAACCTTTTCACGCAGGTCACGGATTTCATCAATACCCCGGTTGGAAGCGGCGTCAATTTCGATCAGGTCCAGCAGGCGTCCTTCGTTGATGGCCTGGCAGATGGAACATTGGTTGCAGGGTTTCTCATCTCCTTCGGAGAGGCAGTTGACTGCCTTGGCCAGGAGGCGGGCCATGGTCGTCTTGCCCGTGCCACGGGGTCCGGCAAAGAGATAAGCATGAGCGATGCGCCCACTCAGCAAAGCGTTCCGCAGGGTGCGCGTCACATGCTCCTGACCGAGCACTTCTTCAAAGGTACGCGAGCGCCATCGGCGATACAGGGCCTGGGCTGTCATAGTTGCCTCCACAGTTTCTCAACAGAGATCATACCGTACTCTTTGGGAAAGACCAGCCATAGTTTATCACTAATGGCTGATTTAGGCAAGTGTAGTTGCGAAGTAACCACCTCCGCCCTGTTCGCAAATGCTGAAAGGCCAACCACTCACAGCAAAGCGCTCAGCAGATAGGGGAAGTAGGGAAGCAAGAGCAGGTCCAGAAAATCATAACCAGCATGGACCACGAGGCAGGTGGTAGTGTTGGTCCGGCGGCGCACCAAGCCCAACACCAGGCCAACGACAAAGACCTCGACCATGGCCGGGGAGAGACCATAATGGACGTGGCCGACGGCGAAGAGAAGGCTGGTGAGCACCAGGCCAAAACGGGGTTGCAAGGCCCCTCGGAAGAGCAGTTCCTCCCCAATGCCGGCTGAAAGGCTCACAGCCAACGCTGCCAGGGGCCCGACCAGGTCGCTGAAGAGGTTGGTGGTGATGTCGCCCACCAGGGTGTGGCTGGCTGGCCAGAGCTGCTGCCAGACCCAGAGCACGGTGTAGTCGAAGGCCAGGAATAAGAGGGTGACAAGGATGACCAGGCCCCATTGGCAAGCCGTCATCCACCTCAGGCCCAGGCGTTCCAAGGTAGCTCTGAGGTCACGGCGTATGAGGAACCCGACGCCGGCCAGGGCCATCAGGGCCAGGGGCAGGGTGGTCGCCAGCATGTCCAGCACAGATAGCCTCGCCTCAACTGAGGTCAGCTTGGATAGGTCGCCGATGAGAGCCACCTGGGCCAGGGTCAAACCCACAAAGTAGACGGCAAAAGCCAGGGCGGTGGTGTGCACACAAGAGGTAGGCTCGATCTCCAGCCAGCAGGCCAGGCCCCGCCGGACGGCCGGGATAAGGGGCAGAGCGCCCAGTATAGCAGTGAGCCCAAGGGTGACTGCCAGCCCCCTGTAGTTGGCTGGTGGTGGGAGACGGCCAGCCGTCAACAGTGGTGCAATCATAGCCAGCAGTCCCCCGCCCAGTAGGGCCAGGTCCAACAGTACGAGCAGCGCGTAAGTAAGAAAGCGCAGCACCTTGTTCTCCTCGCCAAGGTTAGCCAACACGGTCAGACCGAGGAAAGGCAAGTACAGATAGAAAGCCATGAGTCCTCCTGTGAGCATTATAACATCCTCTCTGGCTCTTGGCAATTTTGTAGGACAAGTGGCAACTCGTCCTACAGTCAGGATAGCCGTTCGGGGGGTGGTCCCACAGCGAATTTCAAACAAAACTCTAACTTTTCTCTAACTCTGCTCTAACAGAAGTGTGCTAGACTTCTTTAAGATAGGGCCGGAAATCGTCTTGCTGAGTGCATCATTATGACGCCAAGTTCTATATGCGCCCAAGAGAGCAAATTTGCCAGGCCGCATGGGTTAGGGTATAATGGCGGTACGAAAGGGGGGATGCTATGGAAAGTTAAAGTCGAAAAGGGGGGAGACAGCGCATGGGCTAGGGCTGAAAGCTCAAGGCTGAATGCTGATTCTTGGCATCAAGTCATTCAACGCTCAAGATCAGCATTCAGTACCGAGCAGTTCAGATCCCAGTTGACGAGGAGGAGGTTCCCCGCTGCAAGGCGGGGCTAACCAACACGAAAGCGCGAAAGACAAACACGAAAGTGTGAAAGACACGAAAAGCGCGAAACCTCTTTCGTGTTCTTCGTGGAGTTTCGGCCTTTCGTGATGGAGTTTCAGTCTTTCGTGATGGGAAAATCGAGAGATCAGCGGATGCCTCCAGGGATGGCCACGTCCCGCATCTTCCCCTCCTGGTCTGACAGATGGCCGATAGCAAATGGCAGATAGTGAACGATAGAGTCCCGTCAGTTGTCGGTTTGAGTCAGAATCGAAAGCGCGCCCCTACAAAACCGCCGGGTGACCGGTGGGACAAAGGGGAAGCGCAGTGGCGGTTAGCAGTTAGCAGATAGCTGATAGCGCATGGCTGATAGAATGGCACTCTCTCTGTCCGGTGAGCCATCAGCCATCGGCTATCTACCATCAACCAAAAACACAGGAGGGACACAAAATGTGTGGAATTGTCGGTTACGTGGGCCCTCGGCAGGCGACGTCCATCGTCGTCGAGGGCCTTAAGCGTTTGGAGTACCGTGGTTACGATTCGGCTGGAGTGGCTGTGCTCCAGAATGGTCGCATCGCTCTGCGCCGCAGCGTGGGCAAACTGACCAATCTGGTTAGTGCCCTGGAGGCGGATCCCCTCAGCGGGCACATTGGCATGGGCCACACCCGCTGGGCCACCCACGGTGAAGTCACCGAGGCCAACGCCCATCCTCACACCGATTGCTGGGAAGAGATCGTAGTCATCCAGAACGGCATCGTGGAAAACTATGTCGAGTTGAAGGAGGAACTGCGGGCTGAGGGGCACACCTTCCGCTCGCAGACCGACACTGAGGTGATCTCCCACCTGGTGGAGAAGTATTACAGCCAGGAGGGTGATCTGGTCACTGCCGTGCGTCAGGCTCTGAACCGGATGAAAGGCTTCAACGCCATCGTCGTCCTGAGCTCCCATGAGCCTGATAAGTTGGTGGCCGCCCGCTTGGGCAACGCCGGTGGGGTGGTGATCGGTCAGGGAGAAGGGGAGATGCTTCTGGCCTCCGATATGCCCGCTCTCCTCGGTCACACCCAGTGGATGATCTTTCTCGAGAGCCGGGAAATGGCCGTGGTCACCCAGACGGGAGCCAGTTTCTTCACTCTGGAGGGGGTGCCCATTCAAAAAAAAGTGCACATTATCCCTCTGGACCCTGTGGCCGTGGCCAAGGGCGGATACAAGCACTTCATGCAGAAGGAAATCCACGAGCAGTCGCGCTCGGTCACCGATGCCATCCGGGGGCGCGTGGACTTTGATGAAGCCGTGATCCACCTGGAGGAACTACGCATTGACCCGGAGGTGCTGCGGCGGGTGAACAAAATCTACAGCGTGGCCTGCGGCACGGCCTGGCACTCGGCCCTGGTGGGCAAATTCATGATCGAGGAGTTGGCCCGGGTGCGGGTTGAGGTGGATTACGGCTCCGAGTTCCGCTACCGCGATCCGCCCTTAGATGACAGGACGCTGCTCCTGGCCGTGACCCAGTCAGGGGAGACGGTGGACACCCTGGCAGCTATGGACAAAGCCAGAGAGGCGGGCATCAAGACTCTGACCATCGTCAACGTAATGGGCAGCGAAGCCAGCCGGGTGGCCGACGGAGTGATGTGCATGCGCGCTGGGCTGGAGATTGGGGTGGCGGCCAGCAAGACCTTTACCTCTCAGATGGTGTTGCACTACCTGTTGGCGCTCTACCTGGGCCAGATACGGGGCACCATCAAGAAAGAACGTATGAGGGAGTTGCTGCACGATCTGGTGGAACTGCCCAATCTGGTGGGGCAGGTGCTGGAGGATGGCACCGATTACGAGGCCCTGGCCAACGAGTACTTCAAGCGGGAGAACTTCCTTTACCTGGGGCGGGGGATCAATTACCCCATCGCTTTGGAGGGGGCCCTCAAGCTGAAGGAGATCAGCTACATCCATGCCGAGGGCTATCCGGCCGGTGAGATGAAGCACGGCCCTATCGCCTTGATTGACGAGCGCATGCCGGTGGTGGCCATCGCTGTCAAGGACAAAGTCTACGAGAAGATGATCAACAACATCGAGCAGGTCAAGGCGCGGGGGGGCATTGTCATTGCCCTGGCCACCGAGGGCGATGAAGACATTGTCAGAAAGGCTGACCATGTCCTCTACATCCCGCAGACCTCGCTGCTCCTGACGCCTGTGCTGGCCGTCATCCCTCTGCAACTGCTGGCCTACCACATCGCTGTGCGCCGCGGCTGCGACGTAGACCAGCCGAGGAACCTGGCTAAATCGGTGACGGTAGAGTAGAGCAGCGAACTTCAGAAAAGGAAATGGATAGGGGCGAGGGCCTAAAGGCTCTTGTCCCATTTCGCATAATAGGATATAATGATCGCAAGGAATACCACTTTTGTAAGCGCTCAGGGGACAGTCGGCAGTGTAGGCGATCCGCACCCACCCCATCCTGCCCGCTTCAAGATCGGCTGTTGTGAGAGGTAAGGCAAAAACAATGAGGAGCGATGAGATGACAACTGGGACAGTGACTGAGAAACAGGTTCTTGAAGAATTGCGCGGCCTTGAACCAGGCTGCTGGTTTGAGGTGCTGGATTTCATCGGTTACTTGAAGCATCGTGCGGCCCTGGAGCGTGCGCAGCCTCCTCCACGAGAGTTGACTGCCCGTGCCCTGTTGCAGTCGGAACTGGTGGGGCTGTGGGCCGACAGGGACGACATCGGCGATAGCCTAGCATTCGCCCGCCAGCTCCGCCAGCAGGCAGAACATCGCCGGAGTACCACCGATGATACTGGTTGACACTGACCATCAGCACCAACCCTATTGCCAACAGCTTCTCCTGGATTGCGACGATCCCATATTCCAGGGACCGTTGTTCCGAGGCAAGGACGGCGGGCCCACCAAGAAGATGCGGGACCTGGAGAGTCCCAACAGCGAAGACGCGGTGACCTGGAGCGTCTTCCGGCTGCTGGGACGCTGCCTTTGGCTATGTCTTTGCCAAAGGTGCTGATATTTGAGGAATTCACGGTATGAGGGTTGCCTTCATTGGCCCTTTTGGCCTGCGGGTGAAAGGCACCATGAGCCGACGCGCCATGCCCATGGCCAGGGCGCTGGCAGCCAGAGGGCATCAGATAGACATCATCCTTCCGCCTTGGGATTGCCCTGAGGACAGCGGGCGGGAGTGGGAAGAGGAAGGCATCGGTGTGCACAACATCGCCTTGCCGCCGCGCTTTCCCTTTTTGTTTCATTTACTGGTCACCTGGCGGCTAGTCAGGCGAGCACTGGCCCTTAAGCCTGACGTGGTCCATTGCTTCAAGCCCAAAGCCTACGCCGGGCTCTCGGCTACGGCCATCTGGTTTTTACAGAGGTTGGGATTGACAAAGGTCAGGCTCGTCGTTGATAGCGACGACTGGGAAGGATGGGGGGGCTGGAACGAGTTCGGGCATTACACCTGGGCCCAGAAGCGCTTCTTCGCCTGGCAGGAAAGGTGGGGGCTGACCCATTGTGATGCCGTGACCGTGGCCAGCCGGGCGTTACAGACCCTGGCCGGGAGCCTGGGAGTGGCACCAAAGCGGGTATTCTACGTGCCCAATGGAGCAAATCCCAAATCTCAAATCCCAAATCTCAAATCTGAAATCTCCATTCTCCATTCTCCATTCTCCGTCCTGCTCTACACCCGCTTCTTTGAGTTCCAGGCAGAGAGGGTGGTCGAGGTCTTCGAGCGAGTGGCGGCTGAGGTGCCGGAAGTCAAGTTTCTGATTGTGGGCAAGGGGCTCTCTGGGGAGGAAGAAAAGTTACTGCGCCTGGCCAGTCAGCGGGGGCTGGCCGACAGGATGGTGTACGCTGGTTGGGTCGAGCCTGCTCAGTTGGCGGGCTGCCTGGCTGCTGCCGAGGTGGCTATCTACCCCCTCGACGACAATCTCCTCAATCGCGCCCGATGCAGCGCCAAGCTCGTTGATCTCATGGCTGCCGGATTGGCCATCGTGGCTGAGGACGTGGGGCAAAGCAGCGAGTACATCGAGCACGGCCGTTCTGGCCTCCTCGTCGAGGCCGGTGACATCGGAGCTTTTGCGCGGTGCGTGGTCAGGTTGTTGCAGGATAAGAGTCTACGAGAGGGACTGGGAAACGAGGCGCAGCGACGGGTGTGCGAGGAGTTCGCCTGGGAGAGGCTGGTCGAAAGAATCGAGAGCGCATATCACAGAAAGGAAGAGGCCAATGGTTGAAAAGTCAACAAGCAATGGGGCAACGGGTGAAAAGGCAACAGGTAATGAATCAACGAGTGAAGAGTCAACTGACAAACACATTGACTCGCTACCCATAAACTCGTTGCTCCGCTATTGGCTGCCGCCAGTTCTCTGGATGGGCCTGATTTTCATCGTCTCCGCTCAGCCTACTCTGCCTCACCATCCTGACACTCTGCTTGACCTCATCCTCAAAAAGGTTGCGCACATGATGGAGTACAGCGTCCTGGCCTTTCTGCTCTGGCGGGCGCTCTCGCGGGGGCGGGGTGCTCTCTCGCGGTCGGCTTTGGTCACTGCCTTCCTCGTCTTGGTCCTCTACGCCGCTTCCGATGAATATCACCAGACCTTTGTGCCGGGGCGGAATGGGAGGCTGGTAGACGTGGGCATTGATGCTGTAGGGGCTCTGATGGCTTTGCTCGTCGTGGGGAGCTTGGGGGGGAAAGGGAGGCAAGAGTAGATTCCCTGCTCCCCGCTGGGGCGTTGTAGTGGTGGTTAGAACAGGAATGGGGATTAAGCCTTTATTGTCCCCGGATTCAAAATGGCGTTCACAATGTTGTGCCTTTTGGGGTTTGGGATTTTGGAAAAGTTCCCTAAGGTTGCGCCTTCTGAGAGACCCTGGCGGTGATGATGATCTCGCCGAAGACTCGCTCCTGTTGGACGTCTACCCGCTGGCGTTTGATGAGCTCCAGGACGGCCAGGAAGGCGACGATGATCTCCACCCGCGAGGCCGCACGGGCCAGCAACTGATTAAAGCTGACCCGGCCGCGTCTGCGCAACGCTTCCTCGATTTGACTGATTTTGTCGGCGATGGTAACAGTAATGGGGGCGACCATGTTGGAGATGGATGGGGCCAGGGGAGTGATTGCCAGAGCCTGCTGTACCGCTTCCAGCAGGTCGTCCAGGGTGATGCCTTCCAGGTCAAGGGTGCGCTCCAGCCTGGGAGGCGGGGCGACCCGTACGTAGGCCCGCAGCCCCATCTCCTCCCGCAGCCTCAACTCCTGGGCCGCCTCTTTAAACTTTTTGTATTCGATGAGCTGCCGCACCAGTTCGTCGCCTACGTCTTCTTCCTCCTCTTCAATGGGTGGCGGTTGGGGTAGCAGCATCTGAGACTTGATCAGGAGCAGCTTGGCGGCGATGACCAGGAAATCAGCCAGAGCCGCAGCTTCCAGTTCGTGCAGCAGGCTGATGTATTCCAGATACTGATCCGTCACCTGGGCCAGCGAGACCTTGGTGATATCCAGCTCGCGTTTCTCGATCAACTGTAGCAAAAGGTCGAGGGGACCTTCAAAAACTTCGAGTTTAACCTGGTAGGGCGTTTTGAAGCCTCCTTATCCTTGGGCAAGACCTGACAGGTTTTAGCCAACCTGTCAGGTCTGCCTCTTTTTGACCCGCAGATTATACACTAAAAGAGGGTGGTTGTCCAAACCTGAGAGGATTCGACTGGAACTTTTTGTCTCGTTTTGCGTAATGGAAGTAGAATGGAAACCAGGAGGTCAAACAAATGGCGAAAAAGACAACAAAACCCGTTGAGGAGGCTGAGGGCCTGCTTGCGCCCAGTGAAGAAAAGCCGCAAGAGGCCTTAACCCAGGATGAGAGGACGATGGCCGCTTTGGCTCACGCCAGCGTCGTTTTGACTTTCATCATTGCTCTGGGCAGTGGGGGATTGGGCGGTCTGTTAGGCGTTTTGGTACCGCTCCTCATCTGGCTGGCTTACAAGGAGAAATCAGCCTACATCTCTTTTCAGGCTCTCCAGGCGACCGTCTTTCAAGCAGTGAGCATCCTGGTGATGGTCATTATGCTGGCCGTTTCAATTGTCCTCATCGTCGCGGGCTGGACGGTCAGTGGCGCGCTGACGGCTGTCCTGATCGGATTGTGCCTGATGCCCTTTGCCCTCTTGATCACCGTGGTCCTGGCCCTGCTGGTGCTGATACTCCCCTTGGCTCAGTTGGGTTATGGGCTTTACGCGGCCTACGAGACCTATCAGGGACGTGACTTCCGCTACTGGCTGATAGGCGAAACCCTGGAGAAAGAAATAGCCAAGCGCTAGACCCTCCACCTTGACCAAATGAGCGAAGAGAGGTAAAATGTAGTTGAAAATAGTTGGAAGAAGGTGATCGCTATGCCTATCTACGAATATTACTGTGACGATTGTGAGTGTAAGTTCGATGTCTTGCGCTCTATGAGCCAGGCCGATGATCCCATAGCCTGTGTTCAGTGTGAGGGGATGAACACCCACCGTGCTCTCTCCCTCTTCGCCGCTGTGAGCAAGGGTGCGGGCGGAGAGACGCGCTCCGTAGCTGGCACTGGCAGCGGTTGCAGTGTCTGCGCAGCCACCAGTTGCGCCACCTGCGGACACTGAGGATGAGAAACAATCGGAGACAATAGAGGAGGGGCGGCAACCTTTTCTCCCAGGGGTGCCGCCCCGTTCCCTTGTCCCGAAAATCACGCGGTCAACGGCAAATGCCCGGTGACCGTTTTCATTTTGTCAGACTCGGTAGATCAAGGTTTAAGCTCAAAGCGGACCACAGTCCGCGTTTAGGCCGCTGGGCGGCTCGACTGAGCTCGCCGAAGTCTGTGGTCCAAGCGGGAGCAGTTCGTAATCTACCGAGACTCGGTAGATCAAGGTTTGAGCTCAAAGCGGACCACAGTCCGCGTTTAGGCCGCTGGGCGGCTCGACTGAGCTCGCCGAAGTCTGTGGTCCAAGCGGGAGCAATTCGTGATCTACTGATTTGGTTCCCCGCGCCGGTTGTGGTATAATCAGCGGAATTGGGGACCTCCCAATTCGGCAACTCTGAGCGCACAGATAGGAGGATATGAAACGAGTCAATTCCCTGACTAGAGCGATTCTCCAGCGAGTCGTGTCGAAAGCTGGTCTGGCAGTGGTGGCCATCCTGGCCGCCCTGGCCCTGGTCCTTTTCGGTCTGACGAGGGGCCTTCCGCCATCAGAGATACCGTCGCCCTCACCCACCCCTCCGAGCACGGCCGTCGTCCGTGCGACGCCTACGGCCACACAGACATCTACCCCCACCCACACACCGACGGCTACCCCATCGCCATCCCCCACGCCTACGCCTACCCCCACCCTTGACCTGAGCAGTTGCACCCTCCTGGGCTGTGGCTATGGTCCGGCCGACGCGGTTCCCACGGCCGCCATGGGCCCCAATCCTGCCATCCCACAAACTCCTCCCGCCCGGCGAGATTGCCAGATTTGTCATGGGGGTGAACCGGTGAAGAGCCCCCAGTTCCTCAGCCTGACCGACGTGGACAGGGTGACGATGCAACAGTTGTGGGATGCTGCCCGGTCGCAGCGGACCTATCAGATCGTGCCGGGCGTCGTCTACTTCGTCTACGACCGCGTGCACCACGTCGTGGTTGATTTACAGGAGCCGGGGATCGTCCTGCAAAACAAGGTCCCGCAGCGCGGCGAGCGGGGCACGTTATTCACCCCCTCGTGCTGTGTGGCTCCTGATGCTTTGGTCATCACCGACGCCGACTACCACGGACTGGACGGATCGAACAAGGCCGACGGTCGGGAATATTTCTTCCATCAGGGACGGGCGGCGCTGTTCGTGCGCGATGGCCGGTACGACATCGGGGTGATCCGCACAAAGGAGGAATACGAGCCGGTTACCACCTCGTGGGGGGGCGGGCCGATTTTCATCTGGGACGGGGCGTACAACTTTAACCCTTTCGACGAGTGGTTCCAGCCTCAGGTCCTGGAGTATTACCGCACCAGCCCCTGGGCCAAGATGACGGCGGCGGTCTCGGAGGACCGCAAGTACCTGGTGCTGTCCGTTTCTTATGGCCTGACGCTGGAGGAGCACGCTGAAAACATCATCGCCCTGGGCTGGCTGTGGGGTATCAAAATAGACCGGGCCTTGCGCTTTGACGGGGCCGAGAGCGCCTACCTGGGCCTGCGCCTTGGGCCCCACCTCGTCAGCGTGCTCGACATCCCGGAACCAAAGATCGTCAACTGCCTGGTGATACGGCGGCGGGGGGACTAATGGAAAGGCGGCTTCATAGCCGCTTTTTTGTTGGGTAGAGGTGGATTTCGAGGTGAGCTTGAAAGACCTCCGCTCTCTAGTCTCTCTGGACCCCGAGTTGGCCGAGAAACTGGCAGCAGAGGCCCGCAAACGGGGCCTGTCTACGGAAACCCTCATCAACTTGTGGCTGAGCGAAAAGCTGAGGAATGTCGGAGGGCAGAGGAGATAGCCCGGCGGATAGCCAATCGCTCATATTGGAATAGCGTGCGCCAATACCGTGCTAGGGACGCGTCACTGTGCACGGTATTCCATATGAGCGTTTCCTATAATCCGCTCGCTATCCAGAAAGCTATCCGGCACTCTGATTTCCTCCTGGGGCGCATATAGAAGTTGGGGGAGTGTTCAGAAAGAGCCAGATCCAGCGCCGGCCGAGTGGGAGCGAAGCGACGTATCGAGGCCAAGCGGGTTGTCTATAGAGCCGCTCGCTTGGTTTCGATACGCTTTGTTACTTAACCAGCGCCCGTCCTGAGCGCAGTCGAAGGGCTCGCTCCTCCAAGATTTGAATACGCCCTTCTTCCTGGTGTGTCTGTCAGCCAACTCGACGGACAAAAGAGGTTGGATTCAGAAGGAAATCAAACAGGTTCTGGATATTTGACAGGAAATGTTGGATAGTGATGTGGGTAAAGTCAAGTATTAGGTCTTGTTGACAATCCCGTAGAAATGGTTTAGAATAGGTATAGACCTCACCGCTGTCAAGCTTGTAAGGGTGAGGAGACATCCGATCGCTTTCGGGTCGCCTAGCCGACAAGAGCAAGAGGCGGGGGAATCCTTGCATTTAAAAAGAAGAACGATATAATAAGTGCAATGGGAGTGTTTGGTAACTCATAGACGACGGCGGTAGTGGATTGCCAGGACTATGACCTGAACACCGTAGCGTTTAAGCCCGTGCTCCAAGTCCAATCTAACTCGAACGCCGGAGCGACTGGGCATCGGAATTTCATTGCAGAGAGCCACTTCCTGGGTCCATGAGGGGTGGCTCCAGCTTTTGTTGTAAAAGTCGTGACCCATTTAAGGAATAGTGCCGTGACTGGTAAAGCTATCAAAGGCAAGGACGAAGTAGTTGACAAGATTGAAGAGGGTTCGCCGGGGGCGAGCAAGGGGCGACTGGCTCCGGGCATGGAAAACGCCCTGGACGGGCAAACCCTGGGCCAATATCAGCTCATGGAACGGCTCGGTCGAGGTGGGATGGCTACGGTCTACAAAGCCTATCAGCCCTCATTGGATCGCTACGTGGCGGTTAAGGTGCTGTCCACCTTCCTAGCCCAAGACCCCGATTTCACCGCACGCTTCCAGCGCGAGGCGCGGGCCATCGCCAAGTTGAACCATCCCAATATCCTGCCTGTCTATGACTATGGCCAGGAGGGGGAACTGATTTATATTGTGATGCGCTATGTGGAAGGTGGTACCCTCCAGGATATGCTGGGACAATCGCTGGATTTGGACACGACTGTGGAGATCATTGCGCAGGTGGGGGGGGCGTTGGATTACGCCCATCAGCGGGGCCTGGTGCACCGGGATGTAAAGCCCAGCAATGTCCTGATGGCCGAGGGGAACTGGGCTCTCTTGGGCGATTTTGGGTTGGTCAGGATGATAGGGGCCGGCACGCGGATCACCAAAACAGGAGTGGCAATGGGCACACCCACCTACATAGCACCGGAGCAGGTCCGGGACAGGGACGTTGATGGGCGGAGCGACATTTACTCCTTGGGTGTTGTCCTGTTCGAGATGCTGACTGGCCAGGTGCCTTTCGAGGGGGACACGTCTCTGGTCGTGCTGTTCAAGCATCTGATGATTCCCCCGCCTCCGCCGAGAGAGATCAATCCTAATATCCCAGAGCCTGTGGAGCGGGTGGTGCTGAAAGCCTTGGCCAAGGACCCCGTTGACCGTTTCCAGCAGGTGGGGGCGATGGTGACGGCCCTGCAAAAAGCGGTGGCCGGAGGACCTGTTGTGACGGCTGCTATCTCCGTTGCAGATGAGAGGAGACGACAAGAGGGGAAATTGGCCGCTCTGTACGCTGAAGCAATGGGCTTTCTGGAAGCCGAGGAGTGGCAGAAAGCCCTAGAAAAGTGGGTCGAGGTGCAGGCCATTGATCCCGACTATCCCGACCCCCAAAAGGTGGTGGCCACAGCGAAGAAAGGGCTGGCCATGCTGGAGGCAGCCGTAGCGCCGGTCGAGCTGGTGCCCCCCGTGAAGGAGGAAACGGTTCCCATCTGGCGGAGGATGCCTGTGTGGGTCTGGGCTGCTATTGGCGGAGCAATCTTGGTGGTGACAGTGGGAGCAGGTGCGATTTTCCTGTCCAGCCGAGGCGGTGTCCTGAGCTTGTCGAAGGGAGGGACGCTCGCGCCCGCATCCACGGTGGCGCGAGCCACAACCCCGGCTATGACCGTAGCTCCCCAGCCTATATCGCCAGCGGCTGGCTCTGCGTTACCTGCAGTCGTCTCCCCGACGAGCACTCCCGTGCTGGCGACGCCAACGCCTCTGCCGCCTACGGCGACGCCTGTGCCTCCCACAGCTGGCCCCACACTGACAGCGACAGAGATGCCTACTCAAACGCCTGCGCCACCCACGGCTACGGCCACCCATACGCTGACACCTCCTACGCTGACTCTGGTCCCTGCTGCTGTTCCACAACCGACTGGCTCCATTGCTCTTACTATTTACCTGCGGGACACCCGTACAGAGACGAGGTTTACGGCACTGAGAGGCGATCAGCCCAATGAGGGAATGATATACGAGGAAGGAAACTTTGTTTACGGCGAGGCAGCCGTGCAAATTGGCGACACAGTCTACCATTTTGACAAACCGGAGGTTGGACCGGGCGAGCCGGAGCAGTTGCCCGACCTCTGGCGGGTGGAATTCGAGTTTGCAAAGGAATTGATAGCACACACCGGAAACCAGGCTGGCTTCGATCCTAAGAAAGCCCAGTTCTGGGTGGGTACCCTTGACAGCGATAGCGCGGTAGGGGAAGATAACCCTTACAGCCTGACGATAAAGCTGTACGAGGGGAACGAATTGCGGGAGAGCCTTCAAGTCTTTTTCACAGTGGCAGATGCACCTGGGGGCGGTGGAGGGGGAGGCAAGCCAACACCACCATAGATCACCGGCGAGATCACCACGGAGAGCGCCAGTCACTGAAGTTCGATTTGCAGTAGAAATTCGTCACCGTTCTCAGGACGGCGATAGCCACGGCGATTTCATCGGCCAGTTCGGTTGGGTGAAGAACGGCCTCCTTGCTATTGCTCGAATCACGGTTCACAAATCACGAATCTCAAATCTCGAATCACTAACCTCCTCAACGTCAGATTAGGTGACAGGGGATAGAGGGCGAAGTATGCAAGCTGAGATCGTAACCATTGGCACAGAACTTTTGCTGGGCAAGGTAGTAGACACCAACGCGGCCTACATCGCTGAACAACTGACCACTATCGGTTTCGACCTCTATTGTAAGACGACGGTGGGTGACAATGAAAGGCGTATAACCTCAATCCTCCAACAGACCCTGGCCCGCTCGGATGTGGTGATCACCAGCGGGGGCCTGGGTCCCACTGGAGATGACGTCACCCGCCAGGCAGTGGCCAGAGCTGCCGGTCGGGAACTGGTGTTGGACGAGAAACTGCTGGCCCAGATCGAGGCCCACTTTGCCAGGCACGGCCTCACCATGAGTGAGAACAACCGCCGCCAGGCTTACATTCCCCAGGGGGCCGTACCCATCGAGAACCCCGTGGGCACCGCCCCGGCTTTCATCGTGGAAACAGAGGAGGGTCTGATCATCTCCCTGCCCGAGGTGCCACGGGAGCTAGTGCACCTGATGGAAACGCAGGTCATACCCTTTCTGAGAGAGAGGCTCCAGATGGGCCAGGTCATCATCCAGAGCGAAACCCCCCTGGCCATCCCTGATGTGATCTGGATAGAAAGAGAAGAAACGAGCGAGGCTCTTGGAGAGGATGTCACCTCCCCCCTGGCCCTCAAACTGACGATACCAGACAGCGGTGATGATGTGGAAGTGCCTCTTACAAAGGAAGAAGTGAGCATCGGACGCCTAGACCCGGCCAGCGGCAGCTTCCCTGATGTTGACTTGACCAGCTATGGCGGCCTGGAGGGAGGGGTCTCCCGCCGCCACGCCAATATCATCAGGCGCGGAAGCGAGGTTTTCATCGAAGACCTGGGGAGCATCAACGGAACTTTCCTGAACCGTAAGAAGCTGACACCCTATCTTCCTGAGGCGCTAAAGAATGGTGACGAGTTGCGACTGGGCAAGCTCGTGCTACGGGTTAGCTTCAACGAGTAGGGACATAACGCCCTGCACAACTTTCACGGAACATGCTCAGAATCAAGTGGGGGAAGGAATTTTCACATGCATACCCAGAACGTTCTCTACCGTAGATTGATCATCGTGGTCGTTACGCTGCTCTTGACAGTGGCCTCTCTGCCCACCAGCCTGGCCGCCACCAACAGCGGCTGGCGCAGCCCATCGGCCAACATTGCCGATTCCGTTGGCGATGACGGTGGATTTGAGGTCAACCCAGAGTATGCCTATGACGACGATGGCGATCCCGCCGAGAACCATGACAATGGCACTGTGGGTGATCTCACCGAGCGCCACATCTACTACAACTATGGCTTCAATATTTCACCCGGTTCGATCATTCAAGGTATCGAGGTGCAGTTGGACTGGTGGCTGGATAAAGCTAAGGACGAGAACAGTATGAGCGTTGATCTCTCGTGGGACCGCGGAACAAGTTGGACAGACCCCATAACCGACACCACACAGACCAGGAAGGAACACACTTACATCCTCGGGGGAACTAGCGACACGTGGGGCAGGACGTGGTCGGCAAGTGACTTCTCCAACGACAACTTCCGTGTGCGGGTGCATTGCTACTCCGACACAGCGGATAGTAGAGATTTCTTCCTGGACTGGGTTGCGGTACGGGTGACCTACGAATCGTCGGAGCCACCGCCAAGCCATAGCATCTACCTGCCCCTCGTCATGAAAGACTTCTACGGTTACGGTCCTGACAGCTACGAGCCTAACAACTCGTGTGACGAGGCCCATGGCCCCTTGACTTCCGGCCAAATCTATCAATCCTGGATCAGTAACTACGATCTGGCTACGTATAAGAAATCCGACTACTTCTACTACATTGACATCAGCACACTCAACACCATCTACATCTACCTCACCGACATCCCCGCCGGTACCGATTATGATCTTTACCTCTACAGGGATCCAAGTGACGATCCAAACAATCCGGCCGCCGTGTCAAATAGGTACGGCAGCGAGCCGGAAACGATCTCGTATAATCCGCCCGCTACCGGGAGATACTACATCCGTGTCTACTCGTATAGTGGCTACAGCACCAGCCCGTACTCACTGCGAGTGATCTATGATTAGCAGAGCGAACTTGCACGGAACCTTCCCCAGAGCCGGACCGGTTATTGCCGGGTCCGGATCTTTTGTTGTGTTAATTTGATCCCATTCGAGCCAGCGCCTTGGTCTCGATACGCTAAGCTACTTGATGGGCGGCGCTTCGTGCGCCATGGCCGGTACGACATTGAGGTGATCCGCACAGAGGAAGAATACGACCTGGTCACCACCTCGTGGGGGGCGATTTTCATCTGGGACGGGGCGTACAACTTTAACCCCTTCGACGAGTGGTTCCAACCCCAGGTCCTGGAGTATTACCGCACCAGCCCCTGGGCCAAGATGACGGCGGCAGTGTCGGAGGACCGCAAGTACCTGGTGCTGTCCGCTTCCTATGGCCTGACGCTGGAGGAGCACGCTGAAAACATCATCGCCCTGGGCTGGCTGTGGGGTATCAAAATAGACCGGGCCTTGCGCTTTGACGGGGCCGAGAGCACCTATCTGGGATTGCGCCTCGGGCCCCACTTCGTCAGCGTGCTCGACATCACCCCGGAACCAAAGATCGTCAATTGCCTGGTGGTACGGCGGGAGAGTAGAGATTAGAGATTGGAAATTAGAAATTGGAGGCTGGAAGTTAGAGATTGGAAGGTGGAAAGGCGGCTTGATGGCCGCTTTTTTGTTGGTGAGGGATGCTTTTGCATGGTGGAATTGGCCGAAAGCGTGAGCGTATCAAGCTGGGGACATACAGTGTAAGTGAAACAGAACCAGGGCTCCGTAAAAGGGTCGAAAAAGGGGCCTCCGTCTGCCCATAATGGATTTGAGCCAACCTGCGGAATAAGGTACAATGTACCTCCATCACTTTCCTTCCGCTATTGCAATAGGGTGTAGGAATGTGGTATAATACATATAAGGGAATGTGGGTGCCCGCGGAATGTGTCTCCGTAGAGAAGCTATCCGACTGGAGGCAGCCCGATGACCAATCCCCTCGTCGGTCTCAAGCCCGCGCTTGAGGTGCTGACCCCCGTCTCGATTACGCCAGCTATGTGGTTGAAGAAAGAGGGAGATTGAGGAGCTCGATGTCATGAGAACTCTATCTCCATACCAACTCCGATTAGGACGATAGGTACCTTGTTGGAAAGGGATTCCTATGACCAAGCCACCTATCATGTCAACTAACAAGCCATTGCCTTTTGGCGATCTGTCACCGCTGGAATTTGAGCGGATGTGCCTGTGGCTTGTGGAGAGGGAGGGTTACCTGCGTCCTCAGCACCTTGGTGAGGCGGGTGGCGAGCAAGGGCGTGACGTGGTGGCTCATAAGCTCACCGATGCCGGTGAAGAGCTCTGGTATTTCCAGTGCAAACGCTACAAGCGCATCAAAGCCGCCACCCTGAAGAAAGAGGTGGACAAGTACAACAGACTGGCCGAGTCAGATCCTACATGCCGACCGATTGGTATCGTCTTCGTCACCAACGCCGTTGTATCGGCCCGTGTTAGGGACGAAGTTGCGACCTATTGCCGAGAGCACAGTTATGCCTACGATTTCTGGGCGCGCAGCGAACTGGATATGCGGGTCAAGAAACATCCCGACGTGGTCCAGGAGTTTTTTGACGCCAGCTCTGAACTGTTGGAGCAGTTTGTCTAGAAGGTAGAGCAACGTTTAGAGGCGATGTCGCCACCTCTGGCAAAGGCCGCCCACTCGGCTCACATCTTCATCTGCTACAAGCGCAACGTTGATCCCGATCAGAAACTGGCCAACTACTTGTACGATTTCCTCACCGCTCGAGGCCACGAGGTCTTCATAGACAACACGCTGCGCGCTGGTGAGGCCCGGCTGGAGGAGATAGACCGGCAGATCAAAGCCAGCGATTTCCTGGTCGTGTTATTGTCCAAGGGGTCGGCGGATAGCGAGATGGTCAAGGCCGAGGTCCGGCGCGCCTACGAGTATCGAAAGTTGCAGGGACGTCCGCGCACTTTGCCGGTGCGTATGGCCTACGAGGGGCTGTTACCCTATTCCATTGATGCCTTTCTGGATCCACTACAGTACGTGGTCTGGCAGAGCGATGCAGACGACGAGCGCGTAGCCCAGGACATCTTGGCAGCCATTGAGGGCCGTTTGCCAGAGCGGACGCCAATACAGGCCAGACCTGTGGCCGAGGGGCTTATCATCTCTGAGGATGGGCGGCCCGTAGCCGACGACGAGAGCCTGCATCCGCCGCTGCCGGAATTTGACCCGCGCTTCCTCGAAGAGTTGGAAGCCCCGGGCGGGGTGGTCAAGCTGCGCGACAAGTTCTACATCGAGCGCGATGCCGACGATCATCTCAAACGCGAGGTCATAAAATCAGGCGCCACCACCACAATTCGTGCTTCACGTCAGACAGGTAAGAGTTCGCTTTTGGTGCGCGGCGTGCACCATGCTCGCGAGAATGGGGCTAAAGTCGTATGCCTTGACATGCAGCGCATTGACAGCGACCGTCTGAGCTCGCCCGACATCTTATTGCGCGACCTGGCGGAATTCGCCGTCCGTAAGCTCCGGCTCGACACGGCGGAAGTGGAAAAATTGTGGCATAGTTCGCTGGGACCGCAGGATAAACTGACATATATGCTGGAAGACTATATCCTACCTAAAAGCGACGCCCCTATCATCCTGGCCTTGGACGAAGCGGACCGTTTGTTGCAGACGGCCTTTTACAAAGACTTTTTCGCCCTGGTTCGTTCCTGGCACAACAGCCGGGCTCTTGATGACCAGTGGAACAAGCTCAACATCGTGATGGTCATCTCCACCGAGCCCTACCTACTCATCGCCGACGTGACCCAATCGCCTTTCAACGTGGGGCTCAAGCTCTATCTGGAGGACTTTAACGAGACACAGGTGCGAGATCTCAATCGGCGACACGGCTCGCCTGTGAAGGAGAGTGACTTTCCACAATTAATAGAATTGTTCAGTGGTCATCCCTACCTCACGCGCAAGGCGCTCTATGTCCTAGTCACTGAGAGACTGACTTGGGCCGAACTGGCCCACATCGCCGCCACCGACCAAGGTCCCTTTGGCGATCACCTGCGGCATCATCACTGGTTGCTGCGCGATGAGTCGGACTTGAGAGAGGCGCTGAAACAGGCCATTTTCCATAACCATTGCACAGACGAAATGGCCTTTTATCGATTGCTGCGGGCCGGATTGGTGAAGGGGAGTGGCGACATCTGCACCTGTCGCTGCGATCTGTACAGAATGTACTTCAAGGATAAACTGTAATGAGCAAAGGCCCAAGTGTCCCAGCTTTCTTTGTCGCTGGCGGCACACTGCGTCCCAATTCCCCCTCCTATGTGAAGCGACCGGCAGACGATGAATTGTTCGAACTGGCACTGGCGGGTCAGTTCTGCTACGTGCTGACAGCGCGACAACTAGGCAAGTCGAGCCTAATGATTCGCACCGCCCAGCGCTTGCAGGAGCAAGGAGTCAGCACAGCCATCATTGACCTGACCCAGATCGGCACCGACGTCGGCGTTGAGCAATGGTATCTGGGGCTGCTCAAACACTTGAAAAGCCAGTTAAAGCTCTCCGTAGACCTGGAAGCCTGGTGGGCGGAGCGAGCCTCCCTGGGAGCGGTGCAGCGTTTCACTGACTTTTTGCACGACGTGGTGCTGGCGGAAATCGAGGGACCGGTGGTTATCTTCGTGGACGAGATAGACACCACACTGAACCTGGACTTTTCCGACGATTTCTTCGCCGCCATCCGGTTTACCTACAACGCTCGCGCAACCGATCCCATTTATAACAGGCTGACCTTCGTCCTCCTCGGCGTAGCCACGCCCGCCGACTTGATCAAAGACCGTAGCCGGACTCCCTTCAACATCGGCCAGGGGATTGACCTGCGCGAGTTCAGCCGGGAAGATGCCCAGATACTCCAACAAGGCCTAAAAGCCGCCTGCCCGGAACAGGGAGATGCCATCTTTGCTCGCATCTTCTATTGGACCAATGGGCATCCTTACCTGACCCAAAAACTATGTTTGGCTGTAGCCGAGATGGGGGATGGGCGTTGGACCAACGAGCGAGTTGATGAGCTGGTGGAAAAACTGTTCCTCTCAGAAGGGGCACGTGAAGAGACCAACTTGCAATTCGTGCGAGACCGCATCAGCGCCAGTCCACAGCAGCGCAGGCTACTCACCCTCTATCGCAAGGTGTACGAAGGAAAAGGGATTCCAGAAGATGAGCGGTCGCTCGAACAGAGCCGGCTGAAGCTCTTCGGTCTGGTGCAGGCTGAAAAGGGTGTGCTGAAGGTGCGCAATAAGATCTATCGTCAGGCCTTCGACCTGGACTGGATCAAAGCCAACACACCCATTGACTGGACACGGCGCATTGCGGTTATCTCGTCATTGCTCGTCCTCTTGCTGGCCGGAATCATCGGTTTCTCCATCTATCGGCAAAGACAGCAGATGGCCGAGGCCCGGGCGCAGGCTTTCGTTGACAGTTTCCAAAGTACAACCAGCGCCAACGTGCGCATCACCAGCCTGGCGGGATTGTTCGATCTCCCCGGCTACGAAGATCAGGCCCGGCGGTTGTTCTACGAGGAACTTGGCCCGGCCGATCAACTTGCCCTGTTTGACCTGGAAGACCCGCAGGTGGTAGGAGCGCAGTTAATCATTGTAGTGAAGGGGCTGTACACCGACCTGGAAAACAACGAGGAAGACAATGCATTGTTGACTGTTATGGCCCAACCCCTGCATGAACTGGACGATCCAATGGCGACCAACCTGGCGATGGAGATTAAGCAATGGCTACAAGGGAGAGCGTATCATGCCCAAGGTGAGTATCAGCAGGCTGTTACAGCGTATGGTGTCGCCATCAGTCTGAATGATCATAATCCGGGCACTTACTTTGACCGGGGTCTGGCTTATACGGTCCTGAGTGAACCAGGCCCGGCGCTGGCCGACTTTGAGACTGTGTTGAGCGTAGGCGAAGGCTGGCAAGAACGTGTGCGGCAAGCGGTGGTCAGAGATGAGCAACTCTACGCAGTACTGTGGAATGAGAGGGGTGCATATCGGGCGTTAGCCGCTTTAGTACCTACGCCTACTTTAACCTCTACACCACAACTTATTGCTGAATTTCCAACTGCTACAATGACCGCAACACCGACCAATACGCCAACTGCTACACCAACTGCTCTACCAGGAATTACTTCGATACGTCCCAAAGATGGCGCCGTTATGGCTTATGTGCCTGAAGGTGAGTTTATATTAGGTAGCTCTGCAGCAGGAGACGCACAGGCCGACAATGACGAGAAGCCTCAGCACACAGTTGTTCTTGATACATTCTGGATTGATCGATATGAGGTGACAAATGCCCGATACAAAAAGTTCGTGGACGCGACAAATCACAGAGTGCCCTTCATAGATGCTGGCTGGGCTGCTCCTTATAATTGGACCAACAACACCTATCCTGAAGGATTAGCGAATTATCCTGTCATGCTCGTAGATTGGAATGATGCTTTAGCCTACTGTCTGTGGGCTGGAGCTAGGTTGCCTACTGAAGCTGAATGGGAGAAAGCAGCAAGAGGAACAGATGGCCGTATATATCCTTGGGGAAATGATGCAGCCACTTGTGAATATGCAGTAATTTATGACAGCATTTGGGGATGTGGCGAGAACAGACCTTGGCCTGTTGGGAGTAAACCTGCTGGGATAAGTCCTTATGGCGTTTTGGACATGGCTGGCAATGTATGGGAGTGGACAGCTAGTCTCTACCAAAGTTATCCATACTGTTCAGATGATGGACGAGAGTCGCTTGATGCCAATGGTCGTAGAGTAGCGCGTGGGGGATGCTGGGATGACCCTGATGTTGCAAAGCGTGTACGTTCTGCTTATCGCCTTGGTATCCCGCCTGACTCTCGCAATATCAGTTTAGGATTTAGATGTAATACGGTTTAGATAAGGGAGCGAGCGCCGGCCGAGTAGGTCTGAAGCGTAGCGGAAGACCGTATCGAGGCCACGCGAGTAGCTTTTTCAGCGGATTTCGCACTGCATAGGTCGCGCCGTGGTTTC
>Ga0315308_1000323_pt1 | contig 26561 bp, 21 predicted proteins | sample TDP3_MG_FD_203078 | JGI IMG/M metagenome (GOLD analysis project Ga0315308, IMG submission 203078) | Freshwater sediment microbial communities from Lake Towuti, South Sulawesi, Indonesia - TDP3 | ecosystem: Environmental > Aquatic > Freshwater > Lake > Sediment | place: Indonesia: South Sulawesi... | reverse complement strand
TTCGTTGCGCGAACGATGCTACGTGCTGCCAAATGGCTCGAACACAACTATGACCAACACAGCAAGTTCTACCTGCATGTGGACACGTTCGACCCTCATGAGCCTTGGGACCCGCCAAGATGGTACACCAACATGTACGACCCAAGCTATACTGGTGAAGAAGTCATCTACCCAGTCTATGGACCGTGCGACTACCTAACTGAAGCAGAGCTGAAACACATGAGGGCACTCTATGCTGCGGAGGTAACGATGGTTGACCGTTGGATCGGCATACTCCTCCAGAAAGTTGAAGATTTAGGACTCTTTAAGACCACAGCTGTTATCTTCACAAGCGACCACGGTTTCTACCACGGCGAACACGGGCTTGTCGGCAAATCTATCATAAGCACCATGGCGGAAGGTAGCTGCCCCCTATATGAGGAAGTGGCGCGCGTCCCGTTAATCATCTACTTGCCAGACGCAAAGGGAGGCAGACGTTGCCAAGCTCTTGTCCAGCCCCCGGACCTGACGACTAGCATTCTTGAGCTGCTAGGTGCCAAGGACCCTAACACAACACAGGGCAAGTCATTGATCCCGCTCCTTAGAGGCGAAGACACGGCTTGGCGAGACTTTGCTGTCACTTCCCCGAGCATCATTCACGGTCCCGTCTCTGGTCAGAGAATCACTGTGACCTCCCAGAACTGGGCGCTCATATACAGAGGTCAGATCGAAGATGCTTTAAGGGACAATCCTGGGAGACAGATGAACTTTGAGCGTCTCGAAAAGAGAGCCGGGAGAGTTGAGAACGAGCTTTACAGCCTGCAGAAAGACCCGGGACAACAAAGCAATGTTTTCAAGGATGAAAGAGATGAAGCCCAGAAGCTCCATTCGAAGCTTGTCGACTTTCTCGCTAGCGTTGGGACAAAAGAAGAACACATAAAGTACTGGAGGGAACTGGGATAGAAAGTCAGAAGATCATATCAGGGCTGAGTCGTACCAAGGCGTGTTCGGTCGGCGAAGTTGGAAGTGCGGAAGAAAACCGCCGGCGTCCCCTAGGACCCTCCTGAACATCTTCTCACATATCTGCGGCTTCTCCTTGGCTATGTTATCGTGCTGTGCCGGGTCTTGCCGGATATCGTAGAGCCTCGCGGCGCTGCCTTCGAGGTTAGCGATATAGGCGTGTTCTTCGTCACGGCACCAGACATGCTCGCCATATATCGAAGTCATATACTCCCTTGTGTCAGTCTTCTCTCCCTTAACCCATTCCCAAACGTTTCTGCCTTCCATCGCTACGGGCGACGTAACTCCGGCCAAGGCCAAAAGGGTCGGAGCAACATCATGGGTACTTACATAGGCGTCGCAGGTCTCTCCTGAGAACTCATTGTCCGGATGGTGAATCATGTAGACCAGATCCATCAATTCAGGAAACAGGCAAAGAGGCGGGACCTTGTGCAAGACACCATGCTCCATGATCGGATGACCGTGGTCAGAGAGGACCATGGTAACCGTGTTCTCCCATAGCCCCAGCTCTTTGACCTTGCCTAAGAGCTTGCCAACGTACTTGTCAACAAGCGTAACTTCGCCCGCGTATTGAGCTAATGTGTACTCAAGTTCCCCTTCACGAAACTGATAGGCGCCGCCATGAGTATTGATCACCCTTCTACCTCCATAATCTGCAGCGTCAAAGTAGAGATCCAGAAACGGTTTCGGCGCACACCAAGGCTCATGAGGGTCGAACTCGTCAACCACCAATAGGAACTCCTCAGCTTTGCGGTTCCTTTCCAACCAGTCGATTGCAGCCCCAAAGGTTCTCGCGGGGAACCAGTCCTCCTCGGTCTTCCAGTCCTGGATGTTGGCTAGGCAGCTCGCAAGCCCATGCCCCACGCAGCCGTAGGCTAGTTCGCATGGGAGGTTCTTCGGGTCCTCCAAATCTCCTTTCAACGGCGTTCTGTAGCGGTCGTGCTCCTGTCCCCTGATCCACTCCCAATGGGTGAAACCCCGTTGGAAGTTCATCGAGGGCTTGAACATATGATAGGTCGAACAGAAAAGGGAGGTCAAGTATCCCTCCTGCTTGAGGATTTCGGGCAAGGTTACCTGGTTCTCCGGTATAGGTTCCCAACCCGGGATCTTCACGTTGTCGCCTTTTCTGGGCATGTAGCCCTTGTTCGGAAAGGTTCGCATGCCAGTGAACATTGCCCTTCTAACTGGGATTGTCGGGAGACCTTCGGGAAAAGCCCTCGTAAACACCAGGCTTTCCTTTGCGAAGTTGTCCAAGTTCGGTGTTCGGATCCGTCTGTTCCCGTAACATCCAACATGGTCCTTCCGCAGACTATCCAACATCACGATGATCACGTTCATCTGGATTCGACCTCGGCCAGTGAAGATTTGAGGCTGGATCATTGCTGTTGGAACAGTAGAAGTGTTGGATCGGATTTATGTCTTTTGAAAGAAGCAAGAAGGTAGACAAAAGTTTCCTTTTTGGAGAAGACAGCATTGGGCGCGTTGTCATTCTTCCTTGGGAGAGACCAGTCCGCCTTTAGGTGTCATGTAGCCTATTCTTGCTTTGATCCTTTCGAGCTCTTCTCGGTGTCCTCTGATCTTTCTCTCGATCGCCTGCTTCTGGGGATCCATTTCTCTTCTGCGCCGAGAGACCATGTTCAGCTTCATGTCAAGTCTTGTGTACTGGACTTGGTCTCGGCATCGCCGAAGCTCATCGAGCGCCATGTTCTCTTCTTCCAGCACCGCATTATACTTCTCGTCTATCTCCTTCTTTTGTGCTTCCAGCCCCAACAGGATCTCTTCGATTCTCCTTTGGTCTTGTCTCATCTTATCGATGGAGGACATCGTCGACATGGTTGGAACATTGGCCTAGCGGCTTTATAAGTGTGGCGTTGAACCGCCCAATGTTCAGAAAAGGGTCTTGGATTGTTCAGCACGTATATAGGTGAGAGATCACAAGAAACTTGGATGAAACACTACAGTTCTAGTGCGAGAAAGGAGAAGGACATGTCAAAGAAAAAGAAGAGATGGTCTGAGAAGTTGGCAGATAGTAAGGGGCTCCCGAAAGTTGAAGAAATCAATGAGAAGATGAGCAAGAGGTGGGGCACTGGAACGGTTGTCATTCCAGCACCGATAGAAGTAGACGAACTAATGAGAAAAGTGCCGAGACGAAGTCTCACCACGATCAACAAGATTCGAGAAGCGTTGGCGAGAAAGCATAGAGCGACCATTGGCTGCCCCATCACCACAGGCATCTTCGCATGGATAGCTGCCCACGCAGCTGAAGAACATAGGCGAGAAGGCAGAAAGGATATCACTCCTTACTGGCGCACACTGAAGACAGGCGGCGCCCTAAACCCAAAATATCCTGGCGGAATCGAGGGACAGCGACGACTCCTTGAACAAGAAGGGCACAGGGTAGTCAAGAAAGGCAAGGACAGCCTAGTGGTCGACTATGAGAAATCATTGAAGAAACTTGGTTGAACCGAGTCCCCGTGCTGAAGTGGGGGTAAGCTAAAGAAACAAGAACCCTCAAGGAGGGCTTCACGAATTTACAGCCTTTTCGAAGTAGCCAGTAGCCGGCACCGTTAACAGAACAGAAAAGCGTCAATCTTGGGATTAGGTCTTCGTCTAGACACAAAGTTCACAAGCAAATAATAGTTCTTGCAGGCACACGTTGACTTCTATGAAACAAGAGGCAGCCGCCGCAGGAACGAAGGAGTGCAGTCACCTTTGGTTCGAGCTGGGCTACTCCAAACAGAACGGGAGAAGGTACACAAGATGCGAGAAATGCGGCTTGATCCGAGAACACAATCTCCCCTATATCGCCTAGACCTTCGCAGATTGCCTTCTCTCCATTGCAGCTTTGACTCTTTTCTGAGCAATCTTCAACGCGGCTTCTCGTGGCTGGACTCTTTCTGCTTTGGCCCTTTCTAAGACAAGGCTTACACTCCTTGTTATCTTCTCCTCAACCATCTCCAAGATGTGTTGCGGGTTCTCCCCTACGTACTCGGCATACGAGGATATGACCCCACCTGCGTTAGCGATGACGTCTGGAATAATGAGGGTTCCTCTCTTGTGAAGCACATTTTCTGCTTCATACGTTACTGGTATGTTAGCGGCCTCCACGATCACTCTTGCCTTGACCTTGCCAACGTTCTTCTCGTTGATCACGTCTGGAACAGACGCCGGAACAAGGAACTCAACGGGCAACTCAAGAAGTTCTTCTCTTCTCAAGACTTGGCCGTGTTCATAGTTGATGACTGAACCTGTCTCGTCCTTGGTTCTTCTTAGCCGCTCATAGTCCAGTCCGCCCGAGTTATAGATGCATCCTTTGCTGTCTCCTACGGCCTCGACCTTCGCCCCAAACTCACTAAGATACTTTGCTGAGAAGGAACCGACATTGCCGAACCCGTCGATGGCCACAGCCGCCTCCTTCAGGTCAACGCCCGCATGTTTCGCCGCAACCTTAGCCGCGTGAAAGACACCGTATCCTGTGGACCCGTACTCATGAGGGATGCCGCACTGCTCGCCCGGCCTAACGCACATGTGCGAGGGTTTCCCTGTGCAAGACTTGAAAGAACCGTTGGCTAAGGCGTAGACAGCCATTTCCTCCTCGCTCGTGTTGATGTCGGGCGCAGCAACATACTGGCTTGGAGACAAAGGTTTCACAGCAGTGGCGAAGGCTCGAATCAGGCTCATCTTCTCGTCCTTCGAGATTTCCCTTGGATCTGCGATTATGCCTGATTTTGCACCCCCAAAAGGAAGATCCGCCAGAGCACATTTCCATGTCATAGTCCTGGCAAGCCTGAAGACCTCTTCCATGTTCAAAGTGGGCGTCATCCTAATACCGCCCTTGCCAGGGCCCAACGCTGTGTTGTCGATCACAAGGATTCCGCGCATGCCCGTCGCATAGTCGTGGACCTGGAGGACCTTCTCGGGACCCCATTCATCGGCGAACGTTTCTATGCCAATCAATACATCAGCCTACCTTAGAGTGAACTTTCCGGTGAAGACGGAAGGCCGGAGCTTCATTCTTCTCTCTGCGTTTCTATTGGGAATGTCTGGAATTCCTTAAGCTTCTCAGCCATTTTCCTCAGGCGTTGATCCACCAAGTAGTTCACGGTGTTCTTCTCAAAGGTTCCATCCAGCTGTCTCTTGCCGGCATCGACTCCGGTGAGAACCTCGATGCCTTCGTCTATGGTCTTGACAGAGTAGATATGGAACTTTCCGGCTTTGACAGCGTTGACGACTTCTTCCTTAAGCATGAGGTTCTGCACATTACTTGCAGGAATCATCACGCCTTGTCGACCTGTGAGCCCTTTGGCTTTGCAGACCTCGAAGAAGCCTTCGATTTTCTCGTTCACGCCGCCAATGGCTTGAACTTCGCCCTTCTGGTTCACTGAGCCAGTGACTGCGATGCTTTGCTTGATTGGAAGCTCAGAGAGAGCGGAAAGAATCGCATAAAGCTCGGCGCCTGATGCGCTGTCTCCTTCGATTCCGCTGTAGCTTTGTTCGAACACGAGGCGAGTGGAAAGGCTTAGAGGCTTGTCCTGGGCATACTTCTCAGAAAGGTAGCCGCTGAGAATCAGGACCCCTTTGGTGTGGATTGGACCACCAAGCTTCGCTTCGCGTTCGATGTCGACTACACCTTCTCGACCAATACCTATGCTGGCTGTAACTCGGGATGGTCTGCCAAAGGTAAAGTCTCCTAGGCTCATGACTGATAAGCCGTTCACTTGCCCCACATCTTCGCCATCCGTGTCGATGAGTAGAACGCCACGCTCGATCATCTCCCGGATCTTCTCCTGAATTAGATTGGAACGGTAAGTCTTTTCTTCGATGGCTTTCTTGACGTGGTCAGCGGTTACATGTTCGGATTTGTCTTGGGATGCGTAGAAGTTGGCTTCTCTGATTATGTCGGCGATATCTGCGAACTTCGTAGATAGCTTCTCTTTGTCCTCGGCCAACCGGGACCCGTACGCAATCACCTTGGCGACGGCCGAAGCTTCCAGATGTCTGAGGTTCTCTTTCCTGCAGAATGTGCAGATGAAGGACGCATACATCCGCATATTCTCTTCAGTTCGGTTCATCGTGATGTCGAAGTCCGCCTTGACCTTGAAGAGCTCCTTGAACTCCAAGTCAAGAGTGTAAAGCATTTGGTAGAGAAGCGGGTTGCCTATGAGAACGACCTTCACGCCCAAAGGGATGGGAGAAGGCTTCAACCCCTTCGTCGTGATGAAACCTAATCGTTCGCCCGCCTCTTCAGTCATGATCTGCTCGTTCTCTAAAGCCCTCTTCAAGCTGTCCCAAGAGAAGATGTTCCGAAGCAACTCCTCCGCAGGAAGCACCAAGTATCCACCGTTAGCCCTGTGCAAGGACCCCCCTCGAATCATCGTGAAGTCAGTGGTCAACACGCCGAACCGTGCCTCCTTCTCAATCCGCCCGAAAAGGTTCTGGTAGGTGGGGTTAAGCTCCAAGACAACAGGAGCACCTCTAAGGTCCGAGTTGTCAACCACTAAGTTGACCTCGTACTTCCGAAAGGGAACCTCCTCGGCAAAAGGCAGTTGCATCTGGGTTGGAGCCTTTGGCTCACCGATAAATTGACTCACGTTTTCCAAGATGTCGTTCTGCACCTGCTCTAGGTAATCGACAACTTCTGGGAACAGCTTATACTTCTCTTTCAAATCATTCACAAGGTAACCAACGGCGTAGAGGGCAACATCGCGATTCAGTTGCCTAAGCCCATCACTGATCTTTCTATCTAGACCCCTTTGCTGCCTCATCGTGTTCCTTAAGTCCGAGTTCAGTTCCTCTCTCCTCTTCTGAATCTCCTCCCGGTCTTCAGAACTCAAAGACAGAAACTCTTGCTCGCTTAATGGTCGCCCTTTGACCACAGGGATGGACAACAAACCTATAGGACTACTTTGAAGCACGAACCCTTCTTCTTGTGCTCTCTTGCTAAGCTGAGTAAAAAGCCTTTCTCTTTCCTCTTCTGTAGCCCTGACAGTTGCCTCCCTTTTCGCAGCGTAATCTTCGCTTTCGAAGGCCTTGGGAAGTTCCCTCCTCACCTCGCTGAGAAGGTTTGCCATGTCCTTCTGGAAGATGACTGCCTTGCCCGGTGGCAGCCCTATGGCTTTGGGCTCATACGGGTTCTTGAAATTGTTCACGTAGCACCAGTCTTGGGGGATCGGTTTCGTCTTGGCCAGCTCTTCCAAGAAGTCCTTTACGGCAGTTGCTCTTCCTGTTCCGGCGTAGCCGGCCACATAGATGTTGAAGCCTCGTTCCTTAATGTCCAAGCCGAACTTGAGTGCTCTGACAGCTCTTTCCTGACCTATGATGCCCTGGAGGGGGGACAAGTCCGCAGTACTTTCGCACCTCATAAGCGTGGGATCACATTCGCTCCTAAGATCCTCGGAAGACAACTTCGTTCGCACACGCACTCCACCTTCATAACAACACGTTGTAGATTGTACAACGAGTTTCTTAAAGATTCTTGAGTCTGCGACTTCATGGGCAAGGTGCGAGAGATTACAGAGTCATGTAAGAACTTATCAGGGCAGCGACATAGTTTATGGATTGCAGGTAGTCTTTGGTTCTTATGTTCTCGTTAGGAGAATGAACCCTAGAGGCGTGGTATCCTACGCCGCCTCCTGAGGCAACAGGGATTCCCATCCAGTTCTTTATGACGTAGATCGGGCTTGTACCCGCTGTTGTCGGCCAGACAACGGGTTCGCAGCCGTACACTTTCCTTGCCGTTTCAATCACTCGGACGGCAAAGGGATCGTCAGGCGCAGTCTTCGCCGGCTCATAACCGCCATGGTTTATGACAGTGATGTCGCCGAAACCTTCTCTTTCCAGATGCGCCTTTAGCCTCTTAAGCTGCAAATCTGGTTTCTGGGCTTCAACTAGCCTAAAATCGACCTTGACCATCGCCTCCGAGGGCAGAACAGTCTTCGTCCCGGGACCAATGTATCCAGCGTTGAAGCCGCAGATGTTGCAGGACGGAGAGAACCTCAAAGCCTTCTGGCTCTCAACCCCGGTTAATCCCAGGAGAAAGTCTTTAAGTCCAAGCTCTTCTTTGACCTCTTCCTCTTCGAAGGGCGCCTCCTTAAGCATGCGCGTCTCAATCGCGTTCGGTGGGACAACCTCATCGTACCAGCCTGATATCTTTATCTTCTCATCCGGTCCCTTGAGGGTTGATAGTAGCCAGACAAGACGCCAAGCCGGATTGGGTACAAGAAGAGCCTCGGCTGAGTGTACATCCCGTTTCGGTCCTTTGGCTCTGAGCTCGACGTAGAGAATGCCCTTCGCACCCAGTGTTATGACCGGTCTGTCTTTTCTGTCCACGCCATCGCCCTCCCAGATGTAGCCATCAGCCCTTAGCAGGTCCATATTCTCCATGACAAACGAAGGCAGATGTGGACTGCCGATCTCCTCTTCGCCCTCAAAGAAGAACTTGAGGTTTACAGGGAGCTCGCCGCAAACCTCAAGAACGGCTCTTGCGGCTTCCAGTCGAGCCAAGATGTTTCCTTTGTTGTCTGAGACGCCTCTTGCGAATATTTTTCCATCTCGGACCTCAGCCGAGAAGGGCGGAGACTCCCAAAGCTCCAACGGTTCAGGAGGCTGAACGTCATAATGGTTGTAGAAGCCTATGCAAGCTTCTGCATTCTTGTTCTGCAGTTCCCCAAAGACGACGGGGTTACCAGCCCTGACCGGAACAATCTTGACTTCGATGCCGATCTCAGTCATTAAGGCGCTCAGCAAGTCAACGCATTCTCGGATGCCCTTCTTCTGGGCAGAAATGCTCGGCTGCTGACAGAGAAGCCTCAAGTCTTCGACAAACTTGCCAGCATTTTTGGCAATGTAATCGGTCAAGTCACGCATCGTTCACTCACCTGGTAACGGTGACGGTTCAATATGAGGCGATAAAGCTATAAAAGTTTGGAAGGGAAGCAACTGCAGTTCTGGGAGAGTTACCAAGGTAGCTTTCCTTGTTTCTTGACGTAGTTGACTAGTCCGCCTTCTGAAAGAATCTTCATCAGCTGTGGCGGCATGGTTTTGAAAGCGTAGGCTTTGCCTTTTGACAAGTTCCTTATGTAGCCTTTGGTCAGGTCTATTTCCAGCCTGTCTCCAGGTTCAATCTCGTCTGCTTCCTCGCATTCAACAGCGGGCAAGCCGATGTTTATCGCGTTCCGGAAGAAGATGCGTGCGAAAGAGCTGGCTATGACTGCAGATATGCCGAGGTGCTTGAGAACCAGAGGTGCCTGTTCGCGGCTTGATCCGCACCCGAAGTTCCTTCCTGCGACTACGAAGTCGCCTTTCTGGACCCCTGTGGCGAAGTCCGGCTTGACAGCTTCCAAGGCATGTTTTGACAGCTCATCGAGGTCAGTTATTCTGAGCTTGTATTTTCCGGCGATGATGAGGTCGGTGTTTATGTTGTCTCCGAACTTCCATGCTATGCCTCGTTTCTGCAAAGTTCATGCCCCTTTCAGGAGTTTCCTAGGATCAGCTATCTTTCCCTCAATCGCCGTCGCCGCAGCAGTCGCGGGTGAAGCCAAGTAGATTTGAGCGTCAGAGCTTCCCATTCTGGCTTTGAAGTTGCGGTTTGACGTAGAGATGCAGACTTCGCCGGGAGCTAGGATTCCCTGATGAGCTCCTGCGCACGGTCCACACCCGGGGTTACATATTACGCAACCGGCATCAAGAAGAACTTCTAGCAATCCTTCCTCCAACGCTTGGAGGTAGATCCTTCTCGACGCTGGCGTGACGATCATTCGAACCCCTTTCCTCACCTTCTTACCTTTAAGTATCTCTGCTGCTGTACGCAGGTCTCCTATGCGTCCGTTGGTGCATGAGCCGAGAAAGACTTGGTTGACCTCTCTTCCCTCGACCTTCGAAACTGACTTCACGTTGTCTACGACGGGTGGGCTGGCAACTTGGGGAGTAAGATCCGAAACATCAAGCGCCAGCTCATTAGAGAACTCAGCATCTTCATCGCTTCTTAATCCTAGGCTTGGCCTGTGCCCAAATGCCTCCAAGCAGGCAATTGTCTTAGCGTCGGGTTCGACGATGCCAGTCTTCGCACCCATCTCGACAGCCATGTTCGAAAGGGTCAGCCGCCCTTCCACATCCATGGCCTTGACAGTTGAGCCGCAGAATTCTATGGTCTTATACGTCGCGCCGTCAGCCTTGACGGTTCCGACTATCCTCAATATCAGGTCCTTTGGAAGAACCATAGGCGGCAAGATACCCTCAACCGCGATCCTCATAGTTTCGGGGACCTTGAACCAAAGCTTTCCAGAAAGGAAGACGGCCGCCATCTCTGTTGAGCCTATGCCTGTGGCAAGACACCCGATCGCGCCGTAGGTGCATGTGTGCGAGTCTGAGCCCACGATAAGGCTTCCTGGATAGGCTAGTCCAGATTCGATCATAACCTGGTGGCATACGCCTGAACCGACATCATAGAAGCTTGTGTCATGCGTTAGCGAGAATTCCCTCATCATCTTGTGAACCTTCGAGAAAGCTTCGTTCGCACTCGGGGCAACATGATCGATCACAATCGCTACCCGGGACGGGTTCCACACAGCCTTTCCGCCCATTGCCTGAAAAGCTTCAAACACAAGGAGAGACATGCCGTCATGCGCCATGGCGCCATCGATCTCTGCTATGACGAGGTCCCCAGCATTGGCGTCTTTTCCCGAAGCACGGGTAAAAATCTTCTCAGATATCGTCTTCGTCATTCTCGAACCTCAACGTATTCCTCGGGCCTCCCTAAAAACGTATCTTCGACCAGACAATGCGCATCCGTCCACACTAGTGGGCGGGTTCTTAAACCTATATCTGCTTGGTCAGTGAATGGGTAAGGAGGGTTGGTGAGATATATGCGGAAGAGAGTTTTCGTGGTTGGCATTGACGCTCTGAACCCCAAACTACTGTTGAAGCTTGTAAATGAGGGGGAGCTTCCGCACTTCAGAAAGCTGATAGAGATGGGGGGCTTCTCTAAGGCTCTTTCCGCCTTACCTGCACAGACGCCTGAAAACTGGACCACTATAGCAACTGGTGCTTGGCCGGGAACCCATGGCATAGCGACCTGGGGAAGACGACTCAGCAATGTGCCGGTGACGGAGTACTTCGGCGACGAATCCATGTCGTCGAACCTATGTAGAGCGGAATACCTTTGGGAAGCGTTGGGAAGAAGGGGGCTGAAAAGTGTTTTGCTTAACTTCGTGGGTTACCCGCCAACTACAAACAAGGCTGTACACGTCGATTGGTTCTGGAGACCAGGATCATACTACTTCGAGATTAGTGGTGCTGCATGTTACGCCAGCAAAGAGACACTTAGAGGCCTTGCCAAGAACGGCGTTCCTGTCAGGAGGCTGATTGAACAAGGCCTAGTGATTCCAGTTAGGCCGGTTGAGAAGGCGGAGAGCTCGCCCATACGATCCAAGAGCAACTGCTCAACTTTGGGTTTCAAGATAACCGTTAGGCCCGCTCGACGTGGTCCCGAAATCGTGTATGATGGGCTTCTGAGAGGAGAGGAGGGCAAAGGATACGACATGCTTGTCATATATAGGGACAATGACCCTAGCAGAGCGGTCTGTACTCTTAGAGTAGGCGAGTGGGTTTGGTTCTGTGAAGAATTCGATGTGAAAGGAAGGAAGACGGTCGGAACAGTTAGGCTCAAGCTTGCCGAGCTCTCATCTGACGGTTCAAAGCTGAAGCTCTACAGGTCGCAAATATACCCAGCAGGAGACTTTGTCCACCCGCTTCAAACAGGAAGGATACTTGTGGACAGGTTCGGCCCGTATGTCAATGAAGCTGTTGAGAAGTTCTTCTCAGTACTGGACCAAGAAACGGTGTCAGAGGAGTTGAGTTACCAAATAAAATGGATAGCTAATGCCGCTAGACACCTCATGGAGCGCGGTTGCTCTCTTTACATGATGCACTGGCACCTCATAGACTCCGTCCAACACGCGAGTCTGGGGCGCATAGACCCAGCTGGTGGAGTCTACGATGATCTGAAAGCTCAAGAAAGCTGGAGAGTCATCAAGTTGTGTTACCGTCTTGCGGACATGTTGGTCGGCGAATTCATGAGAATGCTGGATGAGAACACATATATGATTGTCGTGTCCGATCATGGCAACGTTCCTAACAAGAAGAGATATCCTCTCCTGAAAGCCCTTGCGAACGCTGGGCTTGTGGCTGTGGAGAAAGACAAGGATGGACAGCCAAGAGTCGATTGGGGGAGAAGCAAGATCCACATCTCAACGACTAACATATGGGTAAACTTGAAAGGCCGATATAGGAACGGTGTGGTCGAAGACAGCGAATACGACAAAGTCAGGGACCAAGTGCTGAGCCTGCTTAGGGACCTCAAAGACGTGGACGGAAAACACGTCATAAGCATTGCCCTGAAGAAGGAGGATGCTCCAATGATCGGACTCTGGGGCGAACCAGTGGGAGATATCGTATACATGTACTCGGCCGGCTTCACTTGGAGCCACAACAGGTATGAAGACAGCGTTATGCCAGACGGTGGGGCGAACCACGGTCCGCAGATACCTACCGCAGAGACCGATCTCAACTCGAACTACGCGGTTTTCATCGCAACGGGACCTGACATGAAGAAAGGCTACATTCGACCGCTTGAACTCCTTGGTCCCGTCTACACTGCGGATGTCGCTCCGACAGTATCTTTCCTGCTTGGGGTTGACCCGCCTAGACATAGCCAGGGAAGGGTTCTTCATGATTTTCTGGAGGGATGGGACTCAACAGAAGCCAGACGCGAACGCGAACCCTTGGACTTTCCCGAGAAGCCCGTGCCATTCGTTGGCGACGTGACAGAATACCTACTGGCGTAGCTTGCGCTCATATACAGCTCTGTCTGTTATGTTGATGAGCCTAAGGGATTGCTGGGATCTACTTGAGAAGTATCGTCCTAAAAGGCGGGTTCATCACAACGCCGCTAGGCGTCTCAAGATCAGACCTTCTGATCAAGGATCAAAAGATAGTGCGAGTTGACTCTGACCTTTCTGGCGAGGAAACTGTGGATTGCAGAGGATGCTATGTGTTGCCTGGTTTTCGTGACCAGCACATTCACGACATCAAAGGCTTCATGGAGTCCCCAGACGATCCGGAAAGACTGCAGAAGGTTTCCAGATCGCTTGCAGCCCAAGGAGTCACCGCCTATATACTGGCTACAATGGCGGCACCAACAGAACACCTTGCCAAATATCTCCTAACGATAAGGCGCTATATGGACTCTGGAAAGAACGGTCTATACGGTGCTAGGCTTGAAGGAGCGAACATTGAGGGCACGTTCATCCGAAAAGAATGTGCTGGCGCTCAGCCATACGAGCACATAGTCTCCCCAAATGAACCGGATGCAAGGCAAATCCTAGAGGGGCTCCTGAAAACGGGCGCAGTGAAAGTCGTTAACATCGTTCCAGACTTTGGGACCGACCTGATAAGACAAGCCGCGTCGAAAGGAGTCATCGTGGGTTGCGGTCACACTCTTGCCACTGCCGAACAGCTTGCAGAGGGCTTTGAGCATGGACTGAAGTTCATTGTTCACCTCACGAACGGCGGCATGGGGCGGTCCTTCAAGCCTTTCAATGGTGGAGGTGCATACGAGGGTGCACTTGTTCTGCCGCTCTTCATTGAACTGATCACAGACAGGTATCATGTGGACTTCAGGTATGTTTCAGATGTCATATGGCGCCGCGTGTTGGCGGGGCGAGGACACGAAGTGATCGCGGTGACCGACGGCATATATCCCGTACTTGAGGAGGTACCCGATGAAGAGTTCAGAGTGTTCTCAACTGTATGTGCGGCAAGCCGGGATCAAGACGTCTTCTTTGTTAGGGGGCGGGTCAACAAGGACGGAAGCATCAGTTCCGTTCCGCCGAACACGCTCTGTTCGAGCAGACTGACGATGAACAAAGCCTTCGAGAACATACTGAACCTTCTGACGAGGGACTTCAATGGTTTCATGATGGACCGGAAAGCGCTCCGGCTCCACAAAGCATTAGGATACGTCGCGATGTTCACGTCAAGCAACCAGGCCTTGCTACAAGAAGCCTCAGGCGAGACTGGAAGCATAGAAAAAGGGAAGAGAGCGGATCTGACAGTCTTGCGAGTTGAAGGCGAATACGGGGAATACGGAGTCGAGGTTGTCGAGACAATTGTTGCGGGGAAGGCGTTCAGCAAACGCTAGGCAATGAGGACGTCTGATCTTACGACTTGGAAATAGCTCGCATGAGGTTCTCTAGGTGCTTCTTGGAGTTCACATACATAGAGTCCAGCCGATGCTTTAGCTCTTTCCTTCCGCCGATGTCGATGCCTATGAAGCCTTCATATCCATGCTTGACCAGCGCCTTGAGTAGGCCTTCCCAGTCAACCCTGCCCGTTCCGATTTCCAGATGGTCTTCGGTTAGGAAGTCGCTGTCGCTCGCATGAACGTAGAAGATTCGGTCTCCCAGCATCTCCGCGCAAAGAGCAGCAGGCATCTTTTGGGCGGCTAGATGCGCGACGTCAAGAACCGCGCCTAGGTTCTTGCTTCCTACTTTCCTCATGAGAAGCTCCAGAGCCCATGTAGTCGAGATGTTCTCCCATGTCCTAGGCTCAACGCAAAGCCTAAGACCATGATTCTGCGCCATGTCGTTGCACTCAGCTACCGAGGGAACTAGAACCTCATCAAAGAACTCCCAGAAGCGGAATTTCGGATCAACGGCGATTGAAGGTGGCCTGTACGAGAACTCAAACTCTTTGGAAACGTCGTACGGCGTTTCAACGTGCACTGGGAGATGGAAGGTGTCTGCTTGAACCATGCCGGTTTCGAAATAGGCTCCGAGCTCGCAGCCTATCTCAAAGTCTTTCAGAGCTTGGCGCCTCTTCTTGAGATCAGTCGACATCGTATCCGGCAGAACCGGGACAAAATCGATCAGTTTCACATCGTTCGCTTCGCAGCGTTCCTTTATCTTGGCTTTGCTCGCCGCCACAGTATGCAATTGGGGACCAACGCCTTCCAACTCCATGTACTTGAAACCCAAGCGTTTCGCATCGTTTATGGCGGCCAGAATGTCCTCAAGACTTGGGACATAGTGATATTTGGTGATGGCGTAGAGCCAACACATCGACACGTTCCACTTCAGGGTTCGGTCTCCTCCTAGATGAAAGCTACTCTCCACAAAGATTGGGCCAATTGGTTAATGAGCTTTGTTCCTAACGCAAACGCTACCAGTGGCTAGCAGGCATTACTCGTTCAAGGCATGTGTGGGCGATGCCTTGGAAGGTGAAGACGGAGCGATTGTTTCAGCCTTGAAACTCAAGTCTAGATCAGAAAGCTTCAAGACCCGTTGCCTCAACTGTACCAATGGTTCCCTAACCGAAACATTGTTTTCTCTCATAGACAACTCTCTTTACACATGCACTGGGCCGTCGGTGGATTCTCTTGCCTGCGGGGACCTCTCTGCGTTTGAATCGTGCAAAGGTTTCGCAGCAGGTCTGTTAAGGATTCTTCAACGAAATCCTTGGTCTGCCAAGGATTCTTCAATATTTCAGAACTTCGGTTGTTGACTTCAAACTTTCTAGGCCTTCCCGTTGAAGTTTCATAAGTATTTAAGGAAAAAATTTTTTTCTGCGCACAGTGCGAAAAAAAGTCTGGTCGGCAGATGCTTCGATAGGCCTCTGCAAACCGCCCCCCAACGAGAATCAACCAGCACTGCGCCGCGTTGAAACTGAGCTGCAAGATTCCCAAACTTGAATTCCCCGCTTAAATCCCAAACCCCGCATTCGATGTAGATAAGCGTGTGTGGGGTCAAGCAGCATTTCGCTTGAACTCACTTAGGGAAAAGCTGAGTCAAGTGTGCACACGAGATGTCTTGCGACTGTCGGAAGAGTAAGGCTGCATGTTCCTCCGGTTTCTCGGTGAGGTTAACTCTTTGTTGTATGGCCTTAAGTGCTATGACTGCTGTCAGAAAGGTAGTGAAGAGTCCTAGGACCGTGTCATTCGACGCCTTGGAGCACGTTCTTACTTACGTATTCTTCCTCTTTTCTGTAGGATTCTGTTGATGCCATTAATCATGGCTTCCACACTCGCCATGACAATGTCTTCTCGAGCTCCCCTTGCTGACACAACATTTCCTTCCTTGTCTTCAACTTTGATTATAACCTCTGCGACTGCATCTGAACCGCCTGTTAGGGCTTCGAGACGATATTCTGTCAGCCTAACATCTGCTAGTTGATCTGTGATCTTCTGGATCGCCTTAATAGCTGCGTCCACCGGTCCAACACCGGTCTCAGCGGCGATGTACTCTTTTCCGCCCAGTAAGAGTTTGACTGAAGCCGTCGGTATGACCCTTATGCCCGTAGTCGCAGCGAAGTCGGTTAGTTCAATAATCCTTTCCTCGGCAACTTCACCCATGACAGTCCGCGCTATGGCAGACAAGTCCGCGTCGGTCACGAGTTTGCCTTTGTCGCCTAACTCTTTCACACGGTTGACAATCTCCTTCAAATGCACATCTGTAGGATGGATTCCTGATTCCTCAAGCTCAGCCTTTATCCCATGTCTTCCTGCCAGCTTGCCAGCTGAAAGTCTTCTTCGCCTGCCAACGATCTCTGGACGAAATGGCTCAAAGGTCAACGGTTTGGAAGTAACACCTCTTGTGTGGATGCCTGACTCATGCGCGAAGGCGTTTTCGCCTACAATCGCCTTGTTTGGCTGGACCAGCACTCCAGACAACCGTGAAACAAGCTTTGAAGTACTGTAGAGCAACCGAGCATTTATTCCAGTCTTCTTCTTGTAGATCATGTGAAGACCCATAACAACTTCTTCTAACGAAGCGTTGCCTGCCCTCTCTCCTAGACCGTTCACAGCGACGTGGACTTGGGTTGCTCCACCAACTACGCCAGCCAACGAGTTCGCCACAGCTAGGCCAAAATCGTTGTGACAGTGAACGCTCAGATCCGTTTTGACCACAGCCTTCAGATCTCTAATGAGCTTCTCCATCTTCTGAGGAGCCATAATGCCTACTGTATCAGGTACGTTTATTCGATCCGCACCGGCTTCCTCAGCTGCCTTGCAGACCTGCCTGAGGAAGCCAAACCGCGTTCGTGTGGCATCCATCGGAGAAAACTCGCATGTGACGCCGTGATTCTTAATGTACTGAACAGAGTTGACCGTTGATTCCAGAACTTGCTCAGGTGTCATGTTCAGGGCGTGCTTCATCTGGATCTTCGATGTAGATATGAACGTGTGTATCGAGCTCACATCACATGACAGAGCCACATCTATGTCACTTTTTAATGCACGCGTGAGAACGCATATTTCAGCCTTCAAGCCCGCGTTTAGGAGATCCTTCAGCGCTTTTTCCTCGCCTCGAGTCGCAGACGGAAAGCCCGCCTCGATAGCATCTACCCCTAACTTGTCGAGTTGAGTGGCTATCTCCAGCTTCTCTTCGGGCGTGAACGACACGCCTGGTGTTTGCTCACCATCTCGCATGGTTGTATCGAATATTCTGACATATTCCAAACACAGAACCTCCACAAGCCTCTACTTTAGCTTGAGCTTCATAATCTCGTCCGCTATGGCCTCTCCCATCTCTACTGTCTTGAGTTTGCCCCCGAAATCCGGAACTGTTAGCGCCTTCCGAAGAACCTCTCTCACTCCTGTCTCCACGGCATCTGCAGCCTTTGAGCAGACTGGGTCACCATACCGTTCACCCAGCCATTCAAGCATCATCTTTGAAGCTAGGATCATCGAACAAGGATTAGCATTATGCTTTCCCACGCGTGTAGGCGCAGATCCATGAACGGGCTCGAACAAGGCAAAGTCGTCTCCAATATTTCCTCCCGGCGCCATACCCAAGCCGCCGACTAGCTGAGCTGCTTCGTCAGATAGTATGTCGCCGAACAGGTTCGTGGTGACGATCACGTCGTAGCTATGAGGTTCTTTGATGAGCCTCATGGAAGCCGCGTCCACATACTGCTCATTGAAGCTCACATCGGGGTATTCTTTGGCTACCTCTCTACAGACTTGGGCGAAGAGGCCGCACGTAACTCGTAGCACGTTCGCCTTGTGAACTGCTGTGACCTTTCTCTTGCTGTTTCTTCTCATGGCGAGTTCAAAGGCTTTCCGCGCAATGCGTTCGCTGCCCTTCCGTGTTATAATCCTTAGCGCTACAGCTGTGTCGTCCAGCAGGAACTCGTAGCCCTTGTAAAGTCCTTCGGTGTTCTCCCTGACAAAAACGAAGTCTATGTCGTCCCTAAGGCAAGGAACCCCCGAGTAAGATCTTATGGGGCGGATGTTCGCGTAAAGGTCGAACATCATCCTCAACTTAACGATAACGTCAGCAGCGGTCTCGCCCACCGGACCCTTGATGCAGACATGGGAAGTCCTTATGGCCTCTATCGTCTCTTGTGGAAGAGCTACACCCCTCTTCTGGTAGCAAGCGTCTCCAGCTTCAAGTTCTGTGAATTCCAGGTCTAGTTTAAGCTTCTTCTGGACCGCGTCTATGACGAGCAGCGTGGTCTCTGTCAGTTCAGGACCTATCCCGTCGCCGGGGATCAAGGCGACCCTGTATTCCATCTTCGTTCACTTCTTTCTAAGGTGCTCTATTAACCCTCCATCGTCTATGATTTCCAGAATGAAGGCTGGCAGCTTAAGCGCTTGGACTGCTTGGTTTCTCGTCTTGTTTGAGACTAGGCCTTCTTCAAGTCTGATCGTAAGGAGGTCGCCTTCGCCAATCTTCTTAGTGACGCCGGGACTTTCCAGAACCGGGAGTCCTATGTTTATTGCGTTTCTGTAGAAGATTCGGGCGAACGATTCTGCTATGACGCACTTGACGCCAGCGTGCTTCAACGCTAGAGGTGCCTGTTCGCGGCTTGATCCGCAACCGAAGTTCTTGCCAGCGACAATGATCACGCCTTCTCGAGCCTTTTCTGCAAACGTTGGGTCCAAGCCTTCCATCGCATGTTTGGCAAGCTCCGACGGATCAAGCAAGGTCAAGTACTTTCCTGGTAGGATGGTGTCCGTGTTTATGTTCTTCCCAAGAAGGACGGCTTTACCGGAAACCTCCATGAGTCACACCCCTCAAAAGCTTCGAGGATCGGCAATTTCTCCGGCCAAGGCTGAAGCCGCCACACTTGCGGGCGAAGCCAAGTAGACCTCGGCTTGGGGACTGCCCATTCTTCCCACAAAGTTCCTGTTAGAAGAGCTTATGCATACTTCACCTGGTGCCAATAGTCCCATGTGACCGCCAAAACACGCTCCGCAAGTCGGGTTGCATACAGAAGCACCAGCCTTGACAAACACCTCCAGTAGCCCCCGTTTCACGGCTTGAACGTACACTTCCTGTGAAGCAGGTGTGATGATCAGTCTGACGCCCTTCTTCAGTCTTTTTCCCTTCAAGAGCCCGGCTGCCAGTTCTAGGTCCTCTAGGCGCCCGTTTGTGCAGGAACCGATGAAGGCTTGGTTGATTTCTGTGCCCTCAACTTCCTTTATCGGCTTGACGTTGTCGACTGAATGCGGGCAAGCTACGTGGGGCTCAAGTTTGCCAACGTTGATTTCTAAGGTCTTTTCATAAGCGGCGTCAGGGTCGCTGGTCAAGACTCTGAGGGGCTTGTCTGTGGGGCGGCTATCTACGTAGTCCAATGTAGCCTCGTCGGGATTAACGATGCCGGTCTTTGCGCCCGCCTCAACAGCCATATTGCAGAGAGTCATCCTGCCGCCTACGGTGATCTGTTTGATCGTCGAACCAGTAAACTCAATAGCCTTGTAGGTCGCTCCGTCCGCTCCGATCTCTCCAACCACGTGAAGTATGAGGTCTTTGGGAGTCACGTAAGTCTGAAATGAACCCGTCGCGTTAATCCTTATCGTCGATGGGACCCTTAGCCATATCGCGCCAGTTGCGAAGACGGCGGCCATCTCGGTGGAGCCTATGCCCGTTGCGAAGGCGCCGAGCGCTCCATAGGTGCAGGTGTGCGAGTCCGCACCTACGATGAGCTCGCCTGGACGGACATGCCGCTTTTCGACCATGACTTGGTGGCACACCCCGCCAAATCCAACATCATAGAGCAGAGGAATATCCTGCTCTTTGGCGAAGACCCGCAACATCTTGTGGAGCTCAGCCGAGTTGATAGAGTCAGCCGGAACCTGATGGTCCAAGATTAGGACTATGCGTTGACGATCCCAGACCCTTGGGGTTCCGATCTTCTTGAAGGCTTGTATTGCCAAAGGTGCGGTTATGTCGTTGGCCATAGCCATATCGACCTTCGCCTCCACAATCTCGCCCGGTCTAACCTCCTTCTTTCCAGCAGCAACGGCTAGAATCTTCTCACTGATGTTCATGTGCGCTCTTTTCACGTAAGTTTCTTGATGTTACTTTTCGATGCCAGAGGTTTTGCGGATGAGCTTGCCCACTTTTTCGATTTCGTGTTCTTCAATCTTGTCCATAAGGGCCTTCAGCTTTCGCTCTCCTGTCTCGTGCTCTTCCATCCATTCCTTAGTGAATCTTCCACTTTGAACGTCTTTTGCGGCTTTTCTCATGTTCCCCTTTACGTGGTTGTCGACAACTTTGTCGCCTACGGTTAGGCCTCCGTACTTGGCTGTGTCCGAGACTGCTCGAAGCATTCCGATGATGCCCCTTTCGTATATAAGGTCCATGATTAGCTTAGCCTCGTTGCACGCTTCGAAGTAGGCGAGCTCAGGGGGATACCCATTCTCGACTAGGACCTCGAACCCTTTCTTAATGAGTTCGATCAGTCCTCCTACGAGAACGATCTGTTCGCCGATGAGGTCGCTCTCGGTCTCATCCTTGAAAGTTGTTTCCAGAACACCTGCCCTGGCACATCCTAAAGCCTTAGCAACGCCAAGTGCGGTTTCCTTGGCCTCGCCTGAATAGTCTTGGTAGGTTGCGATCAGGGCGGGAACGCCGAAACCCCCTAGATAGGTTTCTCTTAGCCTTATGCCTGGGCTCTTTGGCGCCACCATTATGACATCTATGCTTTTTGGTGGAACTATCTGCTTGAAGTGAATGTTAAAGCCATGTGCGAAGTCTAGCGTTTTGCCTTTCGACAAGTACGGCTCTACTGATTCCTTGTACACACGTGGCTGTGTCATGTCAGGAATCAACATGAGGATTACTTCGGCTTTCTTTGCAGCTTCCGAGATTGGGTAGACTTTGAACCCGTCTTTCTCAGCTTTTCCCCAGGAAGCGCCTCTAGGTCTCAGACCGATGATCACATTCAGGCCTGAGTCCCTCATGTTCTGGGCTTGAGCACGCCCTTGGCTGCCGTATCCGATCACGGCTATCGTCTTGCCTTTCAGGGGTTCCAAGCTTGCATCCTTTTCGAAGTAGACTCTCACCATGTTCTTATTACCCCTCCTACTCCATGCTAACCGATCGCATTCCCCTTGGAAGAGCTGTTACCCCTGTCCTTGCGATCTCTTTTACACCCAAGGGCCTCATCAACTCTATGAAGGCGTTTGTCTTCTCCGAGTCGCCCGTGATCTCTACAATCAACGAGTCATGCGCAACATCAACTACATGCCCCTTGAAGATCTCTGTATAGTTGATTACGTCAGACCTTACTTTGGCATCGGCTGTACTCACCTTGACGAGCGCAAGCTCTCTCGCAACAATGTTCCTTTGGTCAAGTATGCTTACTTTTATGACATCGATCAGTTTCTTCAGTTGTTTCACGACTTGCTCAATCGTTCTCTCGTCGCCCTTTGTGAGGATGGTCATCCTAGCAAGGTCTTTCTGCTCTGCCACCCCGACAGATATACTTTCTATGTTGAAGCCTCTTCGCCTGAACATGTTCGAGATGCTGTAGAGAACGCCTGGCTTGTGCTCGACTGTGGCAGATATTATGTATGATTCTTCATTCGCGCTCATTTCTCTCAACTCGTTATGTACTTGCTTAGTTCGCCTCCCGGAGGAACCATGGGGAAAACGTTCTCTTCTGGAGCGATTGGGACATCTATCACAGTTGTAACGTCACTCTTCAAAGCAGTCTTCACCGTCTTCAAGAGTTCCTCTAGGCTCCCTACACGGAAGCCCAGAGCGCTATAGGCTTCTGCGAGCTTGACGAAGTCGGGCATTCGCCCCAGATCAATGGCTGAGTAACGTCTGTTGTAGAAAAGCCTCTGCCACTGTGCCACCATCCCTAATACTGAGTTGTTCAAGATTATGACCGTGACGGGGATCTTCCATGCCACCGACGAAGCCAAGTCCTGTTCAGTCATGATGAAGCTCCCGTCGCCTGCTATGTCCACCACTGGAACCTCGGGACATGCTGCCTTGGCTCCTATTGCTGCTGGGAAGCCAAAGCCCATTGTTCCAAGCCCGCCTGAACTAATGAACGTTCTGGGCTTGTAAGCCTTGAAGTAGAGTGCTGCCCACATTTGGTTCTGCCCCACCTCAGTGGTGACGATGGCATCGTTTGGGAGGATTTTGCGGAGTTCAGTAAGAAGCTTAGGGGGCTTCAATCCGTCGTCTGACTCCGCGAGCTCGCTCTGTTTGCCTCTGAGTTCCTGTATCCTTTTCATCCACAGGGATCGTTCCTTCTTCTTGAAATTCTGAATCAAGCGGTCGCATATTGCCTTGAGAGCTCTTTTTGCATCCGCGACGATGGGCACATGTGGTCTTATGTTCTTTCCTATTTCAGACGAGTCTATGTCGATCTGAATTATCTTTGTGTCAGTACAGAACTTCTTGACGCTACCTGTTGTCCTGTCAGAGAACCGCATCCCAACCGCCAGCATCACGTCTGATTCGGGAACCAAGCTGTTCGACGCGATTGTCCCGTGCATCCCAAGCATGCCAAGCGAGAGAAGATGGTCCTCAGGAATGCTGCCCTTCCCGAGTAGAGTTGTTGCTACAGGCGCTAGAAGAAGCTCAGCCAAAGCCACGAGCTCAGGCGAAGCGCCTGAGGATATGACACCGCCGCCTGCAACTATGACTGGTCTTTCCGCGTTAGCCAGAATATCGACTGCCTTCTCTATCTGAAGGGGATGCGGATCATAGGTTGGACGGTAACCTCGAAGTCTGACCCGGTCTTCAAACTCAATCTGAGCAGACTCTGCCTGCGTGTCTTTGGGAAGATCGATAAGAACGGGCCCGGGTCTGCCTGTGGAAGCAATATAGAAGGCCGTCTTCACGATGCGGGGGATGTCTGAAGGGTCCATGACTTGAAAGTTGCATTTCGTTATTGGAGTTGTGACCCCAACAATATCCGCTTCTTGAAAGGCGTCCTTACCTATGAAGGCCCTAGGAACCTGACCTGTGAAGGCGATGATTGGTGAAGAGTCCATGTAAGCGTTGGCGATACCTGTAACAAGGTTTGTGGCTCCTGGCCCAGAAGTTGACATACAGACTCCAACTCTTCCGCTTGCTCTCGCGTACCCATCGGCTGCGTGAGCTGCGCATTGTTCATGCCTCATGAGGATATGCCTGATCTCAGACTCGTACAACACATCATAAATGGGAAGAGTGGCTCCTCCCGGTATGCCGAAGATCGCTTCCACCTTTTGTCTCTTCAGGGACTCTATCAGAGCCTCGCCGCCAGTCATCTCAACCATCAACGAAGCCTCCTTCTTCTCATAGATTACAGAATAGCCTTGTTCTTCTACCTGCGAATGAGAACCGATTTGGGATGTCAGAGACAACGGAGGGTTTCTTTGTCGTTCTAGCTAAAGAAAGTCCTAGTGAGCCATGATCAACCGTGGAGGTAGCGATCCCTCCGTACCCGGATATCCCTCACTTTTGGCCCTCCAAAGGAACGAAACCGACAGAAGTATAAAGTTCCAACTTATAAGCTTTTTGAACTGAGCAACTCGTGGTTTAGATCAATCGCGCCTACCAGCACCTTGCTGTGCCTGAAAAACTGAGCACTGAGCACCCTTCCGTGAAAGCAGACGATAGTTGGCGCAACCTTTGAAGAACGGCGAACCAGAATCGAGATATCGAGTGTGGCCCTCCGACTGCTTCTGTCGACAACCTATGAAGTTGGAGAGCGAGAAGCCTTAAAGACTCGAAAATCCTAGAAGCAGTATTGGTGTTCTTGCGTGAGGCGGAAGTTTGATGATTTACACAACAAGCTGAGAAACGGTCTCTTTCTTTCATCCATGATGGGGAAGACTGACGGTGCCTTCTGTGCATTAAGACGCAGAGGTTGCGTTATGATTCAGCTGGGAGCTTACTTAGCTGAGCCTCCATTATATGGAGAGGCTCAGTACTTCCTGCCTTCCAGTCGAGAGCAGTGCACCTATTTCTTGGCAGAGGAATGTAGAAAGGCAAGAGGAGGAATAAGAATCCTTACTTGCTTGAACCTTGCCACACCCAAGCTCGAGTGGGGCTTGGAGGCTGCTGAGTGCTTCTCCAGGGCTGGCGGAGACCTTGTTGAGCTAAATGTCCATGGGGCGTACGAACCCTATCTGCGGATGGGGAAGGTCCGTGCTATGGTCTTACCTGAAAACCGGAACGAGCTCTTCAGTTGGGTGGAAGCCTTCGCAACGTTGCCGATTCCGCTGATAGTCAAGTTCAGAATGGGCGTGATCGAAGATTACTCACCAGTTCTGGAAAAGCTCAGGGACTTCGACATCTTTGGTCTCCACTTCAATGTGAGGAAAGATAAGCTGGCGAAGCCAGACTTCGACTTCGTTCGGATCACAAAGGCGAGATACCCGTTCTTTCTTTTGGCAAGCGGCTACGTAAGATCAGCCTTGGATGCAAAAGAGCTCTTCGAAGCCGGAGCTGACATGGTTGGCGTAGCTGAACCCACCATAAACGATCCTGAATACATACAAAGGATCGCTACAAAAGTCAAGGCAGACAACTATAGTTAAATGCAATCTTGAGCCTACTCACATCCAGAGAAGGAAACAGGCAGAGCAGAAACAGGCCAAAAGAGTTTGTCGCGGGCCGAAAGAGAACGTGCTATTAGGTATGTCAGCATAAAAACGAAGTGGTTACGCAGAAACGCGCATGAGTAGCGCTTCTACGGGTACTAGTATCCTTTTTACTGGGTCTGGCGCCAAACTAAGCCGCTCCATTGCAACGGCACCGAGTAAGTATACGTCTTCATCGCCAAAAACCACAGGCGTTGCAGAAGCAACGTATTCATTGATAGCAGTGCCGACCTCTCCTAGAGATTTCTTTACAACCCCAGGATTTGCAAGCCTTAGACGTATCATTCTTGTGGGCTTAACGTTGATGCCTCCCAAAAGGGATTTGGGTAGAACGGCATAAGTTGAACCGCTATCAACGATAAGTTCAACGTCAACCTCCTTTAGCCTATCAAAAGGTTTCCATACTTGGTGACTTGGTGATTCATCCTATTCATCTGGAACATCCTGACTGGTATATTAAGTACGACTTGGCTCCTGAGCAGGTCATAATCACAAGGCGCCGACTCTTTGATAAAGCCGCAACTGAGAAAGCCTTAGTGCATGTCTTTCATTTCCCCCTTCCCTGGGCTAGGCTATGTAACCCAGAAAGGAATTCCGGTGGCATTGGTAGCCCATGAAGTAGGCGTGCTCTCTCAGTTGCTCAAGTTTTTTTGAATCTTTCTGAATAATAATATTCAGATAGACAAAGGGCTTCAGCGTAGATGAGGCTTCTCCAGAATAAATAGCTAATACGACTATGTTCTGGTTCCCTGAAATGAAGGTGAAGTTCGTTCCCATATATGACCTTACTATGATTGCAGAATCCTATAAAAAGTAGACCTTAATAACAATAGAAAGGCTATGTGGCATCTGGAAAGTGTTTCTTCCCTTCTTCTGTGTATTCAATAAGACCTAGTTGTTTGAAGAAATCTAACCAGTCATAGATTGCTTCTCTTTCTACAACCTTGCTATCAACTATACGATAAATACTTACGGCTCTAATCGTAAACTTTTTATTAGTAGGGGGTAATCCACGATATACACCTTTGTGTGTACCAGTCACTTCAAAACGAATCCACACTTTATCTCCTTCAGCTATGATATCTTCAATATTTTCACGTAGATCTGGAAAACCCTTGGGAAGCATAGGTATATACTGTTTAAGACTTTCTAGACCTCTTATTTGAAGGGTATGGTCAACATAATCGGGTGCTACTAACTTGTCCAGTAAAGCTAGGTTTTGCTCATTCAAGGCTTCAAACAAACTACGAATGACAGCCTTATTCCTTTCTAGTGACATAATACATCCTTTTACTATCAATGTTTATTCTCTTTTTTAAGCTCTTAACAGTTTTTCTTTGTGCAAGAATTCTCTTCAAGGCTTTTTGGCGTGGTTGCTAGAAATTCTTCGATCTCTATCATTCTCAATATCTCAATACCGTGTAAATTTGATGTGCCTGCATTAAGTATCTAATATAGGCTTTTTATAGAGCCCGTTCTTTATCTTTTTTTATCCTCTTGGAATAACCACCCTTTTTGGATTAGCCTTTTCTTATGGGCAGATTTCTACTTGTGTCAACAAGTAAAAGAAAAACAATATGAATGATTCAAACCTTGTTTTCACATCTTCTGGCATTTGGAGCAGTAATAGACACTGCCACCCAAATACGCCTCTTTCTTGATGATTGTT
>Ga0315308_1000322_pt1 | contig 26597 bp, 26 predicted proteins | sample TDP3_MG_FD_203078 | JGI IMG/M metagenome (GOLD analysis project Ga0315308, IMG submission 203078) | Freshwater sediment microbial communities from Lake Towuti, South Sulawesi, Indonesia - TDP3 | ecosystem: Environmental > Aquatic > Freshwater > Lake > Sediment | place: Indonesia: South Sulawesi... | reverse complement strand
GCGGTTACATACGTTTAAAATCAAGATGAACGATAACCTACAAATAGCCACCACGATTCTCCAACTAGCGCGCGCTACCTTTAGAACAGAAAAAAGGGGAGTTGCGGGAGATATCTCCACTTGGTGTAGAGTGCAAATCCCCCCAGTCCACTTCAACATCGCCAACTCAACACCCCAGTACTCTGTCATTTGCGTTTTCTGAAGATCTTGTTTCCATTGCAGTCACAGACGTATTCGAAGCCCGACTCTACGAGTTGGTAGACTTCTTTTTCTACTTCTTAAACCCAAGAAAAAGAATGGTTTCCTCAGATCACACCTTTTACTAAGATTGAAACAGCTATTTCTGCCATGATGGCAAATACTAAGGCAGGTACCCAAGATTGTCTGGAGTGTGTCTCCTCCCTTGTGATAATCATGACTGCGAGAAAAACGATGAAGGCAGCTATTATCCCTTGGGGCGTGATGAGGTCTGCCGGGGGAACTTGATAACTCATAGCTACTCCCATCATCATTTCGATTTCTTAATTTTTTTGGGACGGATTACAACTGCACCCAGTTTCTTATCGAATTCTATTTCAACGATATCCCCTTCTTTTATTGTGAATGCGGAATCTTCTGCCATCTTCGATGGGATTGAGAGATAAAGGGTCTTTGCCTTACCGTGTTTGAAGACCTTCGATTGTCCTGTGAGTAAAAACGGTAACATATTTATCACTATTATAAAGAAGTGTCCACCCTTTTAAGGTTTTACTTCCAAAATGATAACGGGATAGGGCGAAATTTCAGGTAGTATTTTCAGTAGTATTTTTACTACAAGTTTAAATACAAGTTCTGGATAGTTCTTAATTATGTTAGACATTTTGTTTGGTTTCACTTTCGTGGCGTCCTTTGCAACATACTTCATCTTAAGGCATTTTGACGTAGACTCGACAAAAGCTTTTTCGAAATATCTTAATATGGAGAAGCATGAAGTTAATCCGCTTATCAACTGGCTACTAAAGCGTGGCTTGTCACTGGACCAGTCTTTTACCTTGATGCTATTTCTTTTTGGCATACCTATAGCGCTTGGTGATGCATTACTGAATACGTATTTGGCCCTAGGCGTACCATTATTCGCTTGGTCATTCGGATGTTTACATATCATAGCTTCAGTTAACAACTATGGATACCTTCCGAAGTTGAAACGGATGAGCCCAGAGGAAATTAGAGAAGAGGAAGCGGACATGTTTGCTTTTGCCATGGAGTTCGGTAAAGCAAATCTAAAGAAAAAGGTCGTGATGCTCTGGGACAGGAAAAGATTCGATCTGTCCATGACATTTCTCTCAATCGTGGCCTTCGCTTCTATTTATGGTTCAGTAGCGGTTGTTGGTTTCGTACAAGTGGAGTTGTTGTTCTTAAACCAAGGATATTATGTTCTTTCGTTTTTCAATATGGGCTGGATTCTTGCATTCGCGCTTTTAGCATACTATCCAGTAAGGGTAATGGCAGAGATTACTATGGCAAATAGATACTATCATCTTTCAAAAGGTATAGTAACTCAAGTGGGGATTCAGAATGGATCATCGTCAAGCGGTTGGGTGGACATCCCGGCAGATCAACTCAAGAATGCGTTAAGAATCGCTGATGAGAACAATTCAGAAGTAGTGAGAATTTGGCTAGGTTCCACAGATACCTAGAATATTTAATAGCCGCTGAAATATGGCCACAAGCCTGCTGCGCGATCTCGCGTTATTATGACGCTGTCATTGGTTGAGGTCATTCTATTTCAACAGCTTGAAACCTCCAATTTGCACAGTAAAAACGAAGATTGCGCGCTCAAATAGATGAATCGTGTCTTCGACAGAAGGTAGACTTTTGTCTGCAACAATAATCCTGTTACATGGACGAGTTTTGCGAGTTTTTTCCAGCTTCCTTTGGGCAATGTTTTGAAGGCTTCTTTTTCCCATTTAGGGCTATGATAGAAAATTCTTTCATGAACCGCATGAGTCGGACTTGGTTAAGAAATCATCCCAAACCTGCGTCAAAGAAAAATGGGGGATTTTGGGAGATATCACTACTCGATGTGGGGTTCAAATCCCCCCAGTCCACCATTTTTGCGTTGAAAGTTTTATCTGTTGTATATCTCAATAAAAGCTTGAGGAAAGGAATCTTTGGTTGACTTTTCTAAAGTCAAATTCACTAGGCATACGGTTGAGAAATTCAAGGTTGTAAGGCATTATGGTTTTAGAGTCAATGAAAGACAAGTCGTTGAAACAGTTCTTAATCCTGACAGTCTGGACAAGAGAGATGAACAGTTTTTTGCTGTTAGAACCATAAACTCAAAGTATGCTTTGAGAGTAGTTTATGAAAAGAGGAAAGGCTATTTAGTTGTCATAACTTTCTATCCTGTTAGGCGTGAGCGTTATGGCATATAAAATCAAATATGACGAAGACGCTGATGTCCTTACGGTTATACTCAAAGCGAAGGGCAAGCTTACGTATGCTGAAGAGATAGGCGACATTGTAGTTCATTTTGATGAGAACGGAAAGCCTCTATTCATGGAAATACTCAAAGCCAGCAGAATAATTCCACTCATGGTAGAAGGTTTGGCAAAAAAAGAAGTAACAGTGGCATGATACGCATACCGGATTAGCATGAACGCCTGACTTGCACTTAGGAGGTCGGGGGTTCAAATCCCCCCAGTCCATCATACACATGTATCGTTTACCCAATTAACTAGGCATTAGCGGTTGCGCCGCAAAGGTTTTCTGTTGTGCCGCAAATCAGACGAGGCGGCAATGTTCGTTCATCAAAGATTTTCCAGTGTTGAACAATACTATCAGGAGAGGGAATGTTGCTTTTTTTCAAGCTAGGACTAGTAACAATCTGTGACCACAAAGCGTGTATTCTACACGTGCGTCGCCTTTTAAACTCTCAACAACGCACTCTACGCGTTAGAGGTGTCATATAAAATGATAAGAATCTTAAAGAAAGCGGAAGAAGTGAACGATACATACAAAGACATGGAGACAAAAAAGGCAGAAGCACTTGTCCATTGGCAAAGACACATGAGCATGAGAATCGCATAAGACAACAGATTTCACTAAATGCGAGAAGGAATGAAAACACCATGCCAGAAAACATTGTTCCATCAGGAACCACCGCTACCTTACACGTTGTCGAGGGCGACTTAGAAGTTGCGAAACACGCAGTAGTGAAAGGCACAGGCACTCCACCCAAAGTCACTGTCTCAGGCACAGTACACTTTGAAGGCGACTGCGTCTTCGAATGCAACCTCTCAGCAGAAAACTTAGACGGCGAAAACGACATCACCATCAAAGGAGACCTAGAAATCAGAAACCGAATCAACATAGAAGACGGACGTTTAACAGTTTCTGGCAACATGACTGCCAAAAAAGTTGATGTCGAGAGAAGCATAACCGTAAACAAAGACCTTAAGGTCGAAGAGGCAGATGTGGGAGGCAGACTTGAAGTAGGTGGTGTCACAACAGCTGAAAAAATAGACGTCGGTGGCACCTTCGAAGCTAAAGGCGAAGTGAAGGCAAAAAGCATCGATGTAGGAGGCTCCGTGCGAATCGAATCGAAAGTAGATGCAGACTATATTGACGTTGGAGGAAGCGTTTCTGTGGGCGGCGGCAAGATAAGCAAAGTTGACGTCGGCGGCAGCTTTGTCTCAAACAACTCACTGGAGTTCAGAACAATAGATGTTGGAGGAACAGTGAAACTCGCTGGAAAAAGCAGTGGAGGCGACATAGACGTAGGCGGCTCCTGCAATGTCGAAGGAGACCTAAAGTTTGACAACATCGACGTGGGCGGAATAATCGAAATTTCAGGCTCAGCAGAGGGAGCTGACCTATACGTGGGAGGAAGAGTGCACGTTGGAGGCGACATGCAGCTTTCTGGAAAGCTAGATGTAGGAGGCACAGTGGAAATAAACAGAGAATTGACTGCTCAAAACGTTGACGTGGGCGGTCGGCTATCCGCAAAAAAAGCAACTGCCAGGGCAAAAGTTTCTGTTGGAGGCTCAATTGACACCGTCGAAGGCGTTCACGCATCCTACGTGCGGATTGGAAGAAGAGGCGAAGTCAGAGGACCAATAAAATCTGACGAAGCCGTGATAAGTGAAAAAGCAGGCGTCGAAGACGTTTACGCCAAAACAATAACGCTGGAGAGAGAAGCGAGAGCCAGAAACCTGTACGGAGAAAGAATAAGGCTAGAGTCAGACTGTCACATTTACGGCGAGGTGCAGTATACAGAAAGCTTAGAAACCGAGCGAGGAATAACCTTTACAAAAACACCCCAGAAAGCAGACAAACTGCCTTTAGTTTTCTAAACGTGAGAACGATGGCACCTATGCTTCCACACAAGGTCAAAGCAGGACTGCAAACCCAGATCGTAGGCAGAACTGTTCATTTTTTTCGCGAATTAACTTCAACGAACGACATGGCGAAAGAATTAGCCAAGAAGGGGGCTAGAGAAGGAACAGTGATTCTGGCTGAGACTCAGACTCGCGGAAGAGGTCGACTAGACAGAGAGTGGTTTTCTCCCATAGGCGGACTCTGGTTCTCCATAATCCTGCGACCTAAAGTAAGCCCGAAAGACGCTCCAAAACTCACGCTTATGATGTCGGTAGTTGTTGCCAAAATCGTAAATAAACTGTTTGATTTGGAAGCCGAAATCAAGTGGCCCAACGACGTTCTCGTCAAGGGCAAAAAAGTCTGCGGCATTCTAATCGAAACCAACACTAAAGGAGACGCTCTAAACTTCACTGTGGCCGGAGTTGGAATAAACGCCAACTTAAGCCTGCACGATTTTCCAGCCAATCTGCGGGACTCGTCAACCACACTCAAGGAGGAATTGAAGAGAGAAATCGATTGTGAAGCCTTTCTGTGCTCTCTGCTGGAAGAAACTGAGCGTTACTATAACATGTATATTAAAGGCAAGTTTAACCCTATTTTAGCTGAGTGGAAACACCTTTCCAAGTTTTTGGGCTCCTACGTCGAAGTCACGAGTTTCGACGAGAAGGTTGAGGGCTGGGCGTTAGACATCGATGAGAGCGGCGCCCTAATTATAAGTCTCAGGGACCAGACCAAAAGAAAAATAGTTTCTGGCGACATAACCATCCGGAAGCTGAAACGAGAAAACTGAGGCTAAAAATTCATTCAAAACACATGTTCTTGCGGCCACTGGAAATAGCCATTAATGTAATATAGCAACCGCAAACAAATATGCTAAAACTCAGAGGTGAAAAATGGGCATGGCAAAGTCAAGAGAGCCAACAGTCAAAGAAAAAATACAGAAACTTCGTGAGTTGCGTGAACAAGCAAAACTTGGCGGAGGAAAAGAACGCATCGAAGAACAGCACAAAAAGGGCAAGCTGACAGCCAGGGAAAGAATAGAATTGCTCCTTGACCCGAACTCATTCGTTGAACTCGACCCGTATGTGGTGCACATATGCGCCGACTTCGGCATGGCAGAGCGAAAGATTCCAGGCGATGGAGTGGTCACGGGCTACGGAACAATTGACGGGCGCTTAGTCTACGTTTTCAGCCAAGACTTCACAGTTTTTGGTGGCTCACTCGGAGAGATGTTCGCCAGAAAAGTGTGCAAGATAATGGATTTAGCTATGAAAACGGGCGCTCCTGTGATTGGGATAAACGATTCGGGAGGAGCCAGAATACAAGAAGGAGTAGCCAGCCTTGCCGGTTACGGTGACATTTTCTTCCGAAACGTTTTGGCTTCTGGCGTGGTTCCTCAAATCTCTGCTATAATGGGACCCTGTGCCGGAGGAGCCGTTTATTCGCCTGCGCTCACCGATTTTGTTGTTATGGTGGACAAGACCAGCCACATGTTCATAACTGGACCCGAAGTTATCAAGACGGTTTTGGGTCAGGAAGTTACGTTTGAGGATTTGGGCGGCGCCATGGTTCACGGTCAAACTAGTGGGGTTGCACACTTCTTAGCTAGCAATGAGGAAGAGGGCATTGCCATAATCAAGAAACTGTTGAGTTATCTGCCCTCAAACAACATGGAAGACCCGCCTGTTGTGGAGACCGAAGACGACCCTAATAGAATAGATGAACATCTGGCTGAAATAATTCCAGACGACCCAGATAAACCATACGACGTCAAAGAAATTATATCGAGCGTTGTAGACAACGGCGACTTTCTAGAGGTTCAGCCACTTTGGGCACCAAACATAGTCATCGGTTTTGCACGCTTAAACGGGCGACCCGTGGGCATCGTTACAAATCAACCCAAATATTTTGCAGGCGCCTTAGACATTCAATCTTCCACCAAAGCCGGACGCTTTGTGCGTTTCTGCGATTGCTTCAACATCCCAGTTGTCACGTTTGTAGACGTGCCCGGCTTCTTGCCTGGAGTTGACCAAGAGCATGAGGGAATAATACGTCACGGCTCAAAACTTCTCTACGCTTATTGCGAGGCGACTGTGCCAAAAATCACGTTGATACTGAGGAAAGCCTATGGCGGAGCCTACGACGTCATGGGCAGCAAACACTCTGGCGGAGACATAAACTACGCTTGGCCAACGGCTGAAATCGCGGTTATGGGACCCGAAGGCGCCATCAACATTATATTCCGAAAAGAGATAGTGACGGCAAAAGACCCGAAACAAAAGAGAAAAGAACTAGTGAGCGAGTATCGGCAGAAGTTTGCCAACCCTTACATTACAGCGCAGAAAGCCTACATAGACGACGTAATAGAACCTGCACATACAAGACCAAAGCTAATCACAGCCTTAGAAATGCTCGTGACTAAGCGCGAACCCCGACCAAGCAAAAAACACGCAAACATACCACTATAACTTACTTGAGATTGCTTTAGAAAACTCTTTGTAGTCTATGGCTTCTTCCCACTCGCTTATACATCCCCCTGTTGGAATCAGAATGATTGTTGTTCCTTCAGGAAGTTCTTTCTTTGGGTTTTCTCTGACGTTCAGCATCTGGTTCAGTTCTTTATGGGCTGTTACCGCCACTTGCTTATAGAATCTGTTTTCAACAGGATTGTAGACCATGTGAAGCAGACTTCGATAATCCTGCAGTGGGAAGCCTCCTCTGTTGCTTATCAATCTGTCTACCTCGTTTATTGCGTCTACAAGATTGGCTTTGTCAGGGAGTGAGAGATTCAACTCGCTACCTATGACTCTGTTGATTAAAGGTTCGTGGATAACCAGCTTTACTCTCTTCATCCCTATTCAAATTTGATTAAGATTCCGAGTTCATAATGTTTTTCTTTAGGAGACAAAAAGCCAAGCATAGGAATAATGAAATATGGGTCTCTTGGGTGATTTTACTAAAGGCGTCGTAATATTTACCGGGGTTCTCTGGGTTTTAGCCATAATCGGGTTCATTGTCAATGGACAAATTGTGTTTGCGTTGTTACTACTTTTTGTCCTCATGATTCCCCTCTACATGGTAGCCTCTGAATACTTGAGAAATCGAAAGAAAGAGAGAACCTAGTTCAACGTTACCAGATTGTTTACCACATTTGGCTAGGTAACTTAAAATATCAGCTCGAAATTGAGTTGTTATTCCTCACAACTTAACGAGATAAGAACAATCATGAAACCCGTCAAAATAACTGACACCACTTTCCGAGATGCTCACCAATCATTAATGGCTACGCGCATGCGAACCGAATCCATGCTGCCCATAGCTGAAAAAATAGATCAAGTTGGCTTCTACAGCCTAGAGGTCTGGGGTGGTGCCACATTCGATGTGTGCATACGTTATTTGAGTGAAGACCCGTGGGAACGCCTGCGCCAACTCAAGAAGCACATAAAAAAGACGCCATTGCAGATGTTGCTCCGAGGACAAAACCTTGTCGGATACAGAAATTACCCAGACGATGTAGTCAAAAAATTCGTTGAAAAAGCCGCAGAAAACGGTATCGACATATTCCGCGTGTTCGACGCATTAAACGACACTCGCAACCTAGAGACAGCCATAAAAACCGTCAAAAAAGTTGGAAAGCACGCGCAGGGCACGGTTTGCTACACAATCAGCCCGGTTCACACTATAAAATATTATCTAGGAATAGCTCAAAACCTTGCGCAACTCAACTGCGACTCCATATGCATCAAAGACATGGCTGGGATGCTATCGCCAAAAGAAGCCTACCACCTTGTCTCAGCGCTCAAAAAAGAGATAGGCTTACCCGTTCAATTGCACTGCCACTACACCAGCGGCATGGCTCTGATGACTTACATGCGAGCCTGCGACGCCGGAGTCGACACCTTAGACACCGCATTTTCTCCATTAGGAGGCGGAACCTCTCAACCACCCGTAGAAACCTTGGTCGCTGCGTTGAGGGATACTCCCTACGACCCTGGCTTAGACATGGAGTTGCTGGTTGAAATAGCCCAATACTTCAACGAATTGAGGCAGAAATACTACGACCCCATTCATTTAATCGACCCCATAGCTGAACGCCTCGACACATCGATACTTGTACATCAAATTCCCGGCGGCATGTTCTCCAACCTGATCGCACAGTTGAAGGAACAGAACGCTCTCGACAGACTAAGAGACGTTCTAGAAGAAGTGCCAAAGGTGCGCCGAGAACTCGGTTATCCTCCCTTGGTGACTCCGACAAGCCAGATTGTTGGAACTCAAGCAGTCTTCAACGTGCTCTCAGGCAAAAGATACAGCATGGTACCCAAAGAGGTGAAAGACTACGTCAAAGGATTGTACGGCAGGCCTCCAGCGCCCATTGACAAAGAAGTTAAAAAAACAATAATTGGAGATGAAGAGGTCATAACTCGCCGTCCAGCGGACATGCTCAAGCCCGAGCTTGGAAAGATTCCCAAAGAGGCTAAGCAGTTCATCGAAAACGACGAAGACGCCTTAACCTATGCTCTGTTCCCTCAAACCGCCCTAGAATTCTTCAAGAAAAGAAAACTAAAGCGAGAAGAAACCGCAAGTGGCATGCTTTCTCCGTTGGAGAGACAGGAATTCGAGGAGGTTGCTGCGGTCTCAACAGCCATAGCCGAGTATTTGACCAGCAGAGGGGAGGTTGTCGCGGTCATTCCAGCGAGAAGGCTTGGCAGAGCCTTGCCTTGGAGCATGGCTGGCAGACAAGAACAGATGGGACTCTCCGGTTAAAAAACATCGGGCGTGTTTTTGGTGAGGCGTGAAATCGTTGTCGACGGAAAACCTTACCGAGTCCAAATTGACAACTGCAATGTAAAAGAACCCTTCTCAGTCAAGGTCAACGACAAACCCATTGAGGTGGCGCTCGAAGAAGAGCCCGACTACAAAAAACCCTTCACAATCAAGGTTCACGGAAAACCATACATAGTAGAGTTGACTAAAATCGACAAGCAGGCGCCTTTCTCCGTAAAGGTCAACAACACACTCTTGAAGGTTGAATTGAAATTGACAGCCAAAAAAATAACTGCCACACCGACATCTCCAACGTCCATCCTTATTCAACGACCTACTAAGAGAATCGTAGAGGAAGGAGTTGTCACCGCTCCCATGGCTGGCAAAATAATCTCAGTCAAGGTCAAGAAGGGAGAATCAGTAAAAGTGGGTGATGTCCTCTGCACCCTAGAAGCCATGAAGATGGAGAACGAAGTCACAGCGCCAAAAAGCGGCGTCATTGAAGAAGTCACGATTCAGGAAGGTCAGACTGTGAACGCAGATGACATTCTTGTAGTTATCAAGTAGCTAAGATACGGAGCCCATCAATTCATATCTTCCTCGACTACAGTTGCTGCATCTAGTCTGAGAGGGGTTGCATGCTCTCTCTGAACTAGGTCTGCAAACTGGATGTCTAATCTTAATGAAAGAATCTAAAAGCTTACATTAAGCTTAAACCAAGTTCAATCACTTCGAGTTCATGAGGAAAGAGCGTGCGTGTCTACTTTGCTCCGTGCGGAATCGGCCTCGGTCATGTGGGTCGTTGTATTCCGGTAGCCAAGCGAATGCGTGAACACGGGGCGCAAATCCTTTTTTCCACTTATCTAGATGGAGTGAGATATGTACGGCATGAAGGTTTTTCTGTATCTGAAGTTCCACCCATAGGATTTACATATGAGCCTGACGTAACCATTAACTTTAAGAAAACAGCGTTTTTTGCTTCCCTCACTATCTTGAGACAAGTGAGAGCCGAGATTGAACTCATCAAAGCGTTCAAGCCAGATGTCGTTATTTCGGATTCTCGGGTTTCACCTCTGTTAGCCGCCGAAATGATGGGTATACCAAAACTCTGCATTCTCAATCAATTTCGAATAGTTATTCCAGGTGAAAGGCGGTTTCTTCTTGCTGCCAAACTGATGGAAGCAGGTGTTCTCACCCTTATCGGAAAAATATGGACTGCGCGGACACGGGTCCTTATCCCGGACTTTTTGCCACCATACACCCTGTCGGTTAGAAATCTCCGAATGCCGAAATCATATAGAAAAAGTGTAAGATTGATCGGACCCATCTTACCAGTGCATCCAAATAGACTTCCAAGCCGAGAAAAACTTAGGGAAAAACTACACTTGAGCAAAAACAAACCCGTCATTTTTGTTCCTGTTAGCGGGCCTGAAAAAGACCGAGTTCATTTTGCTGGGCTTCTCCAAAGAATCTTTGGTGAATTTTCAGGAGATTATCAAGTGGTCATGTCGCACGGGTTGCCCAAAGCTTCATTCGAGCCCACGCGGTACAGGGGTTTAACGGTGTTCAGTTGGTTGAGAGAGCGTTTTGAATACTTGAAGACCTGTGACATGGTGATTGCGAGGGCGGGTCATGAAACATTGGTGCAGTCAATCTGTTTCGGCAAGCCCATGATTCTGGTGCCTACACCATGTCACACTGAACAGTTTAACAACGCGAGCAAAGCTGTGGAGTTAGGCTTGGCTGAGGTGATTGAGCAAGATGCTCTCAATAGGCACACACTCTTTTCAACAGTCGAGAGGATGTTGCACCATGACGAGTACATGGAGCAGGCCGAAGTGGTTCAAAAAGAAACTCTGATGTTGTCAGGGCTGGAAACGGCGGTGCAAATGATTGTGGAAGTTGCCAAAAACGGAGGGAACTCATGTTTTCTCTCTGAGCACGAAGACGACGCTTATTAGTAGTAAAATAGGACCAAGAACAGCTAAGATGAGTCCGGGGCCAACTGAAAAGTTGTATTGCAGTTGAATGTTTAAAGCCCTTAAAAAATCTATTATTAACTTAAATTGTGAACTCAATTGTTGTGCTTGAGATATGCTTATGTAAATGAAATAGGCGGGCACTGTTAATCCAGTGATTCCGCTTATTAAGAGCATCACAGCTCTGCCACGTTTTGGTGTTTGTGAAGGAAGAAAAATTCTGAGGAGTAAGGCAAGCACTGCGAGTGCGAGAACGACGAGTTGAAAATAAATCATTCTTAATATGGTCTGCTGCTCAAAAGTTAAGTTCCATGTGGCATCGTAGCCAGTTACTGTGATGGTATAGCTGTATAAGGGTGGGATGGAAACACTGGCGGTGACCCAGTCGAAGAAAGGACTTATGGCTACCATGAGCGCTGCTATTATGATGAGCCATGTGCTCTTTAACTTCAAGAAGGGCTTCAACGAAAATGTGGTGGCGGGTTGAAGTTCTTCCTTTTTTGCTGTTGCTTCTTGCAAGGTTCAAGCCTCTGCTTCCGGTCATCCTAATCAAAAAAGCTCGGCTTTTAAATGTTGCCAACGCCTCTTGGAATGTAGGTGAGGTTGCATTCGTTGTTACTGGTCGCTTCGTTCGATGTTATTTATATAATATACCTCTAGAGGAGACCTACAGCAAATTATATATGAATAATTGATCCCATATTTCTGTCGTGGTGCACCACATTGGATAAGAGAATAGCTTCGGCGTGTATCATAACTATCATGGCAGCGGTTGTCTTTGGAACACTCTTTATGTACAGAGCCTCTGCTCAAGCACTAAAAGCCTCTGTCGTGGTTGAATCTGGCCTCAACCCAATTCCAAAGGTAGTATCCAACGACTTAGACATCGTATACGTCATGGTTGTAGCAGGGGGTTCTGGTGGAACAGGGCCTTACACAATAGAAGTATGGATTAGACAAGCAAGCGACCCATGGCAACAATGGGCTATCTATGAACAGATGTATGGCAGTATGCCAATTCTATGGTCAACAAATGCCCCAACAGACCCAGCGAAACGATCCGTTGACATATATGTGCGGGTGACTGACTCGATGGGAGCAATGGCGTCTCAATTTCTAACAATCCTTATACCTTTGAGTAGCCCCACCGTTTAGCTTGCTACAAACTTGGCGGTCTCGCAAAACAACCCTTTTTTTTCTTATATCAAATTGGTCTTCATTTCTCCCAAAACATCGGAAAACATCAAGATGATAGTACAAAGTGTGCAACCATCTGAAATAAACAGTGGTTACTGCAGCTCAATTAGGGCTACACAACGTTGAAAGAGAATAGTTTATAGAATTTATAATAAAATATAGAAATGGAAACTAGAGGAAAGACAAGGCAAAGATCATGAACAGAAGAAAACTCTACGACAAACTTCATAAACAATGCAGCGCAAGAAGTCATGTGCCACATGCGTATGAAGAATTCTCGAAACTGACGTATGGTCATACGACTCTTGAAATAGGCTGTGGCGATGGCTGGTTAGAAGTCTTGAACCCTGAAATTGTTGGAACCGATTTCTCGATTCTTGCATTAAAAAAAGCGAAGCGGAGGGCTCATGATGCAGACTTCATATGCAGTGATGCACATTATCTTCCCTTCCGAGAACATTTTGACTTAATCGTAAGTATAGGATGCTTTGAGCATTTCGCAAAACCGAATCTTTCAGCCAGAGAGATGTTCAGAGTGCTAAAGAACTCTGGGCGTGTCGTAATGAGCGTGGACACAGATCAAATCTTCAACAAAATCTACAGTCTCATTAATCAGAAGATTCTTCATCTCATTGGGAAACTGACCCAACCCGAAATAAATCTGCCAAAGAATGAACTCCACGCAATTTTTGTCAATGCTGGTTTTAAAGTTAAACATGGGCATAAAATTGTAGTAAGATATCGTGGCCCTAGGCAAATGATACCCTTTCCATTTATGCCCAGTTATTTCTTTCATGTGATAAAGACTGAGAATCAGGAAAAGAAACAGACACCGTTTGGGCGAATATTTATCACTATATTCTAGAATTGCTTTTTTATTTCTGCCCTAGAACGACCACGGTGTCGCCAAACATCGGCACTGTAATTGTGACGATCTTGCCTAAGAGCAACCAAGAGAACGGTATCCACTGCAAAGACGCGGTTTTAAGTTGAGACCACTCGAAAGCTTCGAAAACAGTTTTCCAGTACCCGGGTGACGCAACATTTACGTGAGTCTCATCCTGATGGGGCATTAGTCTGAACAAGGATAGCTTACTGGGACTTGAAGCAAGCAAGAACCCTCCTCTACGGAGACACCGGTATAGGGCGTTGACGACTACTCCTGGATGCATAACATGTTCAAGCAAATTCGTACAAACAATCAGATCAAACTTGTCTCGAAAAGGGGGATATTCAGCTGTAGTTACCAGAACCTCATGCCCATACGCGGAAGCTTTCGCCTTTCTCAAGGCAAAACGAGACCTGTCCAGCCCATAAGTCTTGTACCCGAGGCTCTGCAAAACTCTTAGCCCATAGCCGTAAGCGCAACCGACGTCCAGCGCTCTTTTGTCTTTTCCATTAATAAAGTCGATGTGAAATCTCTTTTTAGCATATAGCAAGAGCTCAAAGTATTCCATCGAAACTCGAGTTTTAACCTCTAAACTGCTGTATCCTCCGCGTCTTCCATAGTGAATCCCACGTTCAAAGTAGCCCTCATCAAACCTTGTTTTCCTCATGGCGTATCAACGATCCGAGTCTATGCGCAAATCGCTCTCGAATATATGTTCTGCCAACATACAATATCAAGATTATAGGCGATGCCAACGATACAAAATACCATAAAGTCTCAAATGATGACTCCTGTACCTGAATATAAATTCTGTAATAACCAGCCTTCGGAACGTACAAGCCAATGAAACCAGGGTGAGCCCTGTACAATTGCACTCCATCATTTGGAAAGACTTCAACAAGAATCTTCTGTGGCTTGTAAGTAAACGGCAGAACAACAAAGCTCTCTCCACTCACATTAAAGTTAACGTTAACTCTATACAGGTCTTGAATGACTTCCCAATTCAAAACATTTGGACTTGAATTGAGTGTTCTTTGCCCTACAGAATTTTCAACATAGACGACAGAGTAGTTGTACCCAGAAGCATCAATAGCCTGCGTGTAAAACTCTTCTGTGCTGTTCAACGGAGTGATCGCATCGGTAATAGTAAGCGGTTTGTATTCAGTCTCGTTGCCGATAATGAAGACGCGAACTGGATGTATAGTATCCCACGCATCCTCGTAAACTAATGCTACAAGACTTGAGTTCAAAAATGCACGTGCAACTTCTTCGAAATATCCATCAATGACAACGTACTTCACACCATTATATTTCAAAAACTTTATGAAAGAATCTGTCTTCTGGATAACCCTTGAAAAATCTTCGTTTGCCTGTCCCGCTAGCTGCAGATAACTCTTCATGCCCGCTGGAGCACCCTGAATATACCAGTAAGTTAAGGTTGAATGTCCTGTGTAGAATGGGAGATTAGAGCCAAATGCATGGTTTGGAAATGTCTCCACTCTAAACCATCCCTCATCCTTCTTTAAGAAATCCCAAGCCCCAAAATATCGCTGCATATTCAATACAGGGATGTTACTTCTCGCCACAAGCGGTGGTATTACAGCCAACGTTATTAAAGCGATGAGAATGCAACCGGAAGCTACACCTTTTAGGTTTGAGCGAAGTGAATTAATCACAAATGCAAAAAACTTCGGCTCAAAGAGCAAAAACGCTACAAGTGTGCTTCCGCCAAAAATAGGAATCAAGTCATTTATGGTCGTTGGAAAGACGCTTAAGACGGAAGCAATAAGGATCATAGAGGCGTAAGGATAGAATTTTTCCCACCTCTTCTTAATTGCATAAAGGGAATATAACAATTCGATTATCAACATACCGTTAGTAAATATTGCCAAAATCACAACTTGCTCGATGGGATTGTAAGACATTCCATTCTTCACCACCATGCTTGCCTCCTCAGCAAGGTTGAACAGAACTGGAAAAGTAGAAAATGAAGATACTGTCAATGCAAATACAAGAGAGAGTACGGAATGCTCCAGGTACTGTTTGTTCCTCATCCAATAATATTTCATGAATGTGAAAACCATGGCGAAGAAGGCAATGTTGAAGAACCAAACAATGTGCGTCAACGCTATCAATGCCCAAACAAACGTCAACCCTACAAAGCTAGCTGCCGAAGGCGCTTCCAAATCCAGAAAATACGCCAACATTGGAAGAAGGGCAAAGATTAACAAAACATGAACATAGCCCAGGTGAATAACAAAATACCAGAGTATTACGGGTAAAGTGACATAAGAGAAAGCTCCGAGCAAAGATACGAAGGCATCAATCTTTTCCCTCCTTCTCAGGTAAAAGAATGCAAAAAGTCCTCCAATAGGCAGAGTGATGAAAACCCAAATTTTGACAACGGTCTCAGGTGCAACGCTAGTGAGAAGGGACACGGTTGCCCATATTAGATAACTAAAAGACGGATAGATTCTGAGGAAATCATAGCCTGCGAAATGATTCCAATCCCATATTCCCCAGTAGAGTGGGTTACCTCCAGCTTTCATCTGACTGAGGAGCGTGTAGACTTTCGCTATGTGACCAGAAGCGTCCGTGTCTAAATCTAACGCAAGATTATAAGGGCCAATCGCGTAGTAAACCAGAAAAAAAGTGAAAAAAAGGAGAAGGGCAACGTATGGCCAATCGCTCTTACTTTCCATTCTTTAGCAGAACCTCTTCGTAAGTCTTCAGCGTCATCTGTGCAACCTTTTCCCAACTCCACAACTTCCGATACACATTGATCATCTTCAATGCATCGTGATAATTGTCCATCAGATCAATCACAGTTTTCGCCAATTTTCCAACATTTTCTATATCTGCCAACCACCTATAGCCCGGAAGCAGAGACCTAAAGTTGGGAAGATCCGATGCCAATACTGGTTTATTAAATGCTACAGCGTCACAAAGCGCACCACTTGCCCCATAAAGTTCTGAATAAGGCAAAATCACAACATCCGCATCACCGAAGCTTTTCGCCTTATCCACGAATCCGATTTCAACATGAACCCTGTTCTCCAGTCTCAGCTCTCTTACCAACTCAATAACCTCTTTATATGATGCAAACCCAATGTCACTGTAGTGTGGATGTATCCCCCCTCTTATGTGGAGATGAATGGTTTCAGGAAGAAATCTCAAAGACCTAATAATCGCGACATATCTCTTGGTAGGCCTAAAAAAGCCGAATATTAAGAGTTTCTTGGCTGGTTTATTACCTACGCAGTCTGGAATTGACTTTGGCCAAAGTCCATGAGGGATTACCTTGACTTTAAGGTTGCTAAAACCGTATTGATTAGCAAGCACGTCTTTAGCATGGCTTGTGTGAACGATCATCTCATCCACCAAACTGCCTAAAATCCTCATACAGATAATTGCCAAAAAGCGTTGAAGCCGAAATGCGAAAATTGTGCATCTGTGACGTCGCCATAACTCTCGAGTCATTTCTTCAATCTTGATGGTGCTGTGCATAGTTACAAATATCAGCGGCGCTCCAAAGAGAATCCTCTTTAGTCTGAGAACAGCCAACGTGAAAAGAAAAATTGGCAGATAATAAGGGTGACCATAGAGAAGGTATTCGTGCTGAAAGTGAACAATGTTCGAAGCACTTGATTTAACAAGAGTTTTAAATGGAAGCAAAGGGTCGTTATTCCTCCACTCATTCTTACCCATAAGGCTAACACAAATATGCTTTGAGAGAGCCGTGCACAGATCTTTACTGTAGTATGAAACGCCACATCTCTCCGGCGGCCACTTGGTTAAAAATAAGACCTTGATTCGTGGCGGATTGGCCATATCTTGGTTCCCTCTCAGTCTCATAGTAATCGCTTCAGTTTATAATTCTTAAGAATATGGTATTTGCTACTTATTTAGGGATGGTGCGGGGGGTGGGATTTACGCACAAGTTTACCAGTAAAAATATGCCAAGATATGCTTAGCGAGAGTTCGAATCTATCCCGGATATCAACTCACAATTCCCGTTTCCTAGTCATGAGATGTTGCTATTTGAAGTGTACTAGGATGAACATATTTCTATGTGGGTCAGTAAACGTGGTCATTCGGCCATTGGCTTTGCCTTTATTTCATACTTTCCGACGCTCGGTTAACATATTTTAGATATTACCTCGATTGAAAACTGCGAGAACGAAACTGTTTTCGGCTGCGGCAAAAAAGTGGAATTGGAAGAGATATCGCGATTAGCTAGATAGTGTTACGTTTTCTTCTGCTTTTTAATACTTTTATCGTAGATGAATGTGCCTACTATTCCTAACACTACGACGGCTATTAAAAGAATGACATATTGCCATATGGGCACTTGCGATAGAGCCTTTACAGTTAAGTGGGCTGGATAGCTCGTTTCGTTTGCGCCACTGATAGAAGCGGCAGCTATTATTTCATATTCCCCACTTTCCGTCGGTTGCCATGTGTATAGGTAATCTCCTTTTTCCTTGGTTTTTATTATTGGTAAATTATGCCAGTCTGTCTCTCCTTCACGTCGATATTGAATGGCTACGTTGACGTCTGCTTGAGCTTCAGCTAGAAATCCGCTCATGTTAACGTTCTCCCCTAGAGTTACTCTTGCCGGAGATATAAAAACATGAACGGGGCTGAAGACTCCGCCAATTACGGTATGGACAATTGGCGATGCGACACTTCCAAGTTGCGGTTTGTCGGCAAGTTTAGTTTCTAGTCCTAATCTTGTTTTTCCTCTATTTGTCACACTAAAAGTGATTATAACTGTGTTTCCGCTGCCATCGAATGAAGCTGCAGGAGCAGTTGATGAAGCTGCGAGAGCATATTTGCCTTGTTCTTGGATTGTTTCGTTTTTCGCGATAAAGATGGGTTCGTGGAGAACCCCGTCTGAATGGGACTCGACACCTAGCCGAACATTTACTTCTACGATTTTTAGAACTGATGCATTCCAGTTAAGGGTAATCTCAAGGCCATATAGATTTTGGACAGCGGTGATTGTGATGCTGATAGTGAAGGTTTCACCTATACGTGCTGTACTCGCGTATGGTTCCACCTTTACTACGGTATCGGGAGACACACTAGCCAAGGTTATTTGGTTTACGATGAGCATCCCTAGGAATGTAATCACTAAAACTATCTTTCTGATCAAGTGCGTGTTGGATTTCAATGAGAATCTCTCCTTTTTGTCTTCTCAAATTCTTTGACTTCTCCTATCAACGTTACCACTTTTTCCCTTCCCTTTTCTTTTCTTGTGATTTTTCCCTTGCTTTCCATTGTTGCTAGAAGCTTGCTGGTTTTTGATCTTGAGAATTCACACTGATCGGCTATGGTTGATTGGTAGAGGCTTCCACCAGCGGTCCTAAGTAGATTCATTACTGTCTCTTCAGCATCTTCTATTTTAGGAACCTTCAAAGGTAACGGTGCCTTGGCACTGATGATGAGTCCCTTAACCACCTTTTTTCTTGCTTTGAAGAAGTAATAATAAAAGCTGATGGATCCTACTCCCACAAGTGCTATTGAGCCAGCAATTAAAATTGCATTTGCTTGTATGATTTCCATAAATCCGTAAGTGCCTCTTTCTCTAAGCACGATTTTTGGCTCTCCAAGTCTAAAGTCTTCGATTCCATACCATGTGAGCGTTTGGTTTGACTCGGCATGTGGCGTTGGAGAAACGCTTTCAACAATATACTCCCTAGGATATACTATTTTTACTGTGCCCTCGCCGTAGAGAAATAGCCCTTCAACCCCGAACACATCTCCTATTTTAACCCGTGAGTCTTCAGCTCCAGCAAATTCTATCCAGTAAAACTGATATTTTACAACGCTGTAAGAGTCTAATACGCTGGCTGTCATAACAAAGTTTTTGGCGGTCATGTTGAGTCTCCCTGTTTTTTCCGCGGCTGTGCTCACAAGTGACTTTATGTTTTTGGCGAAAGTGTCGCTGAAATAAATAGGGTCAGAAAGTTGCCTAAACAATGATTCATTTTCTCCTTTGATAAATCTGTGTTCAATCACCAAAATGGCTGAACCATCTGGGCGCACCTCAATTCTGTATTCACGTTGATAGGTGCCTTTAACAGTCCCAGAAAACAAAATGACACCAATAAGCGCAAGAAGAAAAAATGCAGTATAGACCTTCATTGCGCCTGTTCTCCATTTAGTGTGACATTTCAGCTTTATTTAAACGTGAGCTAGTAGATTGAAAAATGACGATTCCTTTGTGGGTTGATCAATAGTTCCGTCCGGTCTGATGTATATAGTTGCTTCAGCTTTTACCTTTGTTAGAGGTTGCGTCGTAAACGTGATTAAGAGTAAAAGCACTGAACAGACGCTGAAACTAAGTTTCTTACTCATTTTTGTTCGCTCCCTTAATTAATATGTAGATAGTAAGTGTACCGTAGGTTTTTCTTTTACTTTCGATTTGGCTTCGATTTTAGAAAAAAGGGAAGATTGAGGCTGGCGTCGCTTTCAGCCTACGGATAGGGTTCTTTTACCCACCAGACGATTTCTTCTGGGGCGGGGTCGCCGTATGGTCCTGCTATGAATCTTAGTGTAGCGTAGGCAACCGTGGTGGCAACAGTGGTTTGGGCCGGTTTCTCGTACCATTCGATGTAGCCTGTTTTGAGGATCTTGTTTTTCGAGTCGTACAGTGTGATTAGTGGCTTGTGCTCGATTTTTGTTGCCAATATTGCTGCGTATTCGTTGAAAATTGCTGGTTTGTAAGATGTTGGTATGTGAGAGCTTTGTGTTGAGGCGAGTGGTCCGACTTCGTCGAGGATGACTCCCGTTATCTGGTGTCCTCTGCTGTCAGTTACGTCCCAGTTTATGGTTACAGTGTTGCCAACTTGCGTGTGCTTGACGAATCCTGAAATTGGACCTGCGAATCCGTATTGGTATGTTGTGCCTGCAGTAAGAGACTTCACTCTGTTGTTGGGGTTAAGCATGTAGTATGCCCATGTACCCCATGCGTCGTTGATGTAGAGCTCGTGCATGAATGAGTAGATGCTTGGTGTCACTACGATGTTGGTTGCAAGTGGGTTGCCTCTTCCACTGTACCATGTTGGGAACGGCCATATCACCGGAACTTCAAGTTTCCACAGCCACACTATGGCTAAATGATCGAAATTCTTTAGGGCGCTTTCTTCAGGATAAGCCTTCACTATTGTTTCAGTTGGTTTATGTGGCGAGTAGGTTATCGTTATGTCGTTGTTTATCTTCAAGTCCTTTTCTAGTAGATACTGATATCCTAATGCCGTTTTGTCAGGTTTGTAGACGAAGAGGTATATGTCGACTACAGACGCTGGAGAATCGAAAACTAACTTGCCGTTGGCGTCGGTTGTGCCGAATTTCTTGAATTTCCATCCAGGTTCTGGTGTGGGCACTGCTGAATACTTGAATATCCATTCGTTTCCTGGACCATAGCCTATGATATCCTGTGCTTTTATTTCGTTTAGGCCGTCGTTGTCCATGTCTGCGACGATTGTGCCTGAGAGCATACCTTTGGTCTCAGTTATTGTTGCTTCTTCAACATAGCCTGTTCCTGTCCATCCTATGACGTGTACGTTGCCGCCTCCTGCCAAGAATTCGTTCTTTCCATCGTTGTCCGCGTCGCCTACGAATACTGCCTCTATTATTGAGTATTCTGTGGGCCATTTGCCCTCCCATACTTTCTTGTAAGCGGTGCCGTCCCATTCGACTAGGACTGCTCCTGCTCCCACGTAACCTGGATTGTTGTTGCCAATTCCGATTTCTGGTGTTCCGTTTCCGTTAACGTCACCCACTGTGACTCCGTAGTGGGTGCCGCCGGCTATGAGGTCCATGTAGACTGGTTCATACGTCCAATATGTACCTTGCCAGTTGAGTGCCCATGTTCCACCGTTGTACGAGCCGCTATATGCAAGGCTTACTATGACCTCTGTCTTTCCATCATTGTCAGTGTCTCCGGTCCAGAGCATCATGCATTCGTACCAAGTGTACCAAGGATGCAGCCACCTAGTTTCTTCGACGAATTGGCCCGTTGTTTTATCCCATCCGAGTGCTATGACGTGGGCGTATGTGGCTCCCCACGGAGCATTTGCAACAAGCACTTCCTGGACGCCGTCGTCGTCATAGTCGCCTGCATACACGTCGAAGACGAAGCTACCATACCAGTTGTCGAGCGGTGTGAGTTTTGTGCCGTCCCATTTGTATGCCCATACTCCATCGCTTGCACCGTCATATACCCATGAAACGACTAGTTCTAATGTTCCGTCTTGGTCAAGGTCCAATATGGTTGCTCCAGACGGCGTGCCGCCGCCTTCGTTCCGGCTGTACTTTTCCACGTAGGTACCAGTTGTGGGGTCGTAGTTTAGGATGCGAAGGTAACCAGGTGTTATATATAGTTCGTAACCGCCGACTATGACCTCGTTAATGCCGTCTCCGTCAAGGTCACCTACTGGCTGTGCAAACTGTGAGTGTCCGTAGCCGCCATAGGTTTTGCTCCACTGCAGGGCGTATCCTGGACCCCTGTACTTTCGGTAATAGCCGTAGACGTCTGCCCCTGCGAGAGGCTGGGTAGTGGAGAACTCATATGCCTGTAGTTCAATTATTGGTGGTCTCACTTTAAAGGTGGTTGTCAAGTGTTGGACTTTGACCGTGTATGTTCCAACATCAAATCTAGATACTGTCCATGATCGATAAGTGTATTCTCCAGGCGCTAATGTAACCGTGGCTGTGCCCTCGAGCGTTGTGCCAACGTACATTTGGACCGTATACGTGTCTGCTATCCAGCCCACGTTCTTGACGCCGACAGAAACAGTGACTGGATACTTCCACATGGTTACTGATGGCTCAACTTTGAGGTCCCATTTGACGAACTTTGCGTGAGGCACCGCAGCTTTGCCCGCCCAGCTGATTGAGTTAAGGAATATTGTTTTACTGTCTTCAGTCCAGTGGCTAGCATCTATGTAGTAGGTGTTTGCGTGCAGTGGGAGTACTACCCACTTGTTGCCAGCGTCCCTGGTGACCTTCATTAGGCCACGATACCCATATTCGTATGGATAGTCGTAGTCAGGCCCCCAGTAGTTAAATCCAACGTCTGCTACCGTTTTTACTGTGCCAATGCCTGAGATGTATCCGTCTGGGCGATAGTCGTAATAGAATGCGTACATCTTGTAGTAGCTCGTCGTGTCATGGACTATCTTGTCGTCGACGTTCCATCCAGGTACGATGTCGCTGTCCGCTTGGTACACCCTGTGGTAAGTGTAGTAAGCCCAGTATTGGTATCCGTATCTATAGTATGGCCATCCGAGATAATAATTAAGCAAAGAGCCTCCAGTAAACCAAGCATAGCTTGAGTCAAGCCATATTACACCTACACCGTTGGCATCAGTTGTACTAATGAAGTTCATGAACACTGAATAGTCTACCCATTCCCAGTAGCCAGGCCAGTTTACAACGATAGTCTGATACTTTGGTATATCACCGATGACATCTGTCATTCTGTTGTACGAACCAACCATGTATCCCTTTTGGTCCAAGAAGGTTGCTATCCTGTTATTGAAGTCACCGACAACCGCAACAGTAGGAGGTTGCGTCAAGTAGAAATCGACTGTGGTTGTTGCTCCTTCCGAAACCGTTACGCCCGTTACTGTCTGACCCCTGAACCCATAAACTGACGCTTCGAAGTCATACGTGCCTGGCGGAATTGCTATATTGTAGTAGCCGTCAGCGTCAGACATATCTTCGACTGGAACAGGAGTCCCTAGGGCTTCTACTTTGGCTCCTGGAATTCCGATTCCAGTGGGCTCGAAGTAAACATGGCCGGCAACGTATCCCGGCGGTGGAGCTGCCAATGCAACATCAAGTGTTGTAAATTGATCAGCAATTACCTCCACGTTTGGGACTATCAGGTCGTAATAGCCCCATCTTGAGAACTTTACGTCGTATGTGCCTGGGAAGAGGCGTATTTCATAGTGGCCGTTTGCGGCTGTTAGGACTTTGCGGCCGCCTGCCTGCACTGTTGCCTTGTAGATCGGTTGACCCGTCTCAGCATCAGTTACCGTACCCACAATGCCTTGGTGAAGAGACGTCTGCAATACTGCTTCAAACGCATCTATTCTACCCCACCCATACCTTGTGTCTGGCCTCTCAGGATAGTAGTAATTGTACCATACAGCTTTCTCCTCCAGCTCCTCTCTAATCTCGTCCGGATTGAGTGTTGGATTCCCAGATAGCATCAGAACAGCTGCTCCGCCGACGTGAGGCGAAGAAAAGCTTGTCCCAGACCAGTACCAGTACTGATTCCCAGGAATCGGAACTATGACATTTTCGCCTGGAGCTGAAACCTGTGGCTTTAACCATTGGTCAGGCCACCAGTCAGGCGCTGTAGGAAAGTTTGCTTTGTAGATCCATCCGCCGCTGCTAAAGCCTGCGACGTAGTCGTTGATGTCTGTTGCTCCAGCTCCAATGACATCGTAATAGTCGCCGGGACTGCGGACTGATCCTTCACCCTCGTTGCCGGTGGCGAAGACTGTCGTGTGTCCAGCGAAATACATGTTCTCGGTGGCTTCAATCAACTCGCTCGTGTATCCACCACCACCCCAGCTGTGGCTGCTGACCCGTGCCATAGGATAGTGATTGCCAGCTTCATCGACTGGATCGATGACCCACTGCAAACCAGCTAACACTTGAGGCCACATTCCACCGCCTCCAGGCAATGTTAGGGAGTGCATGCCGAGACCTTTAGCTCCGGGAGCCATTCCAACAGCACCTATGGATGGGTTAGCGGCGTCACCAACAATTAGCCCATATGTTGCTGTTCCATGAACCCATGTGTCGTGTGGAACAGACCCACTGACCCAATTGCCATTGGCATCAAATTCCGACCATCCACCCGGATATGTTGGATCATCTGGATCAGCCGTGTACATTGTGTCAACCAAATCTTGGTGAGTTATGTCAACGCCAGTGTCAGTCGTTGCGAATCTGATGCCCTCACCCGTTATTCCCAGTGTTTCCCACACTTCGGGGGCTCTCACTTTCTTTATGTTCCATGTTGCCTCTTCTGGACTTGTAGAATCAACCTCTTGATGAGTTTCGTCTGTAGGCACCGTTATTCTAAAGTTCCTAAGCACCTTTTCAACCGTTGAGAGCGTTGCCACTTCCCTTATGGTTTCCATGCTAGCCTTAATCAAAATCAAGTTCTGAAGCCAGAAAGTGTTAAGGATATCTGCATCCCTCTTTTGCAAAAGATAAGCAATCACTGGCTCCTGAGTACTCTTAGCTTCCGCCTTAAGCGTGCTGATGACTGCATCAGAATTGAACTTTATAGGTTCAAGATTCGGATTCCAAACAACCTTAACAATAGCTGTAAACGGTCCTTCTCCTTCTTCCATTTGTTCTACCAGATTAGGATCTATCTTAACCATCGCTTTAGTTGACATTTGAGGTTGCAGCACCGAAAACGTTGCAAAGACCATGATGAAAGCGAATATAACCCCTAGCATTTTCTTAGATCGCATTCTTTTCTCTCCTTTTACTTTATGACACCTATCGGTGTCAAATCCTTCTATAAGGAAAGTTATAACTAAAAAGATTAGGAAGCTCAATTTCGAAACAGAATTCAGTATCTAAAGTTCGTAATTTCCCTCTTAAGCACAATTTCTGAAAAAGCATTCATAAACTTTAAAATGAATTTGAGGCTAGCGCATTCTATATGTCGCAGATTGATGGAGTACTGATGTTTCTTTTAGATGGAACATGGCACGATCTAATCGAAGTGTCGAACATCCTGCAAATCAACTACGAAAAATTGGAAAAAATAGTCAAACTACTAACAGAGTTCAACTTTATTGAAATCAGTGAGCATAACGTGCGCGTCACCGTTGACACGAAGAAGTTTCTGAAATCTATAAAGCAAGACCTGGAAAGAAAGGGGAATATATCATAAAATTAACTCAACTGTTTCCCCATACCGCTTTATGAACATTTTTCCTTTCTCTGTTGTTCGATAAATTTTCTTTCTGCCACACAAACTATCCTCAGTCAAGAGTCCCTTAGCTAAGAGAAAATCCAGATACTTTTTTGCTATCTTGAAGTTCAAATTTGCCTTATAGACAATCTCGGTTTTCTTGGCACCCTTCAAACCCACAATCAGGATCTCCACCAGCATTTTTATATCACTACGGCGCCGGGTCTGCAATTCCTGAAAGGATGCTTCTACTTGGTTCATAGAAGAGACAACTAGATTTTTTTTCTGCATTATATCTCTGTAGTTTAAGCCTAGAAGATAAGAACAGTTTGACACAGAAACGTTGACAATGTGCGCCTAATTTTTGTTTTAAGTCAAATTTGCGTTAAACAGAAAAGGAAACTTATTTCCGGAAAAAGGCATATCTCGTTGAAACATAAAAAATGTCTAAAAATTAAGAATCAATAGATAATTTTGACATCGAAGAGTGAGCTAGATTTTAAAGACAACAACATTCTATAAATTTATTGTAAATTAACAAACATGGTGTTCGAAAAAAGGATATGCAAAATTGTAAAGGTGCTGCGGGTAATCTGTGAGGAAAATTGTGACGCTTGTTATTATCGTGTTTGTGGCAGTTAGCGCATTACTTGCCATGACCTTTTTTGGAGCTCCTCCACTGGAAGAACCGAGTCTCAAGCTAGAGCTTGAACCCACTCCTCCTTGGCATGTGAGACTCGGAAACTCTTTTGAAGTCAGTATAGAAATCGTGAACAGTGCATCATCGTTAGCGGAAGCGAAAGGCGTTCGTGCCGAGGTGACGGCACCTGAAGGCTTTGTCATTTCTGGGACAAACAAAACGAAATGGAATGGGGACTTTGGAACACTGCGTGGCGGAGACCGAAGAAACGACACATTAACTGTAGCCGTCTCAAGTAACGTCTTACCTGGAAACTATAATATGACAATCAGGATTTCGGGAAATAATGTTCCCCAACAGACTCTCACTCCCAAAGTTTTTGTTGAGCTACCTGCATCACTTAAGATGACTGAGAACCGAGTTTTTCTATCCGCTTGGGTCTGTGCAACCGATAGGCGATCTGATAGATTAGAAACTTGAGAAAGCGGTAGCGCAAAGTTTGTGGAAGTTGGCTTAAAACTCCTGATTGCAGTATATAAAAGATTTTCAACCTTTAAATTGAAAAATGAACATATTTCAACGGTATTTCAGCAAAAGTGCTGCGGAAAAGCTTTTATCATTGCCCAGCAAGATATAAAAGTGCGCAAAATGAGGGAAGTTAACATGAGGAAGTCATCTTATTTGGCTATTCTCTTGATGGTATGGACTTTAGGCACGACTCCGTTAATAAGCTCAGCTCAGTCAGCAAGCTCAACGTGGGTTTTCATGGTCGGATCTATAAATTGGTATGGAAGCGAAGGCATGGTG
>Ga0315308_1000321_pt1 | contig 26616 bp, 25 predicted proteins | sample TDP3_MG_FD_203078 | JGI IMG/M metagenome (GOLD analysis project Ga0315308, IMG submission 203078) | Freshwater sediment microbial communities from Lake Towuti, South Sulawesi, Indonesia - TDP3 | ecosystem: Environmental > Aquatic > Freshwater > Lake > Sediment | place: Indonesia: South Sulawesi... | reverse complement strand
CTCAGCAGTCCGGGCACATTGCATCGGTTGGCTACGATCTTTACTGCGACCTCCTTGAGGAGGCAGTGAGGAACCTGAAGGGAGAAAAAAAGGAGGAAGAGATCAATACTGAGGTCGCCGTTCCCTTCCCTGCATACCTACCCGAGAATTATGTAAAGGAGACAGGGGAACGGCTGATTGCCTATAAGAGAATGGCCATGGCTGCCTCAGGGGCCGAGCTGGACGGAATCGAGGAAGAGCTGAGAGACCGCTACGGGCCCCTTCCGCCGGAGGGTGCCAATCTCTTCCTGATGCTCGGACTGAAGCTTTATGCCAGGCCCCTCAAGGTGACACGGATGGATGTTGGGAAAAGCAAGGTCATGCTCACATTCCACGAGACCACGCCCTTGTCCCCAGAGGCCCTTCTTAAGCTTGTCCGTCAAAACCCCAGGAAATACCGCCTTATTCCTTCTTCAACGGTGTCGGCTGCCATTTCCGGCGCGAATCCAGAGGAGATTTTTAAAGAAACATCTGCCATCTTGAAAGCACTTTCCGAGCATGGTATAATTAAAAATCTCAAATGAAACACCCCTTTTTTTATTTTTTCCCTGTTATCATTGCTCTCTTTCAGGTCCAGGGATGCTTGAAGGGAAAAGATCGCTCTTCAGTGGTAGTCGCAGTTATTAACGAGGAGGCCGTTACATACGGAGAGTTCAACAAGGAACTATCGTACCTCCTCAGGGAAGCTCCATTTGGCGAGGAAAAGCCAAAGGCGGAGCTGAAGGCAGATCTCCTAAACAGGCTCATTGAGAGAAAGCTCATTTTACAGGAGGCCAAAAACCGGGGAATAGCCGTTACAGACGAGGAGCTTGACAAGAGGATAGCGAAAATTAAGATGGATTATCCCGGAGATACGTTTGACAAAATGATCGTTGATAAATTTGTGGACTATAAAGAATGGAAAGAACGGCTGTGCGGAGATTATCTTGTTGAAAAAACAATTGAGCAGGCCATAGGCTCCAAGCTGTCCGTGGAAGAGATGGAGGCACGGGAATTCTATGACGCGCATCCTGATGAATACAAGGTGGAAGAGCAGGTGAGGGCACGCCAGATATTTGTTAGGACTGAGGAGGAAGCCAGGGAGATTTTGAAGAGGCTTCAAAGGGGGGAAGATTTCAAAACCGTTGCTGCGGAAAGCTCGCTCAGTGCAGACAGGGAAAAGGGAGGAGACCTGGGATTTTTTTCCAGGGGCCAAATGCCCCCTCAGTTCGACGAGGCCTGCTTCTCGCTTCCTGTTGGGAAGATTAGCGGGGTTGTTAGATCGCCTTATGGGTATCACATATTTCGCGTGGAGGAAAAGAGGAAAGGAAGGCGCCTGGACTTTAACGATGTAAGAAAAAAGATTATGGAGAGGATCTTTCAGGAAAAGAAGGAGGCAGCCTTTAAGGAATGGATGGAGGAAATCAGAAAGAAATCAAGGATTACAATGAATGTTGCACCTTTGGAGGAAGTCAGTAAGGGATGTGGAGGATGACAGGATCAATATGAAGGGGCATTTTCTTCCGGCATTGGCGGTTTTTTGTTTGTTATTCTGGGCGCCTTTGACTTCGCATGCGGTTCTTCTCGACAAGGTTGTTGCAATAGTCAACCATGATGCCATAACACTTTCTGAGCTCAAAGAGGAGATGGTTCAGGAAAACATTGAGCAATCTCCTGAGGGCGAGAGGAAGGCACTTGATAGTTTAATAGAGAAGAAGCTTATTGAAACGGAAGTCCAGAAGCTTGGGATCTCTGTTTCCGAAGAAGAGGTTGATGAAGCCGTTCAGGATGTGAAGAGGAAGCACAGCCTTTCCGATGAGGGGCTGGACAGCAACCTCAAGGCCCAGGGGCTGACGCTCAAGTCTTACCGGGAAAAGCTGAGGGCTCAGATTGAAAGGGCAAAGCTGATCAACAAGGAGCTTCGTCACAAGGTGACCATCAGCGACGAAGATCTGAGGGGATATTATCAGAAAAGAAGGGTTCTTTTCTTGAGGCCCGAGGAGGTGAGGCTTATGCACATTCTCCTTAAATTCCCTCCGGGAGCAGACACAGCCAGGAAGAACGCACTCCGCGCCAAGGCTGAGGATATCCTCAAGCAGGTTCGGGCAGGGAAGGATTTTTCTCGGCTTGCCAGGGTTTATTCAGAGGATAATGTGACATCGTCAAGCGGTGGAGACCTGGGATTTGTCAGGAGGGGGGAGCTGCAGGCGAATTTTGAGCGTGCCGCTTTCTCCCTTAAGCCTGGCCAGGCTTCTATCGTGGATATGTCCTATGGGTATCATATTATCAAGGTTGTTGAGAAACGGTCGCCTCGTCCAGTTCCATTTGAGGAGGTGGCAGACCAGGTCAGGGAGGCATTGTTCCAGGAAAAGGCAGAATCAATCTTCCGGAATTGGGTTGAGGAGCTGAAAGAGAAATCGGTTATTGAGGTAAAGCTTTAAAAAAATAGATCAAAGGAGAGAGAAAATGGCGCTTCCAGTGATAGGAATTACAATGGGTGATCCAACAGGAGTGGGTCCAGAGGTAATAGTGAAGGCCCTTGCACAGACCAAGGTCCATCGTGTGTGCAAACCGTTCGTCATCGGTGATAAGAATATTGTTGCAAAGACGGCCCAGATGCTGAAAATGTCTACAAAGGTGGAAGTTCTGGACAAGCTTGAAAAGCTTGATACGTCGAGAAGAAAGATTCAGGTCATCAGCGTGACCCACATGAACCCGGAGCTCCTTCGTGTTGGCAGGCCTGATAAAAACTGCGGCAAGGCAATGTTCAATTACGTCAAGGAAGCAATAAACCTTGCGATGTCCGGCAGAATTGCCGCCATTGTGACAGCCCCGATCAATAAGTTCGCAATGAACGAGGCCGGATTCAACTACGGTGGGCATACAGAGATCCTATCGGAACTGACTGAGACCAAGGATTGCGCCATGATGCTTGCAGGGTCTCATCTCAAGGTCTCCCTTGTGACGACCCATTGCCCGCTCCGGGAAGTTGCGGGGCAGATCACACCGGGAAAGGTGCTGAGGACCATTCTTTACACCCATCGTTTTCTCCAGGAGTATTTTGGCATCAAATCACCTTACATCGCCGTGACAGCATTGAACCCACATGCCGGGGAAGCAGGCCTGTTCGGGATAGAGGAGAAAGAGCTAATTCTTCCTGCTATAAGGAAGGTTGAAAGCATGGGAATAAAGGTAAAGGGGCCCGCTCCCTCCGACACCCTCTTCCACTATGCCAGCAAAGGGGAATATGACGCAGTGGTCTGCATGTACCACGACCAGGCCCTGATTCCATTGAAGATGGTTGACTTCACTGATTCCGTCAATATTACCCTTGGAATTCCTATCATCAGGACATCGGTTGACCATGGGACCGCTTACGACATTGCATGGAAGGGTGAAGCTAATCCCAACAGCATGATCCAGGCCATCCTGATGGCTGCCAGGATGGCAAAGAACAGGAGGTTAGTTCCTCAAACGGCCCCATCAGTGTGAACCCGCGGCAGATCATAATCAGGGGAGCGAGAGAGCACAATCTCAAGAATATAGACCTGGCCATTCCCAAGGACAGGTTTGTCGTCGTCACCGGCCTTTCAGGTTCAGGAAAATCTTCGCTGGCTTTTGACACAATCTATGCCGAGGGCCAGAGAAGATATGTGGAGTCCCTTTCGTCCTATGCCCGCCAGTTCCTGGAACAGATGGATAAGCCAGATGTGGATTCCATTGAGGGGCTCTCGCCGGCAATCTCCATAGAACAGAGGACCGCAAGCAAGAACCCCCGTTCCACGGTAGGGACGGTGACGCAGGTTTATGATTATATGAGGGTCCTTTTCACACATTTGGGCAGGCCGCACTGTCCGTCATGCGGGAAGCCCATTGAAAGCCAGACCCCCCAGCAGATCGTTGACAGGATTCTCTATATGCCGGAAGGAAGCAGCCTTCTTGTCCTCTCTCCTATTGTGAGGGGCAGAAAGGGGGAATACAGGCAGGAGCTTGAGGATCTCAGGAGATCTGGGTTCGTCAGGGTAAAGCTGGACGGTATGCTCAGGGAGCTTTCAGAGGACATTGTCCTTGATAAACACAAGAAACACGACATAGATGTTGTTGTGGATCGCATTGTCCTTCATGCCGATATCCGCAAGAGGGTAACGGACTCTGTAGAGACAGCCTTGAGGCTTTCAAACGGCCTTCTCAAGGTGGAGGTTGGAGAGGGAACATCATTGGCCGGTTCGGTTATTCTTTTCAGCGAAAAGTTCTCATGCCCCGAATGCGGCGTGAGCCTCCCCGAGATCGCACCGAGGATGTTTTCCTTCAACAGCCCATATGGGGCCTGCAGGCGATGCGATGGGCTTGGCACAGTCTATATGACGGAATACGATGAAGAGAGTGAGTGGCCGCCCCCTTCCTCTTTATGTCCCGAGTGCAGCGGCTCCAGGCTCAGGAAGGAAAGCCTCTGCATTACAATCGCAGACAAATCCATTGCAGAGGTCAGCTCCTTGTCTGTGCAAAAAGCCCTGGAATATTTCCAAACGCTTTCTCTTTCGCCGAGGGAGAGGGAGATCTCGCGCAGGATCCTCAAGGAGATCACGGACAGGCTCTCTTTCCTTGTTGATGTTGGGCTTGATTATCTCACACTGGACAGGCCAAGCGCCTCTTTGGCTGGCGGCGAGAGCCAGAGAATACGGCTTGCCACACAGGTGGGAAGCAGTCTCGTTGGAGTCCTCTACATTCTCGACGAGCCGTCTATCGGGCTTCACCAGAGAGACAACAGGAGGCTGCTCCAAACTTTAAAAAAGCTACGCGATCTTGGAAACACGGTCATTGTCGTGGAGCACGATGAGGAGACAGTCCTCTCAGCAGACTATGTCGTTGACCTTGGGCCCGGAGCCGGACTCCAGGGCGGCTATGTGGTTGCATGCGGCACACCTAAAGAGATTGCTTCCCATCCGGACTCGCTCACCGGCCAGTATCTTTCACGGAGGCTCTCCATCCCTGTGCCTGCGACTCGAAGGAAGCCTTCAGCCAAAACCCTCTTTATTGTTGGCGCAAAAGGGAACAACCTGAAGGAAATCACGGTCTCCATCCCTTTGGGGACATTCACATGCATCACGGGAGTATCAGGCTCGGGGAAGAGCACACTGATAGTGGACACTCTTTATCGCGCAGTCGCCCAGCGCCTCTACAAAGCAAGGGTTCTTCCTTTGTCATTCAGGGAAATCAAGGGGATAAATGAGATAGACAAGGTTGTTGACATAGACCAGTCACCAATCGGCAGGACTCCCCGGAGCAATCCAGTCACTTACACCAAGGCATTCGATCCCATCAGGCACCTCTTTGCCCAGGTTCTGGAATCCCGTGCGCGGGGTTATTCTCCCGGCCGTTTTAGTTTCAATGTCAAGGGCGGCAGGTGCGAGGCATGCGGCGGAGGAGGAATGGTCAAGATGGAGATGCACTTCCTTCCGGATGTATATGTGAGATGCGATATGTGCCATGGGATGAGGTATAACAGGGACACCCTTGAGATCCGCTGGAAGGGGAAGAACATCCACGAGGTGCTTGGGATGACAGTTAAGGAGGCCATGGAGTTCTTCGGGCCAATCCCTCATATCAGGAGGATCCTTGCTACACTCAACGATGTTGGCCTGGGATACATCACCCTGGGCCAGTCAGCCACAACCCTCTCCGGCGGGGAGGCGCAGAGGATCAAGCTTTCAAGGGAGCTATCTAAGCGGGGCACGGGCAGGACCCTTTACATCCTGGACGAACCCACAACAGGGCTTCATTTTGCCGATATCCAGATGCTGCTTGATGTCTTGAACAGGCTGGTGGACGCAGGCAATACGGTCGTTGTTATCGAGCACAACATGGAAGTCCTGAAGAGCGCAGACTACATCATTGACCTGGGGCCCGAAGGCGGTGAGAAGGGCGGGGAAGTGGTTGCCACAGGGTCGCCGGAGGAGGTGTCCAGGGCACAGCGTTCTTACACGGGCAGGTTTCTCAAGAAGGCTCTCTATCCGGGTGTAGCTGTTATGCCGTTAGCCGAGGCACTATGATACAACCAGTTGAAATATTTAATCATGTCCATTTGATACCTGTACCATCCATGCCCGTCCCGCCGGCCCTGCATACAAATTCGTATATCATAGGAATAGACGAGGCGGTGATCATAGACATTGGCTCTGACTCCAGGGAAGCCCTGAATGATATCCTGAGCTATATGAGGGAGAGGCTTGCGGGGATCCGCCTCAAGTCGATCCTCATCACCCATTCTCACCATGACCATTCTCTGGGGGCCGAAAGGCTTGCCAGTCTGACAGGCGCAGAGGTTCTTATCCATATTGATGAATACGATAGGATGCCTGATGTTCCCCAGAGGAGGGCATTGACCGGCGAAGAAGTCATCACCCTGGGCGGCCTCCATATGAGGGCCGTGCATACGCCAGGCCATTCCCCAGGTCACCTTTGCTGGCTTCTTGAGGAGGAGGAGATCCTCTTCACAGGAGATCTTATCGTAGGAGAGGGGACTGTTGTCATTGCTCCGCCCGCGGGCGACATGGAGGCTTACCTTGCGTCCCTGGACAAGCTGAAGGGCATGGAGCTAAAAGCACTATGCCCTGGTCATGGACCTATTATTCAGAACCCTCAAGAAAAGATCCAGGAATACATTGACCACCGCCTGATGAGGGAAAGACAGGTGTTGGAGGGGCTGTCACAGGGGCTCACAACGATTGCCAAGCTCGTCGAGAGGATATATGTAGATGTCCCTCTTTTCCTCCACGAGTTTGCAGCCATGTCTGTCAGGGCTCATCTAATAAAGCTTGAAAAAGAGGGAAAGGTTGCCTCGGAGGGAGAGAGCTTTTTCCTGAAGTAATTGTCTTTTTATTAAAGAGTTATTCCTGTTCCAACCCGAATCAGAGAAGAAATCGTAGGATAGATCATGGGCATCTTCCCGTTTTGATTTTCCTCCAAAGCCTTTTTTGGCTCTATCCAGAGCCCCTCTGCTGCTTCTCCTTTAAAAGGCGAGGGCTCATGCCCTTCCGGGAGGCGTGCAGCAAAAAAACGGGTGTCAAAACGGATTGGCGAGAATTCTAATTGCCAGAGAAGAAAAAACATGTTACAGGTGAGGTATGGCATCTTTAAATAAAGTCTACCTTATAGGAAATGTCGGAGGTGATCCTGAGGTGAGATTTACCCCAGGGGGGCAATCCGTAGCCAACTTTAGTGTGGCCACCAACGAGGTCTCAAAGGATAAAAATGGTCAGATCCAAAAAAGAACCGAATGGCATCATATCGTGGCCTGGGGAAAGTTAAGCGAGGTCTGTAGAGAGCATCTTACAAAAGGGAAGCAGGTCTATATAGAAGGAAGGATTCAAAACAAGCAATGGCAGGATAGAAACGGCGTAAAACGATATACTACGGAAATCGTTGCCCAACAGTTGATTTTGCTTGGGAAACCAGCCGAAACCAGTGAAACTATAGAAGGCCAGCCAGAAGTTGATATAGCTCCTGAAGAAGAAGTGCCACAGCCGGAAAAATCTTTACCTCATACAGAAAAGGATACTCAATTTTGATTTGTCTTTTTCTTCCTAAAAGGTCTTAACTTAAAAGCCTGTTCAATATTTTTTGCTTCCAAAATCTTCTTTTTTAAGCCCTCATAGGGGGGAAATGCTCCACCGTAGCCAATAACCCTACGCGCCTCTGCTACCATATCTAACATTTCTCTCGTCCAATGTGGAGATATATGTTTATTTTTAGGTTGAGGTTTGATTGGTTCATATCTCATTGGATAAGCCACCACTCCCCAATCCATGAGATCTTTTATGCGATTGAGAAAATCTTCAGGTGTATCAAGATGATTATATAGACAATACACGATGATTCTCTTTCCTTTTTTTCCCATTTCCATCAGGAGCTCAATAGCACTCTTAAGAGGTTTCCTTATGCCATAACTATCATATGCCAGCCTCACATTTGGCATGTGAAGCCTTTTAAGTTTTAATGCAACATCTTCATTTAACAGCCTTGCGTCTAATCCCTGGTTAAAATCAACTTCAAGGTTTAAATCTACAAGTTCATCAAAAATATCCCTCCAATAAGGGGAGGCAAGGATATTATTGTCCCAGAAGATTGCTTTTTTATGACCTGGATAAATGAGATGCCTGATAGATTTTTTTGCTTCAAATTCCGGCTCTAAAGTAGGTGCAGAACAAAATCTGCATTTCCTAATGCATCCCCTCGATGAAATAATAATACTTGATTCCCATTCTGGTACAAGGGAATAATCAGGCAATAGGTTTTCAGCCTCTGGAAATAACCCTTTATGTATTTCTATTCTGTCTCCGAAAGCATCCTTTAAGTGCTCGCTGCATAATGTCGCATAAATTCCTCCAACAACAATCCGTGCCTTTTTATAATTTTGGATGTAATAGCGAATGACATCATGGACAGGTTCATAAGCGTATGTAAAAAGACTTGTGATGTAAATAATTTCAGGATTAAATCCATTTTTAGCGGACCCTTGAAATAGCCTAACTTTATCTCCCCGCTTTTTGTGATAGGCTGCGAGTTTGAGAAGACCGAGTGGTGGATATGCCGTATGATATTTTATTGATTTTAATGGCTCAACTAATAATATTTTCATTGTATCCTTCTTGTTTATTTATATATTTCCATAATTTCAGAAACGTAGGACATTTTCTTTGGCCCAGTTTAGCAATTTGTCAGGATCAATCCTAGGATTAAGAAGCTGATTTACTGTCAGATATGCATAAAAATTTCCATTAAAATACAATTTTGGGGGAGTTGACGAATAAGCGTTATAAGGGCTAAGGTCGGAAAATTGACTCCCATAGTTAGAAAACTTATTGAATATCGATGTTTGGGAAAATTGATTCCCATATGGACCAAATTGGTTAAAAATAGATTCCGGGTCGAATGGATTTGGATTCAGTTTGCCGAGAAATGTTCCATCGGCAGCCTCAATAAATGATTCACCTTTTAAATGCCTAACTTCAGGAGCGGATTCCAATATTCTTCCATTTAGAAGTGATGAGATGTCATTTTTCAAAGTATAAAGGAAAGCTTCAGGGATAATGCGATTCTGTATGTACCTATTCGTAGTTACAAAGCCGAGAAACCTCCCCTCGATATATAACTTCGGTGGAACTGTGCAATAAGGGTTGTTGATACTGTACGCACCATATTGACTCCCATACTGAGAATACGGATTGAAAATACTTGTAGGACTATATTGACTCCCATATGGTCCATATTGATTCAACAACGAATCTTGATCGTAAATATTCGTTGTAATCTTGCCAAGCAATTGCCCATCTTGGGCGATAAGATATGAGTCATCAGCCACTTTTGAATCTTTGGCCTGTTCAGCGTAAAGTTGGGCTAAAATTTGCTCCAACACTTCTATTGTCTTATCAGGGGCCATTACTTCTTCTCCTCATAGAGTGTTTGGAGCAGTTTCTGAATTTCCTCGGCAGCCCTTGCTTTTGGCAATTGTGTAATAAGCATGGGCGCAGTGGCCAAGGCTATGTTTTTTTGGCGAATGCTCTTTATCTCTTTCAATGGCCAATAAAGAAGTCCAGTAGTAATTGCGGAAGGAGTTGACCAAGCGAAATGTCTCGTCACTAAAGCGACAATGAAGCATGAGATTCCTGTAACGAAGAGTAACACCGTAAGGGCAATGTAAGTCCATTCGATGCGCATATTCTGCTTAAGAACATCGTCTATCCGCTTGAGAATCTCTTCAGTAGTAGGCATTGTTCTCCTTAATGATCGTTGATAGATATTTCATAGGAATTTGAGCGGAATGCCGAAGGCACGAAGCCAGATACGCTCTGGTAGATGATGGGATTGTCATTGTCTTTTCACCTTTAATTTTTTCTTCAATTCTTTCCAGTCAAACATGGGGTTCGTCTTATGGATCATTCTATGACAGTTGGAGCATACTGCGACGATATCTTTTGTGCTTACTCGTTCGCCTTCTTTAAGGGATGATATGGGCTTTGTATGGTGAGCTTCAATGAATCCCGCACCTACATCCCCATAAGTTTCTTGAAAATCAAAACTGCAAACCCAGCAATTGTATGAAGATAGCGACTGCTTGAATGCTGAAATTAATTTAGAAGATCGTTCTTTAACGAGGTGTTTCCTTAGTAATGATTTCCCTTCTATGTCTGTAATTTCTGTTTCAATGGGATCCTCAAAATTTTCATCTTTTGCTTTAATCAACTCTCTTAATTTAACTTCAGTGTCGGCATCAATATATCGGTAAGTGTTCTGCATCCAGACTTTGCCTACTACATCTTTTGAAGATAAACCTCCAACCCATTTTTCTGGTGACAATGGTTTGAATTTATCAAAATATATTCGCTTGCCCTCAACCTTTTTAACTTTTGACATCCCCCATAAGACAAGAGAATTATTAAGATCTGGAAAAACAAAGAATACTTGCCCCTTAGCCCTTTCTATATCAAAATTTCCAACCACACTTTCCCAAAAGTATCTCTTACAAAGGGATGATTCCCAACATTCAGCTAAACAATTTCCATTTTTATCAACTTTATATCCCGTATTGACGACTTCCTCTCTACATTTAAATAACCTTCTATCACGGTCTGCATTTGTACATTTGCCTGCCCAATTTTTATTGTTGAATCCTACGCGGATTACCATGCCCATCTTTATACGCCCCAAAAAGTGTCACATGCAAAATATTCTTTTGTCATAACAGTTCCTCCAAAGATGTTTTTATCTCTTTTAATTCGTCTTTTGATAATCCCCAGATTTGAGCGGAGATTTCATTTATCTCCTCTTCTATTTTTTCTATAGCGCTTTCGTCATTTTCTTTGGCTGATTTATGGGCTTTTTCAGAAAGTTCGGCAAGTTTAAGGTGGAGTTTGTTTTTGAGGTCGAATTTTGGGATGCGGACATTTTGGAGAACATGAGGATCACCAAAACTTTTCCCCCCTTTCATCGAATAAGATTGGAGGCTAAAGTTGATTATTTTAGAATTCATTAGTGCACAAATATAATGTGCTTCCTTCAGTGATTTACAAGCAACTAAAGTAACAATATGCTGGGGTAATATTGGTTTGTTTTCTTTTGTGGAAATCACAGCAGAGAATATCTCGGAAGCAATATTGGGCCACACTACTTTGTATGGAGCAAAGGTGTAATCGCCGACAGCAAACATCGTATAAAATGGAGCACCCTTTTCAATCATATCGGAAATTCCTCTCGATTTGCGTTCCCGTAGGATTCCCTCAAATCGCTTCAGGTACTGATAGGTTTTGGGATATTGTGTTTTCATTTTATCTTCGTCTATCCCTCGGCGCTTGATTGGATCTTGAGCCATAATGATATAGGCCGAGGGCTCAGCCTTCCATCTCTTTACATCCCTTCCTCTTAAAAGGGGATAAAGTAAAACTGGTTCTATAGCATACTGGTTGCTTTCTACTTCCTTTTTTGCCCCTTCAGTGATGTTTGAGACGATCACAAGACCACCAGGTCTTTTATCAATGATCTCTACCCAATAAACAGCATTTGCACCACCTGAGTTAACCCCTTCATGGGCAACATAGTCTGATTTACCAATGATCTTTCTTACGGCTTTTATTGCTTTTGGCCTTCCTGTAATCCATGCGGAGGTTAAATCATTGATATCCACCGGCTCAGCATTGAATTGCATTCTTTCTGTCATTTCAAGGGCCTCATCAAGAGAAGCTTCAAGTGGAATTTTGCCTCTGACGGTCTTTCTCCAATAAAGGTAGGACGGCATCGGATATTTCGTTGATTTTCCCTTCTGGAGGATGACAACGCTGGTTCTATTGGAAGCACCCTCAAAAGGATTGAGTTCCACCATGTCGTCAACATGGTGTACTTGAATCGGTGCGCCCTTCTCTCCAAGCTGGAATCTTCTGAAACCCTGGCCGGCACCCGAGGTCTTAAAGACAGATTGGGTGACTAAAAACCCAAGTTTGCCGCCTCTCTTGAGGTATTTATCCATTGCGACATAGGTCATTATCATCGAGATATCTTTTTTGCCTTTGCCGAGGATTGTGTCCATACCACTATGAGGAAAAAGGCCATACTTAACCCAAAGAGGTTTGGTTTCAAGTCTATACTGCTCTGGCAGGTGTTCCCAGTTCACCCAGGGGGGATTTCCAGCGATATAGCCAAACTCCCCGGCAAAAAGAGGGGCGAAGGCGTTCTTTATTATTCTTGCCCAGATCCCGTTGACTCCCTGTCTTTGCAAATTCAGAAGATTTTCATATAACTTATCATGAACAATATTTATATCCCTCTCATCCTGTTTTTGATCCAGGGGGAGTTTCTGGCAGAGTTTTTCTATGAATTGTTCCCGATTCAGATTAAGTTTCACTGCCTCCTCAAGGAAGTTTGAGAGCGTGTCAATATACTGGGCGTGCACGAGGCTCTTTGGAATATAAAAAAGACCAACAGCCGTATTGAACCTGAGCATCCCTTTCTCAAACAAGTCCTCTCCCTCATGGGGCGTCATGATGGAATCACATAGATAAATGGGGACATTGACATCATTCGTTATATTCTGGAGAAGATCGCCCAAAGCAAGAAGGTAGTTTGCCCTTGCGGAAATTACCGCGAGTGGGTTGAGGTCAAACCCCACAACATTGGACAGGATTTTCTCAAGGACTTGCGATTTGGGTAACCCCCTTTTTTGTGAATATTCACGGATCTTTTTTATCGCAATGATAAGAAATGTCCCTGACCCACAGGCAGGGTCAAGGAGCCGTTTATCAGGGTTGCCTTCAAATTTTCCTGCCTCAAGCATATTCAGGAGCCTTTCCGCGAGCCAGTCAGGTGTATAGTATTCACCAAGGTTATGCCTCAATTCCCTCGGCATAAGTTGCTGGTAGAGTTTTTTCAGGAGGTCTCTGGTCGTATCCGGGTCAACATCAAGGGTCAAAAGAGAGTAATTGGCAAGTGCGGAGACAAGGGCCTTCAGAGATTGACACACCTCATCATCCCAGACATCGAGATACCATCCGAAAAAGTCCCCTTCAATGAAGTTAGAGATACGGTATTCCTTGAAAATATCGCCTTCTTCTACTCTCTTGAGATATTTTTTGAGTTCGTCAGGGGCTAAGACGGCAGCCTGTTTGAGGTCGGCGCCTGGCGTGGACATTATATAATGCCGGACAATTTGAACGGCGAGGAGTTTAATGAATGCGGCATAATAGGTGTGAAGACAAAAGAAGAAACGGAATGGTTCTATCTTTTGACCGCTCACTCCAAATTTTCTTGCGAATGAGTCTATTCTGAGCTTTGAAGCCTCTTCATAATCGCATACCTCGCTGAATTGCAGAGACCATTGATCAAAGAGGTTTTTGACCTTTGCATTGGGGGTGGATGTCAATTTATTAAAAAGAGTGCCTACAACCTTTCTTGAGACGGTTGTGTTTTCGCCAAAATCCCTTATGAGGTTTTCTGGAATGAGGGCAAGCTCCGCGGAGAGAGAAAACAAGAGTTTAAGGAAATGTTCGGTGGAATAATCATCAACTTTTAATGGTGGATCAACATACCAAATATCCTTTTTACTCCTGACAAAGATAAAATAATGGCCATCGAGGACAACCCCTGAAAGTCGTTCAGGCTTGTGACGTTCCCTTCTCACAAGACCATCTATGTATTCCTTCAATTGGCCGATAGCATGTTGATTGGCTTTATCCCTGATATCTTCCCGCAGATTTCCCGGCGATTTATATTCGATGACCAAGCGGTTATAGACAGCATCGGCCCGTCCATTGATGAGCGTATATTCCTCCCTGAGGTGGAGGTTCAAATTGACCTTGCGTGCGACATCCTCTATCAGCCGGGCCATCTTCCCCCTGAACTCGGCCTCATTGTGGGACTGAGTTGCAGCGTTGTGAATGTTTTTTGTCAGGGTTGGAACTATAGATTTTATTTCCTTCTGGATTTCCATAGACTAAAATTCCTGCTGTCTGAAGGCCGGTTTCGGGAAAATGACCTTTACAGGCTGTCGGTAGACAGCATGGGATAAAAGAAGTTCACCCTTTGAAAGCCTTGTCACATTAGATTTAATCTCTGTATCCAGGAATCTGTAATCTGGCTGGAGGGTTTCAGCTGAACCACTACGGCCTATGATCTTTGTAGCGCAGTTTCCAGTGACCCTTTGATGGACTGCGCTCATAAATTGCTGGGCAGAAATAAGGAGCACACCAAGGGAGCGGCCCCGCTCAGCAATCTCAAGGACCAACTCCGTCAGGGGAGAGGGGCGGGGGCCTGCCGGGGCGTATTTGTTAAGCTCATCAACGAAAAATATAACTTTTTCGGGGATCGGGTCTTTTCTATCCTCTGGAGGGTCTGCTTTAAGAGAGTAAACAGATTTTAATAGATCGCCAAACACGAGCATTTGCTCATGTTCATAGAGGCGGGCAATATCCACGACATACACATGTCCACCTTTAATTTTTAGAATCTCTTCAGTCAAAGATTTCTCACGGGCAGCCCTACTATCCACAAAGACACCGGAATGTCCTACTTTAACCATGCGCCTCATGTGTCTTCGGAAGACACCGATAGAAGACCCCCGGATTGCCCGCCATTCCTTCACTGCGGCATGGGTTTTAGGGTCAAATAAAGGCGGTTGATTCAAGAGATTGTCCCAACTATGGACATTCTTAAAATCAGGCTCACGATTTCTGATCCCCTCTTTAATTTCGCTGATTATGGACTCCAGCGTGAAATAGGCATCTGGTATCTGGGCGAATAGCAGGTCAAGTTTATCCGCTGTTGTTTCAAGGTCATAGGCATAGGTATTGTATGAGGGAGGCTCATAAAAACTATTCGGCCTGCGGCCATCTCTTCCTCTTGGAAGATAATAATGGACTTTATCAGGATCAAAAGGTTTCGGCTCCAAGCCGAGGGCCTCCCACATCTCCATTTCTTCCCCAGTGAACTTCTGTTCCCTTCTTTGGTCTATCTGGAGCAAATCCCCGTGTTTGACATTGAGGATAACAACGGCCAGCTTCTTCTTCTCATCTTCTGTGGTTTTTTGCAAAATAGACTGGATGAGAAACATGGCATAGGAAGTCTTTGTCGCCAGCCCACTGATGCCTGATATGTTCACATGGGCAGATTCAGGGCCGAGGACATACCGGCGGTCAATGTATGCCACAGCAGCAACACCATTGCTCATTTTGATAAGTCCTGCGGGAATCCTGTTTTGTGCCTCCATGGTATCTATTCCGAGAGCGTTTTGAATCCCTTTCTCGTCGGAAAATCTCACTACCTTCTCACTTGGTACAGGCATATAAATGTCATGATCGTTACTCAATACATTCACATGGGCAACTGTTGTCCCTTGTCTGGGAGAATTAGGATCTTCTGCAAGCTCACCAAAATTACTTGATATGAAGTTTGCAAGATGTGTCGGGGAATCCGTGCTGTGCTTGAGGATAGTAACTAATCCAAAGGTTTTGCTTTTCCCTTCATGGCTTACTTGCTCTACCTCAACGATGTCAAAAGGGTTGACAATAATATTTTGAGCAAGCCAGAAGAGAAATTTATCAGAGGTGTTGGATTCCCCTTCAGTAGCTGATGTCTTGCCAATCTCCTGGGTGTTTGTGTTGTTCATCCTGTACCTCCCTCTTGTGGCTTGGGCCACTTGATACATCCCATTAAAACTTCTTTTGAGAAAAACCTATTTTTTATCACCTGCTCAGCTATATGAATAGGGTATAGAGAACAATGCCATCTGTGATCAAGGCCGTAAGGAGTGACATTTCTTTCGGCAACAAGGGCTTGTGAGAGCAAATCTGCAATATCTGAATTTACAGGAGTCTTGTCCGGGCGAGGAAACTCTACTTTAATCACTCCCATAAGGGGATAGTCCAATTCTCGCTGCTCCCTCAACCTTACATACCAAAAAGCCACCTGGCCGCCAAATGCACTGAAAGCCGCTGTTCTATGGGCATGAGGGAGGCCGGCAAGAATGCTTGAAATGTCTTTTCTCTGCGAAGACCTCTGTCCAAATTGGAACATCGGATCTTTTCTAAAAGATTTTGCAACTCCGATAAGGTAAGGATTATCCTTCCATGAATTCCAAATATCTTCTTCGACAAATTTTACAGCTCCGTCCAATATCAACCAGTAGTCTTTATTGCGATGAATATCAGTAGATTTGATGAGATCTATCTCCAGTTTATGCATTTCAGAACGCGCCTTTGCTCCGGCTTTATCTCTCGGGTCCTTCCTTGCATCACTTAAAGTATCAGGCAATGTAAAATCAACGATCTCAAGATATTCGGGCTTAGAAATTCGTCTTATTTGTTCCCATAGAGTATCTGATATTCCTTGGTTTTGTTTGGGGAGTAATAGAAGGATTCGCTGTTTCTGGGACAATACTTTTAACTGCCCATCGTCTTCCCTTATGATAACTGCTCCACCTATTTGTGCCAACTCTATAGGAAATGACCTTGTCCCCTCTATCCCAGTGCCGAGGAAATATGTTCGAATGCTTCCGTCAATGAAAAACCGAAAAAGATGTTTTTCTGTCCTTGAAAGTGGCGGGGTTGGGCGATAGATCTTTTGAGGATTCGGTTCTGGAGTCTCAGCAAATGCAGTAACATCCGCCATATCCTTATTTACCAGAATATCTTCTATTTCTTCCTGGTCAGGACGCTGTAGATCCTCCACAGCCCCGCCTGTTGCAGGGAGAATCTTTATTTCCTTTCCAAGAAGATCTATAAAAGGCGTAATTGAGATTAATGGGTTTGGAATGATTCCCCCTCCTTCATTATGGGGTTACATTAGCATCAGCTTAAAAATAGGTCAATATCCTCAAATTATGGCTTTGAAAGATGTCCCTCTTTTCCTCCATGAGTTTGCAGCCATGTCTGTCAGGGCACACCTTATAAAACTTGAAAAAGAGGGAAGGGTTGCCTCAGAAGGGGAAAATTTTTTCCTGAAGTAATTGTCAGAGATCTATACCTGTTCCAACCCGAATCAGAGAAGAAATCGTAGGATAGATCATGGGCATCTTCCCGTTTTGATTTTCCTCCAGGGCCTTTTTTGGCTCTATCCAGAGCCCCTCTGCTGCTTCTCCTGCAAAGGGCGAGGGCTCGTGGCCTTCCGGGAGGCGGGCTGCGAAGAAACGGGTGTCAAAACGGATCGGGGAGAACTCCGGCGTTATCCAATGGTCAATATGAACAAGCCTTTGTGCTGCGCAGTACAGATTTTCTTTATTCAATATGTCGTAGAAAGACATCTTTCTCTGATGGAGCAGGTTTCTCGATTCATGGAAGAGTTTCTCACGGCCCTGGAAAGGGACACTACTTCCTTCCTCTGTCTCGGCGAGCAGGACACCGGCTTCTTCGAAGAGTTCCCTTATGCCTGCAGTCCAGAATCCCAGTGCCGTATAAGGCTCCTCTATAGGTGAATTAAGAATTTCCCCGGCCTTCTCGTTTGTGAGCCCCCTTGTCCTCTCATTGGCGATCGGTGAGCAGTCATCTCGGCTCAGGGCGCCGCCCGGGAAGGCATAGAAACCGCCGAGAAAGGCCAGATCCTCCCTTCTCTTTATCATATAGACCTTTATGCCCTTGCCGCTTCCCTGAAAAAGGACAACCGTGGATGCATATCGGGGCTTAACCGGCATAATGCCTGCACTTACTCATTTTTGATTGATGACAGGAGCATCCTTTTGAGATGCGGATCTCTCTCAAATTCTCCTAAAAATGAGGTTGTTACAACGCGGGCTCCTTCCCTTTTAACTCCTCTCTTTGTCATACATGTATGCTCTGATTCCATGATGCATGCTGCCCCTTTTGCCTTGAGATGCCTCATAAGATAGATGGGGATAAGTGCCGTGGCCCGCTCCTGAAGCTCGAGGCGATGGGTTAAGCAGTCAACAAGCATGACGATCCTGTTGAGGCCGACTATCCTGCCAGCCGGGACATAACATACATTGGCTGTGCCGCTGTAGGGGAGAAGATGGTGGGGGCACATGGAGGTAAAGCGAATCCCTTTGATCATCACAAGCTTTCCCCCGGGATCCTTCTTCGTGTGGGAGAGGATCTCTGCTGGATTCATGGAATAACCATCAAGCAGCTCTGTTCTCCATGACTCGGCAACCCTTGCAGGAATCCTCTTGATCCTCGGGATTTTCATATCAAGACCAATCCCCTCAATTAGAAGAGCAAAGGCTCTCTCCATTTTTTCTCGATCGAGAAGCTTTTTTCTGTCTGACTTCACAGGGGGATTATAGGATCGTTGACATCCTTACACAAGGTATTATCCTGAAGTAGAGACATGGCAAGGGTAATTATTGATCCAAAAAACATCTCCGGTCCAAAGGCCCTCCTAAGCCGGGAAGAGGCGAGGCATATTATGAGTGTCCTCCGACTCAGGGTAGGGGATGAAGTAGAGGCATTTGATGGAGAGGGGCGGGTTTACAGGGCCCGCATAGAGAAACTCAGCAGGGCACAGGGGATGCTTAATCTTGTTGAAAGAATAATAGCTGCCGGGGAGGAAGCGCTGTTTGTAGAGCTTTTCCTGGGGCTGGCAAAGGGTGAAAAAATGGACTTCGTCGTCCAGAAGGCCACGGAGATTGGCATCCTGTCCTTCAACGCCTTCTCTTCATCAAGGAGCATTCCCAAATGGGATTCACAGAAGGCTGGCAGCAGGCTCCAGAGATGGAGAAGAATCTCGCGCGAGGCCTGCAAGCAGTGTGGAAGGAATGTCCTGCCGGAGATCCACGGGGTGATGGACTTCCATGAGGCGCTCAAGTCTGGCCAGAGAAGCCCCAGGAGGTATATCTTCTGGGAGGAGGAAAAGGAGACCAGCCTCAAGGATATCCTGAAGTCTTCAGGTGAATCGAAACACGTCTGCTGTATGATTGGGCCAGAGGGGGGATTCTCGACGCAGGAGATAGAAGAGGCAAGGTCTGCCGGATTCATACCGGTTGGTCTTGGACAGCGGATCCTCAGGCTTGAAACCGCTGCCCTTGTGGTCCTGAGCGTCCTCCAGTACGGCCGCAGGGAGACTGGATGAAGTGCCCTTCCTGCGGATACCTGGTATTCGGAGGGGAGAAAACCTGTCCAAAATGCCGGGCAATACTCCCCGCAAGAGATGTCAACGGTATTGCCGCTGACGGGGAACCCGATAATGGTATGACCGATAATGTGCCAGCAGCGAATGAGGCAGCCGACAATAAAGAAGTCAATAATGTATTAACCGACATTGCAGAAGAAATTCACGAAGATGCATTGCCTGCTGCCCCTCAGGCTCCGTCCCAGGCACAGGCAGTAGAAACCCGGCATCAGCCCGCAGAGAGATGGCAGGGTGATTGGGACCGGATCGCAGCATCGGTTGTCAGGAAGCACGGCCTGCCCCGCCGTGCCCCGCCTGGAAGAAAAGCGATCGCCCATCTGATCGATCACTCAGTTGTTGTAATATCAACCGCAGCGCTGTCTTTTCTTATCATTGCCCTTTTTGGAGAGGACCCCAGAAATGTCTCTCCGATGAGCGCCGTTATTCCCTTGATAGTGTTTGTTTTCCTGATTGACGCTGTGTATTTCACCTTCTTCAATGCAATGGCATCCCAGACGCCCGGGAAGATGCTCCTCGGCCTCAGGCTGGTCAGCGACGATGGCTCGCCCTGCACATTTTCCTGTGCCCTAATCCGATGGGCCGTTTCGTTTGTCCTTGCGCTTCCCCTGGGTATTGGTCTATTATTTGGTCTGCAGGATAAGATGACAAAAAGCTATGTATCGGAAAAACTTTAAATATCTTCTTCTGATATTATCCTCTATAACAATCGTCCTGTGGACACGGGGAGCCCGTGCCCAGGAGCTTGAGAAGCTCCTATCTAAAGGAGAGCTTGTCGTCATTGAGAGACCGGATGAATCAGGAAGGCAGTTTGTGACCGGCATGGTGCTTATAGAGGCACCAATTGACAGAGTCTGGGATGTTGTCACAGACTTTGATCACTATGATGACTTTATGCCCCAGACAAACGGGGTCAAGACCCTCAAGAAGACCGGGGACATTGTGGATGTAGATTATAATCTCAAATTCCGTTTCTCAATCGTTTCAACTAAGATCCACTATATTATGCAGCATAAGCTCAGCAGGCCCAAAAAGATAACTGCAAAGGTCCTGAAGGGGGATTTCAAGAATATGGAGGCGGATTGGGAGTTCTATCCTGCAAAAGACGGGAAGGCAACCGTTGCCTCCTATCGCCACTACTCTGACCTCACATCCCTTGGTGTCATTGTGAAATACCTTCTATCTGAGCAGCCCCAGCTCGGAACAGCCATCTCGGTGTCAACATCCGCCCTTGTTGTAAAGTCTGTGAAGGCCAGGGCTGAGGCCCCGCCAGAAGAATAAGGATACTTAAATCACTGATCCAGGAGCTCCAGGCCGTATGCTCCGGCAGGAACAAGCAGCCTGCCATGGGGGCTTACAGGGGTCGCTGAGCTCACAGTGGCAGGGAAAACATGCTTCAGGGAAAGATCATTAAGACTCAAGGCAGTCCACAAGTAAGACATCTCCCAGTCAGTCCATGCATACTGAGACACATACATCTCCCTCTGCCTGGCTGGATTGGTAAAGGGCCCTGTGCTGAGGAATAAATATCCTCCCTCTATGCCGGCTATGTTCCACAATCCTGCAGAAAGGGTCTTGCTCCTGATAATAGCGGGATTGAAAACATCGGTAATGTCTATAACCGAAAGGGTGGGCGGCGTCCCAAGTTGTTCATAGTAATAGTAATATTCGTAATAGGGATATTCCTGTGATAGTGATACGGCTTTATTGTCCGTGAAGGCGAGGGATGGATACCCGTTTAATCGGACCCTTCCGCCTCGCTTGATTTTTCCATCTCCAAGCTCAACCCCTCCAAGGTAATAATCGCTGCCCTCGATCTCAATGGTGATGACCCGTTTTTCATCCTCAGAGACATATACGGGCCAGCCGGGCACATTGAATTTCGTGAGGGTTGGCAGGGATGGATTGGATATGTCAAGCACGGCGAGGTATGGTTTATATGTATCGAAATTGGATTCGAACTCAGTGAGGTAGATCCTTTTGTTTCTTACAGCGATAATGTTTTGGAATGATGTATATGAATAGTTTTCGTAGTTATACGATGCTCCGAGGGATATGAATTTATTTGGGGCCCAGGTGTTCCTGTCAATCAGGAGGACGCCATCGCTTCCATAAAGCCCAAGATAATCGCCGGAGAGCGGGAGATACTTTTGAGGGGAAAAGTCGTTGTCTGCAAACCTGAAACATGCCCTTATAAAGGGTATGCCTGTTTCCGGGATGGAGAGGGAGGAAAATGACAGATTTGAAGAATACGGATAAATGGAGAGAGGCATAATGTCGTTCGTATAGGATGTGCTGCTCCCTACTGCAAGGATGCCGGACTCATCAAGCCTCAGGTAGCCGTCTCCATTGACCCTTAGCCTGGCTGTTGGGATGAGCGCCTTTGTGTCCATTTTGACGACCTCCCACCAGTCGTTTTCATCCTCAATGAGGCCGAATCGGCCTCCGGATTTGATGTTGGCCTGGAGGCTCATGGCCGGCCTCAAAGTCCTCATGATTGAGATGCTTTCTGGACGGCTCCGGTTCTCTATATCTGCGATCTGAAAAGACCTCTGGGAGAGGACATATAGGTCGCCGTTTTGGATAAAAGGTCTTTCAACAGTGCCGATGCTTGAGAGTGCGCCCCTCAGGGTCAGATCGTTTGTTGTGAGATCAATAAGGCTCACTGCGTCCTCCACCCTTCTGCCCCACCACCACCATCCGTTGAGATCTGTGTAAGGAAGCATGATTAGCCCCATGTCAGGCAACACCTTGAATGCCTTGAAATCAGCAAAGCCATACGAGGTAGAGCTCCTGTTTCCTATGGAGACAGTGTCGAGAAGCGATGGCTTTGATGGCTTGCTCACATCAAAGAGTGAAACAGAAACCTTTCTTTCCCAATCTGTGTCGTCAATACCAAGGGTCACAAGGCGGTCTCCGAGCGGCTCAATGTACTGAGACCAGCCTGGGATGACAAGCTCTCCGGCGATGGCTGGTTTCCTCGGATCGCTGAGATCGATCACAAAGAGGGGGTCAAGTCTCGTGGGCCTCATATATGTCACAATGTAGGCCCTTTTTCCATCGAACCGTGTGGCATACAGGTTCTCTCTCCAGCCGACGGATAATTGCGAAAGGAGGGCTGGTGAAGAGGGGTTGGAAACATCATAGATATAAAGGGTTGAGGCAGGGCTCCTCCAACCGCCAGTAATGATGCGAAATGTTCCTTCGTAGTAATCCATCTTGAACCTGTCCAGGACATATCCGTCCATCTTCATTGAGCCTTTTAAGGAAATAGAGCCGTTTGGATCCGAGATGTCCAGGATCAATACGGTTGTATGGTTCTGGCTGTCCGGAACAGTAACAAAAAGCAGGTCCGGGGTGATATGAATATGGACATAAGCGAGCATAAGTTCGTCCTGGGAATACGGGACATCTTGGGCTATGCGGGAAATATTCTTAATGGCTGAGCGGTTGGAGAAATCAAATGATGAGACATAGAGCTGCGTGGGAGTGAATGTTATCGCATAGAGGACATTTCCTACAATACGGGACTCTATGAGCTGGCCTTCAAGGTTGAAGGACTGGATTATGTCCATCTGCTCAGGATTTGCCGTGTCAAGGAAGACAGCCTTGCTCTGAAGAAACTCCTGGAATAGTGTGCCAACGCTCATGGCCTGGCCCTTCATATTCTCGGAAAGAAGAAAATCATAGTAGGTCATCGGCTCAAATCCAACAGATGTCACGATTGCCATGCCATCCTTCATATAAAGCTCGTTTGGATATCCCTGGATATAGATCCCATTGACAAAATGGGACTTTTTGTCCTCATCCACCCTCATGACATTGAGGCCCTTGAGCTTATTCAGGGCAAAGAGGAGGTTGCCGTCCATTTTGTATATATCAGGCTCCATTACGGTCCTTTTTTCTGCTTGTTCCCCGCCTTTGGTAGATTCTGTGGCCATAAATATCACCCCACCATACAACCATGGCAGGGTTTCACTATTTACATTGTAATAATACGACCCTGTAGTAAAGCCGTAGTCATGGACCGTTTCCTCGGGGGTTATAACTTGTGGAAAACCCACGATATTACTGCATTCATCTATCAGGATAGTGTCTTCAGGCGGGGCCCCATAGGAGAGATATTTCAACCATCCCGTGGTGGACGACTTGGTGATAATGGCATTGTGGGAGAAGTACGGAGGGGAATTAGAGGGAAATTTTCCCCTGGTGCACTCAAGGAATGCGAGGAAAACGCTCAGGATACCTGCTAATAGGGCCAAGCTTTTATAAGGCTTCATATGGACCTCCTTGCACTTGTTACTTAAATATATGACTGCTTATATAGCATTCGGTTACATCAGGTATTATGCCGCCCGCATGCGGGTTTCCGGCTGACTTCTGCAACCATATGGGGAAGCTCAGGGAGGATGATCTTCTTCATGGCGAGTTTCACCGCATTTAGAGAGCCGGGGACAGAGATAATCACCTTGCCCTTGAAGACCCCTGCTGTTGAGCGGCTCATGATGGCAGCCGTCCCTATTTCCTGATAGCTCAACCAACGAAAGAGCTCTCCGAATCCGGGTAGCTTTTTATCCATTATTCCCTCTATTGCGTCAAAGGTAGAGTCCCTGGAAGATATCCCTGTCCCACCGTTGATAATAAATGCGTGAAGGTCTTTTCTTCGGGCCTCGCGCCTTATCAGGCGCCTTATATGCACAGGCTCGTCTTTCAGGATGGAATAGCCGGCAATTGTATGGCCTGCGTCCTTTAGCATCCTTATAATGGCCTTGCCGCTTTCATCTGTTCTCTCTGTGCGTGTGTCGCTGGCCGTAATGACATAGCACGATAGGCTTCGCAATGCCCTGGCTTTGTGCTCTTTCACTCCCATTGTTTTTATTGTTGGTTCATTATAGGGAAGAATCAAGCCCGCTCATTATACCGCGAACGAGGACGGTTGCGGTTTCTCCGTGCGGAACGATTTGGGGTGCAGTATAAACCCCGAGCCAGTCCTCGGGATTTCCCAGGGCAAGGATCCCCTCCAGGGAATAGACCTGGATCTCCTTGATCCCCCCAAGCATGGTTGCACCGAAATCCCTTTGGAGAAGGCCGGGATCGTTATAGACAAGTATCTGGTTTTCTGCCACCCCTCCTGGCCCAACCACGCCCAGGGCAATTCCGCCCCTGTCTCCAAAGTATTTTTTTGCGTCTTTGGCATAGGAATAAACAAGGTCAGCGCCAACCGGGTCGGACACATAAGTTTGAAAAGTTGAGAGATATGCCATGAAGGAGATATTGTCCCAATCAAGGCCTGAGCAGGGGATGTCCAATGCATCCTGAATTCCTTCGTCTCCGTCCTCAAGGTCATCGAGGATCATGGGATAGGTCACAGCCATGACCTTCCATCCGCGGCTGTGAAGCACTGAGATGAGGTTTTTGAATTTCTCCTTGCTTTTTTTATAATTTGTGGGATCAACATGGCTTTTGAGGATGGTCAATGCCTCAGAGATCTGCCCTTGCGAAAGAAGGTTGGAGAATTCCTGGGTGTATTCAAAGGAGGGTTCCATGTCCACAACAATCCAGGAGACACCCAAAGACTCTGTGTCTGACCAATCGACAAAATTCATCACTGCAATTGTGAATTCATCCACATTTTCTTCATTGGGCCAGTATCCCAAATCCTGGGGAAGGAGTATCCATGCCCTCACACCAACCCCCTTTGCCTTGGCGCTTTTTAGGAGTCTCTTGAGGGAGGGATCCCCGATCATCCATGAAGGAATGGCAACATAAATATCTGTCTGGGTTTTCATGAGCAAAGGAAGCACCCTTTCCACCTCATCATAGCAATTGAAATCAGGGCATTCAGCAGCATAAAGGGCCTGGTGCCAAGGTCGGACAGGTGAAGCATCCTGCCGGCATCCAAAGAATATAATAAGTGCAAGCGCAGAGATATAAACCGTCTTCATAAATGCCTTGCCATTAACCTAACACAGGATGAGATGGGGATATGGCCCCCATTTTTCGAACCACTTTCAACGCTATTTTTCGCTAAGCATCCCGGTTGGATAATTTCCCCTTGCCTGTCCTTTCTCTGAGTTACGCCATCGGCGCCTTGTTTCCTAGCGCCGAATGCCTGTGAACCCTATTGTAATACCGGATCCTCTCCTCCACAACCTATCTCAGGGACTCAAAGTCTTCTTGTTCTTGAAACAGCATCCGGTTCTCTTCTTTGAACCTCCCATTGAAAGATTCCATGTGCACATTCCCTCTCGCTCCTTTTTCGAATACGACACCCGAACCTTATCCTTGATGATCAGTTCGTAGAGCCACCGGTGCCCCAGGTAGACCCCGTCTTGGTCATGATGCACGATCACGCCTTCAACGGATCGGTGGAGTTTCCGAAAGGTCGCCCTGGCTCTCTTCCACGCCTCCATAGCCACCTCGGTATCTTTCCTTTCACCCAGAGCATGGCTAACCACCAGTTTGCTCCGATGGTCCAGGATCGGCATCAGATACGCCTTCCGCCGGCCTCCGTCATACACCAGCTCCGTAAAATCGGTGTACAGAACCTCCAGCTCCTCAATCTCCTCCTCCGTCAGGGACGCCACAAGATTTCCCTTCGCCCCTGCCTCCTGGACCAGCCTCTGAAGAGAGCTCCGCCGAGGCTTCCTAACTCGTTGAAGTAGCGATAATTCCCAACTCGCCAGCAGTCTCTCCACGACCTTGTGATTGACCAGATACCCGTGCTCCCGAAGCTCCGTCTGCACTCGCCTCCTCCCGTATTCGGGATGGGCTCTCACGATCGCCCTCAGGGGCCTCCAGAGATGCCGATACTTCTCTTCATACGGGATCCTGATCCTCTCCGCATAATGCCAACTGCCTTCCGAGACCCCCACGGCCTGGACAACCTGATTGAGCCCGTAGCGCCCCTTGAACCTTCGCACTAAGGTAGGCTTCTCTTTGGAGGTGAGCTCCCGGCCAAAAAATTTTTCAACAGCGCAATCTCCACCTCCCTCTGCCCAATGATCCGCTCCAACTCCCCAATCCGCTTCTCATACGCCGCCAGCGCCGCCGGGTGATGTTCAAAGACCTCCGGCCCCTTCTCCAGAAACTCCTTCTTCCAGTGCGTCAAGGTAATCGGATGCACTCCATAGGATCGCCCGATTTGCTCCATGGTCTTCGAGCCTCGCAGAACCTCCACCATCACCTGAAACTTGAACCTGGCGGTATATCCCCTCTTCTGCCTCTGTGACACTATCGGTCCCTCCTTTCCGTGGTCTTCTCCCGACCGATAATGCTCTTATATCACGAAAATCTTAGCGTAGGGGGTGGTTCAGATTTTTGGGGCCACTTGCGGGTTAAAACCTTTGAATCTAGTGTTATGTCCCATAAATAAGTTGAATAAATGCCGTCCGTATGATAGGATCTATGGTATAAAGGAGGATGCCTATGCGCACTGGACGACCCAAACAAGAGATCCATTTGACCCCTACCGAACAA
>Ga0315308_1000320_pt1 | contig 26632 bp, 38 predicted proteins | sample TDP3_MG_FD_203078 | JGI IMG/M metagenome (GOLD analysis project Ga0315308, IMG submission 203078) | Freshwater sediment microbial communities from Lake Towuti, South Sulawesi, Indonesia - TDP3 | ecosystem: Environmental > Aquatic > Freshwater > Lake > Sediment | place: Indonesia: South Sulawesi... | reverse complement strand
CCACTTCTGGAAAAAGCGATAGTGCTGATGAGAGCCAGCTTGTTAACGTAAGGGCAATGCACGAAGAGATCACGGCAATCTTCCATCTTTCAATCATTTGCATTCCTTCGTCTGTAGAATTCAATGTACAATTCATTGCTTCAGAGGAATTTGGAAAGCGCTTCTTTGAGCTCGGCCATGCTTTCATCAGCCTTTCCGGACTTCACCGCTTCAAGCAAGCACGTTTCCATATGGTCTTCCAAAATGATCTTTGCAACCTTGTCCAAGGCAGACCTTACAGCTGCTATTTGAAGAAGAAGATCTGAGCAGCCCCGGTCCTCGTCAATCATTTTCCTGATACCGTGAACATGCCCTTCTATCTTAGACAGTCTATCTGCAACATCCTTTCTACTCTTGTGTCTTTGGGTCATAAGTTCTCCCCTCAGGGAGGAGGGGATATCCCAAGATAAACCTTTCTGTTTGATCTACTGTAAACTCAAACAGCGAAAACATCTTTAAGTGCGTGTAGAAAGCGGTTCTGCTTCTGAGGCGTAGTTCAATTGCGCACAGGTTTCAGAGAGGAGCGCATAATACCTCCATAGGCGCACTTTCCCGCGTGTTTCTTTAGATATGCGTAATAATCGTTAGCGCCAAAAAAACAGCATACACTGATAGTAGAACAACGCCTTTCAGTTTGCCAATTTTCATCGTGATCATATAGATAAACAATAAGGTTGCAGTGATAAGAAACACACTGCCATCCAACCACAACGACCTGCACGGGATCTGCAGTGGGCTTATCAATGTCGTGAATCCTAGAACGATCAAGAGGGTGAAAAGGTTGGCTCCCAGGCATCCTGCGACTGCCAAATCTCCGTGACCCTTCCTTGAAGCTGCGACCGCAGTGGCAATATCGGCAAAAGATGTTCCCAGAGCAACAACGGTGATTCCTAGAAGCAGTTCAGAAGCACCCAGAAGGCTAGCAATGTTTACCACTGATCGAACAAGAAAGTCCGCGGTGACCAGAGACACGATTATTCCCAACGCAAATGAGACATGAGGATTCTTGACCTCAATGCGCCTTCCAGTTAACGTAGTAAGCAACTCAAACCTAATCGCGACTTCTTCTGTCTCAGCCTTCCTTTCATCTGGAGCTTCGATTTTTTCTTGCTCATACACATTTATGATATAGAATACGGCCAAAGCCAGAAGCACAATTCCTTCGGTTTGCGATACAACTCCATCCAACATAAACGCGAAAGTGGATATCGTGGCAACCATCAAGAAAATACCATCTCGAACTATCATCCTCCTGTGAACCACAAGCGTCGAGAAAAAGGCTGAAAGCCCTATCATGAGGGCAATGTTGCCTATGTTTGACCCGATAATGTTGCCAAAGGCTATTTCGTTTTCCCCTTGCGCGACAGCAAAGAGCGAAACCAGAAGCTCGGGGAGGACGTATAAGAGCGAAACCAAGAGTATGCCTACCGCGATTTTTGTGGTGTTGAGTTTATGAGTTAAGGCAAGTACAGAATCAGCGGTCCAATCTGCACTCTTCGACAGGAAGAAAATGCTTAACAGCATAGCGGCAAGCCAAGCTACTAATTCGATCAGCAACTTTATCGGTACTATTAACCAGGTTTTCCTTTAAAAACTCATCAGCTCAGCGCGCTTTAGTTTATTGCAGTTTCTCGTTCTCGTGCGGTAACCATTCAAGCTCCATGTGAATTTCGAACTTGCGATCTTCCTTTGCATAAAGAACTTTCATGAACATGGGTTGATTTGGCTGTGCTTGCCCTCTTTCTTCTGAAGGAAAAATGTCTGAGAACTCGAAGACTTTGTTTTGAAGAGCTGTTCCCAGTTTGCTCAGCATGCTGGCAACTTCGTCTTTAGTGCATTCCTTTCTGAATTTAAACAATGCTTGATGAGTTTCTTTGTAAGTGTCTATCATCTCCGTCATTTTTGCCCATTGCATCATAGAAGACTTCAGTTCTTCCTTACCTTTATCAGTGATCGCATAGTGTTTCCTATCCGGTCCGCGATCTCTGAACTCTATCTGCCCCGTGATGAACCCATTCTCCTCCAGTTTTTCCAGAGCAGGGTATATTGTGCCTGTTTTGGGGGACCAATATCCAGAGAATCTTCGCTCTAGTTCTCTAATGATTTCGTAGCCGTACATGGGCTTGTCTGAGAGTAGCAGTAGAAGCCAGAGCTGTACTGTTCCGACTTTCATGCTTCCGAATCGATGCATTTTCTTCACCAAATTGAAAATATGCGTTAAACTTATATAAGTAGATATTCTACTGTGATAAGTAGTTAATCTACATAAGTGAGTGTGAAAAAATGCGTGAAGAATATGGAGAACACCATGGATACGGTCGGCACTGCTGGCACGGAGGCCACCACGGCTACGGAGAATTCCCTCGACGTTTCCTGACGAAAGAAGAGAAGATCAAGAAACTGGAAGAGTACGCTCAGGAACTGAAGAATGAACTTGCAGCTGTAGAAGAGCATATCAAAGAGCTAAGAACCAAATAGTGAGGTGTGAAAGATGAAGTGGGTAACACGACTATACGTCCACGTGGACAGAACCGCCTGTCCATGGCTCATAAAACGATTCATAGACCCGAAAGCGGAATTCCTATTCGTTCCAGTTGAAAAAATCGAAGAAACCGTCAATAAAGAAAAAGCAATACCCTACGACGCGCCGGGTGTCGAGCTCGGACACCATGGTGATAAATGCAGTTTCGACGCTGTAATCGAGAAGTACAAGATAAAGGATCCGGCAGTACTGGAGTTAGCTAAAATTGTGCGAGCGGCCGACACGGACAAAATGAAAATGGCTCCTGAAGCAAGCGGAATGGAAGCCATCATGACAGGCTTCGGCATCGTTTCCAAAGATGATTACGAAACCATAGCAAAGGCAAGCCCAGTATATGATGCACTATACACCAACTGCAAACTGAAACTGATCCGTGAGAAATACAGAGCAGAAATCGAAAAACTCGACAGAAAAGACCGAAGAGAATTCCTGAAGAAAAAGTTGGCGGAGTAAACCAACTATTCTCTCTTTTTCTTTGCATGAGAATTGAGGAGGGATAACCCTGACATTAACAGTTTCGGAATATGTTGATCTTCCCCGTCACCAGACCGGAGGGTTTGATCATGCTGACGTACATCTCCAAAGCGGTCATGTATGTGTAGCGCACACTGGTCTTGGAACTGTAGAGATTCTAGACGGCGAGAAAGCCAAACACCTGATGACTATTCCAGGATGTATAGAAGCTAGTGGCGTGATCTGCGCTCAAAAAGAGAACTTGTTCTTTGCTGCTTCCAGAGGCACGAGCAAAATTCTCACGATTGATGCTTTGACCAATCAAGTTTTGCGCGAAGCACAAGCAGGTTCAGCCCCCAACGGTCTTGCTTGGGACAGCAAACACAAACAGCTTCTTGTTGCGGATGTGCAGGACAACAACGTGAGACTTGTTAACCCCTACCTTGGAAAGCTGATGTCTTCTTTGCAGCTTCGAGGCAGACCCAGATGGTGCGTATATTCCGCGATAAGAGATCAGTTCCTAGTCAACGTTCGCGAACCTGCAGGCGTATCCGTGTTCGCGCCAGAGAGCTTGTTGGAAAAGGCTTTTCTGCCAATCTCAGTGGCTGGACCGCATGGTCTTGACATTGATGACAAAAGCGACTTAGCCTACGTTGCGTGCGATGGGGCATCCGTGGTTGTACTGGACATCTCAACAGGACTCGAAAAGAGTGTAATACCTATCGGAGGAGGACCTGATGTTGCCTGGCTTAATCGCGAAAGACATCGTTTCTATTGTGCCATAGGAAGCCTTGGAATAATAGAAGTCATAGACACTCACAAACTGGCTGTTGATGAGAGAGTCAAGACGGAAGAAGGGGCACACACTTTCACGTTTGACACGAAGAGACAAAGACTTTACGCATTTCTTCCAAAGAGCTGCCGCATGGCTGTCTACAAAGAAACATAGTTTGATACTTACGTTCGCCTTAGAACCGGAAATTGGCAGTTTTTATTACACATAATGCCAGTTTTCCATACCTTTCTCTGCTGTCAACGAGTGCGCTTCAAAGAGTAGCAATTTTGCGAGTAAAACGTGATAGAATTATAGTCGTTTTGATAGTAGCCCGGGATAGCTTCAAACTCTCGCTTCAAACTTTTTCTATACACTATCAATCTGCGAGAAGAAACTAGCAATATTGCGATCAAAACGGTAAGGTTTTACTCGCATTTTCACTGTTATCCTAGTTTCCTTTTGAGTTTAATAGCAAACTCTTCTGCATGTTTGAGGTCTTCTTCGTTTGGTCTGCCTTTGTTTATTCCACCAAAATACTTGAGGAACTTGTTGGTGTTGAATCCAGCACAAGTGAATTCATCAACAATAGTGTAACCTTTAGCTTCCAGCTTGTCCTTTAGTGGTTTGTGGTATTTTATTGCCTCCATTAATGCCGACTCTCCAAATACTATTGGAGCACCAGTAGTTGAGAAGATGAATGCTTTTTTGTCAGAGACTTGTGGTAGTTTGTCAACAAGTTCTAAAAGGAATTTATGGTGTTGGTAAGCGTATATTCCTGACCCAAAACCCACTAGATCATACTGTTGAAGCTCTTCTGGATTAGTTTGTTGTGGAGTCTTTATCGATGCGTCGAGTACTTTTGCCATCGCTTCAGCTACTTTCTGGGTGTTTTTATGATGATAAGAAAACACGACAATGAGGGATTTCATCGCTTAGTCGCTTCAGTTTTTGTTTGTTTTCCGGTCAAGTAGGCTTTGCGTTCACCAATCAAAAGAAACAGGAAGCCAATAAAAAAGAGAATCATTGCGACATAGGCTATTGGCTTTGCGTAGTCCAGATTGGCTTGTTCAGGTCGAAAAATGAAGCTAGGATAAGAGAAAATTCCACATGTAAACCATGTAGCCATCAACAGAACCGAGTAACCTGTAACTCTCCACTTAGCTGAGCTCTTCAATTCACTGTTGTCAAGCTCGTTGTACTTCATCCAGTACCAGACTGTTATGAAGAAGATGACTGGTATCAGAGAACCAATTATTCCGAAGAAGGCTGTTATTATTTCCATCTTTTTACACCACAAATAATACTAGTGCTATTATGAACGAGGCTAGCGACAAATTGACATCAAGGCTCGTGAATGATATCATGGAAATGAGCGTCAGAATAGCCGATAATGCAGTCAGTATTAAGCCTTTCACTATTTTGGGCCTTCTTGTATAGATGAATGCTCCTCTTACCACGAGAATTGCTCCGATAAACACTGATTGAAGCCATGTTGCTAGTGGGTTAGGAGATGCTGATAGTAGTGGAAAATCTAACAGTCCTGATGAGGGCGAGAATGTGTACTTCCAGATCAGTGGTATCCAAAGCATTAAAGCGACATCCATTACTCCTATCGCAAAGACTGCTAATCCGACATTATGGGTATCCGCGGCTTCAATAAACCTGCGAATAATTGTCTTATTTTCTTCTGTTGACATATAGTATCACAACATAATCTTTTCCATTTTGCAATTTCCTGCTCCCCATTCTTTTAATTATGGTCTACAGTTATCACAACATTTCCTTTCTTGTGCCCTTTTTCTACATACCTGTGAGCTTCGGCGGTCTCTTCTAAAGTAAATCGCCTATCTATGACTGCTTTATATTTTCCTGCCTCGCAGAGTTCTTTAAGGAAAGTCAGGTCACGTCGTGCTTTTGCTGGCTTGCCGAGACTTCCCGAATCTTTTGTAACGTTAAGATAGGTTCCTGTTTTCTTCAGAGACTTTTTGCCACTCTTCTCCATCTTGTTTATCGCATCAAAAATAACATCATATTTCTCCCCGTTTCGTGTAAAATCCTCTTTGGTGTAATCAATCACCTTGTCAGCTCCTAATGATTTCACCATTTCTATGTTGCTTGTACTGCAAACCCCTGTAACCTCTGCTCCAAAATACTTGGCAATTTGTACTGCAGCAGTGCCTGTGTTTCCTGAAGCTCCATAAATCAGAACCTTGTTCGACTCCAATTTCCTCAGTCATTAGTCCACCTCCTTCCTAGCGTTTCCAATTGAGCATTTATTGTTGCTAATTCCCTTACTCTCTCTATTTTATTATCTTTATTGCTACCTATAGCTAGTTTTTCTTGTGGTTTGTTAACAAGAAATGCACCCATATTTGAAGGAAAACCTCCTCTGAACTTCTACAACTGGCTTTAGATGGAATTCTCTCACACTTCTCCTCTTGTTAATGACTTGACGGAATTCCATGTTAACACTTCGGATCTCGTTGCTTGAGGCATTTTGCAGCTTTCTTGCATGTTAGGCATTTTGAGGTTAAAGTGAAAAGGTGGTTAAAGCAGTTGCGATGATACAGCCTTTGATCTCTGATTACGACTTCCTCCCCCGGTGCAATACTTGATCTGCAGTAATAGCATACAAGTCCCTTCGAATTGTTCTCGTCCTTAAGCAAGAGTGTGCATCTTTCTTGTTTCATCGCTTTAACTCTCCGTTAGTCTGGCATGCATCAAAATCTATAGCGAGCAACCAGTCGACAATGCTGACGTTCGCTTCTTGACGAATCTTGATTCTTTTCTTTTCTGTTCTTTTCATTTTTCAGTCCGCCATCAAACACGAATTGATTACTCATGCTAGATATGCGTAAAGTACCATGGTTCATAATTCTTTGATTCTTCATTCTTCTGTTCTTCTCTGCTACGCTTTTTGTCTTCCATTGGTTATCACCGAATGTAAATAGTAACAAAGCAGTTAATGTACTAATTCCAAATAGTATATTGTGAGTTTACTATTCTATATAGAAAAGAATCGGTCTTACTGTTCACTTGCCAGTTTCTGCGTAATCCGCTGTTATTGACGTGATAGAAAGTGCATCAGCTATTAGCGATTTGTTGTTAAATCATGTTAGAAGTTCGCTCGTTGTCACTTTTTCACGCCAATATTGATTCAATAGCCAGGTTAAGTACGATTTCGGCAATGTCGCTCGCGTACTCTGCGGTTCTGCGAATGCTTTCAATGATTAATCTAAGATTCGCGTTTTCTTCGGAACCAGTTTTCTGAAAAGAGTTGATAATTTCTTTCTCCAAAGAGACAACATCTTCTGTTTTCTCGATTACGCTCTCTGCAAGATTGAAATCCTGTCTAAAAAGTGCCTCTATGGCAGTTTCAAACATCGAAATTGATATGGCGCTCATTTTTTCCACTTTCTCAAGTATTTCAGCACTTAAACGTTTTTTCATGACGAAGACATTTTCTGCAATATTTGCAGCATGATCTGCTGTTCTCTCCACGGATTTAGTAACGAGGCGATAGCCCAAACAATCTCTAGCGTTTGTCAAACCTATTTCTTTAATAATTCTTTGATTTTGTATTGCCATTTTAAGTTGACGGACTATATAGAGGTTGAATCTATCGACCTCGTTGTCTGTGGTAATGATACCTTTGGCAGTTTGATGATCGAGTTCTTTGAGCGCTGTTATGGCATCTTTGTGCATTGAAGATGTTATTATGCACATCCTTCTCAGTGCGCTTTGCACGGAAAGTTCAGGGTAGCTTAGCAAGACTTGTAGTGTTAATTGTGATGGTGTATCGCTGACTATTTCGGTTCCAACAAGCATGTGCCGTACGAAATCTTTGATTTCGTTTCTCTGTTTGGAGGATAGTTGTTGCTGTTTTTCAGCTTTTATATTAATAATGTTGTAGCCAACTAGGTATGTGGAAACAGTTTTTCTTATTATTGATGGAGAATTCTCTTTTGGAGAAACTTGGATAAAAGCTTCATCTGACTTTTGCTTTACTGTCGCATCAGACGGTATTATTGATAGTACTCCACTATCTTCTCCACGGATTGTTATAACGCTTCCTTTGTTGAGTTGGTTCTGCGTTATCCATTTCTTGGGTAGGGATATTATGTAGGTAGATCCTCCAGTAACTTGGAGTTTTCGCATTTCTTCAATTTGCTTGCTGAGATGCGTCATTCTGGATGACCTTTATAAATTGAGTCGCCGTCTATTAATAAATACTTTCTCTATATAGTTACTATAAACTATTGGGAGAACCTATATTACAAGAATAGCCTTTCTTGTTACTGAAAAAGAATATTGAGGTGTGAAAAATGAACAGAAATATGAACAAGGGAATTTCCACTACTGTCGCGATAATAGGAATGATTATCCTTCTAATCATTGGATCGGCTGCAGGATACTATGCTGGCATCAGTTTGACACCATCACAACAAGAATATCCAGAAGATAGTGCTTGGCGAACAGCTAGCATCACGCTTTCAGGGTCAACCACAGTGCTACCGATAGCAAATGCAAGTGCTATAGCATTTATGAACATATACAACACGACAACCGTAACTGTACAAGGTGGTGGATCAGGAGTAGGCTACAGCAACATTATAGATGGAGTAGTCGAAGTAGGAATGGCTTCGAGAGAACCAACGACAACCGAGATAAACAACGCTAAAGCAAAAAGCCCAGCAGTTGATCTATGGTTGCACCCTATAGCATTAGACGCTGTGTGCGTGGTCGTTAATCCTTCAGTCGCTAACTCAAGCCACCCATTGAACCTCACACTGCAAGAAGTAGGCAAAATCTTCGCAGGTAATTACACTTACTGGGATGAAGTACAAGCAGGATTACCTCACCATGAAATCGTTGTAGTTGTAAGAGAACCAGGCTCAGGAACCAGAGGCACTTTCGAAGAATATGCTATGAAACCATGGGGTTACAGCGTGACAACTGGCGCAACTGAGCAACCTGGCAACCCTGCAGTAAGAAGTAAAGTTGAAAGCACGCCTTACTCGATAGGATATGTTGGCTTCGGATTTCTAACTGAAAACATGCATACTGTCTCATTGGCTAAACAAGCAGGAGAACCATACGTCTACCCGACTGTAACTTCTATCGCCGGAGGTAAGTATCCGATTTCTCGATACCTATATCTTGTCACAAACGGTCAGCCACAAAGTGGTTCATTGGCCGATAGGTTCATAGACTTCCTGCTAAGCAATGAAGGACAGCAGATAGTGGAGGAGAATGGATTTCTGAAACTTCCCTACGTGTATCCATAGAGTCCAGGTGCCCAAACTCATGCTGAGAGTGAGAAATTCCAAAAAAATGCTCCATTTTTTTAAACATTTTAAAAAAGAACCAATCGAGGCTCTTTTGTTCCTTTGTGCATTTTTCTCCATAATTGTTCTATTTCTGATGCTCTTTTTCACAGCAAAAGAAGGATTACAAGCCTTCTTCACTTTTGGTATAGATTTGATAATCGGGCAAACTTGGAAACCAAGCGAGGGTCTATTTGGAGCCTTTCCGTTGATATACGGTTCCATTATGGTCGTATCTGGAGCCCTTGTAATAGCTATTCCGTGGGGGGTCATTACGGCTATATTCATAGCTGAAGTTTTACCGTTCTCGATAAGAGACATCATTAAATCAATAATCGAGCTCTTGGCATCTATACCTTCAATAATCTACGGATTCATAGGAGTCCTGTACATAGCCCCGCAGGTAGCTTCTCTTTTTGGAATATCTTTCGGAACAGTCGCGTTGACAGCTTCTTTAGTGTTGGCAATAATGTCAGTTCCAACAATATTGGGCGTTTCGGGAGAGATAATATCTGCAGTTCCAAAAGAATACAAAGAAGCCGCATTGGCACTCGGTGCAACAAAATGGCAAACAATAAGAAACGTAGTTATACCCATAGCTAAGTCTGGGATTCTTGCAAGCATCATGTTAGGCTTCGGGAGAGCTATAGGTGAAACAGTAGCAGTACTTATGGTATCGGGCACAGTGGCAAGAATCCCAACGCCCCCTTGGAATTTTCTTTCACCAGTCTATCCACTCACAGCTGTTATAGCAATGCAGATGGGCGAAGCCGCTGTGGGAAGCCGTGAATATAGCGCATTATTCGGTTTAGGGTTAATTTTGTTTATTTTAACTTTTATCGTAAACACTCTAGCAGACATAATTGTCAAGAGAGAACCGAAGATCAGGAGTGGCAAGAAGTGACTTCCAGAATCAAGGAAAAAGTGTTTTTCACTATTCTTGGAATACCAATGGTGGCTTGTCTACTAGTATTCTTCTGGATAGTCTTTGTTCTTTCAAGTGGTATCGGTACACTAAGCTGGAATATTCTAACGACAAGTGTGCTCAAGGGGGGAATATTCGAAATGATAATAGGAACTATCTACCTACTTCTAGGAGCAGCGGGGATTGCTGGTCCAATCGGAATTTTAGCAGCCGTGTACCTTGTGGAATACGCCCCCAGTGGAAAATTGACACGTACGATTGATCAAGCTATTAATAATTTGGCTGGCGTGCCGTCTATAGTCATAGGATTGTTTGGTTTAACGTTCTTCTGCAAACAACTTGGACTGGGAATATCTCTTGGAGCAGGATGGTTGACTCTAACACTTATGATTCTTCCAATAGTCATTAGAGGAACAGAAGAAGCGATTAAACTGGTGCCAACTTCCTTTAAAGAGGCAGCATTGGCGCTGGGAACAACCAAATGGAAGGCAATAAGCTCAATGACAATTCCATCTGCTGCACCTGGCATAATTACAAGCGTTGTGTTGGGCATGGCTAGAGTAGCAGGAGAAACAGCAGCGATACTCTTCACATCATGTGTTTTGGTAACTAGGGGCTTGCCTACAACACCTCTTGATCCAGTAATGGCACTAGCCTACAATCTATTCGTGAAAATTGTGGCTTTGGGAGAGCCGCCTGAAAAAGTGTTTGGAATAGCCCTAGTTTTATTCTTTATTGTCATTTTCTTTGCAACTGCAGCGATTGTTCTTAGAATCTACTATAGGAGAAGACAACCATGGCTGAGGTAGACATTAAAAAACTAAACGTTTGGTTCAAGGACAACCATGTTCTAAAGGACTTGAGCTTCACAATAAAGGAAAACGCGGTAACCGCAATAATGGGCCCATCAGGATGTGGAAAGACTACTTTCATAAGGGCTATTGACAGAATGAACGAAATCATAAGCGGAAGCCGCACCACAGGCGAAATATACATCGACGGCATTAATATTTACGATGAAAACACCAACGTATACGAGTTAAGAAGAAAGGTCGGAATGGTTTTTCAAAAGCCAAATCCATTTCCAAAATCCATCTTCGAAAACGTTGCGTTTGGACCGAAAATTCACAAGATAGCAAATGGCAAGGAAATCGATAAAATCGTTGAAAAGAGCCTCAAAGAAGCAGCGTTATGGGAAGAAGTGAAAGACAGATTAAATGACAGTGCGTTCAGTCTATCAGGCGGACAGCAGCAAAGACTTTGCATCGCGAGAGCGTTAGCAGTAGAACCTGAAATCGTGCTAATGGACGAGCCTTGCAGCGCTCTTGACCCTGCTGCCACGGCGAAAATAGAGGCTTTAATAAGAGAACTCGGTGAAAAATATACGGTTATAATAGTAACACATAATTTGCAGCAAGCCGCCCGAGTCTCAGATTTCACAGCTTTTCTATATGTGGGTAAACTAGTAGAATACGGTGACACTAAGAACTTGTTTGAGAACCCCAAAAGTGAATTGACTGAGAAATACATTACAGGAGAGTTTGGTTAGGTGAAGAAACAATGAGCAGAATGATAGACGTTGGCTTGGAAGAACTGTCAGCAACGCTTCACAGAATGGGAGAACTCACATACGATGCTATTTCTGTATCAATCGATGGATGTCTTCATGATACAAACGTTTACAATCGAGTCAATGAGATGTCAGATATGCTTATTTCGATGGCTGATCATGTTGAAGACAAGACTTTTGAACTAATTTCAAGATTTCAACCAGTTGCGTCTGACCTCAGAACGATAAAATCTTACATGAAAATAGCCTACGATTTCGCTCGATACGGCAGATACGCCCTCGACATATCCTACATCAACGAACGGCTAGGTGGGTTGAAAAAATGTGAAGGTTGGATACCACAATACATTGAAGAAATGAGTGAAAAAGTTCTGCACATGGTTAGAATAAGCATCGAGTCGCTCAGAAATCACAATACAGAACTTGCGAAGACCGTTTCCAAGCCAGAACAAGAAGTGGACACAATGTATTTTGAATTTCTTGACAGGCTAACCGAAAAAGGACATGCAACTAGCAAATGCATCATTTCAAGTGTGCTTATAATAAGGTATCTCGAAAGGATAGCAGATCATGCAACATACATTTGCGAGTCAGTAATCTATCTCGCAACAGGCCAAAAAGTAGTCCTCAGGTGAAAATTCGCTATGCAAATTCGAAGTTCAGAAAGATCGTAAGCACTTGTCAAAGAAAATTGGTGGAGGTGGAGAGATTGGAAAAAAGAAGTTATGGATGGTTTGAAAGACGTCGAAAAACCAAGGCGCTAGAATTAGCTCAGGAACAGATGGCAAAAGCCTTGGACACTGCAACTCTGCTACATCAGGCGACGCAAAGCATAGCACTAGGAAAAAAGGAAGAAGCAGTACAGCGCATCCAGTATGTATTTAAAACCGAAGAAGAAGTGGACAGATTGCGAAAAGAAATCTTCAAAGAACTGTCGAAAGGAGTAGCAGTACTAGCTGATTACCGCGAAGACTTGCTTCATCTAGTCAAAAGACTCGACACCCTTGCCGATCATGTAAAAGACGGCGCGCGATGCATGGAAATGCTTGTTGACACCCCATTGCCTCAAGAACTAATCGAAAACACAGTCCACATGACCTCAGATCTGGTGGACTGCGCTTCTGCTTTACGCACTAGTATCGAGAAGATATCAACTGCCCCCGAAGAAGCAATTGAAAGTTCAGAGAAAGTTGAAGAGATCGAACACTGAATTGATGACGATTATTTAAAGACAAAGAAACTGTTCATCAAATATGGAGAACAAACTAATGGGGGAACCATTGTGATTTTTGATGACTTGATCGAGTTCATTGAGCACGCTGCTGACATGTGCGCTGACACGGCAGACTACATATTGATATTGGCAAGTGAAGGATAGCATGAGGAGGTCGACGACGGAAGTGAAGCAGTATTGTTTGCGTGTGTTGAAAACGCTGGGAGAAGCCAAATGGCAGAAGCGTTCACGAAGGCCTATGGAAAAGCAAAGCTTGAGGCGGTCAGTGCTGGCACTATGCCAGCAAACGAAGTCAATCCTGTTGTTGTTCAAGTAATGCGAGAAAAAGGAATAGACCTATCAGCGAATAAGCCAAAACTGATTACAAACGGGATGGTTCAGGAAGCAGATAAGATAATTGTGATGGGATGTAGTGCTCAAGGATTCTGTCCTGCCCCTTTATTGAACAAGGTGATTGATTGGGGAATTGAAGATCCGAAAGACAAGTCGATAGAGAAAGTCAGAGAGATCAGAGATGAAATTGAAAGAAAAGTAAAAAAGCTGATTGAGGAAATAAACTGACATCCACGTTAGACTCGCAAATCATAGTTATTTCATATAAGGAACGTTATCAAATCATAGCGGTTTCGATAGTAGCCCGGGATAGCTTCAAACTCTCGCTTCAAACTTTTCTTGCATGCTATCAGTTTGAGAGTAAAAACTAGCTTAATAGCGATTGAAACAGCTACGTTTTACTCGCATTTTCGCTAGTCAGACGAGAGCTCGAGAATTTCGGTCTGCATGTTATGACACAAATATGGCATGTCTCAAAACCTTCTGCTTTCGAATTTCGTGGGTTCAAATCCCCTGGCAACACTATGAAGAAATGTGGGATTTATTTTCGGGCGACACTTCCGAAGTTCAAAACTTTCACTTTTTAGATTTTATCTCCGTTGAAATCACATGTCTATTCGAATCCAGCTTCAACGAAAAATCAACACTGTTGTTGTGGCTATATTTGTTCCTGTAATATGCGTGCAAGTAAGCGCTGTTCCGCTTTTCTACGATGCTCTACTAAGGCAGAACTGTGAAGGTCGAGTTTCCTTGATAACTGTTCAGAACTTATTCTTCTTGGCAAGTCATAGTATCCGAGTTTGTAAGCAGTAGTCAAAACTTTTCTCTGCTTCTCAGTCAACACGTTAAGTAGCGAATCAGATGAGAATTTTGCATCCGTCAGAGAGATTATTTTGTGGCGCATTCCTCTCTTCTCCAGTTTCTTGAGGAAGTCTTTTACCTGTTTTGCGCTTCCAAGAAAAGTCATCTTAACTTTTTTTTCACGTATTTCAAAAGGCGAGACCACATATCCATCGCTTTTTCCGAGGAAACTAAATGGACATGTGCCGTTGTTGCTCCTTATGAACACTATGTATGTACCTGCTTTTTCTTGTTCAAGAAGTTGCGTTTTAAAGAGATTGATGCCAGTAAGTGAATCCTCCACGCTGGACGATGGATCCTCGAATTCTATTCTGCCTATCGCTGCGAATTTGTCTTTGTCATGTCTGAGGAAATGCAAAATCTCTAACGATTTCACGTATTGAAGCTGAGCTTCTCTTATGATTTGGATATTCTCGTCTCCAGAAAACTCCAAGATAAGCCTTCGCATAAAATAGCATATAGTGCCGTTGTAACAAATATATCTTGTGCCATACCCGCATAAGTGCGGTAGAAGGCTAATCCGCAAGAAGATGCATTCTTAGCAAATCACGAGGTAACGAAAAATGTCTATATGGGTGATGAGCTTCAGAAGTTTGAGGCGTCGTCGGCTACGAACTACTCTCACTGTTTTAGGAGTCGTAGCAGGGGTAACAATGATGGTTTTTCTCTTGGCATTAGCTCAGGGAATGAACAATCAGCTAAGCGAGGAAATTCGCCAAAACGGAGGCGCAGACATAATGGTTTACAGTGTGAAGACCCCGGCTCCAGACCCACACAATCCTGTAATCAATCCTACTGGCGTTATAAACGAATCTTACGCTGAAATCTTGAAAAACAAAATCTCTGGAATTTACGTTGTTTCATCAGCACTTAGTGTAAATGGATTGGTAAACAAAACTCAGTGCACAATAAGCGGTATTGAACCCGACACATTTGTTTTGGCATTGATGGGTACTCAGAATATGATCTCAGGCACGTTTCTGAACTCAAGCAACACCAACGGAGTGGTCCTTGGAAAGACTCTTAGCGATTCTTTAAGAGCTATGGTTGGTGACAACGTAGTAATCAGCACTGCTACGAACAAATCCCAGTACTTCGCTGTTGTTGGAGTATTTGAATCAGCCTCATCTGCCATGAATACTAGATTATATATTCGTTTGGATATCGCACAAAACCTTTCAAATGAAGACGGCTTGGTTACAAACATCGGCGTGAAGTGTACAAACCCAGACGAAGTTGGTTACGTAGCAAGCATGATACCGAACGAGGTTTCAGGTGTCAGAGTTATCGTGCAGCAAGCCGTAGTGGAACAAGCAACTCAACTCCGCGATACTGTTACAGTCTTCGTCGGGGCAATCGGAGCAGTAGCTTTAACTGCAGGCAGTTTCGGCGTCGTCAACACGACAATGATGTCAATGTTTGAAAGAACTCGTGAAATTGGGATACTGAAAGCGGTTGGGGCAAGAGGCTCCAAGATATTGGGAATGTTTTGGACTGAAGCGCTCCTTATTGGACTCCTTGGCGGAGCAGTAGGTTGCTTGACTGGCATAGCAGCAACTTGCGTGATTCCCAAAATTGTTAGTTCCATGGGAGGCGGAGCCATGGCTTCGTCTATTTCGCTCGTTGTTACTCCAACTGGTATCGGAACTGCCTTTGCAATAGGAGTTACGGTATGCGTAATTGCAGGTCTTTATCCAGCTTGGCGAGCAGCGAGAATGAAAACAGTGGAGGCATTAAGACATGATTGAAACAGTAGTAGAGACAAACAATTTAACCAAAGTATATGAACGAGGCAAAGTGGAAGTTCCTGCGTTAAGAGGAATAACAATTAGAATTCCGAGGGGCGAAATAGTCTGTATCGCTGGTTCTTCAGGATCAGGAAAAACAACACTGCTCAATTTGATGGGCGGTATAGATACTCCGACATCGGGCGAAATCTCAGTAACCGGAACAAATCTTACCAAGCTTGGGCAGACGGGTCTTGCAGATTTCAGATTGAAAAACGTAGGGTTTGTTTTCCAGTTTTACAATTTGATCCCGACTTTAACCGCTTTGGAGAACACTGAAATCCCCTTGATTCTTGCGAAGGTCTCCAAAGAGGAACGACAAGCCCGGTCGAAGAAACTTCTTGAGCTCGTCGGACTGGAACACAGAATCATGCACAAGCCTGATGAGCTAAGCGGAGGCGAACAACAAAGAGTAGCTATAGCAAGAGCGCTCGCAAACGAGCCGTCGTTGGTGCTGGCTGACGAACCTACAGGTGACCTAGACAGTCATACCGCCGCAGACCTCATGGATTTAGTCACAGAATTAAACAAAACAAAGCGCCAGACTTTCATAATCTCGACACACGACCAACACGTTATACAACGAGGGACAAAAATCTACATAATCAAAGATGGAAAAATCGAGGAGTAAGAAAAGGACGACTAGATCCATTTCTTCAAATTCGCTAATGTTTTCTTGGGATTCTGGGCAATAGATAAACCAATGATTCCAAAGTAAAAGAGAAAAACAACAAATCAAGATTGGGAACGTCTCGTTTAGGCGCGCAACAGAATGCGGAGTATGAGGCGGTGACTATGAAAACATTGGTTCTCAAGGCAAGTCCGAGGAAGAAAGGTAATTCTGCGATGATTGTTGGGAGTTTCGTGAAGGGATTGAAGGACGCCGGAGAAAGTGATATTGTCGAGTTTTTCTTGAATGATTTAGACATAGGTCCGTGTCGAGGATGCCTGAATTGTCAGAAGCCATCCAGTGCTGGCTGTGTCGTGGATGATGATATGCAGAGGATTTATCCGGAGCTCAAGGCGGCGGATCTTGTCGTGTTTGCTACGCCAGTGTACTGGTTGCATGTGACTTCGAGAATGAAGGCGGTCTTGGAGAGATTGACACCAACGGCGACCAATGAAGATCCAAACCAGCTTTCAGGCAAGAAGGCTGTCCTTGTTTTAACGTATGGCGTTGACGATCCTAACGGAAGCGAACTTGTCGTCAAGATGTTCCAGTCCATAACAGGCTGGATTGGAATGAAGCTTGAGACAATATGTTATTGTGGTTTTAAGCCTGTTTCCGAATGCAAAGAGAAGCTTACAGAAGCATATAATCTTGGCAAAGCGCAGAAAGGCTGGAAGACTCTGCCGTTGAGTGTGAAATGCGCAGTGAAAGATTGCAACGCAAAGTTTGCCAACGACGAATTCACAGCAACACACATAATGATGGCATCAGACCCACTACATCAAGCATGGAAAGAACAACACAACCTACAGAACACCAAAGAAGGAAGCAAACTAAAGAAAAGCATTAAGGAAATACTGGAAACTGACAAGAAACACACTGTACCATAGTCTATGTTTTCTGATGAGGACGCTTAAGTTATAGGTTTTGAACCCGTTTGGGTTTGGGGACGGGCAGACCTGAACTCCCTTTGTTATGTCTGGCGCACATGCATTAGAAAGGCACCAGACTGCATGACGCCATTAAACTCAATGCCTTGAGTTATGATTGCTTAAGCTCGTGTCAGACAGACTTCATCGATTTCTGCAGAAATCCCTTTCTGTCAAGTAGTTTAGACGACACATATTTTTGAGGAAAGTGTGCCCAGTGATTCATTAGAAAACTCATCTGCGTACTACCCACAAGTGAGGCTCTGCTCTTTCTTTTGGCTTATAATCTTCTCCTAGAAACTTCAAGGCTTCTGAAGACCAAGAAACAACGCTTTCTCCATCCTCAGCAAGTTTGGGTAAAAGGTTCGGGTGTGTTTTTAGAAAACGTTTTGCTTCCTCAACAACCATTATATCATCTTCATACCTAAAGTCCTCAGATTTCCCATCTTCTCTAACTTTGCCGTCTCGCATTCGAGCAGCACAAACCAAAACCTCGCCAAGCTTTTCCCTCGCATCACGGATCAGTTCAGGCTTAGGATTAAACCAGCCAGTCTGCGCAGCCAACTTGTACGCAAGCTTCTCGGCTCCCTCAGGCGTAATGCCAGTCTCAACAGCAATCTCATCCACTGTTGGCGGACGAAACAGAACAGCCTTCAACCGTTCAATGGCTGCAATGACTCTTCCAGCATCAACCTCAAGAAGATACTCTTGCCCAGGCAAAACATACCAAGTTGTCCACCTGCGACACTTTTCAATCCTTTTGGAAACAGCCTTCACTTTCCCAGCGCTTTCGAGCTCGTTAATTGTCTTCTGCAGTTTCTTTTGCGACATAATCCTTGGACATAGCTGCCCAACAATCCATTTTCTCTGCTTAGGGCCGTCTTCAAGCAGATCCAAAACCGCTTTCTCATAAACAGTCAACTTTCAGCCTCCGTACACTCGAGTTTCCCCAGCGACAGCATTGTAGACTATGTCCAACTTCCGTATAAAACCTTGCCAAAGGAGAAACCAGAAAATGGTAACATTCACACAGAAAATGGACAGCTGCGGAAAAATCTACATCGTCAAGCCTCTACGCCAAATAGGCCTCGTCAACACCATCGAAATAGTGCCAAACGCCAAAGCCGCCGTCATCTACCGAGCAGGCACCAAACCCAGCGAAATCATCGCATCCCTACAAGTCATCATCGCCGATCTCAGACACCGCGAAAAACTACAAGCAAAAAAGGAGGCTTAAAACCATGACTGAACCCACAAGCAAAGCCTCCGAGAAGCAGATAAAGAACCATCCAATGGCGCCAATTTACCTCTACAAGAGAATATTCTGCCAACACTGCCAAGACCAAGAATACTGCCACACAAACTTAGAACACATGAAACTCTGCATATTCTGCCTCATCGCTGACGAACCCACCAGACAACGCCAACTCACCCAACAAAGAACCCAACACCAAAGCTGGTGACTTTGTTATGGTATCCACTGCGTCTGCTATTGTTAAATATCACACGTTTACAGTTAAGCCAAATCTGCGTCGCTTCTGCCGAAAGAACCACAAAACAAGCCCAGTTGAGCCATGCGGAAACGTGTTATATATTGCTACAGTTGCCGAAGGAGTGGACTAACTTGCATAGAAGCATCTATTTTTGGCGTGAGCTGTTGCCTTTGCTTCAGCGATTCTGCAGAGAGAAAAGCGTTGGTTTGAATCGTGTTGTAAATTTGGCTTTGGAGCAGTTTTTGGGTCGAGTAGATGTTGAAGAATTGCGTCTGAAAGCTCAAGTTAGTGCTTTGTTGCGTGAGGAAGCTGAGCTTAGGCGTCTGTGTACTGCTATGTTGCGGTCTGGCTCGTATCTTCCAGGCTACGTGCAACGTGTTCTACGTGAGCCAGGAAGACCTCTGAGCTTTCTGCCTGATCCGCAGCGTCCCTTGAAGGCGTTGAACCCAAGAGAGGAGCGAGTGTTTCGGAAGATTGCCACCAGGCGAGAGCAGATTGCTGAAGAAATAGCTGCCATAACTGAGCAGCTTCTACATGATGTTAAGCCTTTCTGTCTAAAGCCTGACCTGCATAGGCGTTCATTGTCATGTCGACATGGCAAAACCATAGCGAAAGGAGGTGAAACGCGAGATGCCTGTTAAGAGGTTAGGTCGACCGCCGTTCCTGAGCGTAAACGAAGTTGAAGACAATGACGTATTTGCCATCACAGAGGCGCCTTATCTTGTGGATGCAGAACACAGCAAGTACGGTTGCGAACGCTACCGAATAGTCGTCAAAAAGCCTGATGACCGCGATTTTGGCCTACGAACGTTAACACTGAATACAACAACGTCGAATAGACTTTTGGACGCTTTCGGCGAAGACGAGAAGCTCTGGGTAGGCAAGCAGATCCGCGTACGCAAACACGCAGAGTTTGTCCTTGGAAAGCAGAGGTTCGTGCTGTACGGCGAACCATACGCGGATCCGCAGAAACAGTTAGAGGCTGAACAGTGATGACCAAGCTTAAACTCAAAAGTTGGCAGTGCCCAAACTGTGGAAACATCAACCTATCATCTCACTTTTTCTTCTGCCAAAAATGTGGGTTCAGAAACATCGAAACATACGGATAAAAAAGGAGACGGGCATATTTGGAGCCAAATATTTATGATACAAGGAGACCCGTAGGGGGTAGGCATCGCAAACTCTCAGCGAAAGCGTTGCAGGCCAGAATAGCAAGGATAGCTGACAAGGTGAAACTCGACACCCAAAAGATACGATTTGAACTCATTCTCGAACTGAAAGCTTTGGCGGAAATGGCACAACAGAAAGCCATAGACACGCATCCCGCTTCTGTAGAGACTAAGCAGAACTGGACTCGCATAGCCGCCTACATAAGCCAAGTCATAAACAGCATAAGCAAAACCTACGACGAAACCACAGCAATGGAAGAGCTTGAAAGACTCGAAAAAATGATTGAAGAAGCAACAAAAGAAGACGAAAAGGCACAGCCGACATGACAGAGACTGGGGAAAGTCTTCGCTGTCCACAATGCGGGTCAAACAAGTTTTTCAAAGACGGCTTACGCTACTTGACAGACGGCTCCAACATTCAACGGTGGCTCTGCCGCAACTGCTTTTATCGCTTTACCAAAAGAAGAGCATTACAAGAAAAACTGCGCGGGTCAATAAATACATCTTCAGACATACTTTCTAAGCGTCAAGTAAGCGAGCTCTTGACAAGAGTGTCGAAAAACTTGACCGAAGTGACCCGACAGGAACAGGCCCAGCGGGAGGGCACAACATCCACAGCAGACATCAAAGGTAAACTCGTCGAATTCCTATGGCACCTCAAGAAAGAAGCATACTCCCCAAAAACCATAGAAGTCTACAGCAAAAGACTACTACAACTCGCAGATAACTGCGACATCTCAAACCCAGAAAAAGTCAAAGAATTCATAGCCAACCGAGAAACATGGAACAACTCAACCAAACTATTAACAGTAGCCTCCTACAAAACCTTCATGGACTTCGTAGGCATACCCTTCAAACCACCAAGATACCAACCACAAGAAAAAATCCCCTTCATCCCAACAGAAAAAGAACTCGACGACCTAATCGCAGGCTGCGCCAAGAAAAAAGCCACACTCCTCCAACTCCTCAAAGAAACCGGCATGCGGATAGGCGAAGCAAAGAGCCTCAAATGGATAGACATCGACCTAGAAAACCAACGCATAACACTAAACAACCCAGAGAAAAAAGGCAGACCTAGAATCTTCAAAATAACCACAAAACTGACAGCCATGCTAAACGCACTCCCAAAAGAAAAAGACGGCCCATTCAGAAGCTGCTACTCAAACTTGTACAGAGACTTCGAAAGCCAAAGAAAAACAATAGCCAAAAAACTCCAAAACCCAAGACTACTCCGCATAACATTCCACACATTCCGCCACTGGAAAGCCACAATAGAATACCACAAAACTAAAGATCTCTTACACGTCATGCAACTCTTAGGCCACAGAAACATCAAAAACACCCTCGTATACACACAACTGGTAAACTTCGAAAACGACGACTACCACTCAGCCACAGCCAAAACCGTAGAAGAAGCTTCAAAACTGGTAGAAGCAGGGTTCGAATACGTATGCACCTATGACAACATAATGCTATTCCGAAAAAGAAAGTAGACGACTATACTAAAGTCCCAAACAACTTAGGAAAAGGTTTTTAGTTTAGTTGTTATATGTGAGACTGCAAACGTACTTAGAAGAATAGTGTGAGGTAGATGTTTAATGTCTGTGTTTGCAGCGCCAGGCGCATATGACCGTGCCATAACAGTTTTTTCCCCGGACGGACGGCTTTTCCAAGTAGAATATGCAATGGAATTGGTTAATCGGGGGGCAACAATTTTGGGAATACGTTGCTCCGAAGGAGCAGTTTTAGGAGCCGAAGAAAACATTGAGCCCCTCGAAGAGGCAGAATATTCGTGGAAGATTTTCAAGGTTGACGAGCACATAGGTGCGGCTATAGTTGGTTTAAGCTCAGACGCACGCATTCTGATAGATCAAGCACGGGTATACGCCCAAAGCAATAGATTAACCTATGATGAGCCGATAGATGTGGAAGTTGTAACTAAAAGAATATGCGACATAAAACAGCTTTACACACAACACGCAGGCGTGAGACCCTTTGGAGTTTCGATAATTTTTGGTGGAGCGGATAAGAGTGGAAGCCGCATTTTTTACACTCATCCTAGTGGAACCTACAGGGGTTATAAAGCCACGGCTGTGGGAGCAGGAAGAGAGACCGTACTTTCCATTTTGAAGGATGAATACAGAGAAGAAATGCCACTTGGAGATGTAACAAAACTTGCGGTGAAATGTTTAATCAAAGCCCTAGAAGCGAGGCAACTGCCGCCTAGAATGAAAGTAGTTGTTATTCCCTCGGCAACCAAAAAAATGGAAATGTTAGGCGACGATAAAATTGAAGGTTACGTGAAGGAGTTAGGTGTGGGCAAGTGAAATAGAGATGGGCGAAAAATACACCGTCGCACGCATGGCAAAAGATAATGAACACTTCGAAGTTCTTGTGAAACCTCAGAAGGCCTTAGATTATAGAATGGGAAAGATAGCTGCACTAACTGAGGTCTTAGTCACCGAAACCATATTTTCAGACGCAAATAAAGGCACAAAAGTTTCGGAAGAGGCCTTGCGAAAAGCCTTTGGGACAATTGAAACACTGAGAGTGGCGGAGATCATACTTAAGAAAGGAACAATGCAGCTTACAACGGAACAGCGCAGAAAAATGATTGAAGACAAGAGAAAACAGATAATAGATTTCATCTCAAGACAGTGTGTCGACCCTAAAACGAACCTTCCGCATCCGCCTCTACGCATAGAGAACGCCTTGGAGCAAGTCCATTATTCGATAGATCCGTTCAAGCCATTGGAGGAGCAAGCAAGAGAAATAATTAAGCTCTTACGTCCGATTTTGCCATTAAAAATGGAACAAGTGTCCGTGGGTGTTCGGGTACCAGCCGAATTCTCGGCAAAAGCTTACGGAACAATAAAGACTTTCGGAACAGTAAAACGAGAAGAATGGCGTGCAGACGGCTCGTGGTATGGCGTGATGGAAATGCCAGCGGGCTTATATGGGCCATTCCTAGAAAAACTTGGGGAAATTACTAAAGGAAGCGGGGAAGCGAAAGTAATCTCTTAAATGTTTCTTGTGGACGGTTGAAATATGCCAACTTTTTTTGAGGGAAGGCAGCTTGCAACACCCGGAGATTTAATAGCCGAAGGCGAATACATAGCTGGTGAGAACACATACAGAGAAGGTAACAAGGTTTATGCTTCTCGGACTGGACTAGTGGAATACGAAAACAAGAAGGTGAATGTTGTAGCCCTCAGAGCATTTTACATCCCAAGGGAGGGAGACATCGTCATAGGAACAGTTGTAGAAGTGGGGTTCAACGGATGGACTGTGGACATAAACTCCCCATATCAGGCGGTTTTGAGGGCATCTGATGTTCTAAGCAGGCCATTCAAACCACAAAAGGATGACTTATCGCAAGTTCTGGACGTAGGGGACTTAGTGGTCGCCAAGATAGTGGCTTATGACAGAACGCATGATCCCCAGCTGACGGTTGCCGAACCTGGTCTGGGAAAAATAACTCGTGGAGAAATAGTCAAGATAACCCCGACAAAGATCCCCCGACTAATCGGCAGAAAGGGCTCAATGATATCAATGATAAAACAGGAAACAGGTTGCCAAATAATTCTCGGGCTTAACGGCGTCATACTAATTACGGGAAAAAATCTTGAGGATGAGCAGTTAGCAATGATGGCCATTCATAAGATTAATGAGGAATCTCATACAAGCGGTTTGACAGATCGCATAAACCAGATGCTCAAGGAGGAAAAGAAAAGACGGGAGGAAATCAAAAATGAGTCAAAAGCCTGAAAAGTTGATTGATAAAAAGGGCTTAAGATTAGATGGTAGAGAACCAGATGAGTTGCGGCAAATAAAAATTGAAGTAGGCGTTTTATCAAACGCCGATGGGTCAGCATACATCGAGCAAGGAAAAAACAAGATCTTAGCTGCTGTATACGGACCAAGAGAGTTGCATCCGAAACACATGGCGCTTTCAGACCGAACCGTTTTAAGATGTCGTTATCACATGGCGCCCTTCTCGGTTCAAGAACGTAAATCGCCCGCGCCTTCAAGAAGGGAAATAGAGCTCTCAAAAGTCATAAGGGAATCCATTGAACCATCAATTTTCCTCGAATATTATCCACGAACAGCCATAGATATCTTCATTGAAGTCTTGCAAGCTGATGGCGGAACAAGATGCGCTAGTATAACAGCGGCATCTTTGTCTCTGGCAGATGCCGGTATTCCAATGAGGGATTTAGTGGTTGCATGTGCAGCTGGAAAGGTTGACGACACTGTAGTATTGGATTTGATGGACACGGAAGATAAAATAGGAACAGCTGATGTTCCAGTGGCTTTAATGCCGAATTTGAATGCTATAACATTGCTCCAGATGGATGGAATATTAACCTTGGAAGAATTTGAGAACGCTGTGAACCTAGCCATTGAAGGATGTAGAAAAATCTACGCCTTGCAGAAGGAAGCGCTAAAAACTAAGTATATAGACGTTAAGGAGGTTGAAGAGTAATGGCTTCAGTGATCACGCGTGTTAAGCAGAAACAGATTGCACAGTTGATCACAAAAGGGAAACGTTTGGATGGTAGGGACCTTACAGACTATCGCGAAATAAAGGTTGAGCAGGGAATTATCGAACGTGCAGAAGGCTCGGCAAGAGTGCTTCTTGGAAAGACGGAAGTTATGGTTGGGACGAAAATCGAGTTTGGCGAGCCGTTTCCAGACACACCTAACGAAGGGGTCTTGACAGTAAACGCTGAACTTGTGCCCTTGGCCTCATCAACCTTTGAACCTGGACCGCCTGACGAGAACTCTATAGAACTTGCCAGAATTGTTGACAGAGGCATAAGGGAGTCGAAAGCCATTGATTTAGAGAAATTGTGCATCGAGCCTGAAAAGAAGGTGTTTGTCGTCTTTGTGGATGTTTATGTACTTAATCACGATGGAAACTTAATAGATGCCTCGGCTCTCGCCGCCTTAGCTGCCTTACTCAACACGAAAATGCCCAACTACGAAATTAAAGAAGGCGAAGTTAAAATCAAGCCAGGCCATACTCCACTTCCGATAAGAAGGCATCCAATAGCAGTTACCTTCGCCAAGATAAATGACAAACTCGTTGTCGACCCGTGGCTGGAAGAGGAACAGGTGATGGATGCCAGAGTCACTATAACAATTGATGACGATAGTAACGTGTGCGCAATACAAAAAGGCGGCAGCGGGTACTTCACACCTAACCAAGTGTTAGAAGCCGCCAAGATGGCTGCAGAAAAGGCAGAAGAAATACGCAAGAAACTAGAGTCGTGAAGGCTCGATGGGAAAGAGAACCAGAAAAGTAGGGGCAACACGTGGGCTAGGACCACGTTATGGGGCCACTGTCAGAAAGCGCTACATCAAGGTAGTTACAGAAATGAAAAAGTCTCACAGATGTCCGCAGTGCGGGTTTTCGCGGGTCAAAAGAGTAAGCGTAGGCGTTTGGAGATGCAGGAAGTGTGGGTTAACATTTGCGGGTGGAGCATACACTCCGACTACAAAGCTTGGGATAGTAGCAGGGCGAGTAGCCAAAGGAGCACCCATAGAAGAAGCAGTTAAAACGGAAGAAGAAACTGAGTAGCGTTCCCCGATTCTGAGTGTTTTAAATATTGACGTCGAGACCGCATATTTTGTTAACCATGTCTCGAGAGCCCATACAAAGCACGGGAACCTTTTGCACAAACCTTCCCTACACCATATAAAAGATCAAAAGAATTACCCGCGGCAGACTGAGCCTTGAAGGAGTAGCGGAAAAAGCCGTTGAGGTCTATTTGAAGAATGTGATAGTTGTTGATAGATGGAAAGCTGGGTTAGGGAAGATACAGCTTTTCAGTTTAAGTCGAGAGGTTTTGGAGCCCACTTTGCCAATAATTTGTGTGGGAGATGTAAAATTCCGAAAGGATTTCGAGGAAAAAACGAACAAGGGCAAAAAGATAAAATCCATGGCAATTGTAACTTCGACAAAGGAAACCTTAGAGATTGAGAAACTTGAAAATGCTTTGTCGTGTTGTTTCGGCGTTTCTGTTCTTTCGCTTGAAGAAGCGGTTGGTGACAAATACGATGCTGTCATGCAGATTGTATCCGGTCCATCAAACCGCGAGAGCATTATGTTTAGGCTTGTTTCCGAATTGGTTGAGGTTGGTCCTTGCATAGGAATATCGCATCTACTTTGGGAGCTATAATGATGGGGGCGAAGGCTGTCTTGCGTTTGAAGTTTCCTTCGGAAAAGCATTTGGACATAGTCTATGAGGCTTTACTGCCTGAGACCGAGAAGCCTGCAACTGTGCGCTCCAGAGCCTGTATAAAAAAGCATGGCGCCTTCTTGATTTTGAAAGTAGAGGCTAGAGATACAGTTGCTTTACGGGCAGCATTAAACGCTTATTTGAGATGGATAAATTCGACGACAAAGGTCTTAGAAGTCTTGGAAAATGTTTCCTAGATTTTAGATGCCAATTTTGAGGCTCGCCGTCTAACTTTAAACTGATATCGTCTATGGTTTTCCACGTAGAGTAATTATGCCGA
>Ga0315308_1000319_pt1 | contig 26677 bp, 41 predicted proteins | sample TDP3_MG_FD_203078 | JGI IMG/M metagenome (GOLD analysis project Ga0315308, IMG submission 203078) | Freshwater sediment microbial communities from Lake Towuti, South Sulawesi, Indonesia - TDP3 | ecosystem: Environmental > Aquatic > Freshwater > Lake > Sediment | place: Indonesia: South Sulawesi... | reverse complement strand
AATAAAAAGAAAAAAGAAACACTCGAACTTATCCAAAAATGGAATACAGAACGTTTAATGGCGCAGATTCGAGGTGATAAAGTAAAGGAAAGAACAGCATTTCAATATGAAATTCGCTACTTGCGAAGTTTTCTACAGGAATTACATTTGAATTGTCGCCTAATTTGTGGTAAACAGAAATATAAAAAAGAGAGGGGTTGATGTGTGAAGTGAGTGGGACGCTTAGAAACAAAGCCAGGACTAGAAATAGATTAGTACGAGAATGTGAAGAGGATTGCCCAACTTTAGAACCTTCTGATGAATATTGCAGAAAATGTGGACTTGAAAAATGGGTTTTGCTTGAGGACGCTCAAAAAGAAATAGACAAACTCAGAGACCAGAACGAACGAGCTATAAGAATGAACGAGAAGAATCTTGGAGATTATTTGCTCTTAAAAAAGACGTTTGATTTGGTTCGTGAGGCTTTCAAAAACTTTCCTGACCCTAAAGAGTTACCGTCTATGTTTCGGCATAAGGCGTGGAATTGGAAGAAAGAGATTGAGGGGTTGCTGAAGGAGACAAAACAATGACTCGATATGAGTGTGATTGTGGAGCATGGATGATTTCGCCACCGATTGAGGAGAAGTTTCGGGTTTGTCTGAATTGCGGTAAAGTTATGAAGGAGAGGGAGTTGAAGCGGAAGTGAGTGAGATTCGCTGGTATAAAGGCAAATACAAAGTTGAAGTGGTTTTAAAGAGTAAAGGAAACTGGCGAGTTCGCTTATTAGAACCAATCGAGGTAAAATGCGACTACATTCTTTTCAAATCCGAGAAAGAAACACAAGGATACCTTAAAAACAGAGCATGGACATTCCCAGAGGGTTCGGAATTAACAACTCCGCATAGGTTGTTGTGGAAGCATCCTAGAGAAAAGGTCGGAGAGTGAGAAACAAAATGAATGAAAAGAAAAGAATCCCTGAACTTTGCGGGTATAGCAATTGCTTCCGACCCTTCTTTAAAATGAGGGGTTTTATGCCCTGCTGTGAATTTCACTATAAGAACCCATGGAAGTGGGGTAAAGACGGAAAGACCTTTACGGGTTCCATTTTTCGATTAGGGGAGGCTGAAAAGTGAGTTTGGAGGATGGGCATGGACATTGGTGGCGTTGCACAAGTTCTACAGTTGCCATGCTGAGTGTCCGTATTGCGGTGCACAAGGAGAACGAGAAACAAAATGAGCGAAAAAGCTTCACCAAAAAAGCGTAAGTATAAAGAGAAAAGGCAATGCCTTGTTTGCGGTTACAAAAGCTCAGTGCTCATAGACGCAAACGGTATCTGCTCAATTCATAATTCTGTTTTCACAGATTGGAGAAAGAAAAAGAGGTTGAACAAGAATGAAGCGGGGGTTTAAGGATTCGCAGTTCACAGCCTTCCGCACCCTCTGGAGCAGCACGCCATTCACTGACGAAATGTGGATGCTGATTTGCGGTTGCTTAAACTATTACATGAAACGGTGTGGCAAGAGCGTGCGTGAGGTTGAAGCTGCGTTAGCAACATACAAAGTGAAACTGGAATGAATGAAGCTGATTTTAGTCAAATTTGGCGTAATACACGATGGGGTAGAAACACACAGTATCTAAAACATGATGAAGTGCAAAGTTTCTTTCCTAAATTGTGGAGGCTCCTGCAGGAATTTGGTTCAGCTTTTGACGATAAATGGGCTTACCGATTAACGAAGAAGTATGTTCTAAGGTTTGCTGTTTGGGACAAGCCTCAATCTGGTTCATTCTGGGAAGATAAAGACATTCGCAAAAAAGACATCTTTCAGACTAGGCTTTTGGAGTTGGAGAAGGAGAAAACAGAATGATTGGTGAGGATGTTTTAGAACAAGTTTACGCCGCTTTAAGTTTGAAGCCTCAGCATCCAAGCGGGTTAGCGTTGCGACTGCACATGGACTTGCAACGGCTCGAATATGTTTTAGGAGTGTTGAGGAGGCAGGGCAGGGCGGAGCGCATTCGGTGGCACAAGTGCAGGTGCATGTGGGTTAAGGCGGCGTCTCTAGAAGGTGGTGAGAGAAATAAAGAAGACAGAACTTGTAAAAGATGTGGACGTAAATTCAAAGGCTTCATTCAATGCCCCTATTGTTATTCCTTAACTTGCTATCTTATTGACATGGCGTCTGCTGAAGGCGAGTTAAAATGACGAAAAGAAGAGCCGTTTTGTTGTTAACGTTGCCGCTGTGGTTTCCAGGATGGCTCATACTCTTTGCCGTAGCGTGGATTCTCAAAAATGTGTGAACATAAAAACAGCAAAAAAGTTTAAAGGAAATTCAGAATGGGATTCTGCAGTTGTTGGCAAACATGGCGAAAAAATAGAAGATTAATCCACAAAACCTATAAAAAGCTGAAACAACAAAGAATAAAATATGAGAGGTTATATCACCTTAATCTTCACAGGTCTATTCATAATTGGCGTAGCTGGGCTAGCGTCTATTCCTAACATTTTTTGGCGACAACTAGAATGGTGGCAAACCGCACTTTACATCTTACCTGTCATATCTGGGCTTTGCATAATTTTCCTCAGCGTTTGGGTTTCTGATGACAAGATAGAGATTGATTCATTAAAAAATGACGTTGAATGGTTGAAAGAGAAGTTGCACAAGTTAGAGAAGGAAATACCACCAGTCTCGTAGGCTCAACTAAAGTTTCTAAAACTTCCATCTCCTCATCATTCATTAACGTATCACCTCTAGGCCGCGGGCTACGCTTCGGCTTAAATAGGCATGGTGGGCTATCACGTCGAAAACTGTGACTGGGGGAAGCTGTCTAATGTCAGCTGTGCTTTCAGTGCTTAAGCCCATAGCGCTTAACTTTGTTGTGAAGCCCTGCATATTCAAATCATGTTCTACGCTTACCACATCAAAGCTTTGACTGCTTATACCCTCTGCAGGAATCGTGAGGCTAAGGCGGTCGCCAATTTTAATGTTTGCATTTCCAACAACCGTGAGGTCCGCACGCACGGCTGGTTCTTTAAGCTGATATAAAAGTGTTTCAGCGCGCCTTTGGCAATCAGTGTCAGAATATAGCATGTCATCTACGCTGACCATCTCTCTAAGACCGTAGTCTGTTTGGCTTGTTGAGTTAGAAGCTGAACTGTGAAAGCGACCGCCTCGGAAGTAAAAGCCGTCTAGGACATAGTCGCGGTCAACAATCGCCGAAAAATCAAACACTATTTGCCTTATGTTGTCGTAGTCTGGGCTTCCAGTTGTGTCGTAAGGCTCATCTAACCATAAAGTGTGAAGTTGAGGCGGCAAAATTATGTTGGAAGCGAAGTATCTGAAATAGTTGCTGCTGTCAGGCGCGTAAAGCTTAATCCATATTTGAGTAACGTCACCTCCTGAACCACCTATATTTCTCGTGTAGAAACTCATTCTGCTGTAGCTGTTCCGCGTCGTATTGGCTCTTCCACTCACCCAGTCAAAGTCAGGTTCAAAACTTCTGCGGATGCGCGCACGATAATAACCGTCATCCACTGCTGAGAAACAAATAAGCCCATAGTTGCCTACAATAGCATAGCCGCTAGTTAATTGCAGGTCCTCGCCAAACTCTTTAGTCCAATTTGTTAAATTCTCCGTCCAATTCTCGTCTTGCGGGTCCTTAGCTGAAGTTGCAGCCTCATCAAACGTGCCATAAACATTAACGCTATTTTTAACTGATAAGACGTCACGCACAATATTATAGGAAAGAATGTTTGTGCCTACAGTTAAGGTTTCAACATTTGCCCCAGATCTGAAAGGCGCTGTTCCATCTCGACTAGCCCAAACGAGATGACCGTTAGGATGCGCCTCGTCGCCAATATCCACATAAAAATCCTTCAGAATTCTAGTGTCACCATCATACCAGTAATCTGAAACCTTCCGCAATACATCCTCGTAGGTTTCGCCTTCAACCTTCAACGTAACAGCCGTAGAATCGCTTTCAATCTGACTTGTCCCTAAGCCCAAATCACCTGCAAGTTCAGCCACAATAGCTGATACACCTACATTTTGCCAATACTTAAACGATTTAATTCTGCGCTGCAAAATTTCACTCTGCAATTTCCCCTCAAAAACTCGGCTATAGCCTGTTTCATTAGTTAAAGGCGCGTTAACTCTACAAATCCTTCCCACAAAATTAGGGTCACCTGAAACGCTGTCGTAACCTAGCCAAATTTTAACTTTATCGTGAACTACAACATCATTATATTCAAAAGTGGTGGGGAGACCTTTAACTGTTGGAACGTTAAAACAGAACGTTCCAGTGCCACTAGTTAACAAATCTCGGACATGAAGAGTTAAAGCCACATCCGTGATTGTGTGGATTAAATTGGCGCCATGATAAACTTCAATTTTGTATTTCGGAATCATGTCTTAGCCGCCCGTGTCCATGAGCATGTCAGAAAATGAAACTGCAGCTGAGGCTATGCCTACTGCCGCTAACGCGTAGCCTATGGGACCAGAGGCTAAACTCAATGCTATCATAGCTGTATGAGCTAGCCGTAAAACCATAATTAAACGTTGAACCTTATAGATTGCTTGACTAATATCTTCGGGTAAACCAAGTCGCCTCATAAGCCCAAGAGTGCGATAAACTAAAGTTTCCAACCTGCGCACATTATTTATAGCTGGCTCAGTATTCAGCTCGAGATTAAACGTAACGGTTTCTTCAGACATTTTCAATCACAAATGCAAGCTGATTTATTTCAGTCGCCAATAATTTCAACCATTCAGATAAGGACAGTTCTAGCAACTGATCTAAGGAAAGCTTCTCTGCTGCAGCATACGCTTCAACTTCTTTTTTTAACATTGCGTCTAACTCTACAAACTCTTTAAGTTTCACGTCGCCTTCTCCACCACCGCAACCTTAATCATCTCCGCTATCGTCGGCTTCACCTCTTCAAATGCTGGATGCATGAAAGGATACTTCGCTTCCACAACCGCAGCGTAGTTGACTAGCCTTCCAGTCTTAGGATTAGTTATGTAGCCGCCAGCTCTAACCCGAACCTGTCGCCAGTTTAGGCTTTCCCCACCACGCTCAACCCTTATGGAATCTCTGAGGCTTCCAGTGTCAACTGGCACATACACTTGAGCTAAACCCTTCATAAGCTCCGCCTGCTTCATTAAAACTTCAAAAGCCCACTCTAACATCTTCTCTGGCAAATTAGCCAGTTTCTCTTTAAGATAAGAATCAGATAAGTCGTATTTTATGCTCATCTTGTTTTTTGCCTCGTCGCCACAAGGCTGGTGGCTAGCAGATAATCGTAAGACTTAATACTACGAGCATCATATGCGTATAGATAATCTTTGCAAGGGAGGAGCACGCGAAAGAGTTTCAATCAAAGAATTGGAACAAACTTTCGCAGGCTCACAAGTTAAGTCCAAAGCGTTCGACATAGCTTTCGTTGCTTTTGCTGCTGCGCGAATATTCTGTGAAGAGCAATTCTAAAATGTGGCGTTTATCTTCGTAGCGGAAAACTGGTTCTTCTAAGCTGACTTTAAATTTGTGTCCTTGCCCAGTGGTTAGCCATTGGAATGGATGCTGGTAAGTGTTGTGGGCAATGTCTATGAAAACTTGTCCTTTTAGGATGTCGCCGCTTCTTTTCCAGTTGCCCCGGTCTAAATTGCAGATTGCGTGTACTGTGGCGTTTTCGCTTCCTAAATTCTGTGTTATGTCGGTTACTCTGCTTGGAATTGGAATTTTTGCGTATTTTGGTGGTGGCGTAAAATTTAAGCCGTACATAGTGTTTGGTATTGCGAATGGTTCTTTGCAGATTAGAAAAAAGTCAAATGAAACACTGAAGGTTCCAGAGTTAAGCGTGTTAGGATAATCATCAGCGAACAACTGTATTTTATCTATTATTTTGCCCGAGGTTAACATTCCAGTTTTAAGGTTGAAGAGGGTGCTGAAAGATTCGGTTAAAATCCACTCGCTGCTGGGAGGCTCGCCAGCATAAATTATTCTGGCTTTGGCTGCTAGTCCGTTTGCTGAGGCGCTTGTCTTGTACCGCAACAAATAATAGGGGTATAGTGTGGTGCTTACCGTGTTTGCAACATCTATTTCTGCGTAGGCGTACTCGTCTGCTGTGGTTGTTAATGTTCCTTGAATGGTGAACCAGTCATTATGTTCCACAGTTAATGTGGCTCCAGGCAAGTTTGTGTTGTTGAACGTCCAAGTGCCAAGGGCTTCGGTTGTGGCAACTAAATCGCTGACTATGCCTGGACTGTGCGTTATTGTGGGTTTAGTCAATCAGTATCCCTTTCATAATCAAGAACTGCAGTGAATTTATAAAGAACTGTTGAACCCAACCATTCAGTTTCTGGCCTTTCGCTTATTGGCAGTCGCAAGCTTCCAGATGGATAATTTTCAAAAATTCTGCGCAGCTCCGTTCGAGCTTGATGTAACAGTTTTGTTCCTGCAATGTTCGTTTTATTTATGCAACAGGGTGTGATTGGAACAGATTCTCGGTAGCCTATGGTCGAGTGGTCAGAATCGATTAGAGGTTCGGAATTTGGTTCACCGATACAGAAAATCAAATCTACATCTTTACCGTTGAAAATTTGTGTTAATGGATACTCAGGTTCAGCATATGCTACAATGTAATTGGGCAATGCTGCATCGTTTAAGTAGGTTTCAAGGTAGTCTCGTGTGCGGTATCTTGCATCTTCCACACTGCTGGCAGTGTAGGTTTTGCCAGTTAACTGTTGAATTTGCAACTCAACTAAGTCAACTTCCCGATGTGAAAAAGCCTTTTCAAAATACAAATTCCGAACACTTTTAACTTCATAGTAAATGTTGTTTGAAGATTTAATCTGGTCACCTGGTTCTACGTAAGCAACGGTAATGCCTAAAGCGTCAGTTGTAACGTAGCCTCCGCATTCCACAGCCTTACTTTGAGCAGTCTTTGGAATGATAATCATGTAAACGCTGGATTCTTCATAGCTCTTATGGTACCATCCTGTTTGGCTGTCTCTTAACCCTAAAACAAGCGCTCGCCTCGTCACTGTTTCGCCATATCGCCTAGCTATTGCTTGAATCTGACGATAAAGCTGTCCGCCCTCAGTTTCTTGCTCTATTTTGGCGACATAGTGTAAATTAGGATCTAAATTGGAGATTTTGACGATTTTTGAGATTAAGTTCCAGTCGCTGGAAAAAGTGATTTCGTAGACTGCATCTTCTGGAAAATCGGCTGTCACAGAGTCTGAGCCGTAAATGAATTTGAGAGAGCCCGCCGTAACTGGAATTCTGATTTTGCCATTGGTGTAATCAAATAGAAAATAGCGGTTTAGCCCAATCCAGTTTTGCGAAAACTCGCCGAGAGGAACGTATAGGCTTCCAGTTTCGGGGATGATGCCCATAAAAAAGAGGCAAGTTATTCCCCATGCGGTTGCGTAATCGCTTACTGAGGAGCCACTGTCGACTTTAAATTGTTTTGTTCCAGCATCATATAACCCGCTGTTGCTGAGAAGATATTCCCAAGCTTTTGTGCTGCCATCTAAAAGGTTTCGCATGTGCGTTTGGCTTACTGAATCAAGGACCTGATAAAAGGCGTGAAGCATTATCCAAGCGTCTAATGTAGTGTCAAGTCGCCTAGTTTCCGTGTTGTCGTGATGGGTGACTGTGGCATAATATTTTGTCGTGCCATAGGTCCACTGTGGAGCATCCCATTCGTCAGTTAAAAATCGAGTTTTTACATCTAATAACATTCTGTCCCAGTTGTCTAGAGAATAGTCGCTTAATGCTCGTAGTGTACCTATCAGTATTGGGAAAACTGCACCTTGGCAATGATACCCGGTCTGATCTGGTCTGTAATCGTAATGACCTTCACTATAATGTATGTTATTTAGGTAGGTCCAGAGAGTGTTTCTAGCATATGTTAAAGCGTCAGCATTATTTGTCTTATCTAGCTCGTATAGTTCCAGCAAGAATTTGAGACTTTGACCGTTTTCGCCGTAAAATGTGTTGTCGCCATCTATCTTATCGCCTGTACTCGGATTGTACGCTTGGATTCCATGATTACCGCCTGCGAGGCATCCAACTTCGTATTCTTGCCATGCAAAACTTGAATCCCACTTAGTTATCGCATAATTGAAGTCACGAGCATACCGGAACATTGTACCGTAACCGTTGCGGTCAACATGAAAATAGTTTTTGCCTCCAGTACTGTAATTGTGAGGCAGATGCCCCAGCATTGTCACACCTGCGAGCGTACGCTTAACCTCTGTGGCTAAGGCAATACATTCAAAACCGCGACTGTAGCAACCATTATGCAGTTCAGCAGCTGTGAGGTACGCCGCCATTGTGCCAAGGTCATTTTGGTAATCCAGTTCCGTTGCATATGTTGACCGAGTGTATTTGCCTAAAAGTGAACCGAAATATATTGTAACTGCGTTATGGTTTGGATTAGACCATGTGACTGCATCTAGACAATCGCTTATCGTAGTGGCTAAAGTCAAAAGCTATTCCACCGGATCATTCTTAACGTAAATTGGCGGTTCTTTATTGAGCAGTTTTAATTCTTTAATTTGCTCTTCTAATGATTTTGTTAAGAAATCGTATTGAGGATCGGAAATGACACTTGAAATGCTTACTCCCGAAACGCTTTTATTAGGTCCACGATCCAAATATGCTCGGAGACTTACTGCTGTAGCAGTTTTGACGGCTAAAATTTCAGCACTAGAAGCGGTTATGCTTTTATTTTCAACTAGAGTGGCGTTGCTTGCCACAAAATTGTCGAAATACGCCGTTCCAACATATGTTGTGGCTGCGTAGCTTGCTATAACCACATGTAAGGCTGTTGGAATATTGCTGTCCCATGCTTCACTGTAGATGGCGACATCATCATCGTAAAACGTGATTTTCCCGTTTTGAGTGACTATTTTTATGCTGCCCGTGCTGGATTTCCATGCGCCACTGAAGATTAGTTCCCATGTTGACCAGAATGCTTTGTATTTGTTTCTACGTATTCGAGTTATGCCTCCGTACAAAGGTGACTTGTAAAGGTTGTAGCCATTAGCGAGTGCAGGGTACATTTCCGGCATTCTATTGCCGGCTCCGTCTCTGTAGATGTCGCTTAACAACCAAATGGCTTGTTGATGAACTACAGGTGTGACGGGGATTGAAATTTTTATTGACGCTTCGCTTAAATCATATGAAGAGATTGTGTTAAGCCCCAGTACGTCGCCTGCTGTATCGCATACCATTTGGATTCGTTGTCCAGTTTCCGTTACATCGCTTGAATTGTTAGGATAATAGAATTTCTCCCAATAGGTTGTATCTATGGTGTTGTCGTTGAAGTTGTCGTCTTTCAGAACATCCGCAAATGTGGTTCCTCCAGTTAAGTCTGCAATGCTTGTTCCAGCTCGCAAATTAACGTAGTCAATTGCGTTCTGTATTAAGTATTCAAGATTGGTGATAGTAACATCTTCGATTGTGTAGTTATTTTCATCCAAGATTCTCTGGGCAATATTTGTTATGGTAGTCATTCAGTTTGCTCTCCTATTTTCTGCAATAACTCTTTTAAATAGCCGAAAACTTCGTTTTGAGGCTTCTTACGCTTGAAATAATAATATTTGGCGCTGTCACCTGCCGCCACTGTTGCCGTACCATATTCAAGCCACAAGTCTTCTTGCCAAGTGCCACTAGCCCAAACGGTTGAATGCCAAACTCCAGGTTTTATGAGCGCCATATTTAAGTCACATTCGTGCTGACTGCTGTTCTATTGCCATCCGCATCTACAGTGAAGGTTAAACGATCTTTGCTGTCGCCATAATCACGATAAACTAGAGTGTTGGACCCTCCGCCACTGCTTTTGGACGCAAGCATTGCCATTGTAAGTTTTAAGGCTTGGCGAACTGTCAACGTTCCCTCTGTGACTTCATCCCAAATGGAATCTATACCTGCAGAGCTTAAAGCGTAGCCTGTTTTATCCCAATTTGTTAAAGTGTTCACTGTGCCAACTGTCACTGTGCTTTGATTTGCGGCTAAGCTGAATCCTGTTTTATCTGAAACTGTCACAGATGGCGTGGCAGCGTTTAAGCTTGCTTTTTGAAGTGCTCCAAAGTCAATGTTATCTTGAGCTTTAACCTGCGCATTCACATAGGTGCCAGTTAGGGCGATTGACGCTAAAGCTGGATTATTGATGTTATCTAAGTATCCGCCGCGGGTTGCAGTGTAAGCGTCATCCATTGTTTTTATTCGTTCATTTATGCTGTTGCTTGTGGGCGTGCCTGGGACAGCCGTGTCTAACGCAGAATCCACTTCAGTGTTCATGCTTGCCTTTTCGGTTGTGGTGAAGTCTAAGGCTGAACTGCTTTTTTCTACACAGTCCACTTGAAGCTTATCCGTGGAATATAGGCTATCGTAAACGTTTGCGGGTAATACTTCACATTCTAAGCGAACTGTTAATGCGCCTGAAACATGCACGAAGATGATGAGTGGACCGAGAGTGTCCGTGTCTGTAGCGTCTAAAACAGCATAGTAGATGCCGTTGCTGATGTGTGTAGCTCCGCCACTGTTTTTGTTCGCCAGAGATGTGGCTCCGTTCTTCCAGATTTTAATGTCCGTGTTTGCAATGGTTAAACCTGTTTCTTCCGTGTTGCCGTCTGTGCTATCGACGAAGTATCCTAACACGATTTCCTGTGATGCGGTAGATTGTTTTAAAGCCACGGGCATATGTTTCTAGGCTCCAATTTTGGAAACCGATTTGCCACGCTCATTTTTTGCATTCTACGATGATGCATAACAACTGGAATACTTGCCCCCCCTGTTGTGTATGAGCAGTAGATATTCCATTTGTAATTTTGATGAGTCCAATCGGTTATTTGACTTGGAAAACTGTCATAGGTTTGGCTTTTATAGTGTTCTATGTTAGCTTCAGATGCGTATTTTTGGGTTATGGTGACTTCTCGCCATGCCACAATAATGTAAGAAAGATTGGTTAGGCTTGGGTTTGAAACAAAATTCAGCGTTTTCCAATCTGCATATCCTGATGTTATTGTCCATTCATTCGTGTATTGTGTGAGATTTCCGCTATTATGTTCATAGAGAGCATATTTCACTTTTCCACTCAAAGTGTAGAATTGGAGATAGCATGATATGCTTTCTCCTGTTCCACTTTCAGGGCATGTTGATTGTATGCCGTCAATGTAGTTGCTCGGAGCATTAGAACTCAATGTTCCGTCTTTATATCCGAAATCAGGGTCTCCTCCTCCGTCAAGCATAAAAACAGGCTTAACCCATTTTCGCCAATCACGGTTTAGGATTCCCAGAATTTTGGAAGGGTCTGTTTCAAGCTTATTTCTAACGAGATAGTCAATGTTGACAAAACCTGAATGCTTGAACATTGAGGCGATCTTTGTGCTGACGAGCATCTAAGTAAATTCCTCGTCTATGGTTAATTCCCATGTTTCGCCTGATGTTTTCATGCCTTTATTACTCACCACGTCACCTCTTATGGCCTGCCTAGCCTAGCATTTAACTTCAACAACACATCACGCTCTATGAATGTCGCCTTAAATAATCTTCAAGTGCATTCAAAACCGTACTTACACGCCTAATCATAGCCTTATGCTCTTGGTCGCTAATGAAAAGTTGGTCTTGCTGAGTTTTAAGGACGGTTTCCACGTTGCCCATTCGCTCATTCAAATCTCTGTTCACAGCTTTGAACTGTTGAATTTGTGAAGTTAACCCATCAATTTTCGCTGACAAGTCTAAGGCTACAGTAACGGCTTCAAGAAAAGACTCTAATTTATCGCATACTCCTTGTAAGTTAATGAGTGAAGGATCGCTCTGCCTTAACGATGCAATCAAATTTTTTGCTTCATCCACATTCATTTTTTCACCATGTTGGATAGTTAGCGAGAAACTCAGTTAATTCCGTGAACGGTTTTCTATAGCCTACGCGCATCATCAAATTGTCAAGCGTAATTATGATGGCGCAGCGAATCTTCACAAGTTTACCTCTAGGATCAATGTCAACTGATTTGACAAACGTATCTTTAAAGACTTTGCCTTCTGGCGCTCGGTACTCCACGCCATCAACAATCAATACTTTTGAAACCCAAATAACCACGCTTGATTTGAAATAGTATTTCAGCCAAAAAGGAGGGTCAACAAGCAATCCATAAAAATGTCTTCTCCATCGACAGAAAAGACATGTAAATCGAAATCGGTTAACATCAGAGGGGCAGTTGCCAAGTTTGCCTGCACACCATAAAGGAGGAAGCAAAAGGCTAAGGAACTTCTTTAACATCGTTTCCAAACTTCGCAAGTTCTTGTCTTGTGCAAGTGAAGGTTTCGCCTTTTTCAAATGTGCCTTTCTCCCAGCTTAAGGTGCCGATTACAACTTCAACCTTCACAATATCAGATGGAAGAGCAACGGTCTTTTCTGATTCCTCTATGGGCTTAGCTTCTTCTATTGGTTTGACTTCAACTTCGGGTTCAGATGAAGGCAACGATTTTACTATTTTTTTGGCTTTCGCTGACGTGACATTTCACCTCCAACAATATTTTAAGGAACTAAAAAAGGGGGAAGATTAATGGTGCTCGCAGTATTCAGGTTAATGTCCTGAGATTTTACATATGGCGTTGCTGTCGTAGACTACTGGAAGCCCTCGTACATAGACTCTGCCGAAAAGTGATTCTCCCTGCTTTTTGCTTAAGATTTCCGTTTCAACGGTAAGGTCTTCAGCGATTACATATTCGAACATGCCGATAGGATTAGCCTTAGTCATGATTCCTGTACTGGTAGTCTGTGTTGCTGAAGGATAGATTTCGCCGCCGATGCGCTCTTTAATCCACGTTAAGTATGGCACAGCAGTATTTGCAATGAATACTGCTGCCTCGTTATATTGATCTGGATTTAAGACGAGATTATAGGGTGGAAAAATGTTGTCAGCCATTAATGCTGCAATCATGGCGTTTATGTCTGTGGGAATGTTGGTGGCTGAGCTCCAATCTCCAGCGGCGCTTCTGCTGTTGCCCGCAGCATTGTATAAACCGTTTATATCATAAGCCGTGCCATCCGCTGAATAGCCGAGAATTAACAGTGTGTCTTCTTCTAACCCTACCTTGTAGCCTGCACTTTCGGCTGAGGTTGTATTCAGCGGCGTACCTGTCATGCGTGAACTAGCCAAGTCCAGCTTGTTGATTTCAAATTCTTTATGCACTACAGGAATTGGTACTGTGCTTCTCGTAAGATTCACGATGTCCAACGTTTCTCTTCCAGGCCAGTTTGTGTCTATGGCTGCGTTTGCCACTTCAGTCAATGTGTCGTAGCCGAACACTTGTGTTGCGCTGTCTATTTTGCGTATAGGCATGAGTTTTCTGCCGACAAGTTCTCTGCGTGCAGCATACACGACACGGTCCATGATGTATTGCCCTTGTTCTGTGGTGAGCGGTTCGTCACGTCCAACGTATCTTAGTGTGTTCATGTTTAGATCAGGCTCCTCACAAGAATGTCCTTTGCGCCTGTAGCTTGAGTCGCAGCCATTGTTTCCTCAGCAATAGCTACGATGTGATCTGTGCCATCTGTTCCGCCTGAGAGTCCGCCGATGGCTCCCATCTTTAATCGACTGCCTTTAGAAACGCTTGCTCCTATTTCTAAAGTGGCAACTAACACTATACCTGGTCCGTTGATGACTGCTGCTTTATCGTTTACAACATATATTGTGTCAACTGTCGCTGGGCGGTATTTCTTGCTTGTTTGTTCATAGCCTAACCAACCAATCACTGCGTCAGTTGCTGCTGTGCATACTTGAACGTCATCGTCGTTTGTTCCCTTCTTAACTAGGCGCCCAGGATAACAGTTGTCTACTGTTTCAATTTTCATTTGTTGAGTATGCAGGTTTTGGCTGTCCAAGACTATGGCGTTTGTGGGGTGAATCATGCTTCTTTGAGTTGCCAACTATTCATCTGCCTCCCTTCCACGTTTTCGTCTCTGGGTCCCATTCGCCCACGGTGAGTTTGCGGTCTTTTGCGCTGCGTGTTTGTTCTGCGTCTGCCGCTATGCTTGCGAAGCCTTTTTCCGTGTGTATAAGAGCGTCAGCTATGGTTTTCAGTTCATCATGACTTTTTGAGATGAGCATATCTTTTGTGTAGTTGCTACTGTTCATGATGTCGATTACAAGGCGTTCTTTGTCAGCTTCATCTTCTGCCTTCTTCAAATCGTTAACTCTCTGCAACAGCGTATTTGCCTGTCTAAGTTGCTCTTCTAGACGCTCAATGCGAACATCTTTCATTTCGTTAGATTTGACAATGGCAGAATAGCTTTCATCATGACTTACTTTCTTGTCATACACTGGATTAGCATCTTTTGTCCCTGCTTTCGCATCGTTCCACATGCGCTCACAAGTATCCCGCGTATAGTCTTTACTACATGCTTCCAGAAAATCCGTTTTTGCCTTTTCATTGTTTGTTGACAAGTATTTTCTTTCCTTTTTTTGGCAGTTTGTTTAGTCTCGCCCGTACGAGAAGGCTTGTTTAGTCACAACGCCACAATGTGAACCCGAAACATCCATCGAGAATTTCCGTTACCTAATGTAACCATGAAAGTTGTTTAATGAGATTCTGGCTTTGCTTTATTATGTCGCTGTCATCTTGGGCTAACTCGGTTTTTGGAAACAGAGGATTGCCCTCTATTACATCTAAGATTTCGCTACCATATTGCTTGTAAAGTCGCTTGCCCGCCACTGAAAAACCAACCTCTCTAATCATGCGGCACACAGGGCATTCGCTATCGTTAGAGATTACGCTGTCCACGGCAATTCCGCAGACTGGACCGGGGCAACGTCCCGCTTCTATGGGCGCTGCTAAATGGTCTATGAAAATGTTTCTTTGGATGTAATCGTATTTCTGTCCGTTCCATTCTCCAGGCACGCGGTCCTCTTCGTAGGTGAAGCCTATGCTCACATCACGAAGTGCTCCGCTTCTGATTTTGCCAATGACATCTGCGGGGACACGATTCTTGAACCATTTAACATCTGCCCTTATACCCCGTCGCATTGGACGCTTAGTCTTCGGTTCAACCAAATCCTTAACAAACTTCACGTTTTCTATTCGTCCGTAGATGTCGCTTATCTTCTGAAGCAACGCACTGTCTGGATGTGACAGAATTTTTACCCATCTGCCCTCCGCTGTCCACGCTGCTTTTTCAAGTTCATCTGCGCTCTTGTAAGCCATGCCTTCTGGATATTCATGAACAATTTCAGAGGCTATTACTGCGGGCATCACTAGAAAATTGTCGTCGTCAACCAAGATTTTGTCATCTAAAGTAGCTTTGTCAAATCCGATTTTGCGAGGTTTGTCGCCTTCAATTGCTCTTTTAATTGTTGCACAGTATGCTTCAGGGTCTTCTTTATCTTGGTTTTTAGCCACACAATCTTCAAAGTTTTCGTATTCTCCAAACGGCATATTTCAATTCACCTTTTACTTTGTTAATTTTCTTGCAGAACACGTTATTTGCTCTGGAATTTGAATTAACGGAAACATGAAATGGGGATACTTCGCAAATTCGGAATAATAGCAGTTTATTGCGTAAAGCCCTAGCTTTTGAAATGCCTTTACAAACCATGTGATGTTTAAAAAGGAAATGTGCATGGGGCTAATGTGTTTTGCAACGTAGCGATGTGGACAGCCAATGATTATTTTGTCTTTTGAAACTCGAACCATTTCTTTCAACATTCTAAATGGGTCTTTCACATGCTCAATCGTGTTGCGACTATACACAACTTCAAAGCTGTTGTCGGGAAATGGAAGCATATAGCATGTAGCATTGATGAAGTTGGGCGTGGTTTTTGGGTTTATTTTTCCTTTAATCCAGCCACTTCTATGCTCCGTGTCATCCACATACAAGTCAACGTTTACGTCGCCGAAGGCGTTGCATCCGCAACCAACATCTAACATTGTCAAATCTGTCACACTTTTCTTACGAGCATACATGGACAGTTAGGATGAACCATTGGGCGACCTCTTTTTAGTTATTTTATGAATCAATTCTTGAATGCCAACATCTTGAGTAAGTAGCTTCTCCAGATCGTCTCGTAATGTCACAAGTTTAGGTTTAACGTTCATAATTTGGCTTCCTTCAAAAATTACACAAGGCTTCATTAAATCGCAAATCACAGTACAACACATAGGATTGCAACGAGAATAGTCACGTTTTCCAGTATCTTTATAATGTTCATCCAGTATCCAACAGGGAGGTTCATTAGCCATAGACTTTCACTTTATTTTTCTCACACTTTTCTCATTAACATGCAACGACAATTAGGGTGAACCATTGGGCGAATAACCCAGTTGCTCTCTACAACTAGGTAAGGAAATTTCTGTTGCAGTTCATCACCATAGTAAATGTTCAAGTCTTTGCTCATGCAAACGGGGCATGTAGTGTCATCTGGCACTGCTTGAAAAGTCCATTCCGTTTGAGGAGTAAACAACGGTTCAACGTCAAGCCTTTTCTGAACCGCCCTTACCGCTTGGATTGCTCGTAGTATGCTCATGTTCATGCTTCCTATTCAAATCAACAACCAAAAACTTGTCAGCCTCAGCTAATTCGGGATTTTCCTCTTTTCCTTTTTCGCCGAAAACATTGAACCCGCTCTTTTTAAGCGTCGCACCTTCACCATTTGGCAACGGGTCTAACCCGTCTTCAGCACGCACCTCATCAACAGTCATGTAATCCAGCTTCGCCTGGTTCGCTTGTGCATGCTTTAACTCAATGTCCTTTTCTTCAGCCTCGCTCAATTCAAAGGCGCTGTTCCACTCAATATTGTATGTGCGTGCTGTTCTGTGACGATAGTCACCAAAAACCTTGTGAAAAAGCTGCTTAAGTTTACCATCCTTATCTGAAGCACTCTTAATCATCGTTAACTGTCCACTATCCGCAAGCTTATCAATCACCCAGCGAACAACATCTTCCAGTTGCGCTTGAATTCTGCTGATAACTTTATAGTAGTCTTGCATGTTAATTTCACTGCCTGTCACTGCCCCCGCTTGAGCACCTACAAGTTTAGGCTGAGGCACGCCGCTACCCTTACTTATTTGTTCATCATTAGTTTTGAAGAACGGTTGTGGATCAAGCGCTCTGCCTTGAGCACCGATAAAATCGATAACCATGCCGTCGTTCTCTTTTTGGCTGTTCTGTACATAACACAAGTAAGTGCGAGCCATAATATCACTGAATGCGCCACTGTCAGCCCATTCTTGCAGTTTGGGAAGCGTCATACCCGCTGGAAATCCTATGGCTGGAAAGCCTCCGCCGTTGCGGTACATCCACTGGGCAGCGCCCCAGCGAATGTTACGTCCGCATGTTAGGTCATCCCATACTGGGTCTAACACGCTTTTTCCATTACTACGCGTCTGCACCTTGCAAACCCGACTATAATGAACATACAAAAATTGTCCGCTACCACGGTCAAGCCTATAAACGAGTGGTTCTCCAAAGCGTTCACTGTTTGGATTTTCATCTTTAGTTTCTGTTTGCACTTTCGTTTTTTGATAAACCGCTAACTGTTTAAGCTCGCTGCCCTCTCGTAATGGAGTATTAAGATTCCGTATGTCAGATACATCGCTGAAGCCGCCGACAAGCAAACTCCAACCGTAAACACGTTCAGCCTCAAGGGCCTCAGTTAATTTTGCCTTAAACTTCAGTTTAGTTAATGCATCTTGAACTGTACGGTCAAGTGCTGGATCAGCTTCTTCAGTGTCTGGATCGTCAATCTTGAACCATTTATCCGTCACATCAGCTGCAATTCCATACGTTAAGAAATGGGCTACAGGCTCGCGTTCCGCAGCAAACAACCTATCATCATCAGTGATTGTGTCGCCAAATCCCGCGCCAAGGCTTGTGTCGACGCTTGGAATTTTGATTCCGCCACCTTCAGTTGTGTCTAGGGCAACATCTGGGTGAATGATTACACCGCCGTCTTTGCGATAGCTGATTCCTTTAGGTAATGTTTTCGGCATTTATTTTAACACCCATACTGGTTCAGCGGGCTTCCGCAAACTCATAATAGCGTAGCGTGTAGCATCTATTGCATGGTCATTCTCTTTAACTTCAGCATTGTAAACCATAACTTCATGAATCCAGTTAACACAGTTTTTACTTACGAAAATGCGTGGGCGATTGTCAGCTTGAAGTTTAAATCTTCCACCTAACTCGTGTATGCCATCCTCTCTTTTACTCTGGTCAGCTTTAGCGTTTAATCCTGCCTTGCGAAGCATATCAATCGTTTGCGGTTCACTGCGGTCACAGTAAATTGGACCTTCACCATGCTTTTCTGTCATTTCTTGGAGTTCTTCAATAAGCGTTTCCGTTTGCGTGCGGTTCTGGTAGAACTCGTCAATGATGTAGGCGCGGTCATCTCCGTCGAAGGCAACAGCAACGACAGCACTGGGGTTTGTCCATCCAAAATCCACTCCGTACACAATTGTCCGTATTTGATTTTTATCGAATGTTTTGATTTCGTGTGTGGTGCTGTCAAACTCGAAACTTCCCATACCTGCAGGTGCGAACAAGCCCTCTATAAACCGTTTAGCAAGGCTACCATGATGTGATGCTTTAACTTCTTCTTTGTAACGGAGTGACGTATGCGGATTATCATCTAAGCTCCAACGATAAACTCTACTGAGAGGATTGCGCTTTTCAGGGTCTTCAAAGAACTCGTAAAGCCTATCGCCCGGTAAGAGGGCTGGAGGCGTTGTGGTTACCCAAGCGCCTTGTCTGCTGGGTGGAAAGCGTCCTGTGCCTCTTAGTCTGCGAAGTATCACGTCCCAGGCTTCATTAAAGCGGCGCACATACTGTGCTTCATCTACGTGGACAAAGTCTACGTTTGGTCCTTCAGCGTATTCTGGCTCTTCCAAGCTGCCGAACCATAAGATGCTCTCTGGGCTTGTGTCGAAGATGATGCAGTTGTCGCCCATGCGGAACTCTTTAACAAGCGGGTTAGACTCTAACGGTCTGCCTAGGATATGCTCGTCTTCGAGTGTGGGTATTAATGTGCGCCGCACCATTTTGTAGGTAGGTTCAAAAACGTAGCCTATGATGCCGGGATTTTCTATGCACCAGCTTACGTCTTCGAAGATGCCACTTATTGTTTTGCCGCTGCCTGTTCCTGCAAAGATAGCTCGGTAAGCGATTTTGTAGCGGTCTTCGTGGAATTGCCGTTGTTTGCCAGCGTCAGGATAATAACGCAGATAATAGTGCTGTTCAAGATTCTGCAATTTGCTCTGGCTTCCACATGTGCAAATGAAGAACACGCTGGGTTTGGGTGATTTCGCTTTTAGCTTGGATTTTTCGTGTTAACATTTGACCGACTAGCTTAGTTAAATTTCGATACGCTTCCACAGGCGACTCATTCATTACAATCTGATGAAGCCTAATCCACTCTTCTTTTATCCAATTTTCAAAGTCGCCACTGTCAACCCAAGCCTTAACATCACGGTCAATGGTTTTTTCTGTCACGCCGCATTTAGTGCCTATTTGCTCGTAGTTTAAGCCTTTCAGTAGGCTAGCTTTGATTTGTGGTAGTCGTTTCTGGGTTTGTGTAGAGAGGGACATTAAAGGACATCTCACTAAGAAGAATTATCTAAAATATTATCACCAAATTCTGTTTGCTTAAGCCATGATTCAATGTCGCTTATCCAGCGTTTTCTTTCATGCGACAACACAAAATTTTTTATCACAGGTTCCCACATGGCTTTTTGCAATTCAATAGGATATGTAAAGATTATTCCCGCTAGATAGCGCCTATCTTTATTTTGAATTTCAGTAGTGTAAGAACGTCTACTTGGTGCTTCTACAATTAAGAATAGGCAGTCTGGATGTAATTCAAATCCATCGGAAATTTTTAAGGCTTCCAATGTTTTTTTGTCTAATCGTTGAAATTTCATTTGTTATTTCTCTCCATAGTTCCAAAAGTTGCCCATCCTTCTCGCTGCTTTGTGGCAAAGTAGTCAAGTTTCCAGCCAGGGCATAGTCCTTCTACGAGTTTATAAAATTCATCGGGTTTCTCACTATGCCCATTGGATTTGGCTACTAAATAAGTTGAACATGATTTGGCTTTTTCAAAATCGTAGAGAGGATTGCCTTTTACCGCGAGAATGCAGTGTTCTGTTTGCCCACGTAACCAAGTTCCAACGCCAATGTTGTTTTTAACCCAAGTAAGAATAGTTTTAGGCTCAAAACCCCAAACCTCTAAAATCCTGAAAGCATCTTTCATAAAAGCGTTAGTTGTCCATAACCAGAGAATACAGTTTTCAGTGTTGTAAAGTTTTAGGTTCATGATTTCTTCTGTAGTCATTTCGGGATACGGACAAGCTCCACGCCTAGTATCTGGATCATACTCCGTTCCGTAATTCCAAGGTGGATCAATAACAACTACATCATAAAGTTGTTGCGGTGGTTCTAAAAACTTAATAGCTTCTTTAAGAACTTCAATTTCACGCTTCCGCTTTTCTTTCTTAGTTATACTTCCGCGATTCTCATAAGCATAAAGGCTTGGAAATTCGACAATGACATTGTCGAATTTTTCTTGCGACATTTCACCGAGTCGCACCATACTTTTAAAAGTGCTATCGCTGATTCCAAGTTTTTCTATGAAATACTGTTTATGTTCCGATTTCCATGTGTACTTAGCATAACCACTTCGTAAAATTGCTTTGCCAGATTCTCGATAACGTTTGAAAGTTTCTTTCGCAAGTTGATCCATAATCAGCTTAACTTCAGAAACTACATTATCAAGCCATTCATACTCATAAGTTATTCTTTCAGTTTCTTGCAATTTTTCACCTTTCTAAATTTTGCGCCGCTGAACCGCAACAATTAAAGGAGAGAGAAAGAAAAACTCGAACTTTGGAACAATAGGTTTGTGTTCAGCGTTTACGCTTTTCCGGAATGAAACATGGAACTATGAGAAATGCAAATCCCATAAAGATTAATATTATGCCCTGCATCGTCTGTTCTAATGGAACGACGTATTTGTGCACGGTGAAGGTGCCATATTCGACAAGAGTAAGCTGTGATGTGTATGTGAGAGGAATTCCGTAGACGATTAGGCAGACGCCTATGAGGAAAAAGAGCAGGATAAGTTTGCGGTTCATTTTTCGTGTTTTTCCATTTGTTTGACTGCCCAAGCTTCTAAACCGAACACTACGATAGAGCATACGGCGATTAAGAACGATTGAGTTAAAAAGTCCATAATCTTTTCACTCTTTGAATTTGTGTCCGCATTTTGGACAAACGCATAAGCCGTCATGTAAAGGCTTAATCGTGTAAAGCGTAGGCATTAAAAACTTTTTTACAATGGCGTCAGCTTTTTGCCAACCATCCACTAGGTTGTTGTCTTTCCATTCAGTTAGAATCCAATCAGTTATCAAGTCAGCGTAGCCATCTCTGTAGCCTGGGAAGGTTTTGTCAATGAAAGCCTCGTATATCATGCAACATTTTTTGTTGAATAAGCGTTCTCGGTCAATCCAATTGCCCGCACTCATTTTTTATGCTCCTTTGTCGTTTATGATGAGGTCTAAACTGAAAGTTTCCGCACTAGCCTCGTATACAATCAATTGGAAATTCGCTTCAATATAATAGCCTACAGGCAAGCTTTCGCCTTCCCAATCCCAGCTCACCTCATAGCTAGTCAGGTTTATGGCGTTGCCACTTGTCAAATTAAGTGACGCCACATTCTTTGTACCTACGTTAGTGATGTTGATTTGACACTGTTTAGGCACTCCAATTTGCATGGTTCCCCAGTTTACTGTGGAAGGCTCAGCAATTAAACCATATTCAAGAGTTATATTGCCTTGGCTTGGAACTGTAAGTAGATGTGTTATAACTTCAGCAGTTATAGCTCCTGCTAACACGCCTATTATGGCTACTACGAGCAAATATGATGCTTTCAAATTTGGTTCACCTCCTAGAGATGTTTTCCACAATGAGGACAAAAATTTGGATGATATTTTCCGCAATAAGCACAATATTTACGGAGTTCAGAACCACAATGCTTGCAGAAGTTATCTTCAATTTCTACCAGTTTGCCACATTTTGGACAGCTATATGAAACTTTAACGTAAACAGAAGGAGGATAACAAGGGCAAGGGTAATAATAAGGATAATTGGGATACCATGTGGTCCAAAGTATTTGTGACGCGGTTATTAGAAGATGATCCTTGGATATATTCCAAATTCTTTACCTCCATTATTTGACTGTGGGAACTAAAGTTAAATTTCGCTTTTTCGCCATTTTAATTAACTCTTCATCAGTAGGAGCAATTACACTATTCGCAAGACTGTAAGCCTGATTTCTCTCAGCCGTCAACTTCTCGATTGTCAATGTTTGAGCGTCAATAGTTTTCTGTAGGTTGCCCGCGCCCGCTTTAGCCTGTTGCATACTCACAATTGTTTCATTAGCCTTATCCAATTTCTGTGTTAACTGTTGGTTTTGCTCTAGAATTTTCAAACTTGCTTCTTGAGCTTCACCAACCTTCTTGATTGCCAGTTGTTCTTGAGCTTCTTTAGCTCTCTTGTAAAGTTGATTATAAAACAGCGTGATGATTGTGCCGACACCAGCGATTGTAGTTATAAATTGTGCTGTATTCTGTTGAATCCATAAGAGGCAACTTTGAAAATACTGTGGTGCCATTTGGATTAGGGTTAGAGGCGAGAATGACGGTGCGTAAATATATAGGATGCCTCCTATCGCTGCGAAGATAAGGAAGACAAATACATAGGTTATTTTGCCCATTAGCCTTTTGCCTCAACTAACAGTTTGTCTATTTGCTCCTGAGCTTGACGTTGCCGTTTCTTTTTCTCGCTTGTTCTGCTCCAATTCCAAATTGCCAAGAAGCCAAAGACAACCGTGCCTTCGGGGATGACAAGCCACAAGTTCTGCAGGTGAAACTGTAGGATAAGCATGTCAAGATTTACAAAGCGTGTGGCAAAGTAACTGCAAATCCACCCAGTGAGGAAGACTAAGCCAAAATATTTTAGAACTTTCATTAAGCCTCGAATTTCTATGGCTATGCGCTGCTCGCCCTTAGACATTATTTCACCTCAAACTCTAAAGCAACATGAATGTCAGGAAGTTCTTTAGGCGGCTGCATAGGAATAGGACTGCTTAAATACGGTTTCAAAGCGTTCTCAATTTCGACAGTATTAATGATTACTGTGCGATTATGAGTTGTGTTTCTTCCGCTAGAATCTAGCGCTGGCGTTATACAACTGATTGTTAAGAGTTTTTCATCTGGCAAGAAAGCGTGAACAAAAGTTTGCTCATCTCTTTTCGCCGCTTGTCTACATAAATGAATGATGCTGCCTTCACTGATGACTTTGTCAAGTTCATGGCTTTTTACAAGTTTATAGCCTATGCGGTTAAAGCTGGCGAATAGGAATTGTCGAATTTTTAGAATGTGTTCAGCGCCCATTGAATCAATTCCGTGTAGGTTGTCTTGCTAAAAGAGGGCAGGTTATTTTCGCGGTCTACAAGAATTTTTGGTTTGCCATTTTCGGCTCGATTAATGATTACTTTGCCTTCGGGTGTACGTTTCTTTTCAACTTCCACAAACACTGGAAAGAATTTGACTTTACCTAAACCATAATATTTGAGTACGGCCGTACTCTGTCGGAAGTATGTTGTTAAAAATTTCTGTTGCCCTTCAGAACTGTTTAGGTTCATTCCATGTCCTTTGACGAAATGCAGGATTTTGTCAACTTTAGTGAGAAGTATTGCTATACCTTCAATCAGCGGTGTCGTTGCCTTGTTTTTTTCTTTGTAGGTGAGAACAGCGCTTAAAATGCGTTTTAGAGTTAAATCGGGGTCAACGAAATGTCCAGAGCTATCTTGCGGTTCATCTTTTGTGTCTCGAAATTCTGCGGGCACCCATGGGATGTTTGTTTCGCTAACTGGTAAAGTGACAATGTAGCCGTGGCTGTCGCAGATATACTTGTTTAACACATCTGCTGATTGCCAGTCTGGTTTTTGCATGTAAACACTTTCGATGTAAGGTCCTGTTAAAGATTCCATGTCTTCTCCTGCTGTTTCGCAGAAGGGCATGGCAATGTTCTGTTCAGAAAATTGACTTCTATTTCTAATATGCAATATTGCTTCGAAAATAAGACCGCTAGGTGTTTCTTCTGGGAATAATCCTTGGCATAGATCGCTTGCGACTTGGGATATGCCACTTGATTTTTCTTCAATGTAATAGCTGAATGTTGAGTTAGGCTGATGAGTTAGAATTCCGCAAGCTAAGTCTAAGCAACCGAAAGCTGTAGTTTTGCCGCTTCTTTTTGCTCCTACAAAGATTACGCGTTTTTCTTTGCTGGTAACTTTGCCGAAAGAAGATATTTTTTTAAGCAGTTGACTCAACTGTTAATTCCTCCTTTTTAGGTTCGCTAACAGTTTTTGTTGGTGCTGGACTTTCAGTTATGATTATGTTTTGTGGTTCTTCTCGTGTTGTTGTTGAAATTTTAGATTTCGGTTTATAGCCCAGTTTTGGTCCTAAGCCTTTCTGCCAGATTAAGCCGTAGACGATTACTGTGAGGAACAACCCGCCGCAAATTGCTATACCCAACGTTGCAAGGGCAATGTAAGCGAAACCGTTGTTGCCAATCATAAACCAAGTGTCTATCGCCGAGTTTCGTATTGGCATGAACATTGTTCCTTCCGCTGAATCATACAGCCATGTGCCGAAGCCACCGTAATTGGTTGCGGCTAACGTGGTTGTCACTGTTCCAGCTACAAGTATGAAGAGTAGGAAGATTGCGAGTTTTCTCACTTAAACTTTCACCTCCTAACTTTGAAGACTTCCTCTTCCACGTGAATCAACTAAAACCTCGCCGCACTCAACGTCGGCGACATCGGGGAAAACCATTTTGTAAATTTTGCCTAGATAACTTAAAACTGCGTGGCGGTCCACTCTTGAAATTGACTCTGCCATTATGACATCGTGATAGCTAGTGTCTAGTATGAACCGTTTTGCATCTCGCCGTTGTAGGCTTCTAGAGCTACGTTGGTGGGGCATTCTCCTTCCACTCAAGGCGGAATTTGAAAATTTGAAGTAGCACAACACGGATAATGTAGTCTTATCTTTTATCTTAAGTCTTTTTAAGCTTTACCCTACAAAATAAATCATAATAAATCATATATACAACTTATTACGGTTAAACATTTAGGAAGACAACCGGAATGCCAATTTTAACTCTTGATTCTCAATTCAAATTGCCAAAACGAATCCAAAGAAAGCGAACTAAAGGGTGGAAGATGCCTCCGAATGCGGTTTATGTTGGAAGACCGACGATTTGGGGTAATCCTTTTGAAATGAAAACTGAAGTCGATAGGATACCCGTAATTATGGCGTATGAAGAATGGCTAAGAGGAGAATTAGTTGACAGACCAAATATGCTTGAACCTTTAAAAGGTAAGGATTTGGCTTGTTGGTGTCCCTTGGATAAGCCATGCCATGCTAATGTGATTTTAAAAATTTTGAGGGAAAAAGCTGATGAATAAACACTTTAACTCTTCTCTCTCCCAAAATTGCACTAGTGTAACTTGTAAGACCATCATTAAATGGCGAATCAGAGCACACTTTAAAATTACAATGACAAACGGCGGCGAACCCCACGGCTACAAGCAACGTATCATCCGAAGAGTAGACATCATGCTGGTTCACGATTACGCACGAATAAACTGTTGCCGACGCGACTACTTAATCATTAGAGTTTTCGTGAAAACCGGTTTAAGAACAAGCGAACTTTGCACTTTAAGAATTGAGCACATAGACTTTAACACATACTGCTTCCAAGTCGTGGACAGCAAAAAACACAAGTTTTGTCCTTATCCTTTACCGTTAGACGTTGAAACTGTCGAATTAATCAAACAGTTTATTGCAGATCGCGTTGAGGGCTACGTGTTCACACACCAAACTTGGGGGCGGGCTAGAGCAGATAAGCCTTTAACAAAACAGACTATATGGGCTCTAGTACGCAGAATTGGTAAGGCTGCGGGCGTTGAAGGTTTAAAGCCTCGGCATTTCCGTGAGGCTTTCGCTGCAGAATGGTATTATTGTGCTAGTGAAAGTGAGCGGGATTTGCCTGAGCTTCAACGTTACCTGCGCCACAAGAAGCCAGGCACAACTTTGGATTACGTGAACAGCATGGTTTTGCAGGAGAATGTGGATGCGGCTTATAGACGGCGCTTGGATCCTGTGGCTAAGAGTTTCGCTTCTGGTTGTCTTCACAAAAACAAAAAGGAGATGGTTGAAGGTGAGGCGGTTTAATCGTAGGAAAAAGAAGGTTCTTGAAAGGCAAGTCACGGGGGTGACACGATGACTGAAAAATTATTGTTGGAAGCTAAAAAGCCGACGGCTGAGGACCTAGAGAGCAGCCTTGAAGATTTGCTGTTGCGGATAGAGAAAATTGAGAAGTTTCTTCATAAGGAAAAGCGTGAGGAGTGGGACAGCTTTGAAGTTTAATTTGAAAAACTTTCCGAAATTTAAGCTTGACCAATTTGGAGATTCTGACTGGGAAGTTTGCATACAAGATTGGCGAGAAGACGTAGAAGAGTGGTTTGAGGGTTTTGAGAAGGAACTCCGAGAAATTGATGCTTCCCTAGAAAAAGAAGGATGTACTCTATTACATCGCACACGAAAAATAATCAAGGAGATTTTGGGAGAG
>Ga0315308_1000318_pt1 | contig 26691 bp, 29 predicted proteins | sample TDP3_MG_FD_203078 | JGI IMG/M metagenome (GOLD analysis project Ga0315308, IMG submission 203078) | Freshwater sediment microbial communities from Lake Towuti, South Sulawesi, Indonesia - TDP3 | ecosystem: Environmental > Aquatic > Freshwater > Lake > Sediment | place: Indonesia: South Sulawesi... | reverse complement strand
ACACTATAAAGAACGGCATTTGACCTTATTTTTGCCTCATCCTCCTTGGTCGCCTTTCCCGCAGGAGTGTTTATTATCAAATCAACCTTGCCATCTTTTATGAAATCAATGATATTGGGCCTTCCTTCGCCAAGCTTGGGCAAAGTCTCGACTTCTATATCATTCCTTATAAGAGCAGCCGCTGTACCGGAAGTAGCCATAATTTTAAACCCGAGGTCAGAGAGCTTCTTGGCAATGAGCACTATGCTTCTCTTATCCTGATTCTTGACACTTATGAATACATTCCCCTTTTTCGGCAACTTTTGTCCAGCTGCTATCTGGCTCTTCGCATAAGCCACACCAAATGTAGAATCTATTCCCATCACCTCGCCTGTGGATTTCATTTCCGGGCCAAGGATTGCATCTACTCCGGGGAACCTGATAAAAGGAAATACAGACTCTTTTACTGCTACGTGTTCTATCTCTTTTTCCTTCGTAAATCCCAACTCCTCCAAAGTCTTCCCCAGCATTGTTTTGGTTGCTATTTTTGCCAGAGGAACGCCTATTGTCTTGCTCACAAAAGGGATCGTTCTACTTGCTCTGGGATTTACCTCCAGGACATAGACTACATTGTTCTTAACAGCATACTGGATATTCAACAGACCCTGCACATTCAATTCCTTTGCCAGAGCATAGGTATTCTTCCTTATCACTTCTATTATGTCGTCCCCCAAAGTATAGGGAGGAATTACCATAGCGCTATCACCGGAATGGATTCCTGCTTCTTCAATATGTTCCATAATCCCACCTATCACGCACCTCTTGCCATCTGCTATTGCGTCCACATCTACTTCTATAGCATCTTCCAGAAACTTGTCAATAAGAATTGGACGTTCGGGAGATGCCTCCACCGCTTTCTCCATAAAGCCCCGCAAACCCTCCTCATCATAGACTATCTCCATTGCCCTACCGCCCAGGACATAGGAGGGCCTTACCACTACGGGATAGCCTATCTTGTTAGCGACCTTCTTTGCTCCTTCAAATGATGTAGCAGTCCCATTATCCGGCTGGGTAAGCTTCAATTTCTTCACCATCTGTTGAAACCTTTTTCTATCTTCCGCTCTGTCTATAGAATCGGGACTTGTTCCTAAAATCTTCACGCCTGCCTTAGCCAGAGGGACAGATATGTTCAACGGTGTCTGCCCGCCAAACTGGACTATCACTCCCAGAGGCTTTTCGATATCGACAATATTTAGCACATCCTCAACAGTCAAGGGCTCAAAATATAGTTTGTCCGAAGTATCATAGTCAGTAGAAACCGTCTCGGGATTGCAATTTACCATAATGCTTTCAATGCCTTCTTCCTTCAAGGCATACGACGCATGACAGCAACAGTAGTCAAACTCTATGCCCTGCCCGATTCTATTAGGGCCCCCTCCCAGGATAAGAACTTTCTTATTCCCAGATGCATGGCTCTCATCTTTCGTTTCATAAGTAGAATAATAGTAGGGCTTGCTCGTCTGAAACTCTCCGCCGCAGGTATCTACTAATTTATAGACTGCCTTGACGTTGCACTTCTTTCTATACGACCTTACTCTTTTCTCTGTGGAATTGAGAAGATAGGCAAGCTGCCTGTCAGAAAAGCCGTCTTTCTTCGCTTTCTTAAGTAATTCCGGCGGAATTGTAATCTCACTCTTTACATTTTTAACTCTATATTTCTTTATCTCTTCTTCCAGCTCCACGATTTGCTCCATATTGTCAATGAACCATCTATCAATTTTTGATAACTCGTAAATTTCGTCTACGCTCAGTCCCAATTTAATCCCATACCTGATAAAGAATAACCTCTCATCATTTGGTATCCTGATCTTTTCTTTTACTCGCTTAATCAAATCCTCTCTCGCCGATTCCAATACTCCGTCTGAGAAGATGTCTTTCCCATCCGAGCCTAACCCAAATCTCCCTGTCTCGGTAGACCTTATTCCTTTCTGGAGCGCCTCCTTAAAGTTTCTCCCAATAGACATCGCCTCACCAACTGCTTTCATAGATGTATTTATAACCCTTTGCGCTTCAGGAAATTTTTCAAAAGTGAACCGGCAAATTTTAAATACACAATAATCGACCGTTGGCTCAAAGAATGAGGTAGTCTTTCCTGTAATCTGGTTGAGAACTTCGGGGAGAGTCAGGCCAACCGCCAATTTCGTCGCCACCCTGGCTATGGGAAAACCAGTAGCCTTAGAAGCTAAGGCGGAACTTCGTGAGAGCCGGGGATTGACTTCTATGATAACAATATGGCCATTATCCGGATTCTGGGCAAATTGAATATTTGCCCCTCCCCCGGTTATACCGACCTTTCTTATAACCTTTTTGGACAAATTCACGAACTGTGCGTACTCATCGCCGCTGAGACTCTGGGATGGCGCAACCACAATACTATCACCAGTGTGGACGCCCATCGGGTCAACATTTTCCATAGAAGTAATCATAATAACATTGTCCACGCAGTCCCGCATCACCTCAAACTCTATTTCTTTCCATCCCAACACAGACTGTTCCACCAGTACCTGTCCGACCGGACTTATCTCCAGGCCCTTTATTAGAGATTCTTCCAGTTCCTCCCGGTTATAAGCAGTGGAACCGCCGCTACCGCCCAAACAATATGCAGGTCTCAAGATTAATGGAAATCCTATCTCTACGCCTATCCTCATCCCTTCTTCCAGACTTGTGGCAATTCCACTTTTTGGAACATCTATACCAATTTCCTGCATGGCCTTCTTAAACAGGTCTCTATCCTCAGCCCGGGAAATAGCCTCAACACTGGCTCCTATAGATTCTACACCATACTTTTCCAGTATGCCTTCTTTCATCAAAAAATATGCCAGGTTCAAGCCCGTCTGACCACCCAGTGTGGGTAGAATGGCATCGGGTCTCTCTTTTCTTATTATTTCCGTAACCGCCTCTACGGTAAGGGGCTCAATATAAGTCACATTTGCCATACCGGGATCGGTCATAATCGTAGCTGGATTGCTATTTACCAGGATGGTGAAGTAACCCTCTTCTCTTAAAGCTTTGCAGGCCTGCGAGCCAGAATAGTCAAATTCACAGGCCTGGCCAATAATGATTGGCCCGGAACCTATCATCAGTATCTTTTTTATATCGGTCCGCTTCGGCATATTAGCTCCTTCGACTTACCATCTTCAAGAATCTCTTGAATACTCCATTCACTTCGTCAAATCCAGGGCTTGCGGGGTAGTATTGAATAGAAATAAATTTTAGGGAAGTGCTTTCCATCTCCTCAATTGAGTTATCGTTGAGATTGCGTAGAGTAATCGAGATGTCTTTCTTACTGCTTAGAGACTCCTCGTCCACAACAAAGGAATGGTTCTGAACGGTGATCTCTCCTCTATGTGAAGAAGGTGACTTAACTGGATAATTTACGCCGTGATGGCCAACTTTTAGTTTCTTCAGTTTTCCTCCCAAAGCAAGGCAGATAATCTCATGTCCCACAGAAATAGCCAGGATGGGAATTTTCCCGACGAGCTTCCTAACTTCCCCAACAATTCCATTAATTGCTTCGTCTTCTTCTGGCCCGTTAGAAATAATTAAGCCATCAGGATTTAATTCCAGAATTTTCTCACCACTGGTATTATAGGGCAATAGCGTAAGATTGCATCCCAGGTTCTTCAATTGATTAATAAAGCTATTTAAGAAGCCGAGGTCCATAATGGTAATCCTCGGTCCCGAAGGATTCTCTTTAATTTCGGTAATCTTCTTTACTGAGATATCTCTTATGAAATTTCTTTTCCAATGCTTTTTATGATCTTTGACCCGCTCAATCAACTCTCCAATTTTTGTTTTTGCCCCTGCGTGGTCGAGGGGAACTAAAGTGGAAACTATTCCTAACATTTCTCCTTTATCGCGAATCCTGACTGCGAGTGTCCTTGTATCCACCCCGCCTATCGCCACAACACCCTCTTTCTTAAGGAAGTTATTCAGACTGTCCTCTGCCTGCCAATTAGAATACATCCTGCTTTCTTCTCTTACGACCAGGGCTTCTATCCAGCACTTTTTGGACTCAGAAAATTTCTTGGCTACGCCATAATTCCCTATTAAGGGATAGGTAAGAATGAGAATCTTGCCCACATTTCCCGGGTCGGTCATAATCTCCTGGTATCCCACAACGGCAGTATTCAAGAACAGTTCTCCTATCCTTTCTCCAGCAACTCCTATGGAGAGCCCTTCAAAATAGCTTCCGTCTTCTAACACCAATATCCCTACCATTATTTTCTCCTACCCGTGTGCTGGCCTTGAGCGGCTATCTATGATAGTGTTATTATAGCATAATATTCGCCACTATTTAACTTCTATTTTAGTCAACTAAGATTCAGAATTTAGATTTTGGCACTTGCTACAGGCGGGCTCTGGCGAAAAAAATTCCGTCGCACGAAGAATAGATTGCAGAGAAAATGACCATAAAATCCCAAGGCACTTTTGAGTACTACACAGAATAGGTAGCCATGGCACCAACGGCTATAGAAATAAGGTTTATAATATTATATCAATTTTATTCTGGCTTAGCAATCTTTTTCTGAAATCTCTTTCCGTTATTGCAAACTTATCCGCCCCAGCCAAGAGCGTTTTCGGATTTCGCCGAATATAGTTAAATATTGGAAGGATGCGAGGATTCATAGAGAATGGTCGTCGAGAAAAAGAGGATTTAGGCTTCAGCTGGCAAAAACCACGCAGGGAAAGATAGCACAATTTTTTCCAAAAAAGGTGGGCTTCCGCGAAATGACTTAGAGAGGCTCGCTGAGTAAACCATACAGTTCCGGTCGGCGGTCTCTAAAGACTGGCGAGACGGCTCTCATTTCCAGTAGGTGGTCATTCGTGAATTCGGCAAAAAGAATTTCCTCTTCTCCTTCCTTATCCGCATAGGCGATAATCCCTCCGTCCGGCCCGGCTATGGCACTATGACCATCGAAATCGTGTCCATTGTATTTGCCTACAGGATTGCAGGCCATGGCGTAGATTCTGTTTGAAATTGCGTGCATCATGCAAAAGCATTGAAAACGAGTAGGTATATAGGTCACTCTCTTGTGCGGAGAGAGCGGTTTTCCCCAGGAATAACTGGAACAAAGAATCTCCATTCCCTTTAAAGCCAGTATTCTTGGTAGTTCAGGAAACAGGTTGTCCCAGCAGATTGCCATTCCGATATTGCCAATCTCCGTGCGATAAACTTCCAGCGTACTACCCTGATAGAAATAATGTTTTTCCTCGTCAGGAATATGCAATTTGTGATGAATGCCCACCAGGTTTCCTCGGGGGCCAATCAACACCGCTGAATTGTAGACGGAGCCGACTATCCGAGGATGAATCTCAGCCAATCCTACCACGATATGAGTTCGATATTTCTTAGCCAGCTTGCAGATCACATTAGTGGTATATCCGGGAATCGGCTCTGCGCACTTCAGAAATTCCCGACCGAAGTCCTGGTCTAGCTGCCGAACATATCCTGTATTCGCCAGTTCAGGAAAGAGTATAAGATCCGCTCCTCCTTTATCAAAAATATGTTCAACGAATTCTTTGATTCTGGAAACATTCTTCTTTGGTTCAAGACTCACTACTTCCATTTGGACCAGCGATGCGTTTACTTTATCTTTCATTTGCACACTCCTCGTTCCTATCTGCGTTTAGCGAGGTATCGGAAAGCGCTCAGCGTTGCTTTAGCCCCTTCGCCTGCAGCTACTATAATTTGCTTTTCCGGTACATCAGTAACATCTCCTGCGGCAAAGATTCCTGGAATATTGGTCTCGTTGTAAGCGTTAACCTTAATTTCGCCCCGCTCATTCTTTTCCACTTCTTTTGCAAATTCAGAATTAGGGATAAGGCCAATTTCCACAAAAACTCCCTCTACGGCTAGTGTCTCTTCCTTATCTCCTCTTCTAATCTTAATTCCACTAACCATCTTGTCCCCGAGGATTGCGGTTACCCGGGTGTTGTTCAAAACATCTACTTTTTTACTCTGGCTAACTTTTTCCCTCATTACCACATCTCCGGTGAGCCCGGGAGCGATATCTATAAGATAGATATGTTTGGCAATCTGAATCAGTTGTAGCGCCGCATCCAGTGCAGAGTTGCCTCCTCCGATAACTGCCACATCCTTGTCGGCAAACAGGGGAGCGTCGCAAGTGGCACAGTAAGTAAGTCCTCTATTCTTGAACTCCACCTCACCCGGCACACCGAGTTCCTTTGATCTCTTGCCCGAGGCAATCACTGCAGTCTTTGCTTCATAGACACCCTTGTCGGTCTTGATCGAGACTCCTTCATCTCTTCTTTTGAGCTCTACCACCCGCTCATTCTCCTTCACCTGGATGCCATATTTTCGGATATGTTCTTCAAACTTAGCCACCAGCTCCGGGCCAGTAATGAACTGATACCCTGTATAATTCTCTATCTCTCCGCTCCACGCCGCCTGCCCACCAATATCTTTGGCGATTACTAAAAATTCCATTTTCTTTCTGGCAGCGTAGACGCTGGCTGTTATTCCTGCTGGCCCTGCTCCAATAATTATCAAATCGAACATTATAGCCCCAATGCCTTTACTATTCTCTCTCTATCGAATCCCACTATGATTTCGCCCTCGATGTCCAGTACGGGCACAGCCATCTGGCCTGACTTCTGAATCATTTCCTGAGCTTTTGTCCGGTCGGTAGAAACATCGAAATCCACAAAATCTAAGTCATTGTCCTTCAAGAACCTCTTCGCCATCATGCAAAATGGGCAGGTTGGGGTAGTGTAGATTATAACTTTTTTACCTGCCATATTACCCCCTTTCTCCTTGCAGATTTTTCTTTAAATCAGATAACTGTTTAAAGTGGGCCTTTTCCTGCACGATCAATTCATCAACCACCTTATGGTCATATTCTGGGACTATGCGCTTCATACCCTCATAGAAAAGAATCGAGTCCTTCTCAAATCCTATCCCAAGGTCGATAGCTTCTCTGTCGCTTCTTGTATTTTTGGCTATCTCCTCACCTTTCTGCTTCTGGGTAAATACGTATTCTCGGGATAGAGCATTCATATAGGCAAAATACTCTCCGGGATATGTCTCCGGGGGCACATATTTGTGCACCGAACCTAGAATTTTTTGAAAGACAGCTATATGTTTCTCTTCCTCACCTGCGAGATATTTGAATACATCTTTAGACTTCTTATTTCTTGTCTTCTTGACTAAAGTATTGTAGAAATCTCTGCCATTCTTCTCAATTTGAATTCCTAATTCCACTATTTCGCTGCCGGTAAATATGTTTACCATCTTTTCTCTCCCTCTTCTAATGAAATAGCAATTCTTTCTCCTGATCCAAATGCAAAGTTCATTTTTTTATTACATCTTTTAGTTCTATTATATCGTCAATAATATAACCCGGCCCTATCTTTTCCACATCTTCCTTGTTTCCCAGACCATATGCCACCCAGCAGGTCAATATACCAAAATTTTTCCCTGCCAATATATCTATGTCCATATCGCCAACCATAATTGTTTTGGCCTTATTAAATTTTAACCGGGAAGCCACCCTATCCAGGGGGCAAGCTGAAGGCTTCACACAATTCTCGTCATCTCCTCCAAAAATTTCCTGGAAATAGTTTATTACACCGAGCTTCTTCAGGGTTATCTCGGCAGATTCTCTATTTCTATTTGTAATCACTGCCTTCCTTTTATTCCTGAAATAGTCGAGAATCTCCTCCACATGGGGATAAAGCCTCGATTCATCCACACAATGCTTTGAAAAATATTCACTGAATATTTTGAGAGCCCGTCCAGCAAGACTTCCTTTCTCTTCCCCGAGACTCTTTCTCAGTAAATCTCTTATTCCTAATCCAATATAGGAAACAATAAGCTCGGCTGGTCTCTTGGGAAGCCCCAGTCTCCCTAAAGTGAAGTTAACCGCCTTCACAATGTCCTTCCTGGAATCGACCAGGGTCCCATCAAGGTCGAAAAGGATAGTATCTATGTCTACCATTCAAATCTCCTCGCATAGGGAAGAAAACAGAGTTGATCCTTCCCGATGGGAAAGTCTGCACATAGGCGAGAAAAACTTAAAACCTTAAAGGCCTATCAAGAGTGGTCTGGCCGAAACTACTCGAGCAAGTCTTCAAACATCTCTTCGTGATTTACTTCCTCACCCAGAATATGACAGACAAGTTGGTATGTTACATGGTCTTTGCCCACTGTTTTCGCCGCAAGTTTATTATAGACATCAATCGCTCCTGCTTCGGCCTCGGTTACAACCTTTATAATTTTGTTATAATCTGAAGTCCCCTCAGGCGGCTTGGGATAAGGGGCGTTGGCATTTTTCTCCAGTTCCATAGGGTGGGCTATAGGGAGACCGCCAAGCTCTATTATCCTATCGGCAATTTCACCCGCGTGTTCAGCTTCATCTTTAGCAATCTTTCCCAAAAACTCGCCCATATCTTCATAAGCCATACCAGTAACCGTCCTTGCCATATACCAGTAGGAATAATAGGCCAGCCACTCATCAGCATAAGCCTTGTTTAAATCTTTTATCAAATCCCTTACGTCTATTCCAACAACCTTTGTTCCTTGTTTACCCATTTAAAACCTCCTTATCTTCAACCCGACACCCGCTACTTGATTTTCCACTTATCAAAACTTTTTCTTGATAACTATGGCCGTAGAGAGAGCGGGATTCATAAAGTCTACTTCTTTGGCTCCATCTGTTGGCCACAGCAGATTATGTCACAAGTCTCAACGCAGTTACAAATATTATCTACCGTGACCACCAGCCCGCACACCCTGCAGGTGTAGCGACTGCCCTTCTTTACCTTTTTTGCCGGTTTCTTTGCCACCTTTATTCACCTCCTTTCCTGGGATGCTAACTAATGAATCGAAGTGAAGTTGCCTAAGGTAAGAATTGCGCGTGCGAAGCTTCTTCATGCCACCAACTTAGTTAACTTTTCCCAGCTCACTTTCTTAGCGCCCCGGCTGACCATTTCTTCTATAGCATTTTCAGAATCTTTCGGTTTTATATTGACGCCCTTGATCGCGTCCATTAGCAAATTGACCTTGAAACCATGTCTTAGTGCATCCAGAACCGACCACTTGACACAATAGTCGGTAGCCAGCCCACCCACAAAGAGTTCTTCTATTCCTAAAGCTTTCAGCAATTGCAAAAATTCAGTCCCATTTGAGTCCACTGCCTGGAAAGCAGAATAGCTGTCCCGATCAGGGTCCATTCCTTTAGACAGAATTATTGTCTCCCGGGGCAATCTTAAATCTGGATGGAATCCTGCGCCTCTGGTATTCTGGACACAATGTTTAGGCCAGGGGCCACCGAACTGTTTAAAGTGCCTGGTCTGGCGAGCATGCCAATCCCGTGAAGCAAAAATTGGCCAATTTTTCTTTGAAAAAACCCTTATGTACCTGTTAAGCCTGGGAACTACTTTATCACCTTCAGGCACAGCGAGGCTACCACCCAGGCAGAAATCATTCTGTACATCCACTATCAACAGTGCCCTTTTCAGTTTCATCCCCACTTCCCCTTACCTATGTGTACCTCTATCTCGGCCTTGATAAACTGGCTTAATAGTTTTGCCTCGTCTCTTGCCCTGGTAAAAAGAGCTACGCAGGCCGGATCCAACTTGTCGTTAATACCTGCCTCGGCAATAGAATGGACCTGGTCTAAAACAGCGGCTAATCCCATATGGAGCTGATTTGTGCATCTCGACCTCTCTATGAGATTTGCCTTCTCCTCTGGTAATTTTACGAACTTCTCCTTTGGTGCGCCGCAGCGGGGACATTTCTCAGGTGCCTCCATTGTGTCTGAAACATAGTTACATACACTACATTTGAACTTCACCATTTCTCCACCTCCTATCCTTAAATGCGTTCAAACATATCTTTTCCCACTCCACACTCAGGACAGAGCCAGTCATCGGGCAAGTCGGCAAAAGCAGTTCCTGGGCCTATGCCATTATCCGGGTCGCCGACTGCAGGGTCGTAAACATATCCGCATACTGTGCAACGATATTTGTCCATCTCTTAATCACCGTCTCTTCAATAAATAGACGCAAGAGTCTTTTCTCCCACAAAGCTTGCTAGCAGGCTCGGTGACAATAATTTCTATTTAGATTCGCATAGCGTTGTAGAAATCCTGGCAATCCTTTTGCCCAACTCTCTGGCAATTTTCAAGTCTATCTCTGTGGGAGCCTCTTCTCCTGAGGGCCCCACTACTGCTGTAGGCCCGTAGGGCGTTCCACCCTTTTCGGTTTCCATCAATTCTTTAACACTATAGGGCACGCCTGCAACTATTGCACCATGATGGATTAAAGTAAACATCATAGAAATAAGAGTTGTCTCCTGTCCTCCATGTAATGAGGCGGTACAACAGAACACCCCCGCCGGTTTATCAATAAGAGAACCTTTCTGCCACAGAGAACCGGTCCGGTCCAGAAAATTTCGCAACTGCGAACACATATTCCCAAATCGCGTCGGTGAACCTAAAATTATGCCATCAATATTTTCCAATTCTTCCAACCTGGCAACAGGTACATCCTTCTGTATCTTCTTTGCTTTCTTTATTCTTTCGTTAGAATCAATAATGCTTTCAGGTAATAGTTCGGGAACTGTGCGTAAAATAGGCTCGCACCCTTGCTCTTCCACTCCTCGACAGACCGCCTTTGCCATAAGAAAAGTATTCCCGAACATGCTGTAATATAGAACCATAATTTTGGGCTTAGTCATCTGTACATCCTTTCTCTAACCGTTACCGTGTTTCAACGGATATTTCAGCGCATCTATATCGCTTCTGCCAGCACGTCTTTTATCTTTGATTCTGCATCTATGGCTTTACTTTCGGGCTTTCCGAAACTCTCATCAAATGACGGAATTTCTCTCTTATAAAATGTTCCCAGAGGAATAGGAGCATCGGAGTTGTAATTCCATTCTTTTACCTTATTCAAAGCTTGTCCATAATCTTGTGGATTATGGTCTTTCAGTTCATAAACCCTTTCATTATAATACTCGTACAGGTTAAAGAAAGTCACACATACCTGCAATACATCGACAAAAGCGAATCCTTTATGGATTATGGCTTCTCTAAGAATTTTCTTAAGGAGGTCTATACCGTGAGAATAGCCCCGGGCAACGAAAGTAGCTCCACTTGAGAGCATAAGTTCAAGGGGATTCAGGGGGAGCTCCTTTGTCCCCCGCGGCGTGGAACGGCCTTTGAAGCCCAAAGGCGAGGTGGGAGTGTATTGGCCGGTAGTAAGTCCGTATACGCGATTGTTATGTATTATCATCGTAATATCAATATTTCTTTTGGCGGCAAATATTAAGTGTTCCAACCCTTCACCATATGCGTCGCCATCCCCGGCAAACCCGATTACTTTTAGATCAGGATTAGCAAGCTCAATTCCTGTAGCCACAGGAACCACCCTTCCGTGAATAGCATAGAAACTATTTAAATTTATGTAGTCAACAATCTTGGCATGGCAACCAATTCCCGAAACCAGAACCACCTTTTCTAAAGGAAATCCTTCTTCGTTCAATATATTAAGCACTGCCTTCATAGAACTTAAGATGGCAAAATTGCCACAACCTGGGCACCAGGTATTCTTAGCATAGGTACCTAATTCTTTCATGGTCGGTTCACAACTTCCTCAACCTTTCTTCTAACTCGTCGAGAGAGAAAGGTCTTCCGTCATACTTTAGTATTTTCTCATCCACACCAACTCCGTAACGGTTCACGAGACTAGCCAGCTGTCCGGTTGAGTTATTTTCCACACAGACTAATTTCTTGACGCCATTAATTGCGTCTTGAAATTGTCTCACCGGAAATGGTGAAAGCACCAAGGGCTGAATTACCTTCAAGCCCAAATTTTCTCCTGCCTCCACACAGACCCCTTTATTTGAGCCCCAGCAGAGAAGTGCGAACGAAGAACTCTTATTACCATAGACTCTTACCAGCTCATATTGTTCCAGTTCCTTCCTCAAGTACTTTTCTTTTCGCCAGCGTTTATCTTGCATACTTCCTATCTTCTCCGCCTCTTCCGTAGTTATTCCAAACTCGTCATGGGCGTAACTGTCCACTTTTACAATCGCCTCTTTATCCGGGACAAAAGCCAGAGGGGAAACTCCTGTCTCCGTATCCAGGTATCTCTTATAAGGCTTCTCCCTGTCCCATAAGACCGGACTTTCCTCCCCCAACTCCCCTACAAGGTCTATATCAAAACTATATACCCCTTCACACAAGCTCTTATCCACCAGAATGATAGAAGGAGTCTGATACTTCCAGGAAATATTTAAGGCGACAGAGGACCAGAAATATGCTTCCTCTGCATCTCCGGGAGAGACGACAAATCTGGGAAATTCGCCCTGGCCAGCATTTAAGACAAAATGCAAATCTGACTGAGCCGTATGGGTTGGCATTCCTGTGCTCGGACCCGGCCTCTGGCCAAGAATAATGGTTATTGGCACTTCCGCCATACCGGCCAGACTTAAACCCTCGGTCATCAAGCAGAATCCTCCTCCCGACGTCCCTACTGCCACTCTTTCTCCAGCATAGGAGAAGCCCAAAGCCATCAAGATTACGGCAATTTCACTTTCCGGATGGACAACTTTCAAGGCGAAATCCTCAGCCTTCTGGGCAAGAAAATGGAGTAGGCTCGAAGAAGGAGTCATCGGATAGGCGATGTAAGCCCTGAGGCCACCTCTAACGAGGCCCAGACCTATAGCCTCGTTGCCAGTAAGTAGAGGCAGGCTCGGATTGGCAACAATGTCTATCCTGACCAATTCTTTTACTTCTTCATATCCCCGATGGGCAACCCTCAAGTTCAAATCTATCCCTTTTGAGATATTCTTTCTCAAGACCCTCTCCAGAATGTTCCATTCTACTCCTATGGCCTTAGCGAAGCCTCCGATTAAGCAGGAATTACGCATTACGGCTGGCGCATCTTCCTCTTTCATTATTTTTTCCAAAGGAAGGCCCAACGCCTGCCTGCCGGGAGGGAGAGTTTCTGATTTTACCACATCAGAGTCATAAACTAAGAAAGTATTATCCTTTGTCTTATCCGAATGGAAGTCGACACTATCTTGGTTCAGAGCCAGCAGAGAATCTACTTTGTTCAGGTGAGTGGCTATCTTATTTTCTGAGGCCCTGATAATAGAAAAGGTATGTCCTCCTCTGATGATAGAAGGATAATCCCGGTAAATATATAGGCGATAGCCGAGCTGGTTCAAGATACGAGCGATAATCAAGCCCGCCATATCTATACCATCTCCTGCTTTCCCACCAATAAGAACAGAAAAATCGCTCATCAATAATCTCTCTCAGAAATTTCTCATAAGCCCGTCTCTTGGATAACTCCTCTTATCACTTTCGCCGAGTTTCTGAACGCTTCCCTCTCCTGTGGGTCGAGCTCTATCTTCAGAATCTCCCTTACGCCCTGTTTATCAACCACAGCCGGAAGGCTTAAATATACATTGTCAATTCCCAAATAATCCTCAACTAACGAGGAAACGGGCAAAATAGCTTTCTCGTCGTTTATAATCGCTTGGGTTATCCTTACCAGAGCCAGTCCTATTCCATAAGAGGTCTCCTGCTTTCTTTCCACAATCCTGTAAGCAGAATCTCTCACTTCGCTAAAAATCCTGTTGAGGTCTTTTTCCTGCTCGCAGGTATGACTATTCTTGCATATGCTACAATAGTCCTTAAACAGGACTCCGCCAATCATTGCTCTGCTCCAGACAGGAAACTCACTATCTCCGTGCTCGCCCAGGATATAGGCATGGATATTTCGCGAATCTACGCCACAGTGTTTGCCCAGAAGAAATCTCAATCTTGCCGTATCCAGGACTGTTCCCGAACCAATAACCTCTCTGGCTGGTTTCCCGGACAATTTATAAGCAGCATAAGAAAGCACGTCAACGGGATTGCTGACGATTAGAAATATGGCGGAGGGAGCGTATTCTACAATTTCGGGGACTATTCTTTTGTAGATTTCTACATTGTCCGCTGCCATGTCGAGCCGCGTCTGCCCGGGCTTACTTTTCTTGCCAGCAGTGATTACAACTATCTGTGAATTTTTTATATCGGGATAATCGCCAGCAATTATCTCCACCGGCGAAATATAAGGAGCACAGTGGGACAAATCCATAACTTCGCCTTCCAGCCTGTTCCTATCGACATCCACAAGTACTATCTGACGCACCACTCCTTCTAACATTAAGGCATAAGCATAGCGCATACCCACATTGCCGCAGCCAATTACAGATACCTTCGGATTCAAATCAGCCACTGTTACTCCCGTCCAATTTTTCTCAATATCTCCCTACAAAAAGCTGGCAAATCGTAGGGATTGCGAGAAGTAATCAGATTACCGTCCACAACAACTTCCTTATCCAGAAATTTTCCTCCCGCGTTTACCAGGTCGTCTTTTATAGCGTGAAACCCGGTTACTTTTTTTCCCCTAACTATGCCGGCTGACACCAGAACCCATCCCCCATGACAGATAGCAGCAACAAGCTTACTTTTATCATACATTTCTTTCACAAAGCTATTTATCTCTTTATATCTTCTTAAAAAATCAGGGGCATATCCTCCCGGAATAACTACTCCAGAAAAGTCGTCCGCCTTCGCCTTCTTTATGGGAAGCTCCTCTACTGCCGGGTAACCTTCCTTACTCCCGTATTCCTTTTTTCTTCCTGTTCCCACAAGAACAGTTTCTATGCCTTCTTCCCTTAGACGCAAATAAGGATACCAGACCTCCAAAACCTGATAATTATCTTCAACCAGTACAGCCACTTTCATACATAGACCCCCTTTGAGAGCTTTGTCTTAGTGGAGATATCAGGCAGGGATTCTAACTATTGCGGTTAGTTTTCTTGCGCTTCACGCTATCGTCTATTCGTCTTCCAACGCAACGACCTCTTTTACTTCAGGCACTTCCTGTTTTATTATCTTCTCTATGCCCGCCCTGAGCGTCATCTCGCTAAACGGACACCCCTTGCAGGCTCCAGTCAATCTCACCTTCACTACCCCATCAGGAGTAACTTCTATCAATTCTACGTCGCCGCCATCTGCTTGAAGTGATGCCCTTATTTTATTTAAAGCAGCTTCTACTTTCTCCTTCATTTTGGCCTCCTCACCCTGAAGATGACAGTCCAACTTCTATTCTTTTCTTCTATTCAAGACTTTCTAATGCATTTTTCAAGCTTTCAAGGGTATATGTTATGATATGCCCTCAAGGCGTATCTTGTCAAGTACATTTTCCAAAATTTTCGCCAATATAAACAGCCAACTCCCGTGCCTATGCCATCACCTGCTCTGTACATTTGCGACCAGCCTCCCAAACGAATTAAAAAAGGCTGGCTCCGATTTAGATTAATCGGAACCAGCCTTAGACGAAGCGAAATTAGTCAGAGAAGGAAACCTTCTTATGTTATTCTATCTGGATGTCAGTCTCTTTTGATAGGGCTTCTTCACTTTTTGGCAATTCAATCGTTAGAATCCCATCTTTATAAGAAGCCTTAACCTTCTCTTTTTGCACTGCTACGGGTAGCGGAAGAGTTCTATAGAAACCCCCATAGGCTCTTTCGCTATAGTAGTAGCCTTTTTCATTTACTTCCTTTGCTCTCCTGGTCTCTCCTTTAATGCTCAAAATATTGCCATCTACAGAGACCCTAATGTCTTTCTTATCTATTCCGGGAAGTTCCGCCTTAACCACAAGTTGATCCTTCTCGTCATAGACTTCTACTGCAGGAGACCAGAATTTAGGCCCGAAGAGACCTAACTTTGGCCTCAACCGACTTAGACCACTGCCGAAGAATCGATCGAAAATAGTCTCAATATCTAACATGTCTCTGAATGGTTCCCAGGGTATTAAGTTAGCCATAATTACTACCTCCTTTTTCTTATTTCTATTTCCAAAAATTCATATAACCGCACATGCACCTCTTCCGGCACTTCAATCTCTTCCGCTTCGATTTCCCCGCATAACTCAATGGTCTTAGCAAAAGTATTAAATAGAACCCCGGAGCAAAAATCTTCGCTCACCAGCTCGTCAATTTCAGCACAGATATCGTCTTCTAATTCTTCATCAAAATAGTCGGATAAAAGTTCAAAAAGCTTCTCGAAATCTATCATTCCCTGCTCCCATATTCTTTGAAATATTCAGAAAGTTTGTCTCGCAAAAAAAGACGCGCCCGGTGCAAGCGTGACTTTACCGCGGGGAGAGAAATTTTCAATGTATTAGCCACCTCTTCATTAGAGAAGCCATTAACCCCACGCAAGATAAAAACTGTCCTGTATTCCTCTGGAAGCGAATCTATCGCGTTTGATAGAGCTCTTTTGACCTCTTCGCTTTCCAATGATGCCAGAGGACTTTTTGACCAGTCATCCCGAAGCTCTCTTCTTATCTCATCCTCTTGTTTGGTCAAAATAGGCACGTCTAAAGAGACTGTCTTTATTTTCTTCTGTCTGCGTTTTCTCATCAAACAGATATTCACCGCAATACGATAAAGCCAGGTAGAAAATTTAGCTTTGCTTTTGAAACCGGGAAGTTTCTTAAAAGCCTGCAAGAATGTCTCTTGAAGGACATCGCTTGCGTCTTCTTTATTGCCCATTATTTTATAGGCGAGGTTATAAATCTTCTTCTCATGTCTTTTCACAAGTTCCTGAAAAGATAGATAATCGCCCTGTTGGGATTTTTCTACTAAAGTCTCATCGGAAACCGCCATCAATCCCTCACTTATTTAGATGAAATAAACTTCCTTTGGATTCTTCTTTCGAGTTTAATCCAAATTATCCTGAATTCATTACAGTATCAAGTGCCAAAGATGCTGACCCGACCAGAAATCATATTACCAAAAGTTAGAGACAATGTCAAAACTAAAAGCCCAAAAATTATACTTCTACCACTTTCTTTCGTCTATGCTTATGGGGAGTATTATCAGCTATGGCTACCGCGTCACAACAAAAAGAAGAATTGGAAAATGCTATTCAAAAGTGGATTTAAAAATCTATTGTAACTTTTTCCTGTAACTTTTTCCCGTCTACATCGTCTTATATTGCAAGAGGAGGTGAAGAGCGATGAGAAAGATAGCATTTATTGGTTTGGCATTAGCCTTACTTATCGGATTGGCCACGGCGGCCATCCTGAATGCACGCGCTCCAAGGTATTACGCCGGGGAAAACAGAAAAATAGATGTTAAGAAAATTGATAATGGCATACAGATAACGATAACATCGGATGACCCGGAGATAACAAAAGAGATACAGGAGAATGCGGGTCGGTATGAGGAGTCTTTCAAATATGGCTATTGGGACTGTCCCCGTTATCGAGCGCGATACGGTTACCGTCAGGGATGCGGCGATTCGCTGCGTTAAACAAGCGCCAAGCCGAGCGTGAGAGAAGGGGATGGGTTACCCCTTTCCCATCCCCATCTCACCTTTACCATTCTCATCCTTCCATCAACAATATGCTTTTTTTCGCTTCCTCAACTCGATTTAATTCTAATGAACCACTCTTTGAAAACCCCTCCTCTAAAATGGCAGACCGGCACTCAAGAAAAATTCCTCCCGGATTCCACTTCTCCTGGTCTTATACTTAATCCGATTGTCTCGGCGCCTCGGATTGTTAAAGCCAATTCTGCATTAATTCAGGGCTGCAAAAAATCTGAAAAAAAACTTGACAAGAATTTCCCTAATTTATATTATCATTTCTAATATATGAGTATATGGTAATAGGATAATATGGATACCTTAAGAAACTTCACACTAATACTGAAAACGCTCGGAGATGACACGAGGTTAAGGATAGTAAATCTCTTACACAGGCATAGTTTGAATGTGGCAGAACTGTGCGCAATTCTAAGCTCCACTCAGCCTAATATTTCAAAACACCTGACAAGATTAAGACTTACCGGCATGGTGGAAGATAGGAGGCAGGGACGGTCTGTTTATTATTATCTTTCTAAACCGAAGAACCAACTCTGTCAAGACTTATTCGATTGCATATTGAGTGGATTATCAGAATCGGAAACTCTCAGGGAAGATTTGAACAGGTTAGAAGAACTAAGGGGAGTATTAAGAACAGAATCTGGAATCGAGAAAGGAGGGATGGAAAAATGAGAAGATTTTGGATTGCTATTCTGATTATGGCCATGGTTCTCGGTCTGGCAGGATGCGCAAAGAAGGAAAGAACACCTCAGGTAAAGGAAGAAGCTGAAGAAGAAGAAATCGGAGAAGCGGAGGAGATAGAGGAAGAAGAAGTTTCTGAAGAAGAAAGCGAAGAATCTGAAAGTTTAGAAGAAAAAGAGGAGGAAGCCGAACCATCCGAGGAATGGGAATAAACGATATCCGGGATACTCTTTTCCCGGAGGAGGAAAGAGGATGAGTAATAAGCCAAATAATGATAAGCCAGTAGAAAATATGCAACATAATAGAAAAGCGAAGACCACCACAACTCTGCTGGGACCTGTTCCGAACCTTGAAGAACACGTGAATCCTGAGTGGTGGAAGACAATATTCAATTCTATATATCTTATAACCGACTCGGACGTTATAGAAGATAACAATATTACCAGGCAGGAAGTCAGCCTTTTCTTAGACATCCTAAAACTATCTCCGGATGATACTATTCTAGACCTTTGCTGCGGGCAAGGCCGCCATTCACTCGAGATAGCGCGGCGGGGATTTAGATACGTTGAGGGTATGGACCGTTCCCATTATCTAATACAGAAGGCAAAGGGAAGAGTAAAAAAAGAAGGATTGGATGTTAAGTTCAGGGAAGGCGATGCCAGGAAACTGCCATATCATGCCGACAGTTTTGATACAGTAATGATACTGGGAAATAGCTTTGGCTATTTTGAAACCCTCAAAGACGATTTGAGAGTACTCAAGGAAGTGTTCAAAATATTGAAGCCCTGGGGCAAGCTTCTTGTTGATGTCGCCGACGGAGAATATCTGAGAGAAAATTTTCAACCCAGATCCTGGGAATGGACAGGTAAAAAATATTTTGTGTGTAGGGAACGCTCTCTTTCACTTGATAGGAAACATCTAATTTCAAGAGAATTAGTTACCCATATAGAAAAGGGTATTATTTCGGACCAATTCTATTCCGTTAGACTCTATGACCGGCAGACTCTAACAGAGCTCCTGGAAGCCGCCGGGTTCAGCGATGTCACCTTTTATGGAGAAATATCGACCAATTCCCAGAGGAATCAGGATTTAGGAATGATGGAGAGACGAATCATTGCCACAGCCCTGGTGAGAAAAGAATGGACTCCCCTGCGGAAGAGAAAAGAGGCAGTAAGCGATATTGCTGTTATTCTGGGCGACCCAACAAAACCTGATCCTTTGAAACCATTATGCGTTTTTGATGACGATGACTTCTATACGATTAGCCAGCTGCAGGATGCTCTAAGAGCTTTAGAAGGTTACCAGTTCGTATATCTCAATAACCACGATACTTTGATTAACGATTTGGCAAAAATGAAAATAGACTTTGTTTTGAACTTGTGCGACGAAGGCTACAAAAACGATGCCGATAGGGAACTCCATATTCCCTCTTTACTCGAGTTACTCGGAATCCCCTACACGGGTTCGGGCCCTCGCTCCCTTGCCTACTGTTACGACAAGTCACTTGTCCGGGGAGTGGCAAAAGAGATGGGAATTCCTGTAGCCGAAGCTTTTTTTATAAAACCAGAAGACTCCATTTTTGAACTTCCGTTCGGATTTCCGGCTATTGTAAAGCCAAACTTTGGCGATTCCAGTTTCGGGATAACCCAGAGGAGCGTGACCAACAATATTGAAGAACTCATAAACGCAATTTCCGAAATAAGGCAAAAATTTGGTTACGACAAACCGATTATTGTGGAAGAATTCCTTAACGGAAAAGACTTAAGCGTAGGAATAATAGGCAATCCACCCGAGTCCTACAAAGTGCTCCCCGTCATTGAGGAAGATTACTCTACACTTCCGCCAAGGCTTCCGAGAATTTGCGGATACGAGGCAAAATGGCTTCCCGATTCACCCTACTGGAATATCAAGTCTATTCCAGCAGATTTACCCGAGGATACTGAGAAATTTATTGTGGAATCCTGCCTGAAGTTGTTTGAGAGACTGGAATGCAGAGACTACAGTCGTTTTGATTGGAGGCTTGACGGTGAAGGCACTCCCCGACTGCTTGAGGTTAATCCCAATCCGGGTTGGTGCTGGGATGGCCATCTGGCCAAGATGGCTAAAATTGCAGGAATGACCTATGCAGAAATGTTTGAGGAAATCCTGAAAGCAGCTGAACAGCGCTTAGGAATCCAAACGGCCACTCACAAGAGAACCGAAGAACCTATTTCCCAACCTGAACCCAATACAGTATTGAAGTAGATTCTTTCTTCCGCAGTCTTCCTTCTCATCCTTGAGAGCACACCTTATTACAGCGATTTAACTCAAAGTCTCTACCTTTACTTTTTCGGAGTTTAGCTTCTCTAGAAATGTGGCCAGGGTTGTGACCATTTCCAGAAGCCTGCGTTTCCTCCCCAAAGTACTTGACGAATCGGAAAGAAGCCGTTAGAATGGTATTAAGCAAATGGTCTAAAATGACGAATTTCGGAAAAAGCAGCAGGGATCCTAACACGACAGAGCGAAGGAAGACGAATCGAAGCCGTGGCTTTCAGTCTCTTCTGTTACCGTATCTCGAAAAGGTAGAATATGAAAAGGTCAACCATACTAATATCACTAATTATTGTCTCACTTTACAACGACTATTCTCTGGCCCAGGCAGTCACGTTTAACGGGCAGGCCTCAGCCTGGGCTGCCATTACTGAGAAATGGAAAGCTGGTATAACCTATATACCCGAACTGAGGATAGCCCATAGTCTGGCTGAAGGTAATGATTTAGACGCCGAGATTTCGCTTAATTCCTATACCTGGGCCTGGCTGGATACGCCGGAAGATTTTGGAAATAACGCTCACTTGAAACTGTACCGCGCCTGGCTTCGCTATGCCAGTGCTCATCTTGAAGGCCGCCTTGGCCTGCAAAGAATAAATTTCGGTCCGGCAAAGATTCTTAGAACTCTAATGTGGTTCGACCGGCTCGATATCCGCGACCCCTTAGAGCTGACTGACGGAGTATATTCTGGCCTTCTGCGTTACTATTTTCTTAATAACGCCAACATATGGGTTTGGGGCCTCTATGGAAACGAGGGCCTGAAAGGCTCGGAGGTATATGAAACCGATAATGACGAACTGGAATTTGGCGGCCGTTTCCAGTATCCTCTCCCCCGGGGAGAAATAGCTTTCAGTGTCAATCGCCGGTTCATTGAGCGAGAAGACTGGCGCAAAAAGACATCTATCCGCATGCAGGATGGCCGGGAAAACCGCTTCGCTCTGGACGGAAACTGGGATATAGGGATTGGTCTCTGGTTTGAGACCTCAACAGCAGAAATAAGAATAGACCGGAATGAAAAACTGTGGCAGAACATGCTAACCCTGGGCAGTGATTACACTTTCGCCGACGGGATACACGTCCTGTTTGAACATTACTTCCAATCAACTAAGTCGGATATTCATCAACTTGAAACAAGAGATAGTATCTCTGCTCTATCAATAGATTACAGGCTTGGGGTTATGGATAGCTTAAACGGGATAGGCTATTATGACTGGAATCGGGAAAGAGTCTACTACTATTTCGGCTGGCTACGCACATATGATAACTGGCAACTCAATCTCTGTGGCTTTTCCAGCAGGGAGGAGACAGGCGCTTTTGCTGGACAGGGCGGCCAATTTATGGTTATATATAACCACTGATTAGACCGAGTGGAAGGAGGAAATAATATGCCTTTAGTAAAAGTGGAAAATGTGATAAAGCGTTATCCGATGGGAGAGAAGGAGCTTACTGCGCTACGCGACATCAATCTTGAGTTTGAAAAAGGTGAATTCTGCGGCATTATCGGGCCGAGCGGTTCGGGAAAGACGACACTGCTCAACATTATTGGGTCGCTTGATACTCCAAGTGAAGGAAGTGCAACAGTACTGGGAAAGAAAGTGGAAAAGTTATCTCCCAAGGAATCTGCTCTCTTGCGCAGAAACCATATGGGATTTATCTTTCAGACCTATAATCTCTTGCCGGTATATACCGCCTATGAAAATGTTGAGTTCCCGCTCCTCATTATGAATATGCCGGAAAAAGAGAGGAGAAAGAAAGTAATGGATGCTCTGGAATGGCTGGGCCTCTCGGATAGGGCTGACTCCAGGCCGGGGCAGCTTTCCGGAGGAGAGGCGCAGCGCGTGGCTATCGCTCGGGCAATCGTAAAGCAACCGGAACTGGTACTTGCCGATGAGCCCACTGCCAATCTGGACGCAGAAAATTCACACAGCATATTGGAAAGGATGGTCAGACTGAATAAGGAACTGAAAACTACTTTCATTTTCGCCACGCACGATGAAAAAGTAATCCGCCATGTGAGGCGAAAAATCCATCTGGTTGACGGCCGGGTCACAAGAGATGAGCTCGTAAGCTAAGAAGGAGAAAAGAAATGTCTATGTTTACACTTGCTTATCGCAATATTAAGGGAGCAGGATTAAGAACCTGGCTAAATGTCGCCGTCCTTTCACTTACCTATGTGCTCATTATCTACCATCAGGGTATCTTTATCGGAATGCTCAAACAGGGCACGCGGGCAATGATTGAAGAAGAAATCGCTGGCGGCCAGTACTGGCACGAGAATTATGACCCATACGACCCTCTCTCTTACGACGAAAGCCATGGGCCAATACCAGAAGAGCTGCAAGTTCTAATCAAGGATATGAAAGCAACTCCTATTCTAATCCGGCAGGCTGCAATCTATCCTGAAGGAAGAGTTCAGACAGTCCTTCTCAAAGGGATTGACCCGGGGCAATCGGTGCTGAATATACCCACTCGGCGATTAGCTCCCGAAGGAGACACATTGCCAATTCTAATCGGAAAAAGAATGGCAAGAACTGCTTCCCTTAATCTCGCTGATTATCTCACAATACGCTGGAGAGATGCCAGGGGAACATTTGACGCCATTGAAGGAAGAATAGTGGAAATTATGGACACAAAAGTGCCGGGAATAGATAAGGGCAACTTGTGGATTCCTCTAAAAGAACTGGAAAAGATGGTCGGGCTGGAAAATCAGGCAACCATCGTTGTCGTGGGAAAAGATGTTTCCGGGCAGAAAGATTTAACCGATTGGAAATTCAAGGACCAGAAATTTCTCCTTAGCGATATCAATCAGGTGGTGCGGTCAAAGAGAATCACTGCAGGCATCCTGTATCTGATACTTCTATTTCTGGCGATGATTGCCATTTTTGATACACAGGTCCTCTCCATTTTCAAGCGCCGGAAGGAGATAGGCACTCTGATTGCCCTGGGAATGACCCGACTCCAGGTAATCATTCTATTTACTCTTGAAGGAGCAATGCACGGAATTATTGCCCTGGGCATAGCCGCCATATATGGAGTGCCGCTTATTCTTTCTTTTGCCAGGGGCGGGATGAGGATTCCCGAGGCCACGGAAAATTATGGTTTTGCCCTGCAAGATAGAATCTTTCCCTCATATTCTCCCGCTCTCGTTCTGGGCACCATATTTCTGGTTATGGTTACTGTTACCATCGTAAGTTTCTTGCCCACGCGAAGGATTTCTAAACTAAAACCAACAGACGCTCTGAAAGGGAAATTCGCATGATTAAGTTCCTACTGAAAGGTTTAATGAGAGACCGTTCACGAAGTCTCTTTCCCGTATTGATAGCGGGTGCAGGCGCCTTTCTAACCGTATTCCTCTATAGCTGGATACTGGGCGCTATGGGAGATCTAATTCAGTCAACTGCTCAGTTTGATACCGGCCATGTAAAGATTATGACCCAGGCATATAAGGAGCTTGCCGACCAGATGCCAAACGACCTGGCTCTTCTGGGAGTTGATAATCTCCTGGAAAAACTGCGGGATAGTGAACCAGAGATGGTATGGACGGCCCGCATTCGCTTCGGTGGCCTACTGGATATCCCGGATGAAGAGGGCGAAACGCGAGCGCAAGGGCCAGTAATGGGAGTGGCTGTAGATTTATTCAGTCCCGGCTCTCCAGAAATAGAAATATTGAAGCTCAAAAATGCCATAGTGCGGGGAAATCTATCAGAAGAAAAGAACCAGATATTGATGAGCGAAGAATTTGCCAGTAGACTGGGTGTTAAGATAGGAGAGACAGCAACACTAATCAGTTCAACTATGAACGGCGCTATGGCAATGCATAATTTTAGAGTCGCAGGAACTGTCCGCTTTGGCATCACCGCCCTGGACAGGGGCGCTATGCTCGCTGATATTCAGGATGTGCAGTACGCCCTGGATATGACTGACGGTGCCAGCGAGATTGTAGGCTACTCCAAAGATATGCTTTATGATGATAAGACAATGTTAAAAGTAACAAAAAAATTCAATGAAAATTTTTCCCGAGAGCATGATGAATTTTCTCCTGTAATGCTTGCCTTAAGTCAACAAAACGGTCTCGGAGAATACATTAATTTAGCCGATGCTTTGGGAAGCATCGTAGTCGGGATTTTCGTATTTGTTATGTCGATTGTTATTTGGAACTCCGGCTTGATAAATGGCATCCGGCGCTACGGAGAAATAGGCGTCCGCCTGGCTATGGGAGAACCCAAGGCGAGTCTCTATCGCTGGATGGTATTTGAGTCAATAGTCACCGGCTTCATTGGTTCTACGCTCGGCACAATGGTCGGTCTTGCCGCTTCCTATTACCTGCAATTCAAGGGACTCGACTTTAGCAACGTGTTGCAAAAATCCACCATACTCATATCCAGCGTCATAAGGGCGCGTGTCACCGGATGGAGCTATGTCATTGGCTTTTTCCCCGGCCTCATCGCCTCAGTGGTAGGAACTCTATTCGCCGGAATCGGAATCTATAAGAGGCAAACTTCACAACTATTCAAGGAGTTAGAAGTATGAAAAAAATAGTAATTCTTGCCCTCTTTATGAATGCCTGCATCATCTACGCTCAGCCACCATCGGGGAAAGAAATCCTGGAAAGAGTTGACAATAACTTCTACGCAGAAAACAGGGTTTCAATCACAAGTATGATTATCAAAGGCAGAAGAGCGACCCGCTCCGTAAAGGCAAAGTCCTGGGTGCAGGGAATGGATAAGGCCTTTACCGAATATCTCTTTCCAGCCCGCGAGGAGGGCACCAAGATGTTAAAAATCAAGGATGAACTGTGGACCTGGAGTCCTTCCACTGACCGGATAATAAGGATAGCGGGACATATGCTGAGACAGTCATTAATGGGCTCTGATGTCTCCTACGAAGATTTTATGGAAGACCCTGAACTAACTAATATTTACGACGCAGTCGTTGCCGGGGAAGATACAATAGAAGGCCGGCCCTGTTATGTTCTGGATTTGAAGGCGAAGAAAGAAGGAGTTGCTTACCATACAAAGAAATTGTGGGTTGATAAGGAGAGATACGTACCTATGAGGCAGGACTGGTTTGCCAAAGGTGGCAAGCTTCTAAAAACTGTAACAATTCACGAAGTGTTCAAAGTGGACAATCGCTGGTATCCCAAAAGAATGGTATTTAAGGATGCCCTTAAGAAAGGCGAGGGCACAGAATTCATCATTGAATCTATAGACTTCAATATCGAAATACCCGAACATATTTTTACCAAAGCCTCCCTCCGTAGATAATTGGCCAAAAATTCTTGGCCCGGGCAGGATACTATGAGAAAAGAATCTATTTATATGAGTAGAGAAGGGTATGAGAAATTAAGAGAACAACTCGAGTACTTGAAAAAAGTAAAGCGAAAAGAGATTGCTCAGGCAATTGAGCACGCCCGCTCCCTGGGAGACCTGACGGAGAATGCCGAGTACGATGCAGCAAAAGAAGCACAGGCATTTAATGAGAAAAGTATCGCCGAACTCCAAGGTAAACTCATCCGGGCAAGAATTATTGAAGAGGAAAACATTCCCAAGGACGAGGTTCGGATAGGAGCAAAGGTAAAACTCAAAGATCTGGCTTCGGGAAAAGAGCTGGAGTATACTCTCGTTTCAGAAACAGAGGCAAACCTCACCTGTGGTAAAATCTCTGTCGCGTCTCCTGTAGCTCAGGGGTTATTGGGCCACAAGGAAAACGATATAGTCCAGATTAAGATTCCGGCAGGAACTCTGAGATACACGATATTGAAGATAACAAGATAAGAGACGCACCTCACCACTTCTCACATCAATGGAAGACCTTTTCAAAGAAAATATTTCTCGTCGGGATTTCCTCAAGAGAGGCTTTCTCTTCCTTGCTTTTCTGGGATTGTACCCGAGCCTATTTGGTTTCACCAGGAAGTCTAAGGAAAAGATGGAAAAATCTTCTCTCCGAGAAGCAATGTTTTATAAGAGGCTTTCTGGAAATATAGTCCAGTGTGGAGTCTGCTTCCGCGGATGCACTCTGGAAGAAGGCCAGAGGAGTTTCTGTCGCAACAAATTGAATATTGAGGGTCGCCTCTATAATTTAGTCCATTCCCGGCCCGCAGCAGTTCAGGTCGACCCCATCGAGAAAGAGCCTGCTTTCCATATGCTCCCGGGAACCTATATCCTCTGCTTTGGCACTGCCGGCTGTAACTTCCGCTGTAAATTCTGCCACAACTGGCAACTTTCCCAGAGGTCAATCGAAGAGATG
>Ga0315308_1000317_pt1 | contig 26698 bp, 27 predicted proteins | sample TDP3_MG_FD_203078 | JGI IMG/M metagenome (GOLD analysis project Ga0315308, IMG submission 203078) | Freshwater sediment microbial communities from Lake Towuti, South Sulawesi, Indonesia - TDP3 | ecosystem: Environmental > Aquatic > Freshwater > Lake > Sediment | place: Indonesia: South Sulawesi... | reverse complement strand
AAAAAAGGAAACGAAAGAAAAGAAAACTGAACTTGGGATCAAGGGCTGGATTAAAGGAAAAACATAATTGGCAAACTGGCTTTACAAAATCCGAAAAGCCCCCGATAGCTTTCTCTCCAAACCCGCATGTGCAGCCTTTTGACGGAAAGGCAGTTTTAGAAGATGTTGAGAAGCCCATCAAATGTAACAAATTGAAAAGCGCGCTCGCGTGCTAAATCCATTTTCTGACACGCTTCATGTAATCAAGGTATTCCTTGCCAAACATAGTCTTCAATTCCTCTTCTTCATTAGGAATGAATAAGAAATGTAGAAGCAGAAAAAAGACAGCTGGAAAGACGAAGCTGACTAGTGAGCCTAGGAGAATTGCCAAGCCGAACCCCAAGACGATTCCACCCAGATACATCGGGTTTCGGCTATATCGGAAAGCACCTTCAGTTACTAAGATTTTGGGGTTTTCAGAGGAATTGTCTGTGGTTCTATTCTTCCTCAAGGTTCTTTGTGCCCCAAAGATTTATGAACAAACCTACGATTAGGGGGGCTAGACCAATCAGAGTAAAGGGAAATCCCAATATCATCTGAATTGGAAAGACGAAATGGAGGATGATCATCAATATTATGAGGGGGGGCGCTAAATAGATCGGTGAGATCAATCGCCTTGGTTTCGCATTCACTGTGGGTTACTCCCATGTTACCTTTTTAGTATAAGTTGTAATTATTTCTTGTGCTAAGCACCCACAACAATATTAGCGAATACTTTTGCAGTGCGCGCGCACAACAGAATACCACAAGACAAAGGATCCTTGGCACGTTAAGACCGTGTTAGGCCACAAAACTCTAAAAGCACGGAAGTTTACATACATGTTGAGCAAGCCGTCTTTGAACAGGCGCCTGAAGAGTTCCACGTTAAAGTTGCAGAGAAACTTGAAGAGATTAAGGCACTGCTTGAAGCAGGGTTTGAATTCGTCTGCACCAAGAATGAGCTGATGTTCTTCAGAAAACGCAAGTAAAGCATTAATATATCTGTCTGAAACGACTATATATCTGTCCTCAATTTTAAGATTGAAGCAATGTTGCATTTGACATCAGTCTTGGGAACGATTTTTCCGGTAGGAGATGTGAAAAGCGTTGTAACGCCTGGTCCATGACCAGAAGTCACACAGTTTGTATGCACAACAATTCCGACGGACACGGCGCCCCGCTTGTAGATCCTTCCAAAAGAATGATCTGCGTCCAGTATCGCGACCAAGTCACCGAGTCTTAAGTCATCAAGCCCATATTCTTTTCGGACGCTCTCATCAAAAAGTTGAATGTCGTAATCACCGGAATATGTCTGATTTGAACCTAGGCCTGAGCCCATTATAGCAGCCGGAATTACATGTGTAACTGGAATTTCTAGTCTATCGCCGTTCGGCTTCGGATCCAAAGTTTCAAGAAAGCGTGGGTCCATGTTCATGACCTTTATTTCTGGATGATCTAGAAGTTTTAAACCGACGCCAAAGGCTTTCACGAGCACCTTGTCACCGAGCATTAGCTTTTCAAGAGTTTCAGGTTGAAAATCGACTAGGACGTGTTCTATTCCACCGTGTTTTCCGGTTACAATACCCTTCGCACCCTTCGCGTCTCCTGTAACCATAACTGTTTCGTTTCCAACGCAAGAGAGTACATTCAAAGCCGTGTTAGCACCTTGACCGAACCGCGGATCATTCTCCTTGTTTTCTACGCTTACGCCCGGTTCAACATGGTCTGCTTCCCATCCACATGCGGGATCGCCGATTCTCACGTTATAGGTGATTCCGCCGACACCTGGTAAAACCATTGGTGTTCCCTCAGCCGAAATATCATAGACGCCTCCTTTTCCGTAAACTGGACTTGCTACTTCACCGAAAACCGAGATTTTCACTAACTTATCAAGATTCGTTCTGATCATTCCATTTTCCTCCGTCTAGACCAAGTGCATTAACAAACGGATGCTAATAAAAGTTGACTTCTTGGTAAAGCACCGTTTCTGCATGACAGATGGCAAGTCTTAAATGTGGGAGATTTATTTTGAGTTGATTGAAAATAAGCCTAGCAAGGCAATGCGCCGGTCAAGTGGCTGAGCACAATGTCAGACATTGGATTACGGTCTAAAATGCTAGTTAGAGATGTCATGAGCAGCCCAGTCGTGACCATTGAAGAAGATGCACCAGCAAATCGGGTTGCAGAACTCATGGACAAGCATGGTTTGGGCTGCATAATAGTAAAAGGTAAAGAGGGAAAACCCCTCGGAATAATCACGGAAAGGGACCTAGTCGGAAGAGTTTTGGCAAAAAATGTCAAACCAGACGCCATCAAAGCGAAAGAAGTTATGACCTCACCCCTTCTTACCATAGAATCTGATGAAACGATAAGCCAAGCAGCTAGAAGGATGAATAGATTAAACATCAGAAGATTAGGAGTTGTATATAAGGGGCAGCTGGTCGGACTGCTCTCAAGCAAGGATGTTTTAGCTGTGATGCCTGAGCTCATAGAAACCATCCAAGAACGCGCCCTAATAGAGGGAGAAAACAGAGCTCAAGAAGCCGAGCCGGAATCGACTCCTCTTGCCGGATATTGTGACCGTTGTGGAAGCTGGTCCGACAACCTCAAAGAGGTTAATGGAGAATTTCTGTGCGAAGATTGCAAAGTTGAATATGAAGCTGAGGAATAAGAGGCGATTGTTTGCGTGTTAAAGAAATTGCAGATGAAAAACACCCGTTTATCTATGAAGATGAGCTCGCAACAAAGGCCCGTGCAATAATAAGAGATTTCGCGCTAAGAATTCTTCCGGTCGTAGATGAAAACAGGAAATTGTTAGGCATAGTTTCCCGCGGCGATGTGATGACTATTTCCTCTTCGGTTTCGCCGATAAGGGTCAAGGGTATAATGACGAACCCAAAGTATGCAGCAACAATAGAGGATGACGCTGCCTCAACAGTTAAAGAGATGATTCGCCTAGACGAGTGGTTTGTACCAGTTGTAAACTCGGCTCAAGACAAAGCCTACAGAGGAGTTTTAGGTCTAGAAAACTTCATCGAAGCCGTACTCAAAACGAGTCCGGAAAAACTTTCGAAAACAGTTTCGGAAGTAATGTCGAAGAATGTTGTTGCATGTTCTCCGGAAGATGAGGTTGACAACATTTGGCGTCTTATGCAAACTAAGTCCTTTGCAGGACTTCCTGTTGTGAAGAACGATAGGCTAGTCGGCATTGTGACGCAAAAGGATCTTCTTGAAAGTGGAGCAATGTGGCCGACATTTGAATCTGCGAAGGGACGTTTTAGGGCTTCTTCAAAAATCTCTTCAATAATGAAAACACAAGTGGTAGCTGTGGAACCTTCAATAAAAGTAATCAGGGTAGCCAAAGTAATGGTTACAAAAGACATTGGCAGGGTTCCCGTGATAGATGAAAATGGCAGATTGATTGGCATAGTTGACCGTGAAGACATTGCCAGATCGCTTGTCTAAATGAGGGAAAACTATTGAGCAGAGAAAGTTTTAGAAGAACGTTAAGGGGAAAGGGCCCAGTTTCTTTAAAAGTTCATCCTTCGAAGAAACGTGAAGGCGAAATATTCCACATCGCAAAAAGCCCCGTTGTGACAATGGCTCCGACCACGCCGATTTATGATGCGATCCAGATAATGACTAAAGAGGGATTCCGCCGCATACCAATAGCCAACCCAGGGACAAAGGTTCTAGAAGGAATCATAACTGCTACAGATGTTGTTGACTACCTTGGCGGTGGAAAAAAATTCGAGATAATCCAGCAAAGATTCGGCGGAAACTTTTTCAAAGCCATAAACGAGCCTATAAAAATCATAATGACCAAAAATGTTGTTTCGATCAAAGCCTCTGCAAAAATAAGCGATGCAATAGAATTAATGAAGGAGAAAAATCTGGGAGGGTTGCCAGTGGTTGACGAGGAAAACCGTGTGAAAGCAATAATCACAGAAAGGGACATTGCAAACCTACTTGCCAACAAAATAAGCGGTATAGCAGTTGCTCAGCTGATGTCGGAAAAAGTGATAACAGCATTACCCAAAACGACAATTTTTGAAGCAGAAAAAACAATGACAACGCAAGGGTTCAGAAGACTTCCGATAATTTCTGATGACAAAGTTATAGGCATAATAACAACAATGGACATTATACGATTTTTCGGCTCTGGAGAGATCTTCAAGTATTTGAAATCTGGAACCATAATACAAGTTTTAAACACACCAGCTCTTGAAATTGCAACAAAAGAAGTTTCAACCATCGAACCAAACGCGGATGTTGGTCAAGCAGCAAAAATAATGCGAGAGAAAAACGTGGGAGCAGTACCAGTTGTTAAGAACGGAAAACTTGTGGGCATGATAACGGAGAGAGACTTCTTTAAAACGTTAGAATAAACTTTTAACACTTTATTGTCATTTTACGTTATGCAAATAATAGGAGTGCGGCCAAATTGATCGTTGACTTAGTTCTGAGCAATGCGAGAGCCTATATAAACAGAGAAATAGTGGACTGTAGCCTGGCAATCGCTAAGGGCAAAATTTTCAAAATAGGTAAAGAAGTAAGCATGCCCAAGGCTGACGCGAAAACTGATCTAAAAAATCTGTTAGTTTTGCCTGGTTTGATAGATGCACATGTGCATCTTCGAGACGAAGGAAAAGGGTACAAAGAGGATTTCTACAGCGGAACCGCAGCAGCCGCAGCGGGTGGAATGACAACAGTTTTGGATATGCCCAACAATGAACCAGTAACAATGAGCGCTGAAACTCTGAGAAACCGTATGGAAATTGCCGAAAGGAAAGTTTTGGTTAATGTCGGTTTTCACTCTGAATTTCCAAGGAACATGAAAGATATAGAGGAAATAATTGGAGAAGGCGCCGTGGCCTTTAAACTTTTTATGGCCGAACAAATTGGCGGGTTAAACATTGAAAATGACAACTTACTGCTGGAAGCGCTCAAAATTGTTGGCAGGTTGAAAGTTCCATTAGCTGTTCACGCTGAAGACAATCTATTATTAAAGAAAGCGGAAGGTGAGTTGAAAGGTGCAAGCTGCAACGATGTGGAAGCTTTTATCCATGCGCATTCAGAGGATGTTGAATTAAAAGCTGTAAAGCGCTTACTAAATATTGCCATAAAAGCCAACGGCCAAGTACATTTTTGTCACATAAGTACGGAAAGAGGGTTAAAAGCCATAATTGATGGAAAGGAATCTGGGATGCTAATTACCTGTGAAGCGACACCGCATCACCTATTTCTGTCTGTTGATGATTTAAGACGATTTGGAACGTTGGCCTTGACTATGCCACCTGTTAGGGAAAAACGCCACGGAGAAGTCCTCTGGGAAGGAATTGAAAACGGCTGGATTGACATTTTGTCTTCAGACCATGCGCCTCACGCCTTGGAAGAAAAGGAGGCAAAGACCGTTTGGGATGTTAAAGTTGGCATACCTGGCTTAGAAACGATGCTTCCACTTTTGCTAACAATGATGAAGAGAGGGAGATTGGCAATAGCCGATGCAGTTAGACTGTTAGCAGAAAAACCAGCGGAAATCTTTAACCTAGAAGGTAGGGGTTACTTGAAAAAGGGAAACAACGCGGATTTAGTGGCTGTGGATTTGGGTAAGAAGTACAAGATTGACGCCTCAAAGTTTTTTTCGAAGGCAAAGTATTCTCCGTTTGATGGCTGGAGTGTGGAAGGAAAACCTGTAAAGACTTTTGTGAATGGTCAGTTAATCATGGATGATGGCGATATCGTTGCCAAAGCGGGAAGCGGCTCTATAATTCGGAGATATTAACTTTGAAGTTCGTTGCTGACGGAATGCTTGGAAAATTGACTCGGTGGCTTCGCATGTTGGGGCATGACGTAAAGTACTCCAGCAAATTTGATGACGCGGAGCTAATCACGGTAGCAAAAAAAGAGCGAAGGGTTCTGCTCACAAGGGATTTGGAGCTTTATCAACAGGCAACAGCGAAAGGAGTTGATGCCTTTTATCTAGAAGGCCGAACAGAAGAAGAAAGACTAGCGGAACTGGCAAAACGATTTTACATCAATCTGGACATAGACATGACAAGTTCAAGGTGTCCAAAGTGCAACACTGAAGTGAAAGCTATACCCAAGGAGGAGGCAGAAAGCAAGGTTGAGGAAAGCACATTTACGCATTATAACGATTTTTGGGAATGTTCAAAATGTGGACAAATCTACTGGCAAGGAGCCCATTGGGCAAGAATTCGGAAGACTCTCGAAAAAGCGAAAGAAAATTTAAAGACTATTTGAAAAAGAAGAAGCTGAGTTTAGAGATTATTATCCTTCTTTTAAAAGCCATTTCAGCGGGATATCTTGGTAGGTGCCATCGGGCAACGTGCGTCTTATAGTCATCGGCAGGATGCCTCCTTCAAGTTCTTTTAATGCTATGTCTATTGGACTTGAAAAGCCTTCAGAGACCTCGACAAGTATTGGGGCGCCCATGGATATTTGTAGAGCCCTAGCGCCCACTATTCTTGCTTTTTCGAAGCGGGTGATTTTAGGAGGGCCTATGGAAATCTTGCTCTCTTTTTCCGACGTGTTCTAATACTCCCCAGCACCTGGATATCCGCCTGGAGGTGCCCCTCCTGGGGGTGTCGGGGGAGCCTTCATTTTTCCGGCAGCGATTACGTCATCGATTTTTAGGATCATTGAAGCAGCTTCGGTTGCCGATTTGATTATTTGTTTTTTAACGGCTAAGGGTTCGAAGACTCCTGCTTCGGCCATTTCTTGGACTTTCCCTGAGTGAACCTCTATTCCAGCCCAAGTTTCACCCTTTTCGTGCCTCGCTCTTAGATCGGATAGCATATCGATTGGGTCTAAACCAGCGTTTTCGGTTAGTGTTAGAGGGACAGCTTCAAGCGCTTCTGCAAAACTTCTAACTGCGAGTTGTTCTCTGCCCGGAAGGGTTTCTGCATACTTTCTGAGCATTCGTGAAACTTCAAGCTCTGGTGCTCCACCTCCGGCGACGATTTTCGGTTCTTCAACGATATCTCGAACTACGCAAAGAGCGTCGTGCAATGATCTTTCTGCTTCTGCTACTATGCGTTCTGTTCCACCTCTTATCAAGATTGTAACGGCACGGGGGTGCTTGCATCCTTCTATGAACGTCATCTTGTCATCGCCTATCTTGCGTTCCTCAACGAGACTTGCGTAGCCCAAGTCCGCGGAAGTTATGGCATCCAAGCTAGTTACTACTTTTCCACCGGTGGCTTTTGCGAGTTTCTCCATGTCGGACTTTTTGATTCTTCTGACTGCTAATATTCCTTTTCTAGCTAAGAAGTGTTGAGCCATATCGTCAATGCCTTTTTCGCACAAAACGACGTTTGCACCGGCCCCAACTACCTTGTCCACCATTTCTCTTAGCATTTCTTCCTCTTGTTTAAGGAAGGCTTCCATTTGTTCTGGGCTTTCGATGTTGATTTTTGCGTCAAACTCTGTTTTTTCAATTTCTAATGGGCAGTCGAGTAATGCTATTTTGGCTTTTTCCGTACGCTTAGGCATTCCTGAATGTGAGACTTCTTTGTCTAAAACTATGCCTTGTATAAGCTTCGTGTCATTTATCGATTCGCCAGGTTTCTTTTCAACTTTCACATCGTCTACATCTGCTTTGGACTTGTCGACTTCCTTTTCTGCAACCTCAAGAATCGCTTTAACTGCCAGTTCGGCCAGGTATTCTCTGTGTTCGGCTACTAGCTTGCTTGCCATGGAAGTCATTGCGGTCTTCTTCATGTATTCTTCAGCCTTTGATTCGGTTGGTATTGCGATTTTCTCTAGAACGCCTAGTGCTTTTTCTGAGGCTTTTTTGTATCCATCAATTATTATTGTTGGGTGAATGTTTTTCTCGATTAGCTCTTCTGCCTTGTTCAGCAATTCGCCCGCCAGGATTACAGCTGTTGTTGTTCCGTCGCCAGCCTCGTTGTCTTGCGTTTTTGCGACTTCAACCATCATTTTAGCTGCTGGATGCTGAATGTCCATTTCGTCTAGAATTGTGCGTCCGTCACTTGTTATTGTCACGTCGCCGAAGCTGTCTACAAGCATTTTATCCATGCCCTTCGGTCCTAGGGCGCTTTTCACGGTTTCAGCCACTATTTTTGCGGCTGCAATGTTTGTATGCTGCGCTTCTCTTCCTCGAGCGCGGCTTGAACCTTCTTTTAGTATTAAAACTGGCACACCGCCAGCTGATGCAGGTGACGACAAATTCAACTTACCTCCTCAATGCGACACATAGGAAAAACAGCATTGCAATATAAATTTTTCTGAAGGGACAAGTTAGAAGTTAGGTTGCAGCATGTAAACTTCCAAGCGTTCTTAGCTGGGTTTGAGCGTTGTTTTCAAACCAGCGCCTGTTAGAATTATCACAGTCGTATCCTTTTTTGATGTTTCCTTGTTCTTTAGCTGTTTTTTGTAAGCTGCGTAGGCAACGGCTGAGCTCGGTTCGACAAAAAAGCCTTTTCTAGACAGCTCTATGAAAGCGTCAAATATTTCGTTTTCCTCAACCATCACGGCGCTGCCGTCTGATTCCTTCAAGGGTTTCACCATAAGATCTAAAAGGGGAGGATTCACACTTACTAAGGCATCGGCAATAGACATTATAGTTTTAGGTGGAGCGTAAGTTAGACCTTTAAAGCTGTGATAAAGTGGCGAAACTTGCAGTGTTTGGCAAGCCACTATTTTTGGCATAGAAGTTATAATGTTAGACCTAACTAGGTGCTTAAATCCCTCTATTACACCTAAAAGCAGAGTCCCTGCAGAGACAGGCAAGTAAATGCGCTCGGGAACCCGCCAACCAAATTGTTCGGCAATCTCATAGGCAAGGCTCCTTATTCCGTCTCTGAACAACGGGTGCCAAATATGCCCGACATAATGTTTCCCTCTTTCATTTTTTTGGGCCGCTTCTGCGACTTCGCTTCGAGTACCAGCAACCTTGACAACTTCCGCACCGTAAAACTGGATCTGGTTAAACTTTGGTCCAGAAATGTTCTCTGGAACATAGATTTTTGCCTTTAGCCCAGCACGGGCAGCGTAGGCGGCAATGGAGGCTCCTGCATTACCAGAGGAATCTTCGGCAATGTAGCCTCCAGCTTTTTTAAGATCTGCATGCAAAGAGGAGATTAATACAGTTGAGCCTCTGTCCTTGAAAGAACCTGTGGGGTTCGAACTTTCGAGCTTAAAGTAAACATTGCCCGAAAACTTGACTAAAGGCGTCCAACCCTCGCCTAGAGTCATGATTTCTGTATCTTTCACATAGGGGAGAAATTCTGCATAACGCCAAACTGTATAATCCTTTTTTCGAATCTTCTTGAATTCAAAGTTAAGGGGAAGTTGAACAATTAATGGTTGGCCACAATGGGAACACTTAAAATTAAGTAAGCTGGGACAAAATTGACCGCAACCACTGCACTTGACTTCCAATTCCATGAGACCGCACTCTTGCAACGTATTGAGAACAGCGTAGATATTTAGTTTTAAACATTGCAGTATGCAGCGAAACTTTTAATATCGCAAGTGTTACCGATGTATTTTCGCAATGATGGCAATCGCTAGGAGTAGAACTATTTGAGGAGAATAATCGTTTGCCTTAAACAGGCAGTTGACGTTTCACAATTAAAGGTTGATCCGGCAACAAGACAGCTCATGACAGCTGGCGCGCCTAGGAAGATTAGCGATTTTGACAAGAATGCTTTAGAAGAAGCCATAAGAATTAAGGAGAAGCTGGGCGACGTCGAAATCCTTACGTTAACCGTGACTTCGGAAGATGCCAAGGCTGTTTTGCGAGAAGCCCTCGCAATTGGCGCGGACAAGGCGTACGTGGTTAGCGATCCGAGCTTTAAGGATGTTGACACGCTGGGCACCGCATACATTCTGGCCGAAGCAATTAGAAAAATCGGAAACTTTGATTTCGTTCTTTGCGGTGAAACATCATTAGATAGCTTCTCGGGACTTGTTGGCTCAAGGTTGGCCGAGTTGCTTGGCTTGCCACAGATAAGCTATGTAAGAAAACTTTCAGTGGAAGGCGACATTGTCGTTGCGGAGAGAACGCTTGAAGATGCAATCGAAACTGTGAGAACGAAGATGCCAGTTTTGGTATCGGTTACTCGTGAGATAAATCAGCCTAGAATTCCTTCGCTTATGATGATAATGAGGGCTTCGAAAAAGGAGATAGTCACTTGGACAGTTGCAGATTTAGGCATTCAGAGAGATAAACTTAGTTCAAAAATTGACATAATCGAAGTTCTAGCGCCTAAAACAGAGCGTAAGAAGATCAAGATTACAGGTGAGAATGCGCAGGAAATTGCCGACAAGTTAGCTAAGGCACTGATTCAAGAAGGGGTTGTCGGGAGAAGATGAAAAAAGTATGAATGAAAATAAGGGCGTTCTAGTTTTCTCAGAAAAGCATGATTTAACGCTGGAGATGCTTGGAAAAGGTAGGGAAATTGCGGACAGACTGCAAACGGATTTGACGGCTGTTGTGATCGGGTTCAATGTACAGGAAAAGGCGAATGAGTTGATAAAATATGGAGCAGACAAAGTTTTTCTTGCTGATGATCAAATGTTGAAGCATTTTCAAGTTGAGCCATACCTAAGTGTTTTACATAATTTAGCGGAAAATTATAAGCCAGAAATTATGCTGATTGGCTCAACAAGAAATGGGAAACTTCTTGCAGCAAGGCTTGCAACTCGCCTTGAGGCTGGATGTGCCCCTGACTGCGCCAGATTGAGTATTGATGAGCAGGGAAGACTCGTAGGCGAGAGAATAACCTATGGTGGAAACGCCGCTACAAAAATAACTTTCAGGACTAAACCGCAGATAGTAACGATACCTGCAAGGGCATTTGGAAAACCTGAACCTAGAGACCGTAGTGGACAGCTAATAAAATTGGATATTAAAATTGAAGAGCCAAGAACCGAAATAGTTGACACAAAACCCCTTGAGACTTCAGGTGTAAGGATTGAGGACGCGGATGTAATAATTAGTTGTGGGAGAGGTTTGGAAAAAAAGGAAGACAGGGTTTTGCTGGATGAGTTGGCGCAGATTTTAGAGGGAAAAGTGGGTAACACGCGACCTTTGGCCGAGGATAGGAAATGGTTTACGGAATGGGTTGGGCTGTCTGGACATAAGGTTAAGCCAAAACTTTACATTGCTTGCGGGATTTCGGGAGTGATTCAGCATGTGGCTGGAATCCGGGACGCGAAGGTGATAGTCGCCATTAACAAAGATGAACAGGCACCGATTTTTGAAGTTGCGGACTATGGAGTGGTTGGCAATCTATACGAGATACTGCCAGCACTGAAAGACGCACTAAAGAAGCAATTAGAGTAGACTCTGAAGCTGTCTACGCGCGCATTTGACTTTTGATTGGTCAGTGTGTTGAAAATCTTATTTTCAGTCTTTTTCTATTGAGGGTGGGGACGAAGCCTTGGCCGAGGCTTCGGATGAGGTTTACTGAGCATCCTGTTAAGAAGTTTAAGGTTTTGAAGCGTTATGGTTTTGGGGTTAGTCGACGTCAAGTTGTTGATGTAGTTCTTGATCCGCAGATTTGGGTAAAGAACAATGAGCAGTTTTTTGCTGTTAAACTTATTGATTCAAGGCATGCTCTGAGGGTTGTTTATGAGAAGCGGAAAGGCTTTCTAGTTGTTATTACTTTCTATCCTGTGAGGCGGGAACGTTATGGCTTATAGGATTAGGTCTGATGGGGACGCTGATGTTTTAACTGTCATACTGAAAGAGAAGGGTAAGCTTTCGCATGCGGAGGAAGTAGGTGACATTATAGTTCATTTCGATGAGGATGGAAAGCCGCTTTTTATGGAAATTCTTAAGGCTAGTAAGATAGTGCCGTTAATGGTTGAAGGTTTGGCTAAAAAGGAAGTTATAGTAACATAGTTGTTTGGAAACTAGGATCACGCGCGCCGAGCCGAATAAACTCAACGTCAACTTTATCTATTCTCTGTCTGTGATCAAGGTCAAAGAACTTTTCCAACCAAGAGATTGCGATATATCACGATTTTTTTTGACAATCTATTTTCTCTTTCTCTTGGTCTTCTAGAAAAATGGCTTCGTCTGTTCATTTTGCGACTAAACGATACTCAGAATAGCCGTTATAAAATACCCGCTGACGGGTACTCCTTTTATATAATTCTAATGGAAGATGGAGTAAATTGAAAAGGATGGTTGTTTATTTGTATGATATGTATTCTTTTCCTAGTAGTTCTCTTGCTATGACTATTCTTTGAATGTTAGTGGCTCCTTCAGCTCCAACACAGTAACTCATTATGCCTCGCAATCCCATCTCTAACGGGCATTCTCTTGTATAGCCATACGCGCCCAGCCAAATCATCACACGCTTATAAACATCGAACGCAAAGTGCGGTGCAATAAGCTTGCATGCTGCAATCATCCGGCTGACTTCTAGCGGGGTAAACTTGCCTTCCTTGTACTTCATGTCATTCATCCAAGCAGTGCGATAAACAAGCGAACGTAGAGCCTGAAGATGCGCCCAATCATCAGCTAGTTCAAATTGTATGCCTTCAAACTTGCCGATTGGTCTTCCAAAGGCTTTTCGTTCCTTGATGTAATCCATTCCAATCTCAAGCGCTCGCTGAGCTGCCCCAACACAGACAGCAGCAATTAAAATGCGCGCGTTGTCAAAGCCTTCCATGGTCAAGTAGAAACCTTTGTCCACCTCGCCGATGCGATGGGAGTCAGGTATTTTGACATCTTTCATCATGAAACCGCCAGTCGAAATTGCCATTCTTCCCATATCATCGAACCGCTTGTTGATTTCAACTCCTGGGACATCCATGGGTACGTAGAAACCTGTCATTCCACGATGTGAAGCTTCGGGTGGCGCAGCCGAGGTTCGAGCCAAAACGAAGTAGCCGCCGCCCCATTTTTTGGCTTCTTCAGTACCGCTAATGTACATTTTCTCGCCATTAAGAATCCATTCGTTCCCTGCTTTTCGCGCCGTAGACTTGAAAGCTGCAACGTCTGAACCGCCGCCCGACTCTGTAGAAGCTATGCCTATGAAAGCATCACCTTTGAAGGCTTTGCGAATGACGGCTTCACGCACTTCTTCACTGCAATACCTGTCAACAACGAAACCCCAAGATGATTCAACAAGCCAAAGCACCGGCAAAGCAATGCTTACATCAGCATAGCCAAGTTCTTCCCCGGCAATGCACGCTGTAACCCAGTCAGCGCCAGTTCCACCATGCTCCTGTGGAGCCGTCATAACAAGCAGTCCCATGTCACCCATTCCCTTCAAGATCTCTTGGGGAATCTCGCCTTTACTATCCATCTCTCTAATTTTCTCGAGAGGTAGGTTCTTTTGACACCATTCTCGCAAGGCATTGCGGAAAAGCTCTTGCTCTTCCGTGAAAGCGAAGTCTACCATGATTTTTCACCTTGAAGGCTAACTACTAAATTTAGCGAATATAAAAGTTGTTCGCTTGCTAAGGTGAAACTTTCGTCAGTAGCTGATCTGCTGGGCTTTGGTTAAGATGCAAGCCAAGTTTTTCTGGTTCGATGTTTAGGGATAGGCCGAGTAGTTGAGTGTAATACACTACTGGAAGGTTAGTTTTTGCCCCAACGGTGTTTTCAGCGTCTTTCTGCTTGGAGTCAAACATTAAACCACAATCTGGGCAGGAGACAACTAAACCGTCAACTCCGTAATTTTTAACAGCATTGATCTTGGTGCCAGCTAGCGAAAGGGCAGAATCAGGATGACTGTGCATTAAGGCTGCACCACAACAATCCAGTTTCTCGGCATAATCGACACTTTCCCCGCCAAGCGCGACTATTAACTCATCGAGTTTTTTGGGATTCTCCGCATCATCAACCCTTCCTAAATCGCTATAACGGATGATTTGGCAACCAACATGCGTAGCTAGTTTCAACCCTCTAAGTGGCTTTTGCACTACCTTTCTGATATGATCTAAACCAACAAAGTCATGTAGAAAGTCGATTAAATGCCAAATTTTAATGTTCGGGTTATACTCTAACCCTTCTTCCTTCAGCAAACTGGTAGTCTTCTGGGCAAAACTTTTATCGGATTTCATGACATTTTTTGCTTCCGAGATCGCGAAATGGCAACGGTTACATGGAATGAGCAAATTGTCTAAATCAATCTTCCTTGCTAATGACAAAACCCTTGTTCCCAAGTAATTGGCTGCCGAGTCGTTTATGCTTTTGACAGGGTCGCCACAACAGTTGGTCTCGGGCAGATCGACGAGTTCAATCTTGAGCTTAGGAAAAACTTGTCTGACTGACATTTCGTAAGCGTATTGGCTCGTCAATATTCGGCAACCCCAAAAAACGGCAATCTTCAATGTTATCTTTCCTCCAAGATTCTCATAAACGCAGGTTGAAAACTTTCTTTGGGGGATGCTATTTTTGGCAACTTTAGCCTTTGACGATCAATAGTTTCCAGCTTTCTGGTTACAACTTTCTGAACAGCTTCTGCCAATCCAGTTTCAAGAATCTGCGAAACAGCTTTCAAATATCCTTCAGGCACTTTTCCTTCTCTTTCAACAGTAAGATTTCGCAGAGCCATTATTACATGATAAGGGGATGCCTTCTGCGGACATCTTTGCACGCATTTCAAGCATGTTACACAAGTCCAAACTATATCAGAAGCTGCCAGTTCATCTACAAAGCCCAAGTTAACAAGCTTAACTATTTCGTGAGGCTTTAGCTCAAGAAGCTTTAATGCAGTGCATCCGCTCGTGCATTTTATACATTGAAAGCAGTTAACAAGCTCCCTGTTACTGAGCCTCGCCAAAATCTTTTCACGTGATTTCAGGTCGGGCCTGGCCATCGACATCAAATCGATTAGGCTCAATCAACTACCTCCCTTTGCTCCAGATTCAACACAAGCAGCATGGACTTGAGCAATAATCTGCTCGTCAGTATAATGCCGCATTTTAATAGCGTTGGTTGGGCAAACTGAAACACATAAGCCGCATCCCTGACAAGAGGCTTCGATAACTTCAGCTCTAAGCTTTTCTTCAACATCTACAGTTTTGGTTTCCATCTCTATCGCGATAAATGGGCAAACAGACTCGCAAATTCTGCAACCACTGCACAAGTCTTCGTTAATGACAGCTTTCAAGGGCTCAAGTTCAATTTCCCCACTCGCCAACAGATCTATGACCTTTGCCGCTGCTCCGCTTGCCTGCGCGACGGCATCGGGAATATCCTTAGGTCCTTGACACGCCCCAGCAAGAAAGATTCCACCCATAACGCTTTCAAGAGGTCGCAACTTCGGATGTGCCTCCAAGAGAAAACCGTCACTACTTCTTGAAACATGGAACAACGCGCTCACTTTCCCAAGGTCGCGATTTGGAACGAGTCCATTAGTAAGCACTACTAGGTCTGGATGCAATTCCAAGAGTTTATTTGTTCCTCTATCGTAAACGTCAAAATGAAGAGCGGCCTTAATGTCACTGCGGATATCTGAAGGCAATCCCGCAACAAAGTTTACGTCCAGATCCCTTGCGCGCCTATAAAATTCATCGTAACCCTTGCCGAAAGCTCGCATGTCGTTAAAGCATACATAGATATTCACCTCTTTGCCGAGTTTTTCACGAGTTAGAATTGCTTGCTTTAAGGTTGCCATGCACCCTATACGACAACAGTATTCGTGGAAGCGCTTGTCTCGGGACCCGACACATTGAACAAAAACTACAGTTTGGGGAGATTTGCCATTGCTTGGGCACAGAATTTTTCCCCCAGTAGGTCCGGAAGCATTTACAACCCTTTCAAATTCTATGCCTGATATGACATCCTTATAGCGTCCATAACCAAACTCTGGCATTTTTGAAGCATCAAAAACTTCTGAACCTACAGCTAGGACTATGCCACCCACTTTAATCTGAATATTTTCAGGTTGTTGATCGAAGTTTATGGCTTTAGCTGTGCATGCCTCCACGCATTTTCCGCAAACATTCTTGTTAAACCTCAGCCTAAGGCAATGTTTTGGGTTGATCATGGCCTTTTTCGGTACTGCATATGGCGAATAGATGGATATCGCACGCGTTTCACTTAACCCCTGGTTAAATTCATCTGTGACTTTAACCGGGCAGATTTCTGTGCAGAGTTCGCAGCCCACACACTTTTCCTCGTCCACATACCTAGGCTTCTTTATTATCGAAACTTCATAATTTCCAATAGAACCCTGGACTTGTGTAACCTCAGAATTTGTCAACAATTTTATGTTTTCATGCCTGGCGACATCAACCATTTTCGGCGTTAATATACACGCACTACAATCAAGGGTCGGAAAAGTCTTGTCTAACTGTGCCATGCGACCGCCAATGCTTAGTGCTTTCTCTACAAGGTAAACTTTGAATCCAGCGTCAGCTAGATCAAGCGAAGCTTGTATGCCTGCAATTCCGCCGCCAACCACTAAAACGTTTTTCTCCGCATGCACTCTGACTCTCTCCAAGGGTTCCAAAAGCTTTCCACGAGCCACACCCATTCTCACAAGGTCTTTAGCCTTTTCCGTGGCTTTTTCTGGTTCATCGCTGTGAGCCCAAGAAACGTGTTCCCTCAGATTAACAATCTCAAGCAAGTAAGGGTTTAAGCCAGCCTCAGCAACAGCCCTGCGGAAAGTTTCCTCATGCATCCGAGGCGAGCATGTTGCAATAACTATTCTATCAAGATCATGCGATTCAATATCTTCTTGGATCATATGCTGCCCTGGCTCAGAACACATGTAAGAGTAATGCCTAGCTATTACAACATCTGGCAAGCATCCAGCATATTCAGTGACCTTCTCTACATCAACAACGCCTGCTATGTTCAAGCCGCAATGACAAACATAAACACCTATTCTAGGCATTCGAAAGCCTCGCTTGGAAGACTTCATCGAATAACCGCTCTTATTATCCCTAACGGTTTAAGAACACCAAACAGTAAGGCTAAGGAGTGCACCTGCAGTCCTAATACACTGAAACTTTGGCAATTCCATTTACTTTTAGAAACTCTGGAATTAATTCGCCCGGGATTTTTCTCTCAACAATTAACGTGAGCTTTGGCTCCGGTGATAGCTCTGGGTCGTCTACAATCGCTTGTCTTATACTCAACCCACTTTTTGAAAGAATCATAGCGGAATTCGCTAGTATGCCCGGTATTCTAGCATCAACAGGTGTTATTTCAACAACCCCTAAGTTCAAGTGCTTTGCAATTTCTTTTAACGAGTGCCCCGCAGATCTTATGCCTTCAAATATCAGTCGAAGTTCGCGGTTGACGTTGATGACATTTAATGTCTCGTTTACTGTTCGTCTGTCTACTCCGGCAACGCGGGCTACTCGCACCGGTGGAACTTCGATTTCGTTTAGGTAGATTTTTTTGTTTCTTACGCTCAGTCCGTTTTCCACAAGGACGCGGGCTACTCTAAGTCGTTCTGGATATCCTTCTAGATATTTTTTGATGTTGCTCCACATATTACGGGTCCCTTAATGTACATTTTTGTGCAATAAAGTATAAATATGTTCTTGTCTTTATAATGTCATTTAATAGTCTTTAAGGTACAAAAAAGTACATAGGAAGTCAAAAGGATGCCCAAAAAAATAATGTTAAGCGAGGAAGAAATACCCAAACAATGGTACTGCATCTTGCCTGACCTGCCGAAACCGTTGCCTCCAATGATACATCCGGAGACAAAAGAACCCGTAAGACTGCCCCCTATCCTGTTTCCAAGCGAGTGCCTGAAACAAGAGTACAGTGAAGAACGCTGGATAGACATACCTGAGGAAGTGCGAGACGTGTACCGACTGTGGAGACCAACACCGCTTTACAGAGCAACCAATCTCGAGAAGGCGTTGAAGACCCCTGCAAAAATCTACTACAAATACGAGGGCGTGAGTCCTCCGGGAAGTCACAAACCAAACACTGCTATTGCTCAAGCCTACTATGCTAAGAAAGATGGAATAAAAAGGCTAACAACTGAAACAGGTGCAGGCCAATGGGGTTCCGCCCTAGTGTTCGGTTGTATGTTGTTTGGGCTGAAATCAACAGTTTATATGGTGAAGACGAGTTATAATCAAAAACCTTACAGAAGAATTATGATGGAAACTTGGGGAGGCGAAGTCTACCCAAGCCCGAGCAACAGAACAAATTGTGGCAAGAAGTTCTTGGAAGAAGACCCTGACAATCCAGGAAGCCTCGGGATAGCCATAAGCGAAGCTGTGGAGGATGCTCTCACCCATCAAGATGAAGCGAGATATACTATTGGAAGTGTTGTCAACCATGTTCTGCTCCATCAAACCGTCATTGGCTTAGAAACTCAGAAGCAGCTGGAATTGATCGATGACTACCCGGACACAATCATAGGATGTATAGGTGGAGGAAGCAGCTTTTCGGGATTGTACTGGCCTTTCTATTACGACATGGTTTCTGGCAAGGCTTCTCATGACCCTGAGTTTATAGCTGTGGAACCGACGGCATGTCCGTCGATAACAAAGGGATACTATACGTATGACCATGGAGACGCCGCTCGAATCATTCCTTTGGTCAAAATGTACACGCTTGGTCACACGTTCATACCTCCACCAATTCATGCTGGCGGATTGCGCTATCATGGAAAAGCACCAACACTCTGCTTACTGAGTAGGGAAGGTATCGTAAAGACCAAAGCTTACGATCAAGTTCAAGTCTTTGAAGCAGCAACGTTGTTCGCTAAAACTGAAGGCATATTGCCAGCCCCTGAACCTGCTCACGCTATAAAGGCTGTAGTTGACGAGGCCCTTAAATGCAAGGAAACAGGCGAACGGAAATCCATCTTGTTCTTGCTGTGTGGACACGGCTACTTTGATATGCAAGCCTATGACGACTACAGATGTGGCAAACTGCCTCCATATGAGTATCCAAAGGAAAAAGTAGACGAAGCCATGAAAAAGCTCAAGAAACTCTACCCATGGCTAGATGGCGAGCTCAAAAATTTCGAATGAGTCCGCCGGTGGCTATGGACTGGAAGAAGTAGAATTATCGGAATCGTGGAAGGTGACGGCAATGTTGACATCCACCATTGCAGCTGAAAAGTCAAATTTAAGAATAGTCCTACTGCCAATTGATGAACTGAAACCTCACGAGAAAGGTTCTCCACTTTATTTGGAACTGCTCAAGCAAGAGATTCTCAGAGACGGTATGCTAAAGTATCCTATAATAGTGGATGAAAAGACCCATGTGATCTTGGATGGGATGCACCGTTGGCTTGCGCTAAAAAAACTGGGCTATAAGCTAATCCCGGTCATACTTGTTGATTCCTCACAGAATCCGAGAATACGTGTTGGAAGAAGGAGAATCCACCGATACATAAGTGATTCAGATGAGGAAATGAGTATTGAAAAGGTTATTTCGGCAGGACTCAGTGGTCACCTAATGAAGCCGCGTTCAACCAGGCATTTCTTCTCGTTCTCGAAGTTTCAGCAAATCAATCGTCCTTTATACCTACTGAGAAAGCGTTCTCCACAAGATGTTTCAAGATATCTTGCCAAAATGTCGAGGAAAGAGTGTAACTTAGCCATTAGGGAGTGGCTGGAGGAAATGTCTGAAGAATTAGAATTTTTGACGATGCGGAAGGAAGAAGTGGAAAAGGAAACGAGGGAATTCCTGAACAGAATCAAAGATATGAACAACAACTTTCCGACCTTTTAAAGTTTTAAGGTTTAATCAGCGTTCAAGTAAATTAAACGTAGAAGTTATTAGCAATTGAATAGAATACTAGCTAGAGGCGATAACATGATTCCAATCAACGCCCCGCAAATTGGAGAAGAGGAAGTTGAAGCTGTTGTCAAGGTTTTGAAGAGCGGCATACTAACGCATGGGCTTGGCGCAGGTCCTATGGTTACAAAGTTTGAGAAGGAATTCGCAAATTTTGTAAGGACAAAACATGCAATAGCTGTGAACAGTGGGACAGGCGCTTTACATTCAACCCTTGTGGCCAGTGGGATTGGGCGGGGCGATGAGATAATTTTGCCAAGTTTTACGTTTGTGGCTACGGCTGAAGTTATTGTTTTCATAGGTGCAAAACCAGTATTTGTAGATATAGAGCCAGAAACATACAACATTTCTCCTGCGAAAATTGAAAAAGCCATAACGAGAAAGACCAAAGCAATAATGCCAGTAGATCTCTATGGTTTACCAGCAGATATGCAGCCAATAAGAGATATCGCCGCCAAATATGGATTGTTGGTCATTGAAGATGCAGCTCAAGCCCACGGTGCTGCCTACAAAGGAAAACCTCCAGGAGCCTTTGCAGACGCAGCTTGTTGGAGCTTCTATGCAAGCAAAAACATGACCACTGGCGAAGGCGGCATGATAACAACAAACAATGATGAAATCGCAGAAACGATACGTGTTATCAGAAGCCATGGGGAAAAAGAAAAATACAAGTCCACAATGCTTGGGCACAACTATCATATGCCAGAAATGTCAGCGGCAATAGGTTGCGTACAGCTAGAGAAGTTACCTAGGTTTGTGGCAAAGCGCCGCGAAAATGCGAAAAGGCTAACGGAGAAGCTCAAAAAACCCAAGAAGTTGCAGTTGCCACAAGAACCTAACGGCTGTGAACATAGTTGGTATCTCTACACAGCTAGGCTGAAAAACGCGAAGGGAAAAGAAAGAGAAAAGATTGTTGACGATTTAAAGCGAAATGGTATAGACGCATTTGTATGTTACAGATATCCGATCCATCTCATGCCATATTATAGCGACTTTGGAAAATATGAACTCCCAGAAACGGAGAAAGCAGCGAATGAAGTGTTTTCATTACCAGTACATCCAGGCGTTACAGCTGAGCAAATAGATTTCATTGGTGGAACGGTTTCCCATCTTTTGAAGTAATTTGTCACGTCAAGGTTTATATGGAATGATTTAGGTAGTATTGAATCCGTTTGTAGTGATTTTAGCGGCGGTCTCACCATGGAAAAGATTAAGGTTATTATAATGGGCGCGGCAGGCAGGGACTTCCACAACTTTAACGTCTATTTCAGAAACAACGACGCTTATGAAGTTGTGGCTTTCACTGCGACACAAATTCCCGGAATAGAAGAACGAATCTATCCGCCGGAGCTTGCCGGGCCAAACTATCCGAATGGTGTTCCAATTCGCTCAGAAGAGGAACTACCAATATTGATAAGAGAACATGGTATTGACCAAGTCATTTTCGCCTACAGCGATGTCTCACACGAATACGTTATGCATAAGGCCTCCATAGCACTGGCGAGTGGCGCGGACTTCCGGCTGATGGGACCAAGAACAACAATGTTGAATGCAAAGGTTCCCATTGTTTCTGTGGGTGCTGTGAGAACAGGCTCGGGAAAAAGCCAGACTTCACGGCAAGTTGCAAGGATTTTGAAAAGCAAAGGTCTGAAGGTTGTGGTCATTAGACATCCAATGCCCTACGGAGATTTGAGAAAGCAAATTTGGCAACGCTTTGCATCGTACGAAGATTTGAACAAATATGATTGCACAATTGAAGAAAGAGAGGAATACGAGCCTCACATCGACAACGGAATAATTGTTTACGCTGGAGTGGACTACGAAAAAATTCTAAGAGAGGCGGAAAAAGAGGCAGATGTAATAGTATGGGATGGAGGCAACAATGACTTTCCCTTTTACAAACCCGACTTGCACATTGTTGTGGCGGACCCCCATAGAGCTGGGCACGAGGTAACCTATCACCCAGGTGAGGCCAATTTGCGAATGGCAAACGTTGTAGTAATAAACAAAGTTGATACGGCAGACCCAAAAAATGTGATGCTAGTGAAAGAGAACATAAAGAGGGTTAATCCATCCGCAACAATGTTAGATGCGGCATCGCCCATAGCGGCTGATAGGCCAGAGTTCATCAAAGGAAAACGGGTATTAGTGATCGAGGACGGGCCGACGCTAACGCATGGCAACATGCTCTATGGAGCTGCGACAATAATCGCGAAGAAACTTGGGGCAAGTGAAATTGTTGACCCGAAGCCGTATGCTGTTGGGTCAATAAGGGAAGCTTATAAGAAATACACGCACTTGGGGGCAATCCTTCCAGCCTTGGGTTATGGTGAAAAGCAGATAGCCGAACTCAAAGAAACGATTGACCGTACGCCTTGCGATGCTGTCGTTATTGGTACGCCAATTGACTTAAGAAGGGTAATGACTATCAGCAAACCTACAGTTAGGGTTAAATACGAACTGCAGGTGTTAGGTCCAGTTTCGCTTGAACAGGTATTGGAAGAGTTTCTTGAAAGAGGCAAGAAATGATGAGCGGCGAAGAAACCGAAATCTCGCGGATAAAGGTGAGATTCGTAATTGAAGGATTAGGTGAAGCTGAAGGAGAGTTCGTACGTTTTTTGGCTCCAAGGACAATAGACATGATAGTCAGAAAGCTACCAATAGAGGGCAGAGCAGCCTTATGGAAGGAAGAGGTTTATTTTGAAACACCGATTAAGATGGGTGAAGAAAAGGCAAAAGGTAATGTTGAAAAGGGAACTATCGCCTTTTGGCCCATGGGAAGCGCCATATGTATATTCTATGGGGAATCGCAACCTTACAGTCCAGTAAATGTTTTGGGCAAAATAACTAAGAATCTGGAGTTGTTCCAACAATTAAAGAGTGGAACGAAAATCAGGGTTGAGCTCCTAGTAAACTAGCGAACTCTCGCTCCAGAATGTTAGAAGTCTTTCGCATTCCTGTCTCACTTCTTTCTCCTTGCTTTTCCTCTTTAATACTTCGAGGAACTCTATGCGTTTTTCGACTGAGCGTTTTTCAGCTGTACCGCCGTAGTAAAGTTTGCCTTCAAGGTATTCTCGCATTTGATTCGCTTTTTGTATGAAAAGACTGGCGGCATCAACTGGGTTTTCAACAGCATAATTGTTTGCCCAAATTGTCGCCTCTGATTCGCGGAGTTGAGTTAAGCCATCAATTTCTAGTACGCCACGGATATATGTTCTCAAAAAATCGTAGCAGCCAGCAATCTTAACGAGCCTGAGGGCTTGCTCCGCTTTCTGCTTGAAGTTTGGATCTCCCTTGACTCGTAGGCGATGTTTGTAGCCCTTTTTGATGAGTTCTTTGGCTGTTTTGACTTCCTCATCAGTGTAGATTCTTTTGGGAAATCCCAATTATATTCTGAACTCCTTTTGATTGATAAAAAGTCCAACTTCGGTACGAGAGAGTCAATATGATCTAATCAGCCTTGTATATTTTGATGTCGTGACTTCCAGAAACCAGATGGATTGTACCGTTTTCCTCCAACTGTTCTAAGAAGTCCTTTGCTGCACTTATTCTTATGTTAAACCGCGAAGCCACAGCATATGGCGTTAGAACATGCATTTTCTTCAATTCACCAATTATTCTTTCGTTTCTTGGGTCTGGAGGAATTATGCTTAACGGCTTTTTTTCTTTCGATGGCCCCGATTTTTCCTTCTTCTTTTTCTCTTCCTCGTCTTTTTTCTCTTGCATCCGTTCCATTTGTTTTAGGCTGAGTTTCTTTTTCCCACCCATTCTTTTCAGCTTCCACTAATTGAAGGTTGTTTCGCTGTTCTTTAGGTTTTCTACGTCTAAGCGTATTGCGCTATTTCAACTTTATGTCTGCTCTGCCACTCCTTGATTGACATTCCAAGTTTTCTCTCGATTTCTGGACGGTGGATGGAGTTCATTGTGCAGAATGGAATTATGCGTCCGTCTGGCACAGCGTAGTGGATCACACAACGTTGGACTCTCTCCAAATCGAAGTTGTAGGGATCCATGAAATGCATTGCAGAAAGTAGTATCGACTTCCTTTGTAGGTCGCCGAGCGCTTCGTAGCTTCCTTCTCTTAGGACACGCCAAACATGCTTTCTCAAGAAACTGAATTTTATGTGCCTCAAGGCTCCTACTAAGCGTAGCTTGGCCTTGTTTTTGCTTCCCTTTGAAGCATCCCCATAGACCTGTTTCATGGTTGCGACGAATTTGTCTACGTTTCCATAACGAGTGATTGGGATGATTTCGCCGTTTTCGACAAAGAAGTATGTTGCCATCCCACAATGCGGGTGCGTCGTAAATTCCACGTATCGCTTATCTTTTAATGCCCCAACGGCCTTCGATATAGGCACGACTGTCGGCGCAGGATAGAAGTCTGAAACCTTTATTTTGCCGTTTGTCTGGGTTTCCACAAGCTGCATAAAGTCGGGAATTGTGATGCGCATTCTATCTCGTTCTTCCTGTGGGAGTCTTCCGCAGAGGGAGACTGGTTGAACGTTTATACATCTTATCACGTCGAAGTTTTTAACTGCGAAGTCTATGATGTCGCCGAGCTGAGAGTCGTTAACACCCTTAATCAGAGTGACGACTAAAACTATGCTTTCTATTCCTGCTTTGCGGCAGTTTTCGATTGCTCTCATCTTGGTGTCCAGGAGGTCAATTCCGCGGATGAATTTGTAAACGTCTGATGTTAAGCCGTCAAATTGTAGGTAGATGGTGCTCGTTCCAGCTTCTTTGAGTCCCTTGCAGTAGTCGACGCTTTGTGCAAGTCGAACACCGTTCGTATTAACTTCAATGTGGCGGAAGCCAAGCTCGTGTGCCGCTCGAATGGATTCGAAAAGGTCATTACGAATTGTGGGTTCGCCTCCAGAGAATTGGAGGGCTGTTGCTGGTACGGGGTCGTTTTTGCGGAGGTTTTCTAACATGTTCTTAATTTCTTCTTTGGTTGGTTCATACACGTATCCGGCTGCGGCGGCGTTTGCAAAACAGACTGGGCATTTAAGGTTGCATCGGTTTGTGACATCAATTATTGCTAGGGCTGTGTGAGATTTGTGTTGTGGGCATATACCGCAATCGTATGGACAACCGTTAACCGTCTTGGTTCGTGGATTGTTCAGGCCTTCTCCGTCGTATGTAAACTTTTCAGCCCGCAAATATTGTTCATAATCGGACCAGTAAACATCTTGGATAAAGCCGTGCTTTCGACACTCCTTCTTGATGTAGACCTTGCCACCCTCTTCGAAAATCGTGGCATCTATTGCCTTTAGACATTCTGGGCATATACTCTTGGTTTCTTTGATAACTTGCAATGTTCTCACTACATTTTAGGCGGTTACGTTTTGAAGGTCTAAGGGATATAATATAATAAGGTTTCCAAACTTTTCATACGGTGTTTGAGGGGACTAAGTTGTCGATAGGCAGAGAAGCCAGACAAGTTTTGCGTGAAATTGGTTTAGGCGCTTACGAAATCGATGCTTATGTGACTTTGCTGGAAGGTGGGCAAATGACAGCGATAGAGGTAAGTGAAAGGGCAAATGTGCCATATTCAAAAATCTACGATATTTTGAACTCGCTTAGAAATAAGGGATGGGTTAAAGATGTTGAAAGCCGCCCGACCAAATACTATCCAACGCCACCGCTTGAAGCCTTAGCGTCCGAAAAACTTGGACTTGAAGACAAATACAAGAGGTGGGAGCGCACAATTGCTAGTGAATTGCAGCCTATGTATGAGAAACGAGAGCTTGTAGAGCATCCCGACATAGTGATACTGCACGGTCAGCAAGGAATTGTTGCTAAGCTAGAGGAAACACTTGGAAAGGCCAAAAAAGAGATAATGATTGCAGTACCAGAATTCGCAAAAGCGGTGATACTCTCAGCAACTGATTTTTTGGGCGCCCTACAGAAAACTCGCGTAAATGTGAAGCTCATGGCGAATGGAAAAGCCGAGGATTTGGCGGGTCTTGAGGGATTAGTGGATATCGGTGAATTGCGGGTTAGGGATCAAATGTTTGGAGGAGGCATTATCGTAGATGGAAAGGAGGCTATGCTGTTTTTGGGTGAGGAAAAACCTAGCTTGGTGATTTGGAGTAATCATGCTGGCTTGGTGCGGTTTGCTAGAGAATACTTCCAGTTTCTATGGGATTCTTCGGCGAAGATTTAGCTGGGGAAGTAAGCCACTATTCTTGGCTTTATGATAAAAAGAAAGGGAAAACGTGGAAAAAGAAGGCTATTTGCCCATGACTTTTTTGGCGGCGATTTCAATATCTTCCGCTTTTATAGTTTTTCTCCCAGCGTGCATTGCAAAATCTAGAGCTTCTCTGGCAATCTTAACGCCTATTTCTTCTAGCGCTTTAGCCAATTCTTTAGCGGCTGCTTCGCTCACCCTGTCGGCTCCAGCCTTTTTGCATAATCTATGCATGGGAGCTACGGCCAATTCTAAATCAACCATAAAGAGTCCTCTGTAGCCTCTTTTCTTCTTTAAAGCAATATTTAACGTTTGTTGTTGAAATTCTGGCGAATATGAACGTTAGCTTATTCGTCTATTCCCATGCTGATTGAGTCTAAGTAGTGCAAAACTAGTTTTCTAACATTTTCAGCATCTGAACGCTATTATCGGCGATTAAAAGGGGAAGATATAAAACGAAATAGAACGCAGTTGTATTCTCAAAAGTGATGCTTAGATGAAGTTTGTTGATGCGCATGTGCATCTTTCAGACGAGGAATACTCAGATAGCATTGGCGAACTCATGGATGAAACCAAAAGTTCTAATGTCGTTTCAGTGGTTTCAAACTCTATGGATTTGAAAACAAGCCTGGGGAGCATAAAACTGGCCAAAGAATATTCGGGAACGGTCTATGCTGCTTTGGGAGTTCATCCGTGGACTGTGAATGATTTAAGAGAGGATGGGCTTCAGCAGATGTTGGGTTTGATTTCAGAGC
>Ga0315308_1000316_pt1 | contig 26716 bp, 22 predicted proteins | sample TDP3_MG_FD_203078 | JGI IMG/M metagenome (GOLD analysis project Ga0315308, IMG submission 203078) | Freshwater sediment microbial communities from Lake Towuti, South Sulawesi, Indonesia - TDP3 | ecosystem: Environmental > Aquatic > Freshwater > Lake > Sediment | place: Indonesia: South Sulawesi... | reverse complement strand
GTCTGCAGTGAGAATCGTTGTGTTGGGCTGCGGAAACATTGGATCTGTCATAGCTAGAGACTTGGCTGAAAACCTGCGCTCAGCAGAGATTGTGATGTCTGACGCAGTTGAGAGTCGGGCTAAAGCGACTGCTTCTGAGACTGGTCGAGACAACGTTTCTTGGCTTAGAGTTGACGCATCAAACCATAGAGAACTAGTGAAAACTTTGAGGACATCTGACTTGGCTGTGGGTGCCCTGCCCGGTTCCATGGGTTTTCAGGCTTGTAAAGCCGCAGTTGCTGCGGGAGTCGACATGGTAGACGTCTCGTACATGCCTGAGGATGTAACGCATCTGAGTAAAGCTGCAGTGAAGGCTGGAACCTGCATTGTGCCTGACTGTGGTTTCAGTCCGGGATTGAGTAACATACTTGTCGGTCACGCCGTGAGCCAACTCCACACTGTTGAGAGTGTTCACATTTTGAACGGAGGCCTGCCAGAAAAGCCTGTGCCACCTTTGGGTTACGTGATCACATGGTCGGTGAAAGACCTCATAGACATGTATTCTCGGAAGCCCGTCATCGTCAAGAACGGCAGGGTGAGTGTAGTAGAGGCTATGAGCGGGCTGGAAGAGGTAGTGTTCACCGGTGTGGGCAGGTTAGAGTCTTTCTACACCGATGGTTTGAGGACGCTGCTTCGCACGGTGAAAGTCGAAGGAGACATGTGGGAGAAAACGCTTAGGTATCCAAGCCACGTTGAAAAGATAAAACTGCTCGAACAACTCGGCTTCTTCGATGAGAAACCGGTCAACGTTGATGGTTCAGTGATTGCTCCGAGAGAACTCACCGCCCAGTTGCTTCAGAGCAAGTTGAAGAGGCCTGATGCGAGAGACATCGTTGCAATGCTAGTTGAGGCGAGCGGAAAGAAAAATAAAAAGAAGGTGGCGTATAGTTATCGAATGCTTGAACGATACGACAAGACGCACAAAATAACGGCCATGGCTAGAGCCACGGCATACACAGCTTCAGCAGTATCGCAACTCATGGTAAAGAAAGCAGTGCATGAAAAAGGCGTTGTTCCCCCAGAGAAGCTTGGAATGAACAAGAGATTCTATAGGAAGTTTATGAAGGAAATTCATAAGCGAGGCATCTCAGTCGAAGAAAAAAGGGCAAAAGCAGCAATATCGCAGGGCTCAAATTGAAAAAGAGGGGTGCCGTTCCTAGTTTGAGTTGTTACAGTCTGATCTCCTGTTCGAGCCATGGAATTTTTTTCTTCCTGTGACGCCAGAAGAGATCAGTGAATATGTAATGGAAGGCCAGCCCCTTCCACTTTCCATATCTTTTGTTGAATTCATCTGCTATCTCGTCTGCTGAGACAAGCTTCTTTCGGTACATCGTTCGCGAAAGTATCTTTTGCTCCCAAAATCTTCCTTTCAAGTCGAAAGCATCGTATTTCCTTAAGTATCCGCTTGTGATAATCTGAGCTGTCGCTGGTCCGACTCCGTAGAGCTTCATCAATTTATTCCTCGCTTCTTCAGGCCCGGCTTTCCTCAGCTTCGGCTCATCTATTTCGCCTCGGGCAAAGGCTGCTGACATGAGCTTGATCATCTTTGCCCTGTAGCCGACTTTCAGGCTTCTCAAATCCTCCTCACTGACCTCGTCGAAGTCGTTTGGATTCCAATAAGCGAACAGTTCTTTGCCGTCAAAACGAAGCTTTGAACCATAAGCGTTGAATAAGTTGCTCATCATCTGGACAGTTCGTTTGATGGTTGCGTTCTGAAGGACTATTGAAATTATCATGAGTTCGTAAAGGGAGTTTGCACAGTTTGCTCTCATTCCTCGACAGCGTTTGATCACGGGTCCAAGAAACTTGTCATTGCGGAAATCTCTGAGAAATTCCGAGATATCTTCGCTAAACCCGTATCTCCAGTCCAACTCCTTTTCAACATCGCCCACTCGGCTGACAGAAATCTTAGATTTTGGATAGATAGTTAACTCTATCTTTGGCTGATCGATCTCACCTATGTTCTCCATCGTTATGCCAAACAATTTTGCGTTGATGTTAAGTGTTTGCCAAGCTTTGCTAGGCTCCCATATAAAGTCCGGCGTTGGAAAATAATGTGGAACGTAGACTGTTCGGTCAAAATCGAAAGGCGCAATTGGTTCGATGACTGTTCTGCAAGATCTCATACAGATGTTCTCTCTAATACCCATCGATGCCCCAATATTAAGAAAGTGATTATCTAATCTGGTTTTGTATGCCACATACGCAGGGATTTTCGAAGAGCGCGCTTCAAACAGCTGGGTCTTTCCCGTGAAACTTTTTTCATTGTCGGATTACGTGAAAGCTTCGGGCTGTCAACCTTATCCTCAATGATCGAATTAAAGAACCATGTATTCCAATTCTCGCTTCACATAATGCTTAAATTCATCTGTGTAAGGTGTTCCTTCTCACTTCCGGATGGAGCAAGGATGAGCAAAGCCGTCGTCGAAGTGGACTCACTCCTCAAGCAGTACGGAAACTTGAGGGCTGTTGATGGTGTTTCTTTTGAGGTCTATGAAGGAGAAGTCTTTGCATTCCTAGGTCCCAATGGGGCTGGAAAGACCACTACAGTTGAGATTCTTGAGTGTATTAGACCTCTCACAAGTGGAACTGCAAAAGTCTTCGGATACGATGTGACCAAGAAGGACGATGTTAGAGAGATCAAGAGAAGAATAGGCGTTCTGCCTCAAGAGTTCAGCGCCTTGGACAAACTCACAGTCAAAGAAAACATAGATCTCATTGGAGACATGTACGAGAAACACCTTGACGTAGCAGAGGTCATAAAGCTGCTTGATCTAGAAGACAAGACTAAGGAAAGATTCGAAAACCTCTCTGGCGGTTTGAAACAAAGGGTTGGTGTCGCAGCCTCTCTGGTTAGCGATCCCCAACTAATATTCCTAGACGAGCCAACAACAGGCCTCGACCCCAAGGCGAGGAGAGAAGTGTGGACCGTGATTGAGAATCTGAAGAAACTGCAGAAAACAGTTTTCTTAACAACACATTACATGGAAGAAGCCCAGATGCTGGCTGACAGGATAGCTATTATAGACAAAGGGAAAATCGTTGCGATTGGTCCTCCTCAGGATTTGATATCGGAGCATGGTGGACTCAAGGTCTTAGTGATCAGAAAAGGCGACAAGAAGCTGGCTGACATTCTTCAGGGAAAGTATGGACAGACCATTCTAAACGGAAATGGTGACGTTTTGGTTAAGGTAGACGACGTTAATGAACTGTGGCAAGTAGTTGCCACGTTGACTGAGATGAAAGTGAAGAAGGACATCGAAATTCAGACCCCAACCATAGAAGACGTGTTTCTGAAGGTGGTTGGAGGAAGAATAACAGAGGAAGGTGAGCTGAGGCAATGAGAGCAGTAGCCATATTCAAAGCCGTTACAAAAAACTGGATAAGAAGCCGATCAGGACTCTTCTTCAGCATACTGTTTCCAGTTCTGCTATTGATCGTGTTCGGCGCGATTTTTTCTGGAGTCGGAGGGTCCTCGAGTTCAAACCTCTTCGTCCAGAACCTTGACAGAATCGGAGCCGACGGAGAACCCAGTAATCTGTCAAACGCTTTCATCGAAGCCTTGAATGCGACGAAGCTCTTTAGCATAAGGAATGTGCCCTCAGATGCGAATGCTACTTCCTACGCCAGAGATGCTCTAGGACCACTCGGAGGAAACATTCGAATTCTCATAATATCAAACGGCTTTCAAGAAGACCTTCTCAACGGCACCTTCAAAGTCAGGGTGGGAATAACGTACAGCACCCTTAACACTACGTATTACTACTTCGAACCCTACATGAACGACACCGAGAAAGTGGCTTTTCAACAGGAGCTTGTTGAAATCGAAAAATACGAACAGAGCTTACCTGATCGACAGACTTCTTTGACTTTGATACTTGACTCTTCAGATCAGTCTGCCGCGGTGATCAAAAACGTAGTGGCTAGCATAGCTAACGCTTTCAACTACGAGTTGATAGGAGCAGAGAATGTAATTCAGTTCAACGAATCTTCTGTGACAACCACGCATTTCTCAAACGTAGACTTCTACATTCCCGGAATCACAGCAGCTTTCATAATGACCAACGGTATAATTGCGTTAACAGCCAACACAACCGAATTCAAAAGAAGAGGAATCATAAAGCGACTGTCCATAACACCCCTGAGGAAAATGGACTGGATAATTGGAAACGTCCTCAGTCAAACCTTGCTAAACCTGATGTTGACGGCGATTATGATTGGGCTCGGTTGGTTGATTTTTAGCGTTCGAGTGATACCTGACGCGCTTTCGCTGGTCTTGATTGTTCTCGGATCGATAATGTTTTCAGGCATTGGTATGCTCTTGTCCGGTCTAGTAAAAGATGTGGAGGCCGCGTCAGCTGTGGGAAACGCTATAGCATTTCCCATGATGTTCCTTTCCGGCGTGTATTTTCCGCTGGAGATCATGCCAAGCTACATACAGAGCATAGCGAAAGTTCTTCCGTTAACCTACTTCGCTGATGGCCTAAGATATGCAATGATCTACAAATACCCTGAAGGAATATACACGAACATGGCCATAGTCGCAGTGCTTGCAGTCGGCTTCATAATCATAGGCTCATTGATGACCAGATGGAAAGAGAAGTGAGGACTTTGCTAGTGGGCTATGTTATTCCAGTCAATCGTCTTTAAACTTGTCTTGCCATCCAATGACTCTACTGTCGTCAATTAAATGCTAGTTAAGAAGAGCTACTCCTGCACCGGAGAAGCAACGAATGAATTTGCCTGTGGGAAGCATCAAGTAATAAAAGCCAAGAGCCGCATCAATTGGTAATAGTGTGACGTTATGTCCAAGATAACGAAGATAAAGGCTAGGGAAATTCTTGATTCAAGAGGTAATCCAACCGTTGAAGTTGACTTATTCACAGAAAAAGGCATGTCAAGAGCGTCTGCTCCATCGAGTGTGAGCACTGGCAAGTATGAAGCCTTAGAGTTGAGGGACAACGAAAGACGTTACTTAGGAAAAGGAGTCCTGAAAGCCGTTGGCAACGTTAACAACGTCATAGCCAGAAAGATGATCGGAAGAGACTGCACACAACAGAGAGAATTAGATGAACTGATGATAGCTCTGGACGGAACTCCCAACAAATCCAACCTAGGTGCAAACGCTATTCTACCTGTTAGCATGGCAGCTTGTAAGGCTGGGGCACTCGATTCGAACCTATCCCTCTACAGATACATTGCTAGTCTTGCAGATTCCGCAACTGTGACTCTGCCTATTCCGGAGATGAACATAATCAATGGTGGGTTGCACGCTGGCATAGCGAATGATATTCAAGAACATATGATAATTCCCTTTGGAGCTAAAAGCTTCTCTGATGCTCTAAGAATGTGCTCAGAAACATACCACACTCTGAAGAAAAGCCTGAAAGAGAAGTTTGGAAGCTCCGCGGTACAAGTGGCGGATGAAGGAGGCTTCGTTCCTCCATTGAAAAGCGTTGACGAAAGACTCGAATTCATTCTAAAAGCAGTGGAAGAACTTGGTTATGAGAAAGAATTCGGGTTCGCAATAGATGCCGCAGCGTCTGAGTTTTACCATGATGGGCAGTACAGAATAATGGAAAAGGAATATTCCTCTTCTGAGTTGATGGAGATCTACTCTAACTTGTGTGCGAGATTTAAGCTGATCTCAATCGAAGACGGCCTGAACGAAGACGATTGGGATGGCTGGGTCAAGCTGAATTCTGAGTTTGGGAAAAAGATCCAGATTGTCGGGGACGATCTTCTGGTTACGAATGTTGGGAGAATTGAAAAGGCAATCGAATTGAATGCCTGTAACGCCTTGCTACTGAAGCTTAACCAGATAGGAACCGTTACCGAGGCCTTAGGGGCCCTTAAAGTAGCTAGGAAAGCGCGGTGGAACATCATTGTTTCCCATAGGTCTGGAAGCACGGAAGAAACTTTCTATGCGGATTTGGCTGTCGGCTCAAACGCAGGACAGTTCAAGTATGGCGCACCGGCAAGAAGTGAGAGAACCTGCAACTACAACCAACTACTTAGAATCGAAGAACAGCTAAAGGAAAAAGCAAAGTACTCAACGATTTTCTGATAAGACTATCTTAAAGCACCGGATTGAAAAACACAGAGTACTCTTCATAGAGCGCGCGCTAAACAGCCAGCAGGATTATGAATAGCCATCCTGTGCGAGCCCTGCTGGGCGATGCCAATGACAGAGTTACCATTTCAAAACCATAGGTCACATATGCTGAAAGAGCCAGTAGTAGAGATATGCCTGCGAAAAAAATCACTGCGTGAATAGCATTTGCCCTTATGTTCTTCGGTAAATAGTGCCGATCATAGAAGACGAATAAGATGATGCCTGAAACCATTCCAGAAAGACTGGCTAGATAATCGCCAACAATAGACTCTAATGAAAGATTCGATGTTTCAGACAAATCTGGACCGAAACGTAGATGTCAACGCCAAGTGGAGTCATCAGAGCAACGCCTACAATAAGGAAGAGAAAGACGATTATTCCAACCCAGCTTTCGATTTCTCTGCGCACCGCTTTGCTTGTCCATGAATGATGCTTCGCCTTTCTTCTCTAGAAGGAGCAGAATCTGGTGTTGCGCGCGAGAATGAAGTCTACGATCAATTCTTCATCCAAGGCCCAGACTTATTTTGGATTGTGACCGTGGAGAAAAAAAGAGGGGAGACGTGTTGCTTTGTTTTGATTTTACAGACGGAGCGCGCGCGCGCCTCTAGCCTGAGCGTATGTACGTACTTTGGTCCAGTCTTGGAAGACGTATGATGGCGCATTGAGTTCGATGAACGTTGTTGCTCCAGTTCTGACGAACACTCTCAAGTCTGGCAGTGTCGTTTTGATGAGGGTTGCAATTGGGTATGAGCCAGCCTCAGCGTTGCTTGGAACGTTTGCTTGAAGATTAATTATACTTGTCGATATTGCCGTGTTTGGTGGATACGTAGTGCTAAGTGATACCGGTAGCGTGGGTGAGAATGTTACCGGGCCAGACTTGGCGCCGTCGAAAATCACCGAAGCAGTATTGGATGGCGTTGGACTCGTCGGAGACGTAGCTACTTCGTACGGCAAGGTTACAGAGGTTACCAAAGCCTTTGACATTCCTGGAGTGATGGGCACAACAGGCTGTAGGCGTTCGCTTGTGATGAGCGACCTCACGGTTCCTGTTATAGGCTCAGAAATCCTAGTGCCATCTCTGCCGTCGTGCAGGACTTCGTGTACATAGATTGTGAAGACTGCTGGAATCTGCAGACTGTAGCCATATTGACCGACTATGTAACTTGTCTGTGGGAATGCTATGTTCTGTAATGTTGCCAATCTACCCCTATTGTAGACGCTGTGCCATCTGAACCTGTAGTTGCCGCTCGCTGAACCAGGCACGATATAGCTGAAGCCCAATCCTGTTCCCGAGTACAACCCCGCAAACTGTCCATCAGGACCAAGTATGAATACATCCACAGTTGTGTCTGGGTCGGTCCATTGGAAGTTCACTTCTAACGCGAATGGTTTGATTCCTGTCACAGGGTCACTGCGAACCTCAACGGCGTAGACTCTCCATTCGCCTGCCTCGTATCGCCACCGCCAGTCAAAGCTTCCTCTAACGACTCCTAGGTCGTAGATTACCTCTTCGTCGGATGGTGCAGGTGTGATGGTGCTTAGTCCTGTACCAACATTTACCACTGCAACGTAGGTGTATGGAATGACTCTAGTTGTTGAGCCCGTTGAAGACTGCAGCTGAATCTCAATGAGCCCTTCGTGAACGCCGCTTGTGGCTGTTTCTGGAGTGTGGAGTATGCCGTTTATTTCCACTGCTCCACCAGCTGGAACAAACTTTGACATTGGACTAAGGTTGACGAGTGTGTCGTCTGTTCTCGCGTATTTTGTGATTTTCACTGTGAACGGTATGTTTGGCAGGGCAGGTCGTCCCGTGTTCTTTGTTCCCTCAACTCTGACCACAATCTTTGAGGATGTGCTGTTAAGCCTGGGTACAAGGTTGGCAACTGTCGCCTCTTCTGTTGTTCCTGTGTCGTAGGAGTAATTGTAGAGTCTAAGCTCGGATTCTTGCATGATGCCGTCATTGTTTTCGTCTTTCCATTCGAAAATCCATAGTCGGTATCTGTAGTCCCATGTGTAATCCTTGTTCGTGTCGAATTTGTTGAAGGGCACGGCGAGGTTGAATCTGGTTAGGGTTGAGCCAGCGAAGTCTGAAGGATTGTACAGGTAGTCGACGCGTCCGTCTCCTACTGTTGGGATGTTGAGCGTACCAGTGATAGTGTCTTCGCCTATCTTCGTGTACTTCAAGCCCCTGCTACTGAGTATCTCCAAGTCTTCTGTGCCTGGGTTCTCGACTAACAGCTTGAATTCATTGGCTGTGCCCGGTTTCATCGTACCGAAGAACAGGCTTCCAGAAGGCACGTTGGACAGGTCTGGGATAACTGGGTTGGGGGGTTTGATTGTGTTAGCTAAGTTTGCGGCGAAGTAGTCAGGTATGCCCGCTGCCCACTGCAAATACCATGCTGGACCCAGTATTCCTTGAAGGTTGCTCATAGATTCAGTTGAACTGATCTTGAAGCCAGGGTCAGATGTGCCTTTTGCAAGCTTTACGGCGCTGTAGGCGTCCACTCGTCCTGAACCTTGAACAAGACCGTTGTATCCTAAGTCTTTAGCTGTTGTCTGGAGAATGGTGCGTATCGTTTGTGGGTTTGCTAGAGTCTTGCCCGTGCTTTCGAGCATTAATGCCACGACTCCTGCTGTCAAAGGTGTTGCTTGGCTTGTGCCACTGAAGACCGTGTAAGCGCCAGTAAGCCATATGTTTGCGATATCGAAGGCGAATGCTCCCACGTTCATCACGTCTGGCTTTATTTCGCCTACGGGGGTTGGCGCCCTCGCACTCCATGAGATTATGTCGTCAGACTTGCTCTGTGGAGAGTTGCCAAACTGATAACCCACGGTGTGGAAGTCGGTTGAGGCACCAATTGTTATTACCATTGAAGCGCTACCTGGCGATGTGATGGTGCCGTAGCCGAAGCCACCGTTGCCAGCCGCGTGAACGATGATTGCTCCTGGGAAGTTGGGGTCGAGGAAGCCAGGTGTTGCCAAGCCGTTCTCGAGCATGCTCCCAAAGTCGTATCCAAAGCCGAATACGTCGTATACTTGGCTTGATACGCCCCAGCTGTTGCTTATGATGTCGGCTCTCTTGGCGCCAGTATAGTAGAATTTGCCAGTTGAATCAACATCAAAGCCAGACGCCCAAAGCATCGCAGGTTCAGTGTTGCCAAACCACAGAGCCTTCGCAGCTAGGATTTTGGCTTTTGGAGCAATCCCTGGAAGTTTGACAGACCCGACTGTTGGGATGTTGAAGGTGGTGACGCCTCGTGAGGCAACGCATCCTGCAGTGTTGGTACCGTGTCCACCGTAGTCGTAAAAGATGGACATGTATTTGCCTGCTGTGTCCCATCCTGGCATGAAACTGGCGTATGGTTTAAACCACCCGAGCGTGTCGTAGAAGAACCCACCTAACACGCCGGCGGTGCGGTCTGGGAATCCGTCATTGTTCATGTCCCTGCTAGTGACACGGTTTGTCCCGTAAGTGATTGCTGGGTCGTCATTGAAGTTATTGTTAAGGTTTAAGTCCACATACGCTGTGTCATAGACTCCGGCTGTGTTCGGGTCAGTTAGGAGCACTCCCGCTCTGAAGATGCTGCCAGTGGGAAGCGTCTCGCGTGTCCTGCCAAACTTGTAGCCGCTAAGACCAGGTGGGATCAAGCCTACATTGTAGTTTACTGTCACCAGCTCAGTGCGGTTCGTCGGATCGAGTACCGTCACGTATTTTCCAGCAGTCAGTATGAACCCTCCGACAGCGGTGTAAGTCTTGAAAAGCAACACTTGTGATTCGTCAGCGTCTAATACCAGAGGTTCTCGACCGCCTCCACCGCCACCAAGTGTTACGTAGCTTAATGCATCGGTTAGGTCTGGGTGGGCGTAGTCTGTTCCAGTGTCAACAACCGCCACAGTTACACCATCTCCGGTGAGTCCTAGTTCCGTGTATAGTTTGTTGACTCCGAGCAGCTCTCGCATTTGGTACATGTCCGTTTCGGGCACGATGTTGTCTGGGTCAGGAGCCTGCAAGGTCGGGTCTGGCACAACAGGTTTCATCTTTGTCCAAATAGCGCTAACTTCTGATATTCCCTCGATTGTCTCCAAGTTTCCGACTGCTGTTACGCCTTTTGCGAAATACTCACTTGAGGAGACTTGCCAGACGTTGCCAAACTCAATATATGTTCTTGCAGCCTCTATGCCAGCGTTCGAACCGTAAATTGAAACCAATATCTGTGCGTCCTCGCCTAGCTCGCTTATGAGTGCCGCGGGGGGTACGCCGTATATCTTAGACTTCGGATTCCGCGAAAGCGCCCCACCGCTGTTAGGTGAATCCGCAGAAAGCCTTGGGATCAGCACGAAAGACGACATGAGTAGAGTTGCTATCAACAGAAATGCTAAGGTTTGCACTTTCTTCAAATTCATATTGAGCATTGAAATCCTCTCTCCTTTGCACCTAAGGTGCAAACTAATGGTTTGCATCGTATATCGTTAATAAAATTAACTGGAATTATGTTCTATTCCAGAAGCAACATATATAAGCATTAAGCATCCGATTCAGGCTCTATGAGGATTCAGTATCTCTTCGTGAGTTTGCCTATGCCGAACGCCACAATTGGTGCACTCGCCAGTGATGAAATAGCATGCAGAATCATGATTAACCATCCTATGCCTTCCTTGTTTGGCGGAGTTGCTATTGACAAAGTTGCCAGTTCAAATCCGTAGGTCACATAGGCTGAAGAGATCAATAGTAGAGATATTCCCGCGGCGAAAATCAATGAGTGAATGGCATTTGTCTTGATGGTCCTTGAAAAATAGTGTCGGTCATAGAGGACAAACAAAACAATCCCGACGACAATTCCAGAGAGACCCGCAAGGTACAGGGCGATAATCTGTCCCAATGAGAGGTTAGATGTCGCATACATATTTTGAACCGACGCGTAAGTGCCGACGCTGAGTGGAGCCATTAAGGTGATGCCTACAGTAATGAAGAGGAATGCGATTATTCCCAGTGACCTTTCAACTTCTTTGTGAACGGCTGTGCTTGTTCTCCGTTTTTCTTGTTCGACTCTTCGAAAAAGCGCTATGCTTGTTTGCCCTATTGCTGAGAGACGGTATTTCCCTCTAGCTGATTGCTCAACCAGAGGCGCTAGTTCCTTTAGATGATAACTCATCAAGCCGGTGTCATTTATGCCAACAGCATTCTGAATGTCCATGAATGACGCTTCGCCCTTCTGCTCAAGATGAAACAGGATTTGGCGACGCACCGAATGCTTTAACGCTGTGAATATCGTGTCATATTCGTTTGCTTCTGCCAAGGCAGTCCCAGATTCTCTTATCGTGAGATTTAATAAAAACGTTTTCGTGAAGAAAAACTGGAAAAGCTAGCCGAGACCAAGACAATGAAAACCCTCTAACATATTACTAGAGCGCGCAAGTCGGATTTGAACCAAAGAACATCCTGTTGCATGAACTCTGCGCTTCCAGTGAAAGCTTTTAAGATGACTGAACAATACCTAAGCGCTTCTGGACGCGCGGGACAATGGTGATAGATCAGTATGCCTTCGGATTTTGGAAAGCTAGCACTAGAAAAAGCTGTGAGTAAAGGTGCCTCATACGCCGACATCAGAATCAGCGAGATACTCAACGAGAACCTCACCGTTAAAAACGGAGAGCCAGAAGCGGTTAGCTTCTCTCAAACCAAAGGTTTCGGCGTCAGAGTAATTGTCAACGGCGGATGGGGCTTAGCCGGGTCAATAGACATCAGCAAAGGGGAAATCGCAAAGACTGTTGACAAGGCAGTCAAGATTGGCAGAGCCAGTGCGCTGTTGAAGAAGAAGAACGCCGCTCTGTGCAAAGAGACACCGTACAGGGACAAGTACGATACAAGCTTCAAAAAGAACCCGTTCAAGATACCGTTAGACGAGAAGCTGGACGTACTCGTCCAGGCCAGTCGCATCCTCAGAGAGCAGTCTCGGCTGATCAAAGCGTCTTATGCACATTATCGCGGGTTTACGGAAGACAAGCTCTTCATGAGCACCGAGGGTGCCGAGATCAGTCAGCGGATAACTTGGTGTGGCGGCGGAATATCAGCCGTCGCCGTCAAGAATGGAGAAATGCAGACGAGATCCTATCCTTCACCTTTCCGTGGGGACTTCGCTACGAGCGGATACGAGTTTTTTGAAGGTTTAAAGCTGGTTGATCACGCCAAGAATGTTGGACAGGAACTTGCTATGCTGTTCGAGGCTGAGCGATGTCCCTCGGGAGAGATGGATTTGATCCTCTGCGCAGATCAGCTTGCCCTGCAAATCCACGAGAGCTGTGGACATCCTACAGAGCTAGATCGTGCCTTGGGAACCGAGGCTGACTATGCTGGAACCAGCTTTCTGACTCCTGAGAAACTTGGGAAATTCCGTTATGGTTCGGAAAACGTGAACATCGTAGCTGACGCGACTGTGCCAGCTGGACTGGGCACTTTTGGCTACGACGACGAAGGCACGAAGGCCAAGGAGGTGTACTTGGTCAAGAAGGGAATCTTCTCAAACTATCAGAGTTCCCGTGAGACTGCGACAGGGCTGAAGCTGAAGGAGAGTAGCGGCGGTATGCGTGCCGATTCGCCATTAGCCTTACCGATTATTCGTATGACTAACATCAATCTGCTTCCCGGCGACTGGAAGAGTGAGGAGATTGTCGAAGATACGAAGGATGGGATAATGATAACGACAAATCGCTCATGGAGTATTGATGACAAGCGGATCAACTTCCAGTTTGGAACTGAAATCGGCTGGCGGATCAAGAACGGCAGTAATGAAGGCATGATTAAGAATCCAACATACATGGGTGTGACGCCACGGTTCTGGGGTTCGTGTGACGCCGTCAGCAAGGATGATTGGAAGATGTGGGGGACTCCTAACTGTGGCAAAGGTGTGCCGGGCCAGGTCATGTACGTCGGTCACGGTTGTGGGTCGGCTAGGTTCAGTCGGACTCGTGTCGGGTTGATAAAATAGGCGGATGTGAAAGAATGGTCATAGATCTGGAGAGGTTGAAGACCGTCGCGGAGAGGACGGTTGATTTCGCTGTCAAGCAAAAGGTTGGTCAGGCGCAGGCGTCAGTTTTTCTAAGCGACTCCGCTCTGACGAGGTTTGCGAACTCGCAGATTCATCAAAACGTGGCAGAGAAATCTGGTGGAGTTGCCGTCAGGGTAGTTCTTGACAAGAGGATTAGCACTATCAGCGTCAACACTCTTGAGCAGAGGGAAATCGAGAAGGCAGTGTTACAGGCGATAAAGATTGCGAAGGCCTCCTCGCCTACCAAAGACTTCAAGAGTTTGCCGAAACCTGAGAAGTGGACTCCTGTCAAGGGAGCGTTTGACAAGAGAACAGCCGAGTGCGATCCTGCTTTCAGAGCGGAAAGAGTCAAAGAGGCAATTGAGACGGCTCATGCGAAATCATCCAAGGTCAAGGCTGTGGCGGGCTACTTCTCAACCGAGGCGTTGGGCTTTGCGGTTGCTAACTCTCTGGGCATTTTGGCTTGGGCTGACTTAACCGAGGCTTCAATGAAGACCACGGTTATTTCACGGTCTGGAAAGTCTGAAGGCTCAAGCGCAGCTGAGAAGCATTCAAGGCGTGTCAAAGACATCGATCCAAAGGCCCTAGCTGAGGAGGCCGCTGATAAATCGGTGCGAAGCCTGAACCCCACGAAGGTTGAGCCTAGCGAGTACGAGGTTGTCTTGTCGCCTATGGCTGTTTCGACCTTGCTGCTGTACATAGGCTTTCTTGGGTTCTCTGCTAACGCCTATCAGGATGGGCAGTCTTTCGTGAAATATTCGCTGAATCAGCGGGTTTTTGACAGCAAGCTATGCGTTGTTGATGATGCCACAGACCCGAAGACTCTGTACGCGATGCCTGTTGACGGCGAAGGCGTTCCAAAGAAGGCTTTAGAACTTGTGCGCGAGGGGGTTGTCTCCGAGAATAGCATATGTCACAACTCATTTACGGCTGGAAAGGAAGGCAAAAAGACCACGGGTCATGCCCCACCAACATTTGCTCAATACTACAGTGACAGACCTGGTCCTAGTAACCTGATCATGAAAGCTGGCGACGCCGCTCTTGATGAGGCAATCGAAGACACAAAGCACGGGCTATTCGTGAATACGGTTCATTACGTGAACCCTGCTGAGCCCACGAAGGTGATTCTGACTGGGCTTACAAGGGACGGAACTTTCCTGATAGAAAAAGGAGAAATGTCTAAACCAATCGTTAATCTGCGGTTCACAGACAGCATGCTTTCAGCTCTGAAAGACATCCCAATGATAGGTAAACAGCTGGAAGTCTTCAGGGCAGCAACTTTGCCAATGGTCAAGCTGAGAAAACTAAGATTCGTGGGAGTCTCGGCCTACTAGTCAACTATCTATGCCCATCGATTATGCAACGTTCAGATGTCGATGACATAGTTGGGGAATTTATTTCTTATTTCAGCGGTCCACTTCTCTATGAGTTGTGTTTGATCGTTCTTGTCAGTCTTGAGTATCATGCCAACAGCAAGGGCGCCTTTTCGCACTTTCTGCAGTGCCTCATCGTTTCTGCAAGTTGTGGTTTCGCTGCATTCGTTGCAGTCAGTTATTTTCCTGTTCGAGGCGCAGGGTCTGATCTTGCATTCGTCGTTGCCACCGCCTTTTAGACATCCTGGGCATGTGGGTATGGTCTGTATTGATGCCAGTCCTCTCATGAATTCCTTGCCATCGAAGTCTTTGGCGCCCCATTCATTTACCCCGTAGCCTTTGATGAGTTCGTCGTATCTTTTGGTTAGCTCTTTCAGGGTTCCGTTACCCACGATGCAACTTCCACACCAAAGTCCACAGTAACCTATCTGGTTCTTCACATTCTCGAAAGCTTTGGCCTGCACTTCTCATGCCTCCGACAAATCGTGTCAAGAAAAGGAGGCATGCACTATATAAGAGCACTCCATGCTGACTGGCAATTTGCTCTAGGGAATTTCGTCGGGATCAGCTCAGCTCGGCCTATGTGTTTTCTGGTTTTGCACATGGGATGTAGTTGGAATTCATAATTCTTTTCTATACGTTTCTTCCTCTGCTAGTTGAGGGCTACTCGTGAATATAGGGAAACTGATGGTTAAAGATGTCGTTACTCTGCAAAAAGACGCCTCCGTTCATGAGGCTGTGAAACTTTTGAATAAGAACAAAATTGGCTGTCTGGTGGTTACTCACAACGGAGAGATCGCTGGAATCGTAACTGAAAGAGATCTGCTTGAAAGAGTTCTGGAGAAGTGCAGGAATCCTAAAGAGACTAGGGTTTCTGAAGTGATGACGAGAAACGTCATAACTGGGACACCGGACATGGATGCTCTAGAGGCTACTAGGCTCATGTTCAAGATCAAGGTGAAGAAGCTGCCCATAACTGAGGGAAATCGATTAGTGGGAATAGTTACGTTGACTGATATAGCTCGCGCCACAAGCGTTGACAAGAAAACGATTGAGTTGATAGAACAGCTCTCAAACATGCACGCGTTCACGTAAGATCATAACGCTAAAGTTCCTGTTCTTCGGCGGGTTTATTCGTCGCATTTCGAAGTCATCGTCGTTGTCTTATTCCATCAGCAACTCAAGAAGGCTCCGACAACAAATGAGAAAGCTGAATCTGGATCATAATTCTGCAATTTCAGAATGCGCTTTCGGGCGACCTCAGCCCCGGAAGTTTTGTGCTGCAGTGTCTCATTGAGGGCCGAAATAGTATTAGTCATGTTTAGATACTCAGATTTTTGGTGCCGGAGGGATGGGACTTACGCACCAGCTTATCGGTAAAAACGCATTGTACTTAACGAGAGTTACATCAAAGAATAGAAGTTGTCTTTTTTCTTGACAAGGCCTTTGTTGAGCAAATGTTTCAGGTGAGACTCTATTGACGTTAGATTCCATTCATCTGCAGGTATTCCCAGAGCTTCTGTCAATTTTTGCAGAGTCATTTCTGTCTTCTGCAAATTCTGTAGAATCTTATCATTTATGTAACTTACTCGCTCAAGACAGTTTTGAAGTTCTTTTCGGACGTCAGAATTCTTGATTATATCTGGGTGCCCTGGCAAAATCAGGTTAACGTCTAAGCTGAGAAGGCGTTGGATTGAGCGGATATAAGAATCAAGATCCGTGTAAAGCCCAGTAACAGGACCAAACTCCTTCACAAAGGCTGTAGTACCCTGTAAAGCATCTCCGGAAAAGAGAATCTTCCTTTCTTCGTGATATAAGCAAATGGAACCTTGCGTGTGACCGGGTGTATGAATGACTTTGAGAGCGATTCCTCCAAGATCTACTGTGTCTCCATCTCTCAAGAGAATGTCTACGTGATCTTTCCAAGATTTCGCTTCGCTAGCATAATCCTCGGGCGGAGGTACATGTCTAAAGGTATCTTCTAAGAATTCGTTAGGGTTTTCTATATATTTCGCATCCAGTTTATGAATTGCCAGCTTTGCTCCGCAAATGTCCCGCAGCGCTTTGTTGCAGGATACGTGGTCTTCATGCACGTGAGTGTTGACGATAAAGCAAACATCCTCTAATCGATGTCCCAAATCTGCAACATATTTCTTGATATAATCACAATATTGAGGTAGCCCTGTGTCAATAAGAGCCAGCTTCTGACCAACAACCAAGTAGACGTATGACCAACTTGGTGCAATTAAATCAATATTCTCTGCAACTTTCACGCTCTTTCCTCATTTTAAGTGGGGCAGCTCCTGATATTTTAAATTCTCAAGATTTTGCAATGCGTCGTGATGTAGTTCGGAATCCCTCTACGTGGAAATCGATTAGATGATTTCCATCTTTGCAGCTTCGTCGGCAAACTTATAGCTTGAAGGAGGAATTAAGACAGAGAGCAGTATTAACCTTTCAGAGCTGTTCTTCCACTGGTGAGGCAGGCCTGCCGTAGCTTTGATGATGCAGCCTGATTCCACTTCAGTTTCTTCGCTTCCCAAGGTGACTCTGCCTCTTCCCCTTATTACGAAAAAGTATTCATCCGCTTTCAGGTGCTTATGCAATGGCACAGTTTGATCTGGTTCAAAACAAAGCAACCTTAGCAATCCTTTTGCACCATTGATAGGAATCTTGTTGTATTTGCTTGATGTGAACGACGCGATCGAATCTACTCTGTTGATCAATCTTTTTTCACCAACATAACATACATTTATCTAAACTTTTAATCTGTGTGCTTTTGGAGATTTCAGGTTAAATTTCCGGTTTGCTTAACTAGACAAGATGTGCTCACCTAGACAAAACGAAAATCTAGTGGGGGGTAGAGTGGACGGGATTTGAACGGTATGATTAGATTGCTTCACTCATTATTTCAACTTCGCCGTTTCTCTCAGTTAGAGTATGTATTTTTCCTATTTCGGCGAATATCCAATTTCTCGTATTCTCTCGTTTTTGATACGAAAAAAATATTGGACGCTTCAAAGCAATCGCTTGTTCTTTCACGTCGAGTTTCTCGATTTCTCGGTTTAGAGAAATTGCCTCAATACTTCCAAGCACAATACATGTGAACCCGATGATTTTTGTCCAAAGGACTTTACATTCGATATGAGCTTTACATTCTTTTATCCTTGGAGGCTTTACTTTGTCGGATGGAAATGTTTCCAATTTTGCTTCTTCTAGTTCGTTTGTTCCGTATGGAAAACGTTTCTGAGCTACCCATATTTCTCTAATCACTCAGCACTGGGAATATTCACGACGAATTCTCCTGTTTCTAAGACATTTCTGTAAGTATCATGCTTTATGTTAACTGAAAAAAGAAGTTGAGGCGGGTCATAATCAACTACTGTAACCCAACCGTGGGGAGCAGCATTTACTGACCCATCCCTGCCAATGGTCGTAATCAAACTAACAGGGTTGAATCCAAGTAGTCGAAGAACGTTGGCGTCAATCGGTAAATTCAACTTATCATTCATGCTCTCGCGCCAGCATTTACAACAACTCGTCGTATAAAAAATAACCTTGACTTCGAGACGCATGTTAATGCGGGGTGAAGGCTGGGATTTAAACCCACATGCTTCTCGCACTGCTTTGCTATCATTTTGCGGTCTTTGTGAGTATTTTTGGTTCTTTCCATTCTTCCCTGAGAATGCTATAGATATATGCATCAGTCCATTCTCCCCCAACATGGCCTACCTTACGTAGCGTTCCTTCCTTCGTGAAACCAGCCCTTTCAAGAACTCTTTGGGATGGCTTGTTTCCTACATTAGTCACTGCTTGAATTCGAACAATATCTTTGGTAAGGAACAGATAATCCACAATAATTCGAATAGCCTCAGTTCCATAGCCTTTACCTCTCTCGCTAGAAATTATGTCGTAACCAATTTCCATTAGCCTATTCGGCAGGACAAGATAGTGTGCGATGAACCCAACCTTCGTTCCGTCTTTCTTCTCAATAACAAAGCGGGCTCGTTCAGCAAGTACAGCTAGCGGAGTCGGATTTTCAAACTGCTTCTCTGCCTCAGCCCTAGACAATTGCGTCACAGAAGTCTCACAGAGAAAACCCACGTCTCTTTTCTCCATTACTCTCAAGTTCACATTCTTGCCTTCAAGCAATTTGCATCACTTCCTGTTATGACGTTCTAATTAGTAGGGGGATTCGAACCACACTGTTTGGTGACATCTTCGACTTACTTCTTTAAATAACTGCTATGCGCGTAGTTTGACCAGTCTAGCGCCTATTTTGGAGAGATTGAGATTGTTTGTCTTCTCGACTTCTCTGACCCACTCTCGAGGTAGTGTATCTGGGGAAAGAGCTGCGGCTACGCTTCCAGCCATTGATGCAATCGAATCAGCATCTCCTCCTTGGTTCACAGCACCCAAGATTACCTCTTTAGCATTTGGAATTCCGTAGGAAAGGCTCAAAGCGTACGGAACAGCCTCATAAGCCAGGAATCCAGGGTTAAGAACACCACAAAGGTCTTTAGCCAGTTCAGAACCTTTGTAACTTTTCACAAAATCTATCCCAAACAAGATTCTATCTGCAGGAGGTCGGGCGTCATCGTTTCCCAAGTGTTCGCCCAGTCTTGCCGCCTTAACCGCAACCCGAAACACTTGTTCTTTTTCCCATCCTTCAACAGCCGCCGAGATTGCTCCAGCCATTGCACAAGCGGCAGATAACGCAGACATGGCTCCATGTGTCATTGAACATGCTAAATCTACATCTTGAACGATTTTTTCGATGTTCTCAGGCCCATTGATAATGCCAACGGGCGAGACTCTCATAGGCGCACCATTGCGGTTTCTTAACCTCGCAAAATCCTCGACTTTGTCTCCACCAAGCTGGACAGCCTCAGAAAAATCATCCCAACCTGGCCAGCCCTTGATTTTCTTCCTCAGAATTCTTTGGATGATGTCTTGCCTTGCCACAGCTCGCTTCTCTATAATTGATTCAGCGATCAACAAAGTAAATGTGGTGTCATCGGTGACTTCAGCGTATCCCCAAGTGAACTTGCTCTTGGGCTGAATAGGCTGACGGAAGCTCTGCAAGTATTCGCCATAATTTTGAAGAACTTCTTCTTGGGAGTATCCCTCAGTCATTTTTCCCATCGCATCCCCCACTGCTACAGCCTGAATACACGCAATAGCTCTCTCCTTAATCAAAGACGCAACCATCCTTTTCAGCTATCCAATTGTTGGTGGGGATTAGGTTTAAACTTCGGTTTAAATTCTCGGAATATGTATACAACACATTCGAAAAGGTGGAAGAGGAATGCAGCCTGAAGATCTCAGAAACTATGTGCGAATCAACAAGCGGCATTGGGATGCAATAGCGACCCGTGATTGGAATAAGAAACTGGAAGAGCTTAGGCAAGTCAAGGAAGATGCTTCTTACATTGAAAAGTGGGAGCCCAAAATAGCTTCCTACTTAAATGAAATCGCTGGGAAAAAGATCATTGTGCCTCAGTTTGGCGATGGCCATTTGATGCTGGCCTGTGCTAAGAGGGGAGCAATTGTAACCGGGGTCGACCTTTCCAGTGAGCAAGTTCGACTTGCAGGAGAGGCTGCGGCCTATTGTGGTGTTAAAGTGGACTTGGTGGAGGCTGATTGGCGAGACCTTCCAAAGAGCGTTCCAGACAGCTGTTTCGATTTGGCCGTTACCGAGTGTGGCATCTTCATGTGGATACAGAATTTGGATGCGTGGATGAAAAACGCCTGTCGCGTGTTGAAAACTGGCGGCAAGTTGATCGTTTCTGATTTTCACCCGATCTCGATGATTGTCGAGTGGAAAGATGGCAAAATGACTTTTAGAAGAAGCTATTTTGATCAGAGTCCCGAATTTTGCGAGTCGGAAAGAGACATACCACCGTCGGTAGAGTTTCGCTGGAAGCTTTGCGATATAGTCAATGCAGCAATCAGAGCTGGATTCAAGATTGACTGCTTGGAAGAATACCGTGTTGCAGGAAAAATGAAATTGTGCCCTTTCATACCAACTGACTTCCTGCTGGTTGCGACAAAATGATCAACATAATAAAGAAGCTTCCAGCTCTTCTTTCAAGCTTCTAATAGCCTCAAGAAGATGGCAAAGGGAAATCTTCTGCTGTAGTGCGGGGGTGGGACCCGCACCTGACTCTACCGGTAAGAACTAAACATTCTTCATGTCTTCCCAAGGCTTCTGTAGGGCTATTTTTCATGGTGCTGCATGCTTCACGATGTCAAGAGACAAGGGGGAAGTCAAACCCTGCATGCGCGGTAGTCTAGGAAATAACCTATGAAAAATGAGCTAGTGATGACTAAAATAGAAGATACAGAATATTCTGTTATGTCTTAAGGTGGTAGGTCATGAATTCAGATCAAACAAACAAAAACTCTAGAATTAAGGTAGAAAGAATTGAAGAACCACCTTATGTTATCGACCGATCTAAGCTTCGTCGCTTTGACAGCAAGAACATAATTTTTGAAAGGATGGCGCATGATTCATCATGGAAAGGCTACAAGCAAATGTATGATGAAAAAGTGCTTGACCTAGTCGCAGATGAAAAACCTGGTTATACAAGAGTCGACTTTGCCTTATCCTACGCTTCTTGGATAGTGCACGATGCTTTTAAGGGAGGCTTTTCATGGGCAAAAATCAAGCCTTACAGAACTTCAGCAGCCTCGGTTGGAATTGATTGGACAAAAACAAAATACAATGTTGATGACCTGCCTAAGATGAACGTTCTTGTTAAGCGGGCGGCAAGGCTTTTCGGTGCATCGCTGACTGGAATATGCAAGCTTAACAGAGAATGGATATATGCGGATGTTGATGTCCCAGAGAAATTTGAAAACGCAATTGTCATGGCGGTCGAAATGGATGCAGATGGAATTGCAACTTCTCCAGCCGTTCCTGCAGCAGCTGCCACAGGAACAGGGTACTCAAAAATGGCGTTTGTACTTGCTGGGGTGGGCGAATTCGCTCGGAATCTTGGATATGAAGCAATACAATGTGGAAATGATACAGCTCTAAGCATCCCTCTTGCGATTGACGCAGGACTTGGAGAATTAGGGCGAAATGGCCTATTGATAACACCTCAATACGGCCCAAGGGTGAGACTCTGCAAAATATTAACGGACCTTCCATTAGAACCAGATAAACCGATAGAATTCGGTGTAAAGGGATACTGCAGAAAATGCAAGTTATGTGCTATACACTGCGAGACACATGCAATTTCAATGGAAGACGAGCCGAGCTTTGAAGCCGCAAGCCGATCTAACAATCCAGGAACATTGAAATGGTATGTTGACGCTGAACAATGCTACCTTTACTGGTGCGAAAACGGCACAGACTGTTCGACGTGCATAAAAGTCTGTCCATACAACGTTACATCAACAGGAAAAACCAGTCTTTCTTCAAAAGAATTTTGGAAATCAAAATAAAACGTGATGGATAATCATGCGCTTTTTGCTGTCAGAAGTATATTGTCCAAGATCGTTTGGGGAAGAGTTGGAAGCTACCGCGCCACAGTTGTCAAGCACTTTTACCGGTAAACGTGTGTTCAATTCTCAACCCCACAAAGCTTACACAGCGTCCTAAATTGCGTTTATTTGGCTGAAACAAGCTCGCAACAGGCTTTGATTTCAAGTGCGGGTGGGGTGGGGGTGGGGATTTAAGCACGAGTTTACCAGTAAATCTCATCCAGATGGCTGCGGTCGCAGGCTAGAAAGATTCGCGCGCAATTTAGTCTCGATTGTATGGTGAGCGCAGGCCTATCAAAATAGCAGTTGATGAGGTGTGCCTCCTCTTTCAAACGCGTTGGCGAGTTCTATTTTTTTCCGGGTAAAGAAGTTGCTGGTCATCGCATATTCTAACTTATACCTTTTGTATACCCAGTCTGCGTAATGGTAGTTCATTTTGTCGATCAGCACATAATCTACTTTTCCGCTCAGTTGCGCCACTAGACCTTCGGCCTTTGGGAGTAAAGGTGCTATCATCGCGAAGGTTTTAATGCCAACAGAATGCAGTTTCCGTAGCGCTTCAATCCTCTGCTTTATCGATGGTGAATTCGGTTCAAAAATTTCCCTGATGTTCTCGTCAGCGGTAGTAATCGTAACCCCGACTTCGATCTCGTTGAATTTTCTCAGCAATTCCATGTCGCGAAATACAAGGGGAGATTTCGTCTGTATCGTAGCAGGCCAGCGACGCTTTAATAGAATTTCGAGACATTTCTTCGTCAGTTCATATTTTTTCTCAACAGGTTGGTAAGGATCGCATATTCCACTTATCCAGACTTTACCAACTCGTTTATTTTTTATCTCACGTTGCAGTAAGATTGGTGCATTAGTTTTTACATCAACAAATTCGCCCCACGCTTCTTTATGGCCAGTGAACCTTTTCATAAATCGTGCGTAACAATAGGTGCAGCCGTGCTCACAACCAATGTAAGGATTGACCGTGTAATCAAAAACTTTCGACTTAGATAAGATAGTTTTTGCGTGAACCTCTTCTATGATCATAAAAGTCATCAACCACTTAATATATTGCCCATGGCGCCTACATCGCTACGGAGCCCATGGGTTTATTGATGCTCCGCCATCGACGATAACGACTGCTCCGTTCATGTAAGCCGACTCGTCTGAAGCGAGGAAAACTGCCGCTTTGGCTACATCTTCTGGTTCTCCCCATCTTTTGAGCGGAATGCTTTCTTTCAATTTTCTCTTGTCCTCGTTTGACAAGGCTGAAATCCAACCAGTATCTATTGAGCCCGGTTCGATCGCATTTACCCGCACATATGGAGCCAGAACTCTTGCTAGGCCCCTTGTCAATGGGATACCGGCTGGCTTGGTTAACATGTAGCTTAGCCCGCCACCAGGATAATCGGCCACGATGTTGATTATGTTACCTTTTTTCTGTTTCAGCATCGGCCTCGAAGCCACATGAGCGCATAAGAGCATTCCTTTGATGTTGACATCCATCATTCGCTGCCAACCATCCCAATCGGGGTTATTTAATGAGAAGTTCATAGCTGAGAAGTCAGCAGCGTTATTGACAAGAATGTCCAGCCGACCAAAGCTTTTAATGCACTGATTAACCATCCCTTTAACTTCCTTGATGATTGACACGTCAGCTCTGACTGCAATGGCTTCCCTTCCCATAGAACTTATTTTAGAAGCGGCTTCCTGAGCTCTACCCTCAGACATAATGTAATTAATAACCACATTCGCACCTTCCTTTGCAAATGCTAAGGCTATGGCCCTTCCAATCCCTCTGCTGGAACCAGTTACGATGGCAACTCTATCCTTCAATCTCAAGCATATCTCTCCATTATCTGAGAAAAGTTGACAATGTAAGATTCCGAGAACTGGTTTCTCTTCGTGAGTTTTTTCTGCAAAAGTTTCCGAACACTTTCTCTGACTTTTTCTTTAGATAGTCCAAGTTCATGACTAATTTCTGAGATATTCTTTGCTCCGTACTCCATTAAGGCTTCAAAAACTCTTTTTTCTTCTTTCTCTAGATTTTTTGGAATCCTGGAACGGATTTCACCCATCAGTCCAAGTGGGGAATGAGCCTTTTGCCATAATTCATCGAAGGTATATTTCATGAACTTGGCAAACGAGGGGCTTTCAATGTATATTGAAGCGTACTTAAAGATTCCAGTTGATGGTTCTCGAAGTCTGACAAGGACGTATTTGTCATCAACGACATAGAATTTTTCGTGAAGTTGCTCTTCAGGTGACCACTTTAGCTGAACTCCTGATCTTATGTCATCTTCCACTATTCGAAGCCCTTCTGATAAGAGGAGTTCCAGACCTACAATTCTCCTATATGTAACATCCCTTTGGATAGCCTTCGAAACTTCTTCAAAAATGGGTTCAATGGGATGAAGAACAGGCAATTTTGATGTGGAAACTATGTATTTCTTGGCGTTAGCAATAAGCTCTTTGAGTTTTGTTGAGATAGAGTTAATCCCATCAAGTATTAGAACTTGACTTTTTTCAGCCTTAACCTCAAATAAGGAAGACAGCTTTGAGACTATCACATCCGACTTCCTTAGAAGAGCCAATTTTTCGTTAATTGCTGCTAGCTGCTGTCTCAGAGCATTTCTTTCCTCTATCAATTCTGTTGTTACATCTGATAAGAACGTTTTCAACAGCTGAGGTGTTACGGGGTTGTATGATTTTTTCTTTGATGGATTGATGGTAGCAAATCCTTTTTTCACCAATCTCTCAAAAGTATCGTATGTTCTGGGTTGAGGGATGTCGGCTACCTTGTAAAGGTCGTTTGGCGAAAGAGAACCATGCGAAAGGAGGGCAAGGTATGCTCGTGCTTCATAAAGGTTTAGACCTAGAAGTTTTAAGAAAGAAAGTATTTCGTCTTCTCTCCTTTCTTCTAATTCGCTCATTCAGCTTCATGATAAGATTTATTTACTACTATTTAACTTTAGTAGTAAAATCAAGCGAGCTCTATGGTAAATTTCGGAATTCAGATTCAACAAGAAGGACTTGGGTATCAAGAGATTAAGGAAATTGTGAAACAATGTGAAAGCTTAGGGTTTAACTCCGTTTGGCTTTATGATCACCTGTATCCCTTAACTCCTTCTATCCAAAAATCAGTTCTGGAATGCTGGATAACTCTCGCATCATTAGCTGTAGAAACCGATACTATACGGCTTGGATCGTTAGTTACCTGCAACTTGTTCAGACACCCTTCTTTGTTGGCTAAAATGTCCGCTACTTTAGATGTTATCAGCAAAGGGCGTCTAGAGTTCGGAATAGGGGCTGGGTGGTATGAGGAGGAATGCGCCGCTTGTGGAATACCTTTCCCGAAGGCGGGCATTAGAATAAACCAGCTTAAAGAGGCAGTTCAAGTAATCAAAAAAATGTGGATTGAAGATGAGACCTCTTTCGAAGGAAAATATTACACCATAAAAAATGCTATCTGTTGCCCAAAACCTCTCCAAAAACCGCATCCTCCAATTTGGGTCGGAGGGAAAGGCGAACGGCTACTTAAGGTAGCTGTAAAGTTTGGAAATGCCTGCAACCTGCCATGGTGCACCACAGAACAGTTAAAGCAAAAATTAGCCTACATTCGAAAATGCTGTATATCGCATGGGAGAGAGCCCGCCACTCTGATAGTATCTCTGTATTTTGATATTCTAATAGGAACAAGCAAAAATGAAGTAGAAGAAAAACTGCTCAAGTTCAAGTGGGAAGGAGTTTCACATGAGCAGTATCGAAGTGTAAACATTGTAGGGACACCCTCTGAGTGTGTAGATAGGATCACCCAGTACACAGATATTGGAGCAACATATTTTGTCGTTAATTTTCCCGACATCACAAAGCCTGATTCTTTAAAGCTTTTTGCAGATAAAGTGCTTTCAACTCTTAAATAATTACAAAAGTCTTCATCTGTGCTCGGAAAACATTTTTTGGCGTAGGTGCTCGTGCGGGCGTTTAGAATCTTCTTTTAAGTTTGTTTTAAGGATCTCTTCCAGAAAGAATAGAGAATTGCGACGCAACGCCGATATTTTAAACCGATATTTTGAACCGATGGTTTGAACCTACCCGGGCTACCAAAGATTTTCTTAGATTTTTTAGCATATTGTAGAGAAATGGGTGTGAAGAAAAGTTTTGAAGAGTTTGTCCAAGAAAAGCTTCTGCCGTTTGGCTTCGGCCAGAGTCTCCTATGCAAACGAACAAGACGGTTTTAGTCATTGTTGCTACTTGCAGATTATTCATCACACTCTCGTAGGTATTAAGGCATATAATAGCCGACTCGCTGAGACCAGCTTTGTGCGTGTGTACATTAGTCGATTCTTTTCTGAAGCACCTTAGCAGCTATCATCAGAAACGCAAATGAGAAGAGACCTAATGCAAGAATGTCGAGTAAGTAAGCGGGCGTGATCGCTGAATCGGTCATGGATGTCCTTAACGCCTCTACAGAGTACGTGAGAGGCAAGAAACGAGCAACAACTTCCAGATGTGAGGACATAAGCTCCAATGGAACAAAGGTTCCAGAAAGAAAAGCCATGGGAAACCTGAGAAAATTAGAGAGCATCTGTGCCTCCGGAACCCAATTTGCGTAGGCAGAAACCAAGACACCAAGTGCTGAAAAAGTCAGCGAAGAAAAC
>Ga0315308_1000314_pt1 | contig 26741 bp, 29 predicted proteins | sample TDP3_MG_FD_203078 | JGI IMG/M metagenome (GOLD analysis project Ga0315308, IMG submission 203078) | Freshwater sediment microbial communities from Lake Towuti, South Sulawesi, Indonesia - TDP3 | ecosystem: Environmental > Aquatic > Freshwater > Lake > Sediment | place: Indonesia: South Sulawesi... | reverse complement strand
ATACTCCACCTGACAAACGTCTTCACGAAAGGAAAGGAAAGAGTGGAGATCTTCAACGTGGGCTCTTTGGACCAGGTCACCGTAAGAAGAATCGCAGATATCGTCACGAAAGAAATGGCTCTTCCAAGCGTGCGTTATCTGTTCAAAGGCGCAGTTGAGGATGGCGGAGGATGGATAGGAGACGTGAAGAACATGCATCTGTCCATCAAGAAACTAATTCAGACAGGATGGAAACCAAAAACACACAAGCGAACAAGCGGTCCGGCTCACAACCAAGAACATCATGACTGAAGCCTAACCGATGAAACGCAGCAGTCATTAACCGTCTCTCTGATAAAAACCATAATTGCAAAGCGTAAAGAAACCGTGTCTTCAAAGAAAGAGAAGATTAAAGGCCTTATTTCTCAGCCGAATCCCGTTATGATAATGTCAAAGCTGAAATCTGTTATACCTGAAATGGCCGCCGAAACCGCCAGCTTGAACGTGACCTTCAAGACCTCGCTTGATCCGACAGACTTCCCTCCATAATCCCACGTTAAAGTAATGAACTGAGAAGCATTTGAGGGACTCCAAGTCGCTGTAGACAAGCTGAGGGTCAGAGCGGAGTTTCCCTCATTTCGAATGTAGCAGGTCACATTTTTGTTTGCGCCTGGTTCTAATGTGCCCCAGTCGATAGAAGACATCTTTATGGTGCATCCGGAGTCTGAGTACACATTCACGCCAATGGCCTTAATCGTGCCGCGGCTGGTCACCCTGTCGCTTACTTGGCGAGGAGACACAGCCGCACCAAGAAAGTAGAACGATAGCGCCAAGACCGACAGCATTACCAGACATGTAAGCACTATTTTTCTCTTACTCACAACCTATACACCGAATATGTATGGGATATATTGAGACTTAATAAACCTTCTTGCATCTCTGTTGCACAAAGCTACGCTATCGCTCGGCCTTACAGCTGGAAAAAAAAGTCCAGCGACCGACGATAACAAATCGAGAGAATGGAAAAATGCACAAACGTCAAAATGAACGACATAATACACTAGGTTTATCTATGTGGAAGCAGAATTGACGAATGCGTCGGGTTGAAGAATGCCCGTTGATCAAGAAGACGTAACAAAAATCCTGTCTGTGTTGTCTCATCCGCTGCGAAGGGAAATTCTATCAAACCTCAGTGAGAAGGGCGAGTGTTCGTTCACAGACCTAATGAATGCGCTCAACATAGATACAGGAAAACTAAGCTTCCATATCCGAAGCCTAGCGGGCTTCATGGAACAAACATCCACAGGCAAATACAAATTAAGCAAAATAGGCGAAAACGCAGTTAAACTCATCAAAGACCTTGAACTCTGGGCATCAGAGGCCGAGGTTGTAATAAAGGCATCCACGCTTCCCATTGCTTCTTTCCGAAGAAGGGTTTTTGCCTTCCTCATAGATTTTTCCATGATGCTAGTAATCGCTATTCTCATAACGTTACCCAATGTCTTTTCCCTTGTCTCCGGAACTGGAGCCTTCCCCTCTCACATAGACATTATTCTTGTTGTTGCTCTCGCTCTTCTGTGGGGATATTCAACTCTACTCGAGGGATTTGAAGGCCAAAGTCTAGGAAAACGCATTGTTGGCCTAAAGGTAATACGAATAGACGGCAAAAGCCTTTCCTATGATCGCGCCGCAATAAGGAATTTTGGCAAAGTCTTTCTGTTGCCGATTGATCTGCTCATCGGTCTTAGACTTAAGCCCAAGGATGAGAGGTTCATCAGGTATTTCGACAAGTTTGCAGGCACAACAGTAGTAGACTTGCGACTCTAGAATTACAGACTTTTCCAATTCCTCTTCGCATCTTTTGCAAAGCTGGATTCACTCAGTTTATGGACTTTTGCCAAGGAGGATTAACAAGTTACGTAAGCGCGTCCATCAAAAAGCCTTAAAAAAGATTGCGCAGTTCCATAGTGATGACAGCGAGCATGCGGTTGAGAGAAAGGAGAGAATAAATCGTGGTACGACGTTCAATTTTGGATCGGATTTTTCAGGAACTGCAGAATGTACGCTATCGTCTCGATGACCTTGAGAACATGCTTTCAGGTCTTCATTTTCAGCCGGTCCAAATTCCCGAATCAAAACTCTTTTCGCTGCCGGACCATCTTCGAAAGACCTTCATTGTTGTGGCGTCCAAGGGCGAATGCAGCGCGATCCAAGTGTCCAACTTGACAGGGCGCTCCCGGGCCATGGAGAGCAGCTACCTCAACCAACTGGCCAGAATGGGTTGGTTAACAAAACGACGTAATTCAAAAACGCTGCAGTTTCGCCCAATTCCTGAAAATGTGCTGAGGAAACAACTGCGATCGCAAATATCAGCAAGTGCAACACAATAATCTGTGTACGTAGTGAAGAGGCGAATCACCAGAACGAAGGAACTGCCCCGTAGCTGCATACCCGACTTTCCTCATTTCCGACCGCCAACTTTCTTGTCTTAGGCAGAAAGCAAGTTTCTCCTAGCTTGAGAAAGCAATTCTAAGCGTGCAAAGAGAATACTCGAATGGCAGAACCACGATTTCAGCCGACGCGTGCGTTGTTCCAACCTTACGAATCAAACCTTCCGCTGCCATTGCCAATTGTTACAGTTATATTACCGGCACTTCTCAGCTTCCTGCGGTCAGTCTCGTTAACACTAATTGCTCATCACCTAGCGTGTCTCGGACTCTTCGCATGGCCAGACTAATGGATCTCAAAGCTCTCTTCGCAAAAAGCACAAGGTAAATTCGGCACCTGTCGAAGATCGTCTTCATTACGCGAGCACCGAGAGGCGATTCTGTCGGAAAAAAACGACCGCCTACGGTACCTACTGCAAGTAATGAATTTGCCGTCTGTCGATTAGTTGTCTCCTTTTTCGTCCATTTTGTTTAGGCTACGTTCCATAGGCAAGCATTCCTGCGATTGAGAAAGCAGCCACTATGAGGAGCATCACGAGGACCAGCGTTTTTTCATTCATAGGACGCAGCCGAAGAAGGACGCTTCTCAGACTCCATATGCTTGGAGCTGGAAGGGTTCCGTCTGCGTTCATCTGTGCCTCTCGCGGTGGTGGTTCTCTCTTGAGTTTTCCAATGAAGAAGAGTATAGCGTTGACTGTGTGCGGTATGAACATGATGAAGGCGGCTCGTTCGAGGTCTGCGAGTATGGCTACGCACGCGATCGCTGTGCCCATTCCAAATGTGCCTACGTCTCCTGGAAATACCTTGGACGGATATTTGTTGAAGAATAGGAAGGCGAGTAGCGCTCCGAGGAACGGTGTCAAGATGATGTAGCCTATGGGCTTGTCTAGGCGAATGGTCAGGTACAGTAAGGCTGAGGATATGATGAGTGAAGAGCCCGCTTCCTGCCCGTTCAAGCCTGCGAACATGTTCACCGCGTTGGCTGAGGCTGTGACTGCAAAGGGAAGCACGATTGCATAGAAGAAGACCAAGCCGAAAAGGCCAAGCGCAGCAAAATCAAGCAACCCAAAAGGAGTCTGCATAGTTGTTCTTCCCAAGCGCATCACTGCCAATGGGACACCGCCTAAGAGTGGCGTGAGAACCTTTATGCGCCATCTCGTCTCGTAGATGTCGTCGATGAACCCGATGAATGCGGCAAACAGAATTGTAGCTGCCGTGCCTATGATTTCTTCATTTAAAGTCTCGTTGATGAATGGGACGAAGAAGAAGAAACCGATCAGATAGGCTATTATCAGTATCACGCCCCCGCACTCTGCGATTACCGGTGAACCCTGTTTGTGGATGTCTAATCCTGTGATGCCGACTTGCTTTGCCTTTCTGATGTAAGCCGGTAGGAGAACCAAGCACGCCAAAAGTGAAAGTGCAAAGCTTTCGATCGCAACTAAGACAAATGTGTCAACCATTACTGGTTCTTTCCTGATTGGTTGTCACGACTACGAAGCGGGTTGGAAGGCTTATCATCTGCCCTTGCTTTGGTTTAAGCGTTTCTTTCAGCTTTCTCAGGCCCTTTGCCAATGAAAACTTCGGTTCGTAGCCAAGATTCTCTTAGCCTTTTCAAATGCTGGTGCAACTTTGTCGAATGTCGCCTAGCCTGAACGAATCGTTTAACGTGGTCTAAACTAGCCTTTAGCAGATTCCGTTGAGGACGGCGTCGACTCTTTGCCTGTCTTTTTTGCCAGCTTAAGGTTGCGTACATCTCTTTTGACGAAACTGGAATTTCTGTTCTGTTTGTGTTGTTTTATGTTCTCTCTTCGTCCTGTGAAAAGGATATCCAAGACGGTCATTTTGGCGTCGGTTTTGAGCAGTTTGTCAACTATGTGGCTGCCTATGAAGCCAGTGCCGCCTGCAACCAAAACCCTTGAGTATTTCCTGGTCAATGGTTGATTCGCTTGCATCTTGGCTTTCATATATGATACGCACCACTAAAAGCCTTATTCTCAGCAGATAAAGCCAGTAGCTAGCGCGGCCGTGGTTTAGACGCAACTACTCTTTTGCGAATAAGAGTAGACCACAAATGAGGTTGACGACGCCTATGAGGCCAAGGGCAAACAGAAATAGTGTTTTGAACTCCAAGGCTAGCAACAATCTTGTGCCTAGTAAGTATTCGGCGGACAGGAATATTGAAATCGCCCCAGTGGCAAAAAGCAAGCCAAATAGATACTTGCTTATCCTCTTAGACAACTGAAAGACTCGGAACTTCTCTTTCGCAGTTGTGTCATTGATGAGGTGATCGGCCGGACTATCCAAAATTACATAATCCGCCTTTGAGAGCGTCTCATTCTTTTCCTTGCCCATCACTTCACTATCACGAAGCGGCATGCGTCGCCTTTAGTTGCTACCAATCTTCACTTCTTAAGCCTTTTGTTCTATCTGTTCAACAGGTCTCCATGTGCCAGTGTTGGGACTGCAATCTGCTCGATTAGGCAGCACCGCCTTTTGCAGTCACGTTCAAGATTCCCGCGGCTACCTGAATTATACTAGTGATTATGAGGATGAAGAGCAAGATTGTCGCGGTGGTGGGGGAAACGCCGCTCAGCAGCATTCTCCCTGATGCTACTGAATAGGCGAGCAATATGGTGAAGAATCCGAGGCTCAAGCTTATGCCTCCAAAAGCTATGCGGAAGCGAAGGTAGCCTACCATTCTTGTGTAGTAGGCGAAAACTGCTAGGAGACAGAGGATTAGACCCAGTGATAGCACTCCAACGTCAATGAAGATTAGGAGGAAGATAGACGTAACAATACCAGCGATGGGAGTAAATGGATATAGGGGCGTTTTGAAAGGTCTGTCAATGAGCGGTCGGTCCTTTCTAAGCTTAATCAGAGAGAGATTGACCAATGCAAAGCCGATTATGAATCCGAAGTCGGTGGCGTAGCCGACGAAGTTTATGACTCCTGTTGCTGCTAGCACCGCCGTGAAGATGGAGCCGATTACGACTGCCACGTGTGGGGTGCTAAACTTGTCATGGATTCTGGAGAACACCTTTGGGAAGTATCCGTCTCTGCTCATTGCATAAGCGACCCTAGATTGAGCCATTATTGATGTGTTCAGAGAAGACAGAGCGGCAATTGTTCCTCCTATGACTAAAAGAACAGTTCCCACCTTGCCCAGCGCCTGTTCAGCTGCGAAGATTATGGGAGCCGGCTGTCCGCTGAGGTCTTCTGATGGAACCATTCTCAAGGTGACAAACGCAATAAGGGTGTAAAACGCTATCAAAACAGCCGCTGACAACAGTATAGCCCTTGGAATAGTTTTGCTCGGGTCTTTTATTTCAGCTTGCGCCACAGCCACAGCTTCGGCCCCAAGAAACACTACGAAAATGTATGAGGTTGCTTTAACCACGCCGAAGAAGCCCTCAGGTGCATATACCTGCAGGTTTTGCGCTTGCGGTGTTGTCATTCCGCTGACAATGTATGCGAGCAGAATTGCCAGCAGAACCAGCATCATCGCTGTCTCAGCTGTTCCGGCTTCTTTCACTCCGCGTATGTTTATCACCGTGAAAACTGCGATTAGTGCGATGGCTATGAGAGCAACCGAAGTTAGCGGTATCTCAATGGGTAATATGTAGGGAATCATGTATGCGAAGCCTACCGCTGACAACGCCGCGAAAAACATGTTGCTTATCCATTCAAACCATCCTGTAAAGAACGAGAAGAAGCCACCGTACGCAGCCTTGGAAAACGTGTATTCCCCTCCCGCTCTGGGCAGGGCTGCCCCCAACTCGGCGTAGCTACACATTGTGAACAAGTTGATTACTCCGCATAGAATCAACGCTATTATGACTGTGGTGCCCGCTAGGGCGACGGCGTGGCCTAGCATGACGAATACTCCTGCCGATATGGCGCCGCCTATTCCTATCATGGTTGTGTGCAGAAGTCCGAGTTCCCTTTTTAAACCGTGCTCTTTTTTCAGCCTTGATTCCCCTTGGTCATTGTTCATTTACGAGGAAGAGTCCGCTGATGATCGACACGAATCCGAAAACGATCAGGACCAACATATAAAAGAGCACGTCTTTTTGTGGTACATTTAGCACTGTTTGTATTCCGGAGAAATTGTAGTAAAGGATGAAAGCGAAAACCGCTGCTATTCCGCCTATTATGCTCTGTGTCACCCCTATGACAATTGAGACGTTCCTTCTAATGCCCAAGCTGCTCAGCTCCGCGATAGTATGATGCCAGCTACAATGTCCAAGATCCCAACAGACAGCAGGCCCAGCATGAACATTAGCAGATATGTTTCGTTCATGAAAACCGTGATGTCGATTATGCCCAAGATGTTCAAGGCGACGGCTCCCGATAGGATCATTCCCATCATAACGAGGAAGCCGCCAATGGCTACGGCTAGTCTGCTGAGCTTGCGGATGCGCTCACTCAATTGCCAATGATCGCCTCTTAATGCCTCTCTTTTTTAGGCTGACCCTCACATAGATAACTTTGACGCTTAATATCCTATTCGCTACTTACCACCGTACGTCTCATGGTGAATAATGCGGTCTAATTGTCTTCTGGAACGTGGAGAGGGCTTTTCAGCGGCATGTCCAATGGGTATGATGGCAACTGGACGCACACCGTCTGGAATGTTCAGTATCTTTCTGGCCTGTTCTTCTTGAAAGGCTCCGACCCAGCATGTGGCGAGTCCCAACGCTGTGGCGGCCAAGAGCATGTTTTGTGTTGCTGCGGCTGTATCCTGTAGGCTGTAGAGGTTGACTCCTCTGGAACCATAGCCTTGGCCAGATCGCCACACATTGGCGCACACGACAATTAGGACCGGCGCTTCTTCGATGAACGTCTGATCTAATGCCGCCTCACATAGACCTTTTTTCCTCTCCGGTTCTCTGACGACAACGAACTCCCAAGGCTGTATGTTTCCTGCTGAAGGAGCTGATCTGGCAGCTTCTATGAGCTTTTCTACCTCTTCTTCTGAAACCGGATCCTCAGTGAATGCTCGGATGCTTCTTCGGCTTTTGATGGCTTCGAAGACGTCCATTTCAATTCGTCCTGACTACGCTAGACTATTCGGACGGCCGTCTCGATAACTATTCCTCGTTCGGTTATGTTGAATGGAATAAGTCGGGGTTCATAGACTGCTCTCTGCATCTTCTTTATCCGGATGCGTCTGTCGATTCCGCTAGCTGTCTCCTGCGCGGTGAATTCAATGACTCCGTCTGCCAAATATTGCATGGTTGTCTGAGTTTCGTCGTCGTGCATCTTCTTTGTCAGCAGCAGAAAGTGAAGTCCGCCGTATTTGCGCGCACAGTCGAGCAGCAGTTCAACGATCTTCACCACTGAGTAATACTTTTGGGTGAGGATGAGATAGGACAGCGAATCGAGAAGGCACCATCGGCCTTGTGAAGCTTCATTCTGCAGTTTTTCAGTCAAAACTTCAATGGCATTGGGAATGGACATGTGATGGAAAATCCAGTTGTCCTGCTCTTCCATTGAAGCTATGTTCCAGTTGAACGTTGCCATATCGTCCCTTAACGTGTCTGGAGATCGTGAAGTCGTGAAGTAGGCGGCTTTTTCGCCATGAAGAGCGTGTTGATACATGACCTGTTGCGCAAGTATGTCGTAGCCTGAGCCGGGTTCCCCGGTCATCAACACTACGCTTTTGTCGGGTAGGCCGCCTCCCAATATTTCATCTAAGCCTTCAATCCACAGGCGAAGGAGCTTCACACTCTGACCCAGCCCTTGCATCACTTATTTGACGAGTGATGGTATTTTACGCTTGTTGCCTTCCAGTTCATTTTCTGAAACACATAATCAAGTGCACAGCCAGACTCCTGAGCGTATGAGCCTTCGAGCCAAAAACGTCTTAAGTCAGAGAACATTCCTTCAATGAGTGGATGATGAACACGAGAGTAAGCAGAGCACTCAAGCTGTGATCGTAACTCTCGACGGGCGAACTGACAAATCAACCATAATCTTTAACAGCTAATGTGCAAAAAGCTTTATTAAATCAGCCCGATTTATCCACAAAAGCGTCATTGAGGAGCTTACGGAATCATGCCGTGTTCAGTAGTAGTTTGCGGATTCTTCGGAGACACAGGCAAAGGAAAGGTGATTTCATATCTGGCTTTGAAAGACAAACTCAATGTAACGGCTCGTGCAGGAGTTGGTCCAAACGCCGGACACACGGTGCTGTTTGAAGGAAAGAAATACGGCCTCAGTATGTTGCCTAGTGCCTTCGTGTACCCAAAATGCCGTCTTCTCATAGGTCCAGGCGTATTGATTAATCCAGACACTTTGATGCGTGAAATAGCACAGACTACGTCGGAGAACAGGGTTGGCATAGACCATCAGTGCGCCATCATCGAAGCCAGACACATAGAGGCAGACAAGTCGGGGCACCTAGCAAAGGAATTAAGGACAACGGGCACTGGCACTGGACCGTGCAACGCTGAAAGAGCTCTGAGAATGGTGAAATTAGCCAGAGACGTTCCCAATCTGAAGGATTACCTGACGGATGTTCCTTTAGAGGTGAACAAGGCGATTGATGAGGGAAAGAGAGTGTTGATCGAAGGGACTCAAGGCACGTATTTGTCTCTCTATCACGGCACTTACCCATACTGTACCTCGAAGGACATCACAGCCTCGGCAGCATGCTCAGACGTAGGTGTCGGACCTACCCAAGTTGACGACATTATCATCGTTTTCAAGGCGTTCACTACTCGAGTGGGGGCAGGTCCTCTGCCTGGCGAAGTCTCGGAGGAGGAGGCTAGGAAACGCGGTTGGATTGAATATGGAACGGTTACGGGAAGACCACGCCGAGCTGCACCGTTCAATTATGACCTTGCAAAACGGGCAGTGATGTTGAACGGGGCAACGCAAGCAGCGCTCACTAAGATAGATGTTCCGTTTCCCGAGTGCAAGGGACTCAAATCCTACAGCAAACTCTCAAAAGAAGCTAGAAAATTCATCGAGGATATTGAGAAAGACATCAAAATACCTGTCACCCTCATCGGCACAGGACCTGACGCTTTGGAAATGGTGGATCGAAGAAAGTAGGGGCAAAGCTAATTTAGAAAGTTACCCGCAACTGTATTCTTTCTAAAGATGAGAATAGGAGAGACTTTGAAAGGGAAACCAGCTTGCGAGACTCTGAACGCGTCAAATTGCTCGACTCCCTCTCATCTAAACCCATCATCCGCAATGTGATCTACTCCGCTTCAACGCTGTTCTTCTTCGCCATAATCTTGATACCGCCCATCATCGGCATACTGCTGAAATGGGACGCGATGGGTCAGATTTTTCAGAGTCCAGGTCTAATGTCAAGAGCAATATCAGCCATCTATGCCTCGTTTGCCATTGCCTTTTTCGTTGCCTTCCTAGACTTGGTCGCCGGTCTGCCTCTGGCGTGGTTTGTTGCGAGGGGAAAGTCCAAGTGGCTAAACGTGATCGACACGTTGGCCGACATCCCATTTATCGTACCCACAGTCACGCTAGGCTACTCTCTTTTGTTGTTCTGGAGTGAACCGGAAGGCATCTCACAATTCTTCGGCGGCAACCCTCTTGTGTCGCCAGGCTGGCTGTTAATCATTCTGCTTCACTTTGCTTTCTCTTATCCAGCTGTTGTCAGAGTTATCGCAGGCGCGCTCCTCGACTACCAAGTTGTTTATGAAGAAGCCGCGAGAACGCTTGGCGCAGCTCCGTTAACAGCCGACAGAACGGTAACCTTGCCCATCCTTAAATCCAGTTTGGTTGCTGGCTTCATTCTTGCTTTTGCCAGGTCTCTTTCTGAAACAGGTGCCACCGTGATCGTGGCTGGTTCCTTCGAGAATGGGACTGTATTTATCAAGAAGACACTAGGGCAGCATCAGGAAGGTCCGTTGGTCTTTGTCAGCTTCGTGTTAATAGCTACTGCTTGCTTGATTTATCTGGCTATCAGACTGCTGGGACCGAGGTTGAGGTTGCCTGTCCGGAGGATCTGGCCACAACCAGAGAGAGTACTGAGTAACTTTAAGGTAACAGCCCTGAGAAACTCTGCAACAACAATCGTGTTTCTGAGTCTTGTCCTCATTCCGTCACTGTTCATCATTCTTCCTGCCGCCTATGCAGTGTCCAGCGGCACACTCAGCCAAGCCATCTCCGGTGTTGGTGTTTGGCAAGGATATTGGCAGAGCCTTCTCCTGTCCTATTTTGTTGCGGCAACCGTGACTATAGTGAATGCTTTGGCAAGTCTGCCTATGGCTGTTCTTATAGCAAGAAGAAGATGGGGAACGACGGCATCCACGACCCTCGATGTGTTGGCCAACATACCGATGATTGTGCCGTCTATTGCGTTGGGAGCCTCAATGAGCATATTTTGGAGTAACTTCGCCTTCATTCCAGAGGTTGCCTTGATCATTTTTGCACATCTTTCAATTACTTTTCCTTATTTTGTGCGTGCGATGGTTGCAGCCATCGAAAGGGTCAACATTGATCTTGAGGAAGCATCCAGAACGCTTGGTGCCAGACCGTTTGCTGTCTTCAGAACCTTAATCCTGCCCTTAACAAAATACTCCTTGTTTGCAGGAACTGTGATGATGTTTGCTAGAAGCGTTGATGAGACGGGCGCCACTCTAGCCGTTGCCAAAACTATAAAGACTCTTCCCGTGCTGCTTGTGGAATGGGTGACGGGCACAGTGAAGGTCACATCCACTGACATAGCACTAGGCGCAGGTTTTCTCGTGTTGTTCTCCTTTCTCATACTGCTAATTCTAAGACTGGTGGTCAGAGGAAGGGGTCTGACATGATTAATATATTGGCGACCAGGATTCTGCATACTTTGTGTGAACGACTGGAGGTTGCACATCGTTGCCTGAGGTAAAGGTCGTGCACGTCACAAAGAAGTTCGGGAAGAAAATCGTGGCAGTGGACGATGTAAGCCTCCAGGTTTATGACAGAGAATATTTTTCTCTTCTGGGTCCAAGCGGCTGCGGCAAAACGACCCTTCTTAGGGTGATTGCGGGGCTAGTTGAACCAGATGAGGGCGAAGTGTACATAGAAGGCAAATTGGTCAACAAGGTTCCACCAGAGGACAGAGGCATAGGATTCGTGTTTCAAACCTACGCGCTTTTTCCACACATGAAGGTGTGGGACAACGTGACTTATGGACCGAGAGTTAAGGCTTGGGAGGATAACAAAAGCGAGAGAATAGGTCGCGAAATGCTCGAGATGGTGCGACTCTACGAACGAAAAGACGCCCTGCCAAACGAACTAAGCGGCGGGATGATGCAGCGAGTTGCACTATCTAGAGCTCTAGCAGCAGGAGCAAAATTGCTGCTCTTAGACGAGCCTCTAGGTGCATTAGACGCCAAAATCAGGTTTGAGCTTCGATACGAACTTCGCAGGCTCGTGAAGGACCTGAATCTGACCGCAATTCACGTTACTCACGACCAAGGCGAAGCCATGGCCATTTCCGACCGCATAGCAGTCATGAAGAAGGGCAAAATCCTCCAAGTTGGAACTCCCCAAGAGCTGTATGTTAACCCGAAGCACATCTTTGTGGCCAACTTCATCGGTGAGAACAACTTTCTTGAAGGGCACGTGATCACGACTCAAGCCGGCAAAATTGCCATAGAGCTACGAGATGGATTGGTTGTTTTTGTCTCTGACAAATTCGAGGGTGAAGGAGGCCGAGTGGTCTTGGCTGTTCGACCTGAAACGTTCAGTTTGGAGAAGGGACGCAAGAAGCGGGAAAACGCAATGCACGGGGTAGTTGAAAGACTGCGTTATGAGGGCACAAACATACGCTATGAGGTTAGGCTTGAAAACGAGGACATGGTTGTGGTGGTGCGTCCATCACTCTTGGAGGAGTGGTTTAATGTGGGTGATCAGGTTACGGTCAGTTTTCCCGCTGACAAGAGTTACGTGTTTGCGTATCCGAGTCATGGTTTAAGGGAGGAACTTGCCGTTGAGTGAACTCCTGAAATGGTTTGAGAAACGAAGAGAATCGAAAGCCATTGCCACAATGCAACGCCACCTCGCAACTACAATGAGCGCGGTCGAAGACTTCGAAAAAGCCGTCAAGGCGTCTGTTGCACTCAACGAGAAAGAAGCCAAAGCAGCTATAGAAAGGGTGACCAGCGCCGAAAATGAGGCCGACAGGCTGAGAAGGGCTGTCATGACCGAGTTGGCCGGTGGAGAACTGCCACCCACAGACAGGGAAGACCTCATGCACCTGATGAAACGAGTCGATATGGTTGCAGACTTGTGCAGAGAATCAACTCGCATCTTGACCGTTACACCGATGGCTGAAGTGCCCGACAAGCTTCGAGAGGCAGCTGTAAAGATGGCTGAGGGCGTCAGAGAATGCTCTAAGGCGCTGCGCCGATCAATCAGTCGAATGGCTGACAAGCCTGAGGAAGCTTTGCAGGCAGCCGATGAAGTCGAGCGGCTTGAAGAACAGGTTGATGAGCTATTCGTCAACGCACGGCAGCTACTCGGCAAAGAGGAGAACCTCAAGGTGGGACCCGCTATTTTGATGAATGAGCTCTACGAAGCCATTGAGATGGTTGCCGACTGGTGCGAGGACGCCTGCGACCAAGTTAGAATTATAATAGTGAGAAGATAAGAAATCTCAGCGGAGGTGCAAACACGTCAAGCATTGTCATCGACATTTCGGAACTACGTCGGGCTGTCAGCGAAGAGGTCGGGGAACTCGAGAAATTTCTGAAAGACAAAACAACGGCGAAGGTAGAGGTTGCCGACAGGGAGATTACGTTGAACCCCGGGGAAAACGGAGAAATTCCAAGCAAAGACTACGTCAAAGTGATGCTCAAGAAATATCTGCACAAAGCAGACTTGAGAGAAGACTTTCGAGTTATCGCTGGCAAAGAAGGCAGCTTGGTAATCAAAGAGCGAAAGCGAGCAGCCGAAGGTGAATAAGCCTATTTCTTGGTTTCCTTGCGCTTCTTCTCCAACTGCTCCTGCGCTTTCAAGAGTAGGTTTCTCGCTGACCAGGCGGTTTCATAAGCCCTTTCAAAGTTTCCTTCATCGACCTTTGTCCCAGCTCCTTGTAGAAGGTTTCTGGCGTGAGCCAACGTGACGTCCAGTTCGATTGGTTGCTTCGTTGGAGAGGTGCCTTTTGAAGGCGTGCTCTCTGTTCTGTCTCCTTTCATTAGAGTAAGCAAGAAGACAGCGTATTCTGTTTCGGCTGAAGCTGTCCAAAGTGAATCTGCTAAGGCTTTCTCATTGCTGTCGCCTGTTGTCATAGTGTTAACGGCTTCGTCTAAATGCGACAGGGCCTTGGCCAACGCAGCTTGTATTTTGTCTCGATGCATGGTGACTTGGCTCGTGTATTATGGAGAACTTACTTTTCAGCTGTTATCTTGCTTGCGCCTGCTTCCTTTTCAACGCGGACTACGTGTTCAGCTTTTTCGGCGAAGGCTTCACTGTGGGTTACAGCGATTATTTGTTCGATGGCTTTCAGGCGGGAAATCGCTTCGGCTAGTCTGTCAATCGACCCGTCTTCTCGTCCTAGGCTTTCAGTTGGTTCGTCGAGAAGCAGTGTGCTTAGTCCGTGTCCTGTTCTAGACTGCATTATGAGTTGACCCATGCCAAGTCGATACGCAAAGGCTAGAAGGGTTCGTTCTCCGCCTGAGAGGTTTGTGACTTCTCTGGCGTATCCTTCTTCACTCTGCACAAGAGGTGAGTAGGTGTCGTCGATTTTCACTAATAACGTTGGGCCAACTCCTCCAACCAAATCGTCTAAGAACTGTTGAACCATGCGTTCGAGGTACGTGACAAACTCGCCTCGCATTCGGGGCTGGATGCTTCTGTAGGCGTCTCTAACTCCTGTGACGATTTCGAGGAGGTTTTCGATGCGTTTCCCACGCTCAAGCTTCTCCTGTGCATTGTCTAGGCGTTGTTTGAGTTCTTCCACTCTGAATGACAGGTCGTTTCTTCGACTCTCTGTGATTTCCAGCTTGTTCTTTGTAGCAGAGTACTCTTCAAAGGCTTGGTCTCTCAGGCTGCGGGCTGTTTCCAACTGTTTCAAGTTGAATTTGGCTATCTCTTTCTTGACGACATCTAGCTGTTCGCGAAAGGTTTTCTCAAGTTGCTGTCTCTCTTCGAAGTCTTTAGATAGTTTTTCCAGTGCACTGCTTTCGTCTGAAACGCGGTTTCTCAGGTCTTCGATTTTGGGCTTTAAGGTTCGCATGGACATGTCAACATTGCTCACCAGATTGCGCAGGTTTTCTAGTTCGTCGAGGTTTTTCTGAAGCTCAGCGAGTTTTTGCTCTCCCTCAGTGTTGGCTTTCTTCAGCCTGTCTAGCAGGTCGGTTTTGTAGTCTTCAGAGAGGCTCTGCAGGCAGAGTGGGCACTTGTTCTCGGCTGTTAGGCTGGAGAGTCTTCTCTCAGCTTCTCGCATCTCCTTTCTGGTTGCTTCTTGTTCGCCCCCGAGGCTTCGCAGTTGTTCTTCTAGGGCTTGAAGGTACTTCCTGAGCTCTTCGACGGTCTGCTCCGCGTTCAAGCCAGCCTGCTCAAGTTTTTCCTGATGCATTTTCAGTTCGCTTTCTAGAGACTGCAGTTTTTCGTTCATGCTGTCAATCAACGTGTTCCTGTGCGCGATTTCGTCAGCCAGTCGAGCGCTGTTGTCCTCGACGTTTTCGATGTTGGTTTTGAGCTGAGCTTCTTTTCGCATGAGTTCTTCTGTTTGCTTCCTGAGCTCTTCCAAGCTCTGAAGCTGCGAGGTCGCTTGGTTGAATGTTGCTTCGGCATCTTCATACTTCCTTCTCAGATGTTGGATTTGTCCTTCGATAGTGGCGAATTCCTGCACTGCTTTGTCGTATTCAGCCTGAAGTTTGTCCATTATGACTATGTCTGGGTCTCGTTCGTAAGCCTTCTTTTCGCCCTCGTACTCCTTTTGAACGCCTAAGAGGTTAGACCAAGCCAATTCGTAGTCGGCAAGTCCGAACAGTTCGTCGAGTCGTTTCTGACGTTCTCGAGGCGTCATGTTCAGCAGTTCTTTGAGCTGCTCTTGGCGAACCCAGATGATCTCTCGGAACAGTTCTTTGTCCAAGCCGGTTATGGCTTTCAACTGTTCAGCAACTGCTTCACTCTTGACCTGTGCGATGGGTTTGCCGTCTTCAGACAGCTTGAGTTGCTCAAGGTCTTGACCTATGCCTTTTCCACGTTTGCGTAGGCCGCGGGTTAAAGTGTAGTTTTTTCCTGCGTGCGCGAATTGTAGGGTCACTTTTCCGGAGTCTGAGCCTTCTCTGAGAATGTAGTCGTAGCTTCTTCCTAACGGGTCGCCGAAAAGTGCAAAGTCTATGGCGTACAGGACGCTGGATTTTCCACAGCCCACTCCACCAACGAGGCAGTTGAAACCTCTCTGAAACTGAATTGTGGATTTTATGTGCGAGCGTATGTTCTCAAGCTCGATGATTTCAGCCCTCAAGCAGATAAGCCTCCATTTCACGCTTGACTTTGTCTTCGTCTTTCCTAACGAGAGGTTCAAGGATGTTTACGGCTAGACGAGCTATTTTCTCGGCTTGGTCTCGGCTGTACCGTTCGCTGAATATCTCGATGAAGTATTCAAACGCTTTGGTTTTGAGGTCTTTCAGGCCGCCTTCAAATATGGAGCGAATTACCTCTTCAGGAACCTCTGTTTCTCTCAGGCGCAGTATTGGATACACCATCAGGGTGTTTTTAGCCGTCTCCCTGATTCGAGCAATGTCAATCTCAGCTCTGTTGGCTTCGGCTGGTAAGATGCCGTTTAGGACGAGAACCAACATCGCGCCTTCGATGTCGTTTTCTTTTACTAGTTTGACGGCTTCTTCAGTGATCTTGGCTGGAAGCATGCCGGAGTAATCGGGTTCCAGAACAATGAATCGTCTGGGGCTTTCAAGTTTGACTCGATTTATCGTTGGAACTCCTTTGGCGTCCACCTCTACACAGTAGAAGCCTTTCTCAACCTTTGCGTCGTCGTAGCTTACGGTTTCAGTGCATCCGCTGTAGACCAGCAAGCCGTTTTTGAAGCCGATTTTCGAGGGTTTGTGAACGTGTCCGCCCGCGAAATAGTTAAATCCATCGGGCATCAATTCTGGCGAAGCCTCTGCTTCCATCTGATACGGTTTTTCAACGTAGGGCAGGTCAACTGCCATGTGGAACAGGAAAATGTTGAACAGTGATGGGTCGAGCTCTGGTTTGTTCTGCTCCAAGAAAAGTGGCAGTTGCTCATCGGTCCTGCGTTTGGTTCGGAAATTTGGCACACCATAGACATAACAACTTTCGCCGCGCCAACTTGCGCCTTCATGTCTTGGCAGGTACCTAATTAAGCCGGCGCTGTCAAGCGGGTTCAAAACGGTTCCAGTGACTATGTTAGGCGCTGAGTCGTGGCCGCCGTCCACCGCTAGAACGGGTATGCCTGTGTCTCGTAGCCGTCTGAAACCTGTTATGGCCGTTTCAAGCGTGACGTTTGAGGGTCTGGCTTGTTGGAATATGTCGCCGGCGATCAACATGAAGCTAGGCTTTAACTCGATGGTCTTGTCAACCACCTCACGAAACGCGTTGTCGAAGTCTTGACGGCGGACATCTAGATTGTATTGTGCGTAGCCTAAATGCAGATCAGCGACGTGGACAAAGCTGAAGGGCTTCACAGAGATTCGTCTCCCGCTCATTTGCTTAATCTAGTTGGTTTATTCCTTTTAAGCGTGAAACATTGTGTGTGCTTTCATCTGTTCTGAGTACAGGGGACTTAAAAAATGAACGAACCACATGACAGGCGATGCTCAGACAGACTTGAATGAAAGTAAGCTATGCCAAAGTAATTGAAGAGCGCTTCTAAAGTCCTTTTATTGCTTCTGTAGCCCAGTTAGGATGTCGTAGAAGTTCTCGTCCCACCGCAACTAAGTCCACTTTTCGTTCTTTGATTAGGCTGTTTGCGAATGTGGGTTCTTTGATGCCACCGACGCCTATGACCGGTATTTTCACGGCTTTTTTGATTTGCTGTGCCTGTGGGATGAAGTAGCCCTGTGTGCCCTGCAGATGTGCGGGTCGGCTGCCGCAGAGTCCGCCTGAAACGTCTATTATGTCCACGCCCGCGGCTTGCAGTTTGGCTGCGAACTTTTGGGAGTCTTTGATCTGTGTTCCAGCTGGATCTAGGTCGTCTGAGCCTAGGCGATATAGGAGAAGTTTTTCGCCTACTTTCTCTCTGACTGCTTCAGTCACCTCCAGAGGAAACTTCATCCTCTTCTCCAGTGAACCGCCATACCTGTCTCTTCGATGATTGGCTAGGGGTGAGTAGAACTGGTTGATGAGGAAGCCGTGTGCTCCGTGGGCTTCAACTCCGTCGAAGCCAGCTCTTACAGCTCTTTGGGCTGCCTTGGCGAAGGCTTCGATTATTGCACGTATCTCTGTGATTGTTAGGTTTCTAGCCTTTCCGTGTCGTGATGGACCAACAGGTTTTGTGCCAATTACTTCTTCGGTGGTGACTCTTCCAGCGTGGTTGATTTGTAGGACTACGGTTGTGCCCGTGGCGTGGACGCTGTTTGCGAGTTTTTTGAGTCCGGAGACTAGGCTGTCTTTGTGTATTCCAAGTTGTTTCTTGCTGATTTTTCCGTCGGGCGACACATAGCTGTGTTCGATTATGAGGAGTCCGAGGGATCCTGATCGCTTGGTATAGTGTTCAATCAGCTTGTCTGTGACTGCTCCTCTAGTTGTGGCGTAGCTGGTTTGCATGGGAGGCATTACGATTCGATTCTTCAGCGTGATTTGTTTAATCTTCAGTGGGTCTTTTAGGCTGGCCATCGAGTTCACTGCATTAGGTTACTTTGAAGAACTTCGCCTTTGGCGCCCCGCATATTGGGCATCTTTCTGGAGGTTCGTTTTCTATGGTGTTGCCGCAGACGCCGCATACGTAGTAGTCCATGGATGGCAAGGGTTTGTTGGCTTTGAGCGCTTCAATGGTTTTTGTGAACAGTTCTGCGTGTACTTGTTCGACTTTGTTGGCTACGTTGAAGCTCCAGACTGCCTGCTGATTGCTTTCTTGCTTTGCGGTGTTCAAGTATTCTGGGTACATTTTTTTGAATTCGAAGGTTTCGCCTGAGAGCGCAGTTTCGAGGTTTTGGGCTGTTGATTTGATTTCTCCGATTATTCTGAGGTGGTTGTGGGCGTGTATGGTTTCGGCTTCTGCGGCTGCTCGGAACAGCTTAGCCACTTGTGGTAGGCCTTCTTGTTCGGCTTTCTTGGCGTAGGCTAGGTAGCGTCGGTTTGCCTGTGACTCTCCTGCAAAAGCATTCTTCAGATTGTTAACTGACTTGCTCATTTGGCTTCTCACCATGACGCTCAATTTCATATCGAGCCGATATAAATTCTACTCAGCTTCATTTCGCATAAATGGATTGTTGCATGAATATACGACGCGCGTCGAAATACGTATTAGAGTGCCAGTAACCTTTGTTGTTAGCAATGAGACCAGCAACCTTTAGGACTAATCCCAATTCCCAACCTAGAATTGTGATCCGTACTTTTGGCAAGGTCGACGATAGTAAAGTCGATCGAATGGTTGGCATTATGCGCGAGTGTTATGACAGAATGGTTCCTCATGAGGTTGAGTTGGTGGATTTGTGTGTTTTTGAGCGTTCATCTGCGCTTGAGGCGTTTCTAGCTGAGGAATCGATGAAAGTTGGAGTTGTTTCGTCATCGTTTGATGCGTCATTTTTCAGCATGCATGATGCTTGGCGTGGAATCCCGCGCATAATTGTCTGCTTCGAGAGGATGCAACGGGTTCCTGCACTGGCTCAAGAAGGAGGAATACGCCACGAGGTAGGTCATTCTGTTTTGCACGGAAGTCTAAGCTATACACTTTTGCGGTTCCACCTGTGCTGAGGGATCTGGCAAAACGGTTTGGAATATCCCAGCAGAACGTTACCAACATGCTTTATTTGACATCAATTGCGGTCAAAGACTTTGAGGTTTCACGTTTACTGCACAAGCACGGATATGTTAATGATCAGATAGCATTCGCAGAACATATGTTGATTCCTGAGGAAAGTGACAAAGTGGCATGGGAACTGTCTAAGGCGAAACCGGAAGCTGAAATTCTGTGCCTGACATCTTACCTGAAGCTCATAGGGTACGTAACACCTTTCCTAACCGGAAGAGTTTCAAAAAGAGGAGTAGACCACAACCTCAGGGCAAACCTGTCGTTTCTTCCCAAGAGATTGTCCACAAAGCTTCTAGAAGATACACCAGAAATCTTTCGGCAATTGGGATTGCACACGACTGAAAATATAAACAAATTCACAGGTCTGTTCGTCCGACGAATCGTTGAACCAATTCTCAAAGACAAGGTGAAGTTTCTTCCATAGGCAACGCGTGCGATTTTGGTGACAAAACCTAAGACGCAAGGTCAAAGTACAGTCTTCGATGTGGACACGATCTTCTGTTTTCTTTAAATAAAGGAACATTTAGAGACTCTTGAGGCTAAAAGGTGGACGCGACGTGAACAGGGAGTATCCAACCCGTCCGCTTGTAGGCACTGGCGCCCTAGTTTTGCAGGATGGTAGGCTGTTGCTCATTAGGCGAGGCGCTCCGCCCGGGCAGGGCAAGTGGAGTATTCCAGGCGGGCTTGTGGAGCTTGGTGAAAACGTGCGGGATGCAATGGTTCGTGAGGTGAAGGAGGAGGTTGGGTTGGATGTGGAAGCTGTGAAACTTGTGGATGCGTTTGACAGTGTCACGTTGGATGAGCAGGGAAAGATACAGTATCATTTTGTGGTGGTCGACTTTCTTGCCCGAATAGTAGGCGGTAGCGTGCAGACTGCCAGCGACATTCTGGAGGCTAAATGGGTCAACATGGAAGAGGTGGAGAAATATAACTTGACGAATTCTTTTCGTGCCTTCTTTGAAAAGCACAAGAATGAATTGGGACGGCTTGCGGCTTCGTTGAAATGATCGTTCGGGTATGTGACAATGTGTCTATGCGTTTCTTGTTGTAGTTTGGTGTTGGCCAAAGAATAAGCGGGTTTGTCCCATTGTTTGCACGTTTAGGCTGCGCACTTTGGCGACGACTGGGAAGTCTCGTACTGTGTTGCCTAAGAGTATGCAGTGTTGTGGTGGTAGGTCGGCGGCTATGGATTTGACTGTTTCTGCGTCTACTTTGGCTGCGTGGCTCACGGTTTCTAAGTCGTGCTCGTTGGTGAAGTTGAAGAGGAATATGTTGTCTGCTTGGCGGTAGATGTTCTCTCGTATGGTGTCTGGCTGATTCGTGACGAAGGTTGTGAAGACTCCGAAGTGGCGCATGCGCGTGACTATGTCGTCCCAGTAGGTTTCGCGCAAGTATAGATGCGCTTCTTCGGCGAAGAGGAAAACCGCCTTCAGTTTATGCGCTGTAAGCATGTCGACGAGCTTGCCCAGCATGTATTCAACTACGATTTGGCGGTCCACCAGCGATGTGTCTCTCAGGTTGATGACTAGGGCGCCGCCTGTTCGGATCTGGTTGAAGTGTTCTTCTGGGCTTGTGGCTTCTGCTTGGTTGTCTGTGAAGAAGCCTGAGTTGATTAGGGCGTAGTAGCGGCTGTATAGGGCGTCTTTTACGTGTTGGTTGCACTTCCAGTTGCGGATGGCTTCTCCTAGTTCGTGTAGGGTTAGGATGGCGTGTTCGTCGAGGAATTGCCAGATTCGGCGGAATTCTCGGGCTGATGTGCCTGGTAGGTTGAGTGCGTGGAGAAGTATGTTGAGTATGACTCTGAGTTTCATCTGCGCCAGTGTGACTTTGAAGTTGTCGCCTGGTGTAAGTGCGTGGACTCTAGTGTGGTATTCGTTCTTTTTTCCGTCGCTTCCATAGCCTAGATGCGCGTATTCGCCGTTCAGGTCTAGGACTACGACTGGTGCGCCGTGTTGGACTAGGCCGAGGACGAGTAGTTTGGATAGGTGTGATTTTCCGGTTTCTTTTTTGCCTGTGACTATGTTTAGTCTGCCGTCTAGTGTGGTGGCGTCTATGTTGAGTGGTGTTTGGTCTTTGGTTTCGCCTAGGTTGATGGGTAGGGTGTGGTTGATTTTGATGAGGTTGAGTAGGGTTGTTGTGGGTAGGCGTTTGATGGTTGAGTGGCTGCGGCTGGGTAGCCATGTTCCGCCCGTTGTGATCTTGCCCTTTTCTAGGCTGGCTCTTATTTTGCAGACGAGTATGCGGCTGTCTTGTATGTATGTGATGTGGCTGGCTACTTCTAGGGGGTCGAAGTCGTGTCCGTTTAGGCTGGGGTTGGCGGTGGCGTTGTCTTCGCCGTTGGTTGAGTCTCTTAGGAGTTCTTCGATTATGCCTGGCACGTTGGCGAATTGGACGTCTATTACCTGCACGATTAGGGCTCGGTTGGGTTGGCGTTGGTCTTCGATCTGGAGGTAGTCGCCTTTCTCTACGTTTTCTGTTGGGAAGCTGAGGATCTGTGCGGTGTTGCCTTCTTTTCTGTAGAGGCGCATGGTGTTTCTGCTCCTTTTAGCTTTCTGTGGGTCCCTTTCCGTATGGTCCGAACAGTAGTCGGCGTACGTTTGGTCTTTGGATTGTTCTAACTCCGTATGTTTGGGCTAGGAAGCGTTGGATGCCTATGACTTCGTTTGCTGTGAATGTTGAGTATATGTGGGCTAGGCGGAGGGTTTCTGGGTAGCTGTCTACTATCAAATCATTGCCGATTAGGTGTTCGACTGCTGTTATGGCTTGGTTGGTTGGGATGTGGTTGTCTATGTCTAGTCTGAAGGCGTATGGTGAGGGGCTGAGTTTAGCTACGTGGATTTTGCCTAGGAAGTGTATGTGTGCGTAGGCGGTGGTGGCGTTGCCGTCGATTTGGAGGAGGCAGGGTGGCTTGTTTTTGTTGATGAGGTCGGTTAGGTGGTGGCCGTTTAGGCGGAGGCGTGTTATTTTTGTGAATGCTAGGACTGTGTTGTTGTGGTTGTGGGCTGTTGTTAAGAGCTCTGTTAGGATGTGGACGGGTGTGTCGTAGGTTCCTGCTGTGAGTGAGCCGTCGAGTAGGATTAGGCTGTTCTGTGTTTGTTGTGCGATTTGGGTTTGGAGCCAACGTTCTAGGAGGGTCGTCATGCGAGTCTGCATTTGGATGAGGCTTGGTGCACCTATGCTACTGCTGTTGCTGTTGATGTTGTGTAGGCTGAGGGTTGGGTTTGTGTTGATGTCGTGTTGATTGTTGTTGCTATATTGGTGAAACAGCTGGTAGATTTCGTGTTTGTTTTCGTCTGTGATGTGGAAGGGGAATGGTCCGAATCGTAGGTATTTGTAGCCTTGGTCTTTTTGTTTCCAGACTGTTGCGGCTCTGAGGGCTAGGAGTATGCCTGTGTTGGTTTCGCCTATTTTTATGCTTGATACATCTATGGCTATGACTGGCTGTGTGTTTGGTTGTGGTTTGAGTGGGATGGTGCGTGGTTTTAGTGTGGTTTGTCCTTGGAAGATCGGTGTGATTTCTTGTGTTGGGTTGGCTTCGGCTGTTTCGGTTAGGGTTTCGTATGGTTGGTAGAATCCGGCGTTGTTGTTTTGGATGTTCTTGATGCTGCGTAGGCTGAGTTCTATGAATCTTTGTGGTAGTGTTGTGTCTTCGAGTGCTGGGGGTGGAAAGTTATATTTGCTGGTTGTTGTGCTATATTGTGCTTGTTGAATCAGTTGATTTCACCAATAGGCAATATATGCCATGTTGGTGAGTATTTAAATATTGCGCATGAACAAGATGTGCAATACAATAAGCAATAAGGAATCACGATGACAGAGGCCTCTGGAGAGCAGGAGAAGACCATACGAGTAAAGATGAAAGTGGGCAACGTAGAATTCGAGATAGAAGGCACAATAGACCAAACCAATGAAGCAGTAGGCAAGATCTTAGCAACGGTGACAGAAAAACTCAAAGAAACACCATTCATCACAGAACGAGAAACAGCCGCTTCAAGAGAAACATGCAAAGTAATCATACAGCGTCTATGGGAAGAAGGATGGTTCGCTTCAGGACGCGGACTAGGAGAAGTACACAGCGAAATGGCAAGACGAGGATTCCACTACGACAGAACCGCTGTAGCACACGCACTGATAGACTTGGTTAAGGATGGAGTGCTGAACAGAGAAGGAAGACCAAGACGCTACCAATATGTCCAGAAGAGACCGCCCTCCTCGACCCGCTAGTCTTCAGCGATATACCGAGCTACATTCCTGAAAGTCACACTAAATCGCCAAGCTCAACACCACAAGAATTATGCCTAGAATCAAGAACATGATTGCTGTATTGTACCCATCTTTCTTTGATGTCTAGAACGGCTTGCCCCATATATTGGAGTAAGTGACTTCTTTCAGGCTTTTCCTAGTACGTTTGCTTAGTCTTTCTCGAGCTGCTTCCTCGTAAGAGCGCGCGCTCGGATACGCTAGAGGCGTCGCGACCACAAATCTTACTTCGTCGGGTATGTGCAATACCCTTCTAAGCTCACCCTCGTTTACCGCTGTCATTGGATGCGTTATCAGGCCGAGGTCGGTCGCAGCTAAAAGAATGTTCTCCACCGCCAAACCTACATCGAACAGATAATATTCCCTTCCTTCGTGGATGTCGTCATCGCTGGGGTTGGCACAGGCAATAATAAGGACAGGCGCCTCCTTGACCACCTGATTGAATCCAAAGAACGCCTTGGAAAACTACGTTTTCAACGTTCTCTTTTCCCCTCACAACGATAAAGCGCCACGGCTGCTTATTCCCTGCCGACGGTGCGAATCTAGCAGCGTCTAAGATCTTGGTGATTTTCTCTTCTTCGACTTCTCGCGCCGAAAGAAACGCTTTCAGACTCGCCCTCTTACCTATTGTTTCTAATGTTTCCATCAGACCTATTCGCCTCCACCTAGAGCAATATGAGTACGATGTGTTCTTAAATAGGCACCATTTCTTTTCGCCTGCTAGGTAACATCAATCTCCTTCCAAAGCATCGCCTTCAACATTCAAGAAGCCGTCGCAGGCAAAGAAGTCGTACAGTGCAGTTCAGCGAGTACAACTACAACTAATCACAAGCACACACATGCATGACACCTGCTCCGCACCACCAGCCGTGTGTTACTGTTGAAGGACAAAATGGTGGATACCGTAATAAAGCCTTGGAACCGTATTCTGTTTGAGGACTACGTTTGAAGGTTGAGGAAGGCCTCGTTGGTAAATGCGGCATCTACTGTGGTGCTTGCAGGCTCTACGTTGTGAACAGTTGCAAAGGATGCTCTGGAGAAGAGCACAAATGCCCGTACATCAAATGCGTCGACACAAAAGCAGGCTCCTGTGGAGAATGCCAAGAATTCCCATGCGAGAAGCATTATGGCCCCATGGCAGTCTACGCAAAACCCTACCTCGACTGGAAAAAACAAGAAATAGCACAAACCTAACTGGGTCTGTATCAGCTTTCCATGGTTGATTGATAGGAATTCTATCCAACCAACCCAACCCAAAGGTAGAGTTCTATTCCAAAAAAGAACGCACACTACAAGACATGTTCATTTGCGTGTAGTTGCACGTTAGTCTTATCAGTACCGAACGTCATCTAAAATATTACGCGATCTGACTTGGCAACAGAAAACCGTCAGTACGAAATATGCGGCGTCTACTGCGGTCAGTGCCCAAGCGGAAACGGAAGAGTGAAAATGATGGCAGGCGAGCTGAGAAGGCTCGTTGACACAGGCCGCTACGACTGGCTAAACTATGCAGAAAAGAGGTTCAGCTTCAACGAGTTCAGAAAAGGTCTAGAATGGTTTGCCAACGCACAGTGCACCATGTGCCTAAACGGTGGAGGCGCACCATGCGAAAACAGAAAATGCGCTGCCGCAAAGAAGCTTCAAAGCTGCCTACTATGCGATGACTACCCAACCTGCAAGCACACAGAATACCAACGCGAATGGTACCCGTTCCTCATAGACAACTACAACCGCGTCAAACAAGTAGGCTTCAGAAAGCATCTGGAAGAAGAAGAGGAAAGAGCCAAAGCAGGCGTAGACCTGATGGGACACCTCGAAAGAAGATGCTGCAAAACCGTCAAACTAGAAGACAAATAAAACAGTCCAAGCCGAGAGCTTTAGCCTCACAAGCGAAGCTCAAGAACGCGCGCGCTTCACTTTTCGATAACTCCGATGTAGAAAGGTCCGTCGGCGGGTCCAATAGTTTTGGTGAGTTTGAGGCCTGCCTCTGCCGAGAGCATTTTCATTTCTTCTGGTGAGGCCAAGAGTAATTTGAACCAATTTCCTACCTCGCCACCGTATTCCAGTCGCAACGTAACCAATCCTACTGGTAGACCTCTTTTCCGATTCAACTCATGATATCTCAGATGGCTTTCGTTGTCTGTCAGTGTAGGGTGAAGCGATGAGGCGAGTACGCGCCCCCCTCGTCTTAGGATTCGGCTTAGTTCTCTAAGAAACCTCACCGTTTCTTGATAGCCCCCACAGATGCCAAAGTTATTAAACATAAGCAACAACGTCTCGAATGTTTCACTTCGGAACGGAAGCCAAGGCGCTGCTGCAAGGAGGGGTCCACTCACTCCGCGCTGGTGTGCAACTCGTATGGCTTGAGGAGAGATGTCTAAGGCGATCACGCTGAACCCTTTTGTTTGAAGGTAAAGAGCATGTCTCCCAGCACCACAACCTATGTCAAGTGTCAGACCCCGTACGAAATTCATCGTGTCCTTATCAACGGTCGGAAATTGGTCGAAATCCGTGAAATAAAAACCTCCGTTCTCTTGGTCCAGATGTCCATCGTCTCGACGAACGTTTATAGTGACTTTTTTGCCTTGGAAGACATCCATGATGGCCTTTCCAAACACATCCTTTGGACTCATTTAGAGCTGCTCCAACTCCAGAAACACATTTCTGAGTCAGACATAAAAGTCTGCGTGCACATTCCATAATCACACCCAATCCATCTATAAGTAGAAAAGCATTTTTCCGTAAGCAGTGGATACATCGCCAACCGTGCAACCCCCTCTTTTTTCTGCGTGCTGCGTAGTGGTTAAATTTTAGTCCCCAAACCCAAACCAACAAAAGTCTTAATTTGTCAACCAGCTACGTTCTTCTTTGCGGTGAATTGTGTGCCACTATTTGTAGTCCTCGGCAATTGGACTGATCAGGGCATCAAAAAATTCAAAGAAGCCCCAAACAGAATAAAGGATACTCATAGTGCCATAGAGCAGTCTGGAGGAAAAATGCAGCTGTATTACACACTCGGTGAATATGATTTTGTCATGATCATCGAAGTGCCTAATGATGAAGCGATTATGAAAATTTTGCTTCGGCTCGGCGGTCTAGGGAATGTTCGCACCAAAACTCTAAAGGCTTGG
>Ga0315308_1000313_pt1 | contig 26746 bp, 21 predicted proteins | sample TDP3_MG_FD_203078 | JGI IMG/M metagenome (GOLD analysis project Ga0315308, IMG submission 203078) | Freshwater sediment microbial communities from Lake Towuti, South Sulawesi, Indonesia - TDP3 | ecosystem: Environmental > Aquatic > Freshwater > Lake > Sediment | place: Indonesia: South Sulawesi... | reverse complement strand
CTCGTCCGCAAAGTTCCAGACCAGTAGGAGGACATAGTCCGGTCTCGCTTCCTCCAGCTTGGCCGGTGAGAATATTGGAATATGGACACCAGGCATAAAGCGGCCCTGCTTGTAGGGGCTTCTGTCCACTACGAAATCAAGAATGTCGCGTCCGATGCCGGCATAGTTCAACATTACCGTTCCCTTGGCTGCGGCGCCGTATGCAGCGATCCGCTTCCCCGACTGCTTCAATTCCAGCAGGAGGCTCCTGAGAGATGTTTTGAGCTGTTCCACCCTTTGCCCAAACCCATGGTAAAATTTAAAGTTTGTGATTCCTCCTGCCGCTTCTTCCTCCAAAAGGGTCTGGACAACAGGCCGCCTGTTCTCTGATCCTTCTTGCCTCACATAGAGGCGAAGAGAGCCCCCATGTATGGGTATACGCTCCACTTCCTGGATAAGTAGGTTGTGGCGCCCAAATAGGCGGTCAAGGGCTGTCAGGGAGAAGTAGCTCAAGTGTTCGTGGTAGATAGTGTCAAACTCACATTTTTCAATGAGATCCCTTACATATGGGACCTCAATGACAGCCATCCCATCCTTCTTTAAGAGAATTCGGATCCCCTTGACGAAACCATTGAGGTCCGGCACATGGCCGAGCACATTATTAGCATGAAGGACCCGGGCATGTTCTCCATTCCCGCTCAGCTCCTGGGCCAGGCGCTCTCCGAAAAATGCCTCTTTTGTGCGGATGCCCCGCTTGTCCCGTGCGACGCGGGCTATATTGGCGGCCGGCTCGATTCCAAGGACAGGAATGCCAGCTTGGTGATAGAACTGAAGCAGGTAACCATCGTTGCTGGCAACCTCCACCACGAGGCTCTGTTTGCCGAGCAGCTCTGATCCGATAAGGCGGGTCGCCAGTGCTTTGGCGCTTTTAACGACGGTGTCCGAGAAGGATGAAAAATAGGGATAATCACTGAACAGCAGCTCAGGATCAACAGAGTGGAGTATCTGAACAAGGGCGCAGTCGCAGCAGAAGGCAAGATCAAGCGGGTAACGCGGCTCCTCCATGTTGAGCTGGGAGTCGGTTAGAAGGGCGTTGGCCAGGGGCATCTGCCCCAGGGACAGCACGGTTTTCAATGCAGTCCCTCCACAGGATCGGCACAAGGATTTAGGTTCAGTTGCTGTCATGATCAGGATAACTTATATAATTTATAATATTTTTCTATTGCGTTTTCAAGGGAAAAGTATTTCTTTGCAGTATTCCTGCACCTTTCCTTGATGTCCTTCTCCATCAACAGCCCTTTCAATTGCCTTAACCTCTCTTGATATTCCTCCCGAGAAAATTCTTTGATCACCACTCCTACCCTTTCTTCCTCCACAATCTTATCTGAATCTCCAATCCCTTCGTTGATGATAACCGGGATCCCGGTGGCGAGATACTCCCCCATCTTCGTTGCACATGTTCCCTTCTTTGAATATGTCGGCTTTATAAAAAAAATGGCTGCATGGGCACGGGGTATCCATAGGGGCATGTCGTCATAAGGAACATCATTTATTGTAAAATGTGCTTCGCTCAGCCCTTTTCTTGAGAGGGTTTCACGAAGGGGCAAGTGGGGGAGATAGGTGAGGAAAATGAAATGAGCATCAGGGGATGTCTCTTTGACCACTGTAAAGAAATCAAGCATCTCATCCAGCATATACCATGAATATGGCCCGTAAGAGCCGCTATATATAAAAGTGATGTTCTGGCTCTTCTCCGGACCTTGCCCTTCTACAGGAATGAACTTTTTAAGGTCCACGCATGTAGGGATTACCTCAATATCCATTTTTCTATTCTGTAGATATTCAAATTTTTCAATTTCTCTTTTTGCCTCCTCGCTTAATACGACCACTTGATCCGCGTTCAGCAAATACAGTTTCTCAAAATATTTGACCGTCCTGTAGAGAATCCCTCTATTCCACCTTCCGGCTTCAACCTTTTCGTCGGCCCAGAAGCCCCTCATGTCAAAGATTAACTGGGTATGGAATACTTTTTTAAAAACAAATGCGATCATGGCAGAAATATAGCTTCGGGCATGCACGACTTCTATCCTGTTTTTTGTCAAGAAATATGCGCCGACGATAATGCCCTGAAGGATGTCAAAAGATGTTGCAGGAACAGTAGGCCATTTGTGATATTTTAATGGTATCCACTGTATCCCGTGTCTTTGGAGGTCGTCTTTAAGATGCCTCACTTCTTCCCTTTTAACGATATCTGCCTGTTTCTCATATGTCATCAGGGAAAATGAGATACCTTTCCTGGTCAATCCCTTTAAATAGGGAATGACCTGAGAGCGTCCAAGAGGCTCAAGGGCTCCGTCGTAGCTTATATAGAGGGCTTTTTTCTTTAAATCGTGGACCGTGAACATCAGAGGAGATATAACATAGTTCAGTCATACTCTTTTTGTCAATCCCCAGGTTGAAATTGACAAGTCGGGAGCTTACCTATATGTTAAATATACATGTGCAACCTGAGAGGTTGAATATAGACGAGACACCCTGTGTGGAGTTGGCTCGCCGGGGAGGGGAACCGGTATGAAAGCCGATTCTTGCAAGGCAGGGGAACAAAGCTCATCACTCCGAAAGATGATGCGGAAGCCGCTGTTTCGTGTTGCTGTATATTTCATTGTTGCACTCGCTATTCGCATCTTCGTGGTTGCAATCTGGCATTACCGTCCTTGGGCCGCCTCGGCCGACCTCGGTGAGTATGAAGCGCTGGCTTTGGCTTGGTCTGCTGGCAATCCGAACATTGCACCTTCTGGTTTTGTTCGTTCACCTTTGTACCCGATGTTTTTAGCATTGATCTTCAAGCTCTTCGGCGCAGGGGATTACTGGGCACTCGGTATCGCTCAGGCCGTAGCCGGAGCGATGGCCGTCTCACTCATCGGCTATTGTGCCTTGCGTCTTGCAGGGAAACTGTCTGGCGATATAGCCGCCGCTGCCGCTGCTTTCTACCCATTTTTCCTTTACTATGTCCCTGGGATCGCCAGCGAGGCCATTTACCTTCTCCTTTCATCAGCTTTCCTGGTTGCTCTCCTGCTGGTTGTTCGCACGAACTCCATTACTATCTACCACTGGCTCGGTGTGGGGGTTCTGGGCGGTCTTGCCGCGCTGTGTAAAGCAACCATCCTTCCCATATTGACGCTGGTTGGATTGGTCCTTGGGATTTTCTCACATGGGTTGAGCACACGACTCAGTCGCTTCATACTGTTCACAGCTGGTGTATTACTGCCCCTTTTCCCGTGGGGGCTTTATAACCTCACCAAAGGCAACGGGTTTGTCTTATCTTCTTCTGGCGGGGGCGTAAACTTTTACCTTAATAATGGGCCTGAAGCATACGACCTTTATGTTGTGAAAGGCTCTGGTGAGGCTTTCGCATCTACAAGCAGGTTCTTTTTCGAGCAAAATATGAAGAAGTTTCAACAGGATATCAAAGGGCTCACCATTCAAGAGCGGGAGCACTTCTTCTATAAAAAGGCCTTTAACTACATCAAGGAGCACCCCCTTCGCTGGTTTGCGGTCATGGCCGTAAAGCTGAGAGAAGCCCTCCGGCCGTGGCTGAGACGAGAGTTTTATGGGCTATGGCCAAGTGTAGCCAGCGGCGCGCTCTTTATGCTCCTCGTTATTGGGGCAATAGCAGGCTTCTGGCATTCTCTGGGAACGATGGAGTTCCGGTTGTCTCTCACTATATGTTTGGGCTATGTCATCATCTCCACCGTGTTTGTTCCCATGATCCGATATCGGTTTGTCATTATAGACCCTCTCCTCATCATCTGGTTTGCGATAGGCCCCATTCCATATGTAATGAGTAACACGATAAGGTACTTGCTACCTAAAGGTACCTTCTTGGGTATGAGATTTAGGCAATCGTGAAACCATGGTTATTATCGTTTTGTGCTCTGAAAAACGAGTTCCATAGTTCCGCCCTTGCCCATAGCAGCCTCGATTGTTGCAAGTATAGCAAAAAGGGGAAATGAAAGGAGAAAAAAAAGCTTCTGAATGGAAATCCGTATCGCGTATGAAAGAGACTTTCTTGTCCGTTTCCCCTTCAGCCCCTCGAAAAGTATATCCCGCTGGCTAAACAAGATATTCAGAAGGCTCTGCAGTATTCCAAATGGATTCTGTTCCAAGGAATAAAATGATCTCCTGACACATCGAAAGCTGTATCTCTCAATGACATCAATGAGTTCCCAAGGTCCAAAAAGAAAAAGGTGTCTCGGCGTGTCCAGATGAAACCAGTGGCCTCGAAAAAGCATTGCCTGTAAACTTTCAATATTTGGAATGGAGAGAAACAGAAACCCCTGGGGCTTAATAATGCGGTAGATTATTTCCAGTGTTTGAACTGGATTCGTCAGGTGCTCGAAGACATGCCAGAGGGTAATTGCATCAAAAGAATTCGAAGGGAAATCGTCCGGTTGGAGGGGCCCGACCTTAAGTCTAATCCCATGAACATGGGCGGCTCTTTCGGCTGCCTTCCCCGGCAATTCAACTCCGCAGATCTCAAAACCACGAATTGATAGGTGGGCTAAAAACCTTCCATTGCCACATCCTATGTCCAAGCATCGACCGCCCTGCGGTAAGTAGCGTGAGACCAGCTTTGCCCTTCGCACCCGATAACGATCGATCATAAATTCCACAATTCCCGAGAATTTCGACTCCCCTTGACCATAATAGTCGTCTGAATAAGTCGCAGCCAATGTTTCTGTTGATGGCCTCGTCGCAAGAAACACCGCACGACAATGCTGGCAGCGGTTATATTGATACCGGATTCCTTCGATAGTGTATGTCGAGAATAGGGAAACGCTCAATCGTTCGCCGCAAAATCCACATGGATTTATGGTTTCCAGCGTTTTTTCCTCCCACATCAGACTATCTCATTTCCTGTCCTGACTGCAATTGCCAATTCCATAGCTAAAGCGCCTACACCTACGGCGAGCTGACAGTGACCCCTCCTTGCAGCATACAGCGATTGTAATTTAGCTGTCTTCGTGGTAAAATTTTCGTATGAACGAAAATGAGACCTGATAAAAAAAGAGTTGGAACTTGCAAGACGGTGCCACAGCCAGGTGATGTCGGAGTCCTGACGATATTCGCCCCCATGTCGGGGACACTCATGATAGCGGCCAGAAAGACCAGAGCATGAAATCCGTTGTCCTGATTCCCGCCTTTAACGTCGAGCGCACGCTCGCTCGAACATATGAAGCCCTTCCGGCCACCCTCAAACCACATGTCATCGTCGGCGATAATTGCAGTACGGACCGCACAAATCAGATTGCCACTGCACTCGGTCTTCGTGTCGTCCGACATGAGAGCAACATCGGCTACGGTGGCAATATGAAGCGCCTCTTGCAGCTCTTCTTGGACGAGGGTGGGGAAGTTGCCGTGGAGATCCACGGCGACTTCCAATACGAGCCGTCCCTCGCAGACCTGATGATCGAGTACATCGCACGCGGCCACTATGACGTCATCCAGGGAAATCGAATTCGGACCCGACGCGAGGCGCTTGCAGGCGGGATGCCTCTCTACCGCTGGCTCGGGAATCGCTCGCTCACACTCTTTGAAAATCTCTGGTTTGGAACGGTGTTTGGAGAGTGGCATAGTGGGATGCGCGCATACTCGCGCGAAGTGGTGGCTTCGATCCCCCTGAAAGGCTTCAGCGATACGCATGCGTTCGCGAGCGACATACTCATCGAGTGCGTTGTCCGCGGCTTTCGTATCGGCGAGGTACCTTGTCCGGTGCGGTACGAGACCGACAGCTCATCGGTCGATCTCATCGGGCTGTTTCGATATTCGTTTGCAACAGTCCGTACGGCGCTGCGCTATCCCCCATGGCGCAGGGCACGGTACAGGAGCCGAAGACGAATGTCTCCGATCCCGGAACCGAAACACAACTGAGGAGAGATGGCGAAGGAGTTCCAGAGTGGGTTAAGAGGATGCTACTGCCGTTTCCGAACTTATCGGAGCATATCATCATAACCTTCGGGAGACTGAAACACTATATTCAAGAGATAACTTATCATCTTTGCAACATAGTTCCTTGCATGAATCACTTCAATTTCTTCCTTTGGGACATAATACGCTCCCACAATACGGCTTCCTACGCAACTCTTTGAGATAGGGAATCACCTGAGAGCGACCTAATGGTTCCATTGCTCTATCGCAGCTTATATAGAGGGCTTTATGGGTTGACATCCACCCGAATCATATATACAATTATTGTAATCTTTGCGAGAATTGATTTTATGGGGAAACTATAACAATCATTATAAATGACGAAAGTATTGCCCATAGCGGGAGTCTTGGTTATAGGATTATTGGGAGGAATTAACCCGGGACTTCTTCTTGCTATTATAATTCCAGGAATTTTATTCATTGTATCCCTTGTTATTATATCCTCTCAGCCCGATGAGGACGCAAGATTCCTTACGCAAATGTTTTTGGTTGCCTTTGCACTGAGGGCTGTGGTAGGGACAACAATTTATGTATTAGACGTGGTAGGTTTTTTTGCTGGCGATGTCTATACTTATGACACATTTGGCTTTTTGGTTGCTGAAACTTGGGAGGGGCTACATCATGGTGGTCGGATAGAATCACTCATAAGTAGATGGGTCACCCATCCAGGCTATGTATATTTTCTTGCCGTCCTCTATTATGTCATTGGACATAAACCCATGTCTGGTATGGCAATAAACTGGATCTTAGGATCATTGACAGTGTTTCTTACCTTCCTTATTGCAAAGAAGATGTTCGACCGTCGTGTTGCGGTCTATTCCGCTATTTTTGCGGCAGTGATGCCGAGCTTCGTGCTCTGGCAGTGTCAGCTCATGAAAGATCCTATTATTATATTTTGTATATGCCTATGTGTTTATTCAGTGATGAACCTTCAGGAGCGGTTCAGTCTTTTCTATGGAGTACTGTGGATGGTCACACTGGTCGCTTTGTTTTATTTACGTATTTATCTTTTTTATATTATGGGGGTAACATCTGCTATATCCCTGCTTGTCGGTCAAAGGATTGGATTGGTTCCCATGTTATTTATCGCGGCGTTATTCTTCGGAGCTTTTGCCTTTATGGCCCAGAAATCCGGGTTTACACAACAAGTCGAAAGAACTCAAGAACATCAATTGGGGAAGGGGGGAGATATATTCAAAAAGCTGGATAACCTGAGAAGGGGCCAGGCTGGGGCTGGGTTACATACGGAAGTGGGCTCCCGATATTTAGAAGAAGCCGATATATCAACCGCTGAAAAAGCGATTACGTTTCTCCCCATTGGATTGATCTATCTTTTACTGGCCCCTTTTCCCTGGATGGTTATTAATTTTCGCCAGGCCATTACCCTTCCTGAAATGGTAGTCTGGTGGTGTTTGATTCCATCGTTAATAAGGGGATTAGTTTATGGGGTCAAGAACAGGTTCTCATATATTTCAAGCCCTCTTTTTTTCTCCATTGGGCTCACACTCCTGTATGCCTTATTCCAAGGTAATGTGGGCACCGCTCATAGGCAACGGACCCAGATCTTTATCTTTTATTTCATTTTCATATCAGCAGGTCTTGTGTTGAAGAAGATCAAGAGAGACGAAACCTCTCACTGAAGGTCATTTTTCTTTTTACCGATGTATCAATTTCGAGAGATAGATTGCGCTGTATGTGAAGGGCAAAGTTATAAGGTTTTGGGCATTAGAGCCCCATTATCCTTTCCTGAGAGAGAGGCAAGGGTGGCGAGATGCACGAACTGTGGATTAATATACGCAAATCCAATGCCTTTTCCTGACAATGTCCAAATCCAGGGTAATTTTGGGGACGCCGAATGCTATTTTCCTGTCGCATTGGATGAAAAATTGGGCCTTTATGAAGGGATCATCAGGGGAATTGAGAAATACACCAAAGGTAGGGGCAGGCTTCTTGATGTAGGGTGTGGAAGGGGGGAGCTTGTATATACAGCCAAGAAAATGGGGTGGGAGGCAATTGGCACAGATATATCAGAAGCATTTATCCGATATGCAAAAGAAAGATTCCACATTGATGCAAGGGCAGGGAACCTTGAGGAGATGGGGTTCCCTGTTGAGTCCTTTGATGCAGTGAGCCTGGTCTCTGTGCTCCAGTGCAGCCATTATCCAAAGTTCCTCCTTTGGGAGATTAACAAGATTATGAAAAAAGGGGGGGTCCTCTTCGTAGAGACTACAAACTACGATGGCCTTCTATATATTCTCGGAGATCTTTTCTACAGGATCATGGGACAGAACAGGACAACAAGGCTTTCCCCATTGTCTCCAGGATATGAGGTCTATGGATTTTCTTCCCATTCTCTGAAAGAAATCCTCCTGAGGACAGGCTTTGAGATCCTTGATATTAAGACCAGCGGGAGCATAGCTGGAGGAAAGGGTTTCAAGGCAAAGGATATGAAGACAGCAGCCTTATATCTCCTCAGGTATGGGGTTCTTGCCCTGGGGATAGCCATGAGAATGGGGCAGGTGTTGAATGCCTGGGCAAAAAAGGCCTGAACTTCCTACTTCAAGACCATGTCTCGGCAAGGAGGAGCTTGCCGGGGTGGAGAGGGTGTTCAAATCAAGATGGCTCGGCATGGGCGCGTTTGTGGAGGAGTTTGAGAATGCCCTCAAGGGGTATCTTGGGGCAAAAAATGTTGTGGCAGTAAATACAGGCACATCTGCCCTTCATATTGCACTTGATTCTATTGGGATAGGGCAAGGAGACGAAGTCATCCTGCCTTCTTTGACATTTATAGCGTCTGTCCAGGCCATCCTTGCATGCGGTGCAAGGCCAATCTTCTGCGATGTTTATCCGGAGACTCTTACTATCTCCATTGAAGATGTCCAAAGGAAATTTACGAGGAGGACAAAGGCAGTAATGCCGGTCCATTTCGGAGGGAGCCCCTGCGCCATGGATGAGCTCCTCAGCCTCGGGAGAAAGAAGGGAATCATGGTTGTGGAGGATGCTGCCCACGCCATTGGCTCATCGTATAAAGGGATGAAGATAGGCTCTTTTGGCGATATTACATGCTTCAGCTTTGACCCGATCAAGACTGTTACTTGCGGCGAGGGTGGTGTTGTGGCGACCCCATATGAAGAGGTAGCAAGGATCATAAGGAAGAAGAGGGTCCTGGGAATAGACAGAGAGGCATGGAGGAGGAGGGGGAAGCCAGCCTGGTTCTATGAGGTGGGCACACAGGGTTATCGGTATCATATGAGCAATATAAATGCTGCCATTGGGCTTGCCCAAATGAAAAAGGTTAATGAGTTTATCCGGAGGAAAAGGCAGATCTGCAAGGCTTATGACTCTGCCTTTGGAAAGATAGACGGGATTACGCTAATCAAAAGGGATTACAAGGAATGTGGCCCATTTTTTTATGTGATCAGGGTCAAAAAGGGGAGGGATTCCCTTATAACATACTTGAAGAAGCATGGGATCGAGGCACAGGTTCATTACATCCCCAACCATATCCAGCCACTATTTAAAGATGTGAGCAAGGGGCTTCCCTGCACAGAAATGTTATTTAAGGAAATTATTACCCTTCCAATGTTCTTTGAGATGAACGACAGCGATGTTGAAAGGGTGATAAAATCAGTCCGGCGATTCTTCGGAGGATGAGGGTCCTCTTCGTAACATACGGGACATCTGAGGCCCCTGCAACGCGCTATAGGGCTGAGCAGTATCTCCCGCATCTCCAGGAGGAAGGGGTCTTATACACCTGTATGTCCATGATCTCCTCCTCAGTGACAAGGTCATTAATAAGATCCTATAGTCCGGGAGGCTTGTTGAAGGGCATCTGGGTGCTTTGCGAGCAGATCATAGGATTTTTACGGGTTGCTCTCAGGGCGCCCTGGTATGATGTTATCTACTTTCAGAGGGCTGTGTTTCCATTCGGGCTTGAGAAGATAATTCGTCTCCTCAATAAGAACATCGTTTATGACCTGGATGATGCCATCCATATGCCTGTAGCAAAGGATGGGGGAGTCCTATGGAGGTTGAAGGGCGCTATCAAGGGTAGAGAGCTGGAACATGTCCTTTCTGTTAGCAGGCACTGTATCTGTGAGAACAATTATATCAAGACATATGTTCAGAACTTTTGCCCGCGCGTCTCTATCATCACCGGCCCCATAGATGCAAAGAGAAACTTTGCCAAAGAGAAGGTCGGCGGGCTACTCACCATTGGATGGGTTGGAAGCCCAGCGACTTCAGCGTATCTTGGCATGATACACGGCCCCCTGAGAGAGCTTGCCAAAAGGCACGATTTCCAGATGAAACTCATAGGTGTAAAGGGCTACAGGATTGACGGGGTGAATGTCATATCAAGCGACTGGAGCTATGGGACTGAGGTAGGGGAGATACAGTCCTTTGACATTGGTGTCTGCCCTATGCCAGATGACGAATGGACAAGGGGCAAGGTGTCAGTAAAGATACTGCAATACATGGCAAATGGAATCCCCACGCTTGCTTCCTACACACCAACCAACGAAGAAGTCATCAGGGATGGAGAAAATGGCTTTATAGCCTATAATGAAAACGAATGGATTGAGAAGCTTTCAATGCTCATCTCAGAGCCAGAACTGAGAAGAAAAATCGGACTCAGGGGGAGGAAATTGGTTGAAGAGAGATATTCTCTTGAAAACAACTCAAGGGTTCTAATGGGGATTTTAAGGGATGTTGCACGCCATTGACAAAAGACCAATATCTGATATATTTAAATAATAGAAGGAGGGTGACCGATGAAGAAATCAATAATGAAATTGGATATTAAAGCATTAGGAATCGGCTTGGGCACGGTATGGGCTATTATTTTATTTGTGGCAACTATGTGGGTTTGGATAGGATTGGCATATTGTAAGACAAATGGTGGAGCTACCCTGATCCTTTTGAATAGATTTTACATTGGGTATAGTGTCTCTCCCTTGGGCGCCATCATTATCATCCCTTATGCCTTCGTGAATGGACTCATTGCCGGAGGCATCATTGCCTGGGTATATAATAAGATAGCAAAGTAATAAATATATAATATAAAATGAAACTCAAGGTGATGAGGATCATCGCCCGCCTGAATATTGGCGGGCCCGCAATCCATACTATCCTCCTCACTGAAGGCCTTGATAAAGACGGGTTTGAAAGCCTCCTTGTCACCGGAGAAGTGGGGCCGAAGGAAGGGGATATGGGATATCTTGCTCAGGAAAAGGGTGTGAAACCCATCTTTATCCGCGGGCTTCAAAGGGAGATCTCTTGGGCGAACGATCTCAACTGCCTGAGGGAGATATACCGCCTTATAAAAAATGAAAAACCCGACATTGTTCATACACACACTGCTAAGGCAGGCGTCCTTGGAAGGCTCGCTGCAATTCTTCTGACTGTTTTTTCCCCTGGTATGGGACTCATGGAGAAAAAGCCTTTCATTCTAATACATACCTTTCATGGGCATATCTTCCACAGCTATTTTGGCCCGATGAAAACAAGGCTCTTCCTCTGGCTTGAAAGGTTCCTTGCCAGGTTCACGGACAAGATCATAGCTATCAGCGAGAAACAGATGTATGAGCTTTCCGAGCAATTCAGGGTTGCTTCTAAAGAGAAATTCAGGATTGTCCCCATTGGATTTGACCTCTCCCCGTTCCTCAATCTTGGCCCATTCAAGGGCATGCTCCGGAAGGAGCTTGGTCTTTCCGAGGAATGTATCCTCATAGGCATTGTTGGACGGCTCGTCCCTATTAAAAACCACAGGATGTTCCTTGAATCCGCTGCGATGTTGAAGAGGTTGGCAAGTAATTTAAATATTAAATTCATCATTGTGGGGGATGGGGAGCTAAGGCAAGGGCTTGAAGCCCTTCGGAACAAGCTTAGGCTCAATGAGGATGTCATATTCCTGGGATGGAGAAAAGACCTTCGGCCCATATACGCCGACCTTGACATCGTTACCATCACATCCCTTAATGAAGGGACTCCAGTGGCCATTGTTGAAGCCCTGGCGAGCGGTAAGGCAGTTGTAGGGGTGGATGTCGGGGGAATCCCAGACCTCCTTGTCTCAAGGGAGGAGATAAAAACAGCCAATCCCTATCCATTTGAAGGGAGAAGCAAGATACGCTCCTTGCTCTACAAAATGGAAAAAGGCTATTACATTTCAGAGAGGGGAATTATTGTCAAAAGCGGGGATTCTGAAAATTTTGCAAGGGGGCTCCTTGCCTTTGTTAAAGACGCAGGACTAAGGAAAGAGATTGGGCTCAGGGGAAGGTCTTTTGTTGTTGAAAGGTATTCCAGGGATAGGCTCGTGAGTGATATTGAGACTCTGTATGAAAGGGCCTATAGCGAGATAAAGGATATTAGAGAGGTAGAGAGCGCAGTAATAGTAGAGCCCCTCAAACCCGAGGAGACAAAAGAGATCATCAATTGCCTGACCATTGACCTTGAGGACTGGTATCAGGGACTGGAGCTGGAAAAAGAAAAAGAGCTTGAGCGCCGTATAGAGAAAGACGCGGACAAGGTTCTTTCCGTTCTGGACGAATGCAGAACAAAAGCTACATTCTTTGTCCTGGGCAATGTTGCAGAAAAATTTCCAGAGATTGTCAATGAGATTGCAAAAAGGGGGCATGAGCTTGGCAGCCATGGATACCTTCATCGTCCCATCTATTCCATGAAGCCGGAGGATTTCAGAAGGGATCTCATTAATTCTATTGAGGTTATTGAGAAGGCAGCGGGGACAAGGGTTTCAAGCTTTAGGGCGCCTTTCTTCTCCATAACTGAGGATTCTCTTTGGGCCTTCTCCATACTTGCGCAGGAGGGAATTAAGTATGATTCGAGCATATTTCCAATCAGATATTACAGGTATGGGATTGAGTCCTCCCCGCTCTACCCATTTTATTTCCATGTCCAAAACGGATTGAGGATTGTTGAGTTCCCTATCTCCACCTTCAAGTTTTATAAATACAATCTGCCCTTCTCTGGAGGAGGATATTTTCGCCTTCTTCCCTATTGGATTATAAGGAGGGGGCTGATTAAGCAAAACAAGCTTCACAGGCCTGCCATCTTCTATCTCCATCCTTGGGAATTTGACCCGGGCCAACCAAAGCTTAAGAATCTTCCGCGGAGGGTCCGCTTCCCTCATTATGTCAACCTTGACAAGACAGAGGGAAAAGTGAGGAGGCTATTGAGCGAGTTTAAATTTGCTTCTCTTGGCAATGCAGTCAAGAATCTCAAGTTCAAATAGGCCTTTTCTGCAGAGGTATTTTGATGAAGAGGCTAAGCGTTATGATGTCATCTATGAGAAAAACAAGCCCTTTCATCAGAGGTTCATAGATAACCTTTTCAGAAGGGTAATACTCAAAAGATTCTCGCTTGTCATTGACAGGTGCGGCGATGTCAAGGAAAAAAATATTCTTGATGTTGGGTGTGGAAGTGGAAGGTATAGCCTGGAGCTTGCCAGTAAAGGTGCCCATGTTGTTGGAATAGATATATCCCGCAAGATGCTCTCTCTGGCCGAGGAAAGGGCAAGAATATTGGGGCTTACAAACTGCATTTTTATCCAGGGTGACTTCCTGGACATGGATTTCAAAACGACATTTGACATAGTTCTTAGCATCGGCGTTTTTGACTATTTTAACGACCCGGCCCCGTTTCTCTCAAAGATCCTTTATATGACTAAAGGCCAGGCAATTATCTCTTTTCCCAGGCGCCTGAGCCTGAGGGCAATTCCACGCAAAATCAGGCTTTTCCTAAGGGGTTGTCCAGTCCGATTTTATTCAATCAAGGAGATAGAAGGTCTTTTTAGTAGTACTGGCAGGGAGGGAACGCTTGAGCTATATCCGCTGAGCAGGGATATTATTGCTTTCTACAAAATGAGAGGAGATGGGTGTGATAAGAAATATTTTTAAGTTTCTGTTCAGAGATATAAATATAATTATTTGGCTTTCTTTCTTCCTTATATACCTTGAGGCGCAAAGGTTTTTCCATACATTTGACCTTACCGGGTTCTCATATTGGTATAAGGTAATTTATCATATCGCATTTTTTATCCCGCTTGGCATTTTCCTCTGGAGGAGAGAATTTCGCCTTCGCAATGTGATCGTTGTTCTTTTTTTGCTTTCTGCCGCACCTGAGGCTTATCAACAGTATTTCAGGGAGGGAACATGGGAGCTTAATCTAATTGATTTTGTCATCAATATTTCAGGTTGTGTTATCGGTATCCTTATTGGTATGCTGTTGACCTTCAGAGAGCTTGTGACAAAATAAAGAGAAACATCTAATGAAGGTTCTTTTCCTCACACCGACTCCTGTTGAGGGGGCATGCACGCGTTACAGGGCCTATCAGTATTTTCCCTATCTAAAGTCTCAGGGAGTTGAGTGTATATTCCGTCCATTCATGTCTGAGAATTTATATAAAATGATGTATACTAATGGACATAATGTGAATAAACTCCTTCGCCTTGCTTGGAGCCTGTTAGCAAGGACGAGAGAACTTGTGACAGCAGAAAGATGTGATGTTGTTTTCATTCAAAGGGAGGCTATGATTATAGGGCCCCCTGTAATTGAATGGATTATAGGAGAGTTCATGCGAAAGCCAGTAGTTTTTGATATTGATGATGCCACTTTTGTGCCGTATGTCAGCCCTACTTTCGGCAAGGCACTTATCAAGCTCAGGTGGTTCAGTAAGACAGATTTCATCCTAAAATACAGCTCATATGTCATTGCCGGGAATGAATATCTGAAGGACTATACCCTTAAATTTAATAAAAATGTAAGCGTTATTCCAACCGTTGCAGATACTGACAGGTTTGTCCCGTCCAGTGCAAAACAAAATGTAAAGAAGCCTGTGGTCGGTTGGATTGGGAGCCATTCTTCTACCAGGTATCTAAAGACGATTGTTCCAGTTCTGCAGCCCCTTGCTAAGAAATACGATTTCTCTGTGAAGTTTGTTGGTGCCAACGAAAAGTTTTCCATACCCGGAGTCGAGGTTATGAATCAGGAGTGGAGGCTGGATAGAGAGATTGAGGATTTTCAGAGCCTGGACATAGGTTTATACCCTATCGTTGAGGACGAATGGTCTGTGGGAAAGAACGGATTCAAAGCCATCCAGTACATGTCTGTAGGAATCCCTGTTGTCTGTTCGCCCGTAGGGGTGATAAGAGAAATAGTAGAAGATGGTAAAACAGGTTTTTTAGCTCATGATCCGAAGGAGTGGGAGGAAAAGCTTGCCCTTCTCATCAACAATCCGGATCTGAGAAGGAAATTTGGAGAAGCCGGAAGGGCTGTTGTGGAGGAGAGATATTCCCTGAAAAAATGGGCGCCAATGTATTTTTCCATTATTAAGAGTATTATGTATTAAGGCATATATGTATATCCTGGGTCTGACAACAATGGGAGACGGCTCTGCCACCTTGATCAGGGATGGGGAGATCGTGGCAGCAGCAGAGGAGGAGAGGTTTTCCAGGATCAAGCACCATGTGGGATTCCCTTATAAGGCTCTGGACTACTGCCTAAAAGAGGGGGGGATTACCATCAACGATATTGACCACATAGGGCTTTACTGGAAGCCCTGGATCATCGGAAGGCGCATTGTTCAAACCTTAAGCTCACTTCCATATTCCTATAGGCATTTCCTTTACAGGGCTCAGAGGGGGGTTGACCAGATCGGGAGCTACTATCTGGATATGTTCAGGATGAAGAAGATGATCCAGGATCACTTTGGCGGAGGGAGGTTCCGTTTCCACTATATTGAGCACCACTTGACCCATGCAGCAAGCTGCTTCTATGTGTCCCCGTTTGAGAAAGCGGCCATATTTACCATTGATGGGACAGGAGAGAGCACAACGGTCTTTTTCGCACAGGGAAATGATCGTAATATCAAGGTGCTCAGTAGGATCAAGCTCCCCCATTCCCTCGGACAGTTCTACTCTGCCATTACCAATTTCCTGGGGTTTGATATGCTACAGGGGGACGAATACAAGGTCATGGGCATGGCCGGGTATGGGGAACCTGAATTCCACGATTTCTTCAGCAAGAATGTAGTCTGTCTCAACGGGAAGGGGGATTTCAGGCTTAACATCGGGTGGATTGACCATCATCTTGCCAAGTACAGGATATATCCTGAGAAGTTGAAGAAGAGTATTGGCCCGCCAAGAGACCCTGACGAGGAGATCAACCAGAGGCATTACAATATTGCTGCCAGCGCACAGAAGGTCCTGGAGGACACGGTTTTGCACCTCCTCAATTATCTCTACGAGGAGACAAAGGAGAGAAACCTTTGCATGGCCGGTGGCGTGGCCCTCAACTCTGTCATGAACGGCCGGATAATCAGGGAGGGCCCATTTGACAACATTTTCATCCAGCCTGCTGCCATGGACTCTGGCTGCTCCATGGGTGCGGCCTTTCATATTTACCACGCCTTCCTGAACCAGCCAAGGCGCTGCATCATGACCCATGTATACCTTGGGCCAAAGTTCTCAAGAGAAGAATGCAGAAAGGCTTTGGAGGAGAGACGGCTCTCTTATGAGATTCTCAGGGATGAAGATATTGCCCCTAAAACAGCCAGAATCCTTAGCGAAGGAAAGCTTGTTGCCTGGTTTCAGGGCCGGATGGAGTGGGGACCCCGTGCACTCGGTTCCAGGAGCATTTTGGCGGATCCCAGGGATCCAAGGATGAAAGATATTGTCAATGAGAGAGTCAAGCTCAGGGAGCCATTCCGGCCCTTTGCCCCATCCATGCTGGAAGAGGCCAGCACCAGGTATTTTGGGAAGGATTACCATGCGCCCTTTATGCTTTTGGTCTTTCCAGTGCTTCAGGAAAAAATAAAGGAGATCCCTGCTGTTGTGCATGTGGACGGGACAGCCCGTCCTCAGACTATCAGGCGTGAGATAAATCCTCTTTATTACGATCTCATCAAGGAATTTGAGAAGCTTACAAGCGTCCCTGTCATTCTCAATACCTCGTTCAACATCCAGGAGCCTATTGTCTGCACACCGCAGGATGCTGTGAAGACATTCCTTAAATCACAGATAGACTATCTGATTATGGAAAATCTCCTTGTGCGAAGGCCTGACTGAGAAGGGTCCAACATTGGCATATAGTTCCAAGCCTTTGGGTAATCACAAGAGGATTATCAAGATGCCACGGATATGAAGGCCAATGTTCTACATCTTATAAATACCGGCCAGTTTAGCCCCTATTTTCTTGACATAGCCCGGTATCATGACCGATCCGCATTTCCAATCTCTTTCTGCAGTCTCCAGCACAGGGAAGTCATGCATGCCTTGCTTGAGAAGGAAGGGATACGGACATTCGCGCTCAATGCGTATAATAAGTATCACTATCTTGGCGCTGCATTGCGCCTTGGCTCAATTATGAAGAAAGAGCAAGTAAATATCCTCCAAACCCACCTGTTTCCCTCTACGGTAGTTGGAGCACTTGCCCGCGTTCTTAGAAGAAAGCGCGTGAAAGTCCTTCTAACCCGTCATTACTCAGACGAGTACCATATCTTCCTGAACGATTTCCCCTGGAGAAAGAGGTCAGTGCTGGCACTGGAGTCACTGACAACGAAGCTCGCCGATATTGTAATTGCAAACTCCAACCATACCAAGGAAGTGATGGTTTCAAGGGAAGGAGCCCCTCCTAACAAAATTGAGGTCATTCCATACGGGATGGATTTCTCACGTTACAGCGTCAGTCCCTTGGCAACGGAGACAATCCGCAACACGCTTGGTCTGGGAGGCAAGACCGTGCTTGGTATCGCTGGACAGCTCACTGCAAGAAAGGGTCATGAGGTCCTCTTCAAGGCCCTATCAAAGTTGGTGGAGCCCAACCTTGTCCTCATCGTTATTGGAAGTGGACCCATGGATCAACAGCTTCAAGATCTGGCTAAAACTTTGAGAATTGCTCATCAAACGCGCTTTATTGGATTCCAAGAAAACCTGCCGGCAGTTTTTTCTGTGCTGGATATCCTTGTGCATCCAAGTCTATCCGAGGGACTCGGCCAGGTGATTATGGAGGGGATGCTGATGGGGCTTCCCATTGTGGCATCTCCGGTAAGGCCGATTAACGAGCTTATGACGGATAATGTTCATGGGCTTCTGTTCAACCCGGGAGATGATGATGCCCTGGCACGCTGTCTTGGGCAACTGATTGGGTCTCCGGAGCGCCGGAAGGCAATGGGTGCAGCAGGGAAAAAGCATGCCTTTGAGCATTTCGGGATTGAACGGATGATCAGCGCCTATGAAGCCATCTATAAACGGCTGATAGAATGAACTGTCCTTTATGTGATCACAAACGAACAAGCAGTTCCTGGTTCGGCTCAACTTCTTTCAATGGCAGGGAATTCCATTATCTTCAGTGTCTGCTATGCGGTTCCCACTTTTATGTTCCAATGCCTGACAATGAGACTTTGGCTCTGTTATATGGCCAGGAATATTTTAAAAGCGGCATATCAAATCAAGCTGTGGAGGATCCCAAAGAGCAGCATCGTGTCATTGAATGGCTTAACAAGGTGAAACCCGGCACTTTCATTGATTATGGGTGTGGTTCGGGCGATCTTTTAAGAGAAGCCAGGATCCTGAATTGGCAGGCCATTGGCGTTGAGTTCGATAAAGATGTGGCGAAATCTGTTGAGGAACGCACGCGCACCAGGGTGCTAAATAGACTCCAGGTAGACTCTCTTGGTCGTCATATTGGCGATGTGCTTCACTTGGGAGATGTAATTGAGCATTTAACTGATGTGAACAGAGAGGCACCAAAAATATTGAGATTGATTAAACCAGGAGGGTTGCTCATTGCACAGGGTCCACTTGAAGGCAATCCTAATTTGTTTTATTTTACATTATACTTGGCACATATGCTGCGGCGCTCTCATCGTTCAGAAAATCCTCCATATCACGTGATACTCGCTTCTTTAAAGGGGCAAAAAGAATTCTTTCGACGGTTCGGGCTGAAGGAGTTGGAATTTTCCGTGCGCGAGGTTTCCTGGCCTGTTCCAGAGAGGCTCTCTTTTAATAATTTTCGAGAGCCACGGACAATTGGGTTGTTTGTTCTTCGTCGTGTTTCTCAGATGGCTTCTAAATTGCTTCCAAATAGGTGGGGGAACCGTTATTTTTATGTGGGATGCTGGGACGGATAGGGTCAGGGAAAAATGTATTATGCTGACAAAATACAGTCCTTAAAAGATATTTTTGGTTCAAACGACTTAAAATTTGATAAGGAAAATATTATAGTGGGTAACCGATCGTATCTTGTTATTGATGATGTAATTATCCTCCTTGACCCAGGACAATACCCAGAAACATTAAAGAAACGACTTAATTATCCGATACACGAGAAGATAGAGGCGTCTTCTGCTTTTGCCGAAGATATTCAATATACATTTGGCGATGAATGGATGAGATTCTCAAAGATATTGCCAGAATATGAGCAAGAATTCTTGCGCTATTTTGACATTGTCAATTTGGGTGATTTGAAAAACGCCAGAGTATGTGATTTGGGCTGTGGCAGTGGGCGTTGGAGTTACTTTTTGAAAGATAAATGTCAGCAATTAATATTGGTAGATTTTTCTGAGGCTATTTTTATTGCTCGTCGCAATTTGGCAGATGCGAACAATGCATTGTTTTTTATGGTGGATATAAGAAAGCTGCCATTCAGAGAGGAATTCGCTGATTTCTTGTTTTGTTTGGGAGTGCTTCATCATTTACCTGTCCCGGCGCTTGATGAAGTCCGTGCGCTCAAAAAATACGCCCCATGGCAGTTGATATATCTTTATTATAACCTTGATAACCGGCCTATCTACTTTCGCCTCATCTTGTCTTTTGTGTCAAAGATCCGATTAATGGCCTCAAGGGTGAGAAATCCCGCGTTCAGGCAGGTGTTTTCCTGGGGAGTGACTATCCTGATATGCCTTCCCTTACTGCTGATTGGGAGAGCCCTTCGACCCCTGGGATTATCCGGCTATGTTCCAATCTACGACGCTTATCACAATAAGAGTTTACATCTGATATACCAGGATATACATGACCGTTTTTTTACAAGAATTGAACAACGCTTTAGCAGGGATCAAATCATGGAATTGAAAGATACTTTCTCAACTATTGTTGTTTCAGACCGGGTCCCATACTGGCATTTTGTTTGTAGAAAATAAATCTTGACTACGCTCATCTCTGGTAGAAGTAAAAAGGAGGCTCAAGAAGAAAATGGTTGCTTTGGTTCCTTGAGAAACAATAGGAAGACATTAATGCTTAGTATTCAAAAAATCTTACTATGACTCTCCCTTCAAGCTTAAGGAAAATCTGTATACGCTGTGCTTTTATTACCCTTGGTCTTATTCTTGGGCTTTTCCTATGCGAAGTTGTCCTGAGGATTATGGGGTACCGAGGGATGCCCAGGATCAATTTGATAACGCATGATGACATCCTCGGGTGGGTGGGCACTCCTTATGCTAAAGGGAACTATGACAAGTCATGTTTCCAAAGTTATATCACTCTTAATTCACAAGGCTTCAGGGACAAGGAACACTCTTTGGTGAAGCCTCGGGGGATCTTCAGAATTGCTGTTGTCGGAGACTCTTTCGTTGAAGCCAGAGAGGTTCCATTGGAGAAGACCTTCTGGTCAGTGCTTCAGGACAAGTTGGATCTCCTTGCCCAGGGGAGATACGAAGTTATGGCCTTTAGTGGCTCCGCTTACGGGATGACCCAGGAATATATCCTCATTAGAGAAAAGGTTTTGTCATATTCCCCGGATCTCATCATTCTGGCTTTTTACCCCGGGAACGACATCGTAGATGTCTCTCTCCCAATGTTACAGGCCACCACTGTTCAGGATAGCGAAGAGATGATCCGAACGCCCTTTTTTATCAGGGATGGGAGAAGCTTCAAGCTCATATATTTTCCTTCGGTTCCGGCTCAGAGAATATCCTTTATGTCGAAATATATCAGGCCTATCTTCAGGCCTTTGGCCCTGTATAATATTGCACGCGAGTTCAGATCAGTCCTCAGCAAGATGAAGTTCCGGATATTTCATGGCGGAAGATTGCTGCCGTCAAGGGAGTTATTTGTGGATTACAAGGCGTATAAAGATCCTCCTTCTCCCGAAGTTAAAGAGGCATGGGACATCGTCAGGTTTCTGATCGGGGCAATTAAGGATCTCGCAAAGAAAAACAACAGCAGATTTGCTGTTGTCACAATCCCCCAAGCGTTAGAGGTTATACCAGACGAGTTGAAGTCACTCCAGGCGTATTTTCCTGAAGCGAGGGATATGACATGGAATCTAAAGGGTCCGGAAAAAACTATGGAAAATATCCTTGATAAAGAAGGCGTTCCGCATTTGTCTTTATCATCCATCTTCATAAAAAGATTCAGAGGAGGAGAAAGGCCATACTGGCCGTGCGACGGCCACTTTAACATAACAGGCCATATGTGGGCTGGTGAAGCCATCTATGAATTTCTCGTTGAAAAAAGACTGACAGCACGTGAAACAAATTAGGAACATTGCAACAAGACTGCATATTGTTAGGGAATTGATCGGATATTTCTGGGAAAGAAAGCTCTGGTGGATCATCCCAATGATCGTCGTACTTCTGTTCTTCGGCCTCTTCTTGATCTTTGCCCAGAGCTCGGCAGTGGGCCCATTTATATATACTCTGTTTTAAAGTGAAGAAGCTTCTCAATAGGCTGTGGCGGGATTGGAAAATAATGGCCGAAAAAATAGGATATGTGAATTCCCGCATCATTCTTTCGGTGTTGTATTTCACCCTTATCCTTCCTTTTTCCGTTGCGGTAAGGCTTTTTTCTGATCCCCTAAGGATAAAAAAGATTCATTCGTCAACCTGGGTTTCTGTGGATAAAAAGGTGTATTCTTTTGAACACTCCAGGAGACAATTCTGATGGATATACTGGGAATATCCTGTTTTTACCATGACTCTGCCGCTGCCCTTTTAAGAGATGGTCAGCTCATTGCCTGTGCCGAAGAGGAGCGCTTTACCAGGAAGAAGCACGATTTTGGCTTTCCCCATAGGGCCATAGATTTTGTTCTGAGAAGGGGAGGGGTGAGGGGCCCTGACCTGGATTATGTGGTGTTCTATGAGAAACCCTTTGTGAAGTTTGAGAGAATCCTTATGAGCGTGTTCCAGACCTTTCCCAGCTCTTATAAAGTGTTTCGTGAAGCCATGGTGACATGGCTCGTTCATAAAGATGGAAAGCTATGGATAAAGAATTATCTGAGGGAATACCTCGGTGTGGAGGAAAAGAAAATCCTTTTCTCCGAACACCACCTCTCCCATGCGGCCAGCGCTTTTTTCTGCTCTCCATTCCAAGAGGCAGCCATTCTTACAGTTGATGGAGTTGGGGAGTGGGCCACTGCGACCATGGGCGCAGGAAAAGGAACGGAGATCAGGATTTTGAAGGAGATCCATTTTCCCCATTCTCTCGGGCTTCTTTACAGTGCCTTCACGGCCTTCCTGGGTTTCGAGGTCAACGAGGGTGAATACAAAGTCATGGGGATGGCACCTTATGGGAAACCGCGTCATGTAGATGAGGTGAAAAAACTCATCTCGATCAATTCTGACGGAAGCTTTCAGTTGAATATGGACTATTTCTGCTTTCACTATTCAGCAGAAAAAACCTTCAACTCCGGGTTTGAATCACTGTTTGGACGACCTCGTGATCCTTCTTCTTTTTTCTTTACTGCGGATACACCCTATCCCTCTTACTATGGGGACAAGCCAGGGAATTTTCCGGAACTGGCTCAGGAGAACCAGCGCTATGCCGATATTGCTGCAAGCATTCAGGCTGTTCTTGAGGAGACACTTCTATCCGTGGCCAATGCTCTTTATAAAGAGACAGGGGTCACAAAGCTCTGCCTGGCCGGTGGGGTGGGTCTCAATGGGGTGGCTAACTGGAGACTTCTAAGAGAAGCACCTTTTGATGAGATCTATATACATCCAGCGGCAGGAGATTCTGGCGGGGCCATCGGTGCCGCCCTATATGCCTGGCATATGCTCCTTGGAAAACCCAGGTCATTCGTCATGGAGCATGCCTTGTGGGGGGAGGAATATGGGAATAAGGAGATCGAAGATTTTATCCAGAGCCAGGGGATAAAAGGAGAAAAGGTGGATGATGAGGATTTACTCATTGAGAAAGTCGTGGGGCTTTTAAAGGAGGGGAAAGTGGTGGGGTGGTTTCAGGGAAGGTTTGAATGGGGCCCAAGGGCCCTGGGCAACAGGAGCATCCTGGCCGATCCTCGACGGGAGGATATGAAGGACTTGGTAAACACGAAGATCAAGTTCAGGGAACCTTTTCGCCCCTTTGCCCCCTCTGTGATTTTGGAGAAGGCAGGAGAATACTTTGATATTGAAAACCCCCATAGGCATTTTCCTGCTCGATTCATGCTGTATGTTGTCCCTGTAAGGGAGGAGAAAAAAAAGGTCATACCAGCCGTCACACATGTTGATGGCACTGCCAGGCTCCAGGTTGTAAAGAGGGATCACAATCCTCTGTATCACCGATTGATTTCTAAATTCGGCCAGGCAACCGGGGTGCCTGTCCTCCTGAATACCTCTTTCAACCTTAAAGGGGAACCCATCGTAAATACCCCTCAGGACGCCTTCTCTACCTTCATGAGGAGCGGGATGGACGCTCTTGTCCTGGGAAATTGGGTTATTGGGAAAAAGCAGCCATAACTTTTTTATCATTTTCCGAATAAATTGATATAATAACCACCTATGGGCATGTGCGGCGTTGTGGATATCGGCAGGAAACCCGATAAGGGGAATGACTCCTCGTTCAACATTATGCAAAGGCCTAACCAAAAGAGATCCATTGGGTGAATAGAAATACCTTGCTGGTGATCAAAATTAAAGGTCTTCAGATGTGCAACTTGATTGTTGAGGTGCCGCGAGTATGAAGGCCAGGGTTCTTCATCTCATTAATACCGGGCTTTTCAGCCCCTATTTTCTTGACATCGCCAGGCATTGTGACAGATCGGCTTTCTCAATGTTTTTTTGCACACTTGAGCCACGGGCAGTCATGCATGACATTCTCGAAAGGGAAGGGATACGGACATTCGCGCTCAATGCGTATAATAAGTATCACTATCTTGGCGCTGCACTGCGCCTCAGTGAAATCCTGAAGAAAGAGAAAATAAATATCCTCCAAACCCACCTGTTTCGTTCAACAGTAATTGGAGCGCTTGCAAGGGTTCTTAGAAGAAATCGCGTGAAAATCCTTCTCACCCGTCATTATTCAGACGAACACCATGTCTTCCTTGGCGATTCCCCCTGGAGAAAGAGGTCAGTGCTGGCACTGGAGTCACTGACAACGAAACTCGCTGATATTGTGATTGCAAACTCCATTTACTCCAAGGAGGTGATGGTTTCAATGGAGAGCGCTTCTCCAGACAAGATAGAGGTCATTCCATACGGGATGGATTTCTCACGTTACCGCGTCAGCTCCCAGGAAACGGAGGCACTTCGCAATACGCTTGGCCTGGAAGGCAAGACAGTGCTTGGCATAGCTGCACGGCTCACTGCAGTCAAAGGCCATGAGGTCCTCTTCAAGGCCCTGTCAAGGTTGACAGAGCCCAACCTTGTCCTTCTCGTGATTGGAGAGGGACCATTGAATCGGCAGCTTCAAGACCTGGTTAAAACACTGGGTATTGCTCATCAAACACATTTCCTTGGATTCCGAGAAAACCTGCCGACAGTCTTCTCTGTCCTGGATATCCTGGTGCATCCGAGTTTTTCCGAAGGGTTCCCTCAAGTAATAATGGAAGGGATGCTGATGGGGCTTCCCATTGTGGCCTCGCGGATTAGGCCGATTGACGAGCTTGTCACAGACGATGTCAACGGGTTGGTGTTCAACCCGGGAGATGTAGATACTCTTGCTCGCCGCATCAGAGAACTGCTTGAGTCGCCGGAGCGTCGGAAGGCCATGGGTGCAGCAGGGAAACAGTATGCAATAGAGCATTTCGGGATTGAGCGTATGATCCGCGCCTATGAAGCCATCTATGAGCGGCTGATAGAATGAACTGTCCGTTATGTGATCACGATCAAATAAGCCATTCCTGGCTCGGCACTGCTTCTTTTAATGGCAGGGAATTCCATTATCTTCAGTGCATGTTATGTGGCTCCCATTTTTGCGATCCAATGCCTGACAATGAGACTTTGGCCATGATGTATGGCGAGCAGTATTATAAGACCAGCATATCGTATCCAGCTCTGGAGGATCCTAAAGAGCCGCATCGTGTCATTGAATGGCTTAAGAAGGTAAAGCCCGGCACTTTCGTTGATTATGGGTGTGGTTTGGGTGATCTTTTGAGAGAGGCCATGATACTGAATTGGCAGGCTATTGGCGTTGAGTATGATAAAGAGGTAGCTAAATCTGTTGAGGAACGCACCCATACCAGAGTGTTAAATAGGTTCCAGGCAGAGTCACTTGATCATCACATCGGGGATGTGCTTCATCTGGGAGATGTCATTGAGCATTTAACCGATGTGAATAATCAGGTACCAAAGATATTGAGATTGATTAAACCAGGAGGATTGCTCATAGCGCAGGGTCCACTTGAAGGCAATCCTAATTTGTTTTATTTTGTATTGCATCTGTCACATATGCTTCGGCGCCCTCGGCATTCAGAAAATCCTCCATATCACGTGATACTCGCTTCTTTAAAGGGGCAAAAAGAATTCTTTAGACGTTTCGGGCTGAAGGAGTTGGAATTTTCTGTTCACGAGGTTTCCTGGCCTGTTCCAGAGAAACTCTCTTTTAATAATTTACGAAAGCCCCGAACGATTGGATTGTTTGTTCTCCGTCGTGTTTCTCAGATGGTGTCAAGATTGCTGCCCAACCAATGGGGGAACCGTTATTTTTATGTAGGCAGATGGGACGGATAACGCTCAAGAACAATGTATTATGCTGACAAAATACAGTCCTTAAAGGATATTTTTGGTTCAAACGAATTAAAATTTGATAAGGAAAATATTATAGTGGGTAACCGATCGTATCCTGTTATTGATGATGTAATTATCCTCCTTGATCCAGGACAATACCCAGAAACATTAAAGAAACGGCTCAATTATCCGGAACACGGGAAAGTAGAGGCGTCTTGTGCCTTTGCAGAAGATATTCAATATACATTTGGCGATGAATGGATGAGATTCTCAGAGATATTGCCGGAATATGAACAGGAGTTCCTGCGCTATTTCGATATTGTCAATTTGGACGATCTAAAAAACGCCAGGGTATGTGATTTGGGCTGTGGCAGTGGGCGTTGGAGTTACTTTTTGAAAGATAAATGTCAGCAATTAATATTGGTAGATTTTTCTGAGGCTATTTTTATTGCTCGTCGCAATCTGGCAGATGCGAAAAACGCATTGTTTTTTATGGCGGATATCAAAAAGCTGCCATTCAGGGAGGAATTTGCTGATTTTTTGTTTTGTCTGGGGGTGCTTCATCATTTGCCTGTCCCTGCGCTCGATGAAGTCCGTGCGCTCAAAAAATACACTCCGTGGCAGTTGATCTATCTGTATTATAACCTTGATAACCGTCCCATATATTTTCGCCTCATCCTGTCATTTGTATCAAAAATCCGTTTGCTGGCCTCAAGGGTGAGAAATCCTGCATTCAGGAAGGTGTTTTCTTGGGGAATGACTATCCTGGTATGTCTTCCATTAATTCTGATTGGTAAAGCCCTTCGGCCCGTGGGATTGTCCGGCTATGTTCCAATCTATGACGCTTATCACAATAAGACTTTACATCTGATATACCAGGAT